>Ga0247760_1002029_pt1 | contig 16585 bp, 15 predicted proteins | sample UWRJL171409R4_FD_179936 | JGI IMG/M metagenome (GOLD analysis project Ga0247760, IMG submission 179936) | Plant litter microbial communities from Arlington Agricultural Research Station in Wisconsin, United States - UWRJ-L171-409R-4 | ecosystem: Environmental > Terrestrial > Plant litter >... | reverse complement strand
CCCAGCCCCTGGAAAGGATCCATCACAACCCGCCGGCCGCGCGCAGTGGGACCCAATGACAATGCATGCGCGGCTCGTGTTCCCAGGTCGCGCTGCAGGACGGCAGCGAAGCTGATTGGGGAGCGAGGCTTAGCTCCCTCGACCCCCTGTGACCGTTTTGGGGCTGGTGCCTGGGTAGGTTGGGGAAGGATTTCGTTTTAAATGCGCCTGACGACACGACCTCAGTACCTCCAACCGATTCCCCCCTCTGTCCGAAACGTGTCGGCGTCAAAAAAAAAAAAGACTTTCGGCTTTTGAGGGAAGAAGAAGGCGACGGACGGCAATATGCGAACGGATTTTGGACGACAAGCGTAACAACAACAGGCAGTTTCGCGAGGGGTTTCGCCTGGGAGCAGAGCTGGGTCGACACTCGTCAAACGGCAAACGGCGGGCAAACGAGCGGTATCGGGCAAGATTCTGGTCGCGACGCCAGCGCGTCAGGGGATCGAGGAGTCAGAACAACATGGCGCGGAGAGCAACCCTCGACTCTGTGCGCGAGGAGGGCGAGACCGACATGGGCGTGGTGTTCAGGCTGTCGCACGCGCTATTCCGATTTCTGACCGTGCTCTTCGAGATCGGGGCGCTCACGTTTGTCGCGTGGGCGTATAGTCGGTGGGAGTCGGAGGCGCTCGTGCGCGTGGACATACTGTTTCCTTGCTTCTTCCCGGTAGGTTGCTGTCGAGCCCCTGTCTCTGTGTGGTTGGTTTGATTTTACTCCGATGCTGACGCTGTTTGGATGTTGTGTGCAGATCATTGTCGCCATGATTATGAACACGTACGAGGTGATTTCGCTCCTCTGCTTCAAGCGCAAGCGAGCCATCAACCCGGTGGCGGTCTGTGTCGATATTGCTGTGGCGGCCGTGGGCGTGTTTTGCTTTGTCGCCATCAGCATGAGCGGCTACGGCGTGTACAGGGGTATCGGGGCCCAGCCCGGGAGTTCGAGATGGGTCTGGTCCGGCGATGTGAATAATGTTATGATTTTTATGATGGTTTTCAGGTCAGTCGCTGCCCCTTTTCCGGTCCGGTAGAGTGCATGTGGTTGGTGCTGATATTCTGGATGCAGTCTGCTTCACGCATTCTTCATCCTTGGGGCCGCCATAGGGGGCATCTATCTCGCGATACGTCGCAAGAGGGCCCAGAAGGAGGAGCGTGTGGCAAGGAGCCAGGCCGAGATGATTCATTTCAACGAGAGGCAAAAGAATATCCGGACGTCGCAAGCACCGCCGCGAGTGCCGCCAGAGGTGGTCTAGGATGGTGCCTGGGAGCAGCTCAGTCGATGTATCTGTTGGGTTCTGATTTGGCGCATTATACTTGATACCAGGATTTGTGTCTTTTTGAATTGATTTAGTTCTCTTGCTATTCTGTCTGGCTGATATCGATAGCTAGGTACATGTAAGGTAGGTATCAAGCACCCATTGCGGTGTCCATCTTATCGCTAAGACCGCCCTGTTCTCGCCAATGCCGGGGGTAGGATAAGAGAGGCGTTACCTACCTTACCTACTCGCCCGTGTTGAGCAAACCCAGCTAGCACATGTGCAGACTCCAGCGGAATTCCTATCACATCTATCATATTGAAGTTTATGCGTCTAGATCGCTCGTCTGTCACCGTCGCGTATCTTTAGGTCGCTGAAAATGGCGGAACTCCCGTTCTCCTTCTGCTCCGAGCCCGAATCTCCCTCCTCGTCTGGTTCTGAACCATTCATTCTGACGCCCCCCTCGACCGAATCAAACCCGGAGTCGTCCCTGTCGAACCATCATGCATCCATGGATCATATGGATGAAGACTTGACCACCCCTGAGACTGCTTCAGACCCGGGCCCCCAACGACATTCAACCCCAAGCACAGAGGGAGGACCAGTTATGTCTATGGCCGACTGGATCGACACAATTCACCCTCAGCCTAGTGAGTACTCCATGAGAGAGTATTTCCTCTCGTATTATTCTTTTCCTCTTGTCTCAGAGTCTTGGGACAGTTTCTCTTCCTCGGGCATCAAGAAACATTCGAAAACAGAGAACACACGCTGATATCACCACAGATATGACGCGGGAGACGATAATCGGCCAAGGACAAATACCCGGTCTGGCAATCGACCGACGGGCCCAGGGCGCAGGAGTTCATCCACCTGCACCCATCCCAGTCAGCCAGAATAAGTGTCACCATGGGGGGCCATCTGGATGCAACTAGCAGCCCCTGACCACCCTCGCCGCTGCGCGCTACACATCAGCGCCCGCGTATGGGAACTCGTGCGTTAACCCGGCCTCCTCCATCAACCGGGTCCCCAGGAGATGCTCTCCGTCCCAGTGGTATGTCAAACCACTCCCTTCAAACCCGCTTCTTAGTCGCTCATGACTTGACTAATTTTCTCCCATAGCCCATCGCAAGCCTGAAGGCACACCTTCAGGCCATCCTGTTGAATCCTCAAAATGTCCATGTGCACATCTGCCTGGCCCGCCTCTCGGCTCACTCAGGGGATGCCGTCAACTATTTCGGATACTATTGTATCCACGACCTGCGCCTCCTAGACGGAGATGAGGTGCTGGAGTTCCCCCTGCTCCTGTCCTGATTGGACCGTGTTGGTAAGTTAAAAACGGCGCGAAAGCCATTGAGACTGGCGAGATTGTCTGTGCAAGCTAACTCCTTTGTAGGCAGCGTTTGTTGTTTGTCGTGGCGACAGCATTTTTGGGGGGATTTTGTAATTTTTGACAGCAAAACCAGAGTTGGAATCATCATTCCGGCAAGTTCTGAAGCGGAGCGAGTTCAACCGTGATTGTAGCAGCATACCCGGGATCATAAATTGCAATCAATCCCCGCACGAACTGTTACCTCAATGCTACTACAGATCCAAATCCGGTTCCGGGTTCAATTAACCCAGTCAGTGGTCAAAGGGTCGAAGGATTCCGACAGGTATGTTTACCCGGTCCATGGATTCAGGTCTTGTCATTGTCACTTGCTGATCATACTTTGCTTTTCTATACCCCGCCCGCTTCTCTCGGCGAAGCATAACAACAACCTAACCTCCGTCTGTCCTAACAGCAACAACACCATCTACTATCGCCAAAATGCACCTCTCCACAATCCTCACATCCCTCGCCCTCCTAGGCCTCTCCACCGCCCTCCCCTCCGATCCCCTCCCCCCAACCGAGCTCGGCACCCCCTGCGGCGCCGATATAGGCGACTGCCCCACCCTCACATGCATCCCCCTCTCCCAAAACTGCACCGTCTGGGGCGCCTCCGACTACAAGTCCCGGCCCCCCTGCCGCGGAACCTGCCAGGCGCTCGACCTCAGCAAGCAGAAAATCTACACCCTCTGCGGCGGATGGAGTCGTATCGACGACTGCAACGAGGCCGTGGAGCGGTGTATTGCCGACCCGCGACATGACGGGGCCTGTGGTCCGTCGTGTGATGGCCCGGGGATATGCGTACCGCTTGTCGATGATGTGTGTGGGTGGGATACGGGGAAGACTTGTGGGGAGGGGAAGGAGTGTTTCTATGTGAGTGTCTATCTAAGATGTCGATTGGGATAATAGGGGAATCACTGGCTAATATTCACAACAGGGCAGTGATGATGTCTGGACGAACGGGGTGCCTGGTGGGAAGAAGGGATGTTGGGAGTATACTTCTCCTGAGGATGGCAAGAAGAAGAGGCAGTGCTCGGGGCAGTGCTTCCCGCTGAGGTTTGGGAGTGATAGGTATGACAAGACGGATATGGAGGAGGTTTTAACCGAGGAGTGGAACGGGTGGCAGGGGAGGAAGGGGTCAGTGAAGGTGTTGGCGTAGGGAAAGGGATAGGCATAGGGTAAGAATAGGGGTAGGGGAGGGTAGATTCCGCCGATCTAGACAAAGACATTTTTAGTAGCTTGATGTGTCTGGAGATTCATTGGCCGCTTGGTTTGTGCAAAGATAAATGAATCAGCTGAGCAGAAGAACTCCCAATTGCGCCTGTTAATCTTTGAGGCAATTTCCGTCGTCACTTTATGATTCCTTCTGAAGGAGAGAGATCTCGAAAGAAAATCAGCCGTATTGAGTTAGGTTTTCGAAGCTAGCGCTGGGGTCTTCAAGACGGCGAGTGTTATATAGACGACAGAGCTAATGGCACTGGGGGGTGCTCTTTGCGCCGGGCAGATCGCGTTGGTTGGAGCACACATACCAGGGGCTTGGACGCTTTGAGCTCTTTCCAGGGTATTTGAAACACTGGAAGAGTACAACTGAGAACCGATTCTTCTATTATTTATCAAGACGTCGGACTAACAGGCCGTGCTTTCACCAAACCGAGTTGCATGGGGCGTCTGTCAAATATTCAGTTTATGGGATTTCCTTGGGGAAGAATTTGCAACTCAGGTCATGACTCTCCTTGCGCACGAACACAGCGTGGATGCCATATGACCGGCCAATTCGCAGTTGGCAGGTGTTACACAGATCTTCCTCGAACTGTGACAGGCTGGTGCAGACGTCATTCTTCCATGGTTTTCACGTCACCGGCTAAACGCCGCTGTATTGAAGCCCCGCGAGCCGTCTGTTGCCGAGCCAGTGTTCCCTGCACGCAGTGGCCGAGCTGCCCAATGCCACAGCTCGGGAGGTCATGGCACATCGATTATGACGTAGTGCGGGGCCTGTCAGAACAAGCTTCCAGCAACGCGACGACGAGAGCGATGGCAGAACTAAAGCGTATAAGAAACTGGCGAGAGCCCGGGGCTGGGAATGTCCAATCCTAACACATCAGCCTTGCAACTCAAGTTATCACAGTACCAGAAAACTACAAGCTCTCAATACAAACCCATCCACACTTCTCTCCAACCTCCACCATGAACAACAAGGACAAGAATACGGGTGTCACCGGTGCCGGGAAGATGGTGACGTCGACTGTCGGAAACACTGTCGGAGGGCTGACCAACACTGTCGGTGGTGTCGTGGGAGCTGCCTCGCGCGGACTGGGCGAGACGGTGACAGGAGCCACTGGTGGCTTCGGCAAGCCGCTGGGTGATGGTCTCGCGAACATCGGCACTGGTATCGAGGGCGGTGCAGCCTCAGTTTCGCAAGGCGTCAAGGACGCAGGCGAGTGGAAGACAAACAAATAGAGGTCATGTCGAGCGCCCCTGTGGAGTGCTGCAGCTCAGACGCCGTGCTACCCCTTTGTCGGCGACACGAAAGTCGATCGCGGGATGAGCTGCATGGAGGAGGTATATTTTTGGGATGCTGGCAGTGTAACATGAAGTCTGCCTCGGCGTTGTATAGATAATAAGATTACCTTCGTGGTCTGGGATCGGGAATTGAAGTCTTTAACCGCCGTTTGATGCCAATGCGTGATACCTCCAACTTCCAGGCTCATTTTATCCGGCCTGTGTCCTTATCGATTCGGACAGTCAAGATTGCCGGGCGGTCAGTACCCTATTGTCGGCCCGAGGCGTGGGAAGGAGCATGTGAGTGCCCCCACCCCTAGTGTGGCTCTCTTTCTCCTGACAGGCAACCTTGCCAACTGAGCCTTTGTACTCACGATTCTCCTCTCTTTTAAGCTGTCGGGATTTCTAGACTCATGGGAATAGCGCAAATCTGTGGCGTATTCCCACTACTGTTTCGGCCTCTGGTTCCATGCATTCGAACGCAAATTGGGTCGTTCCGCGAGTCCCGGAGGTCGACCGCCCCAAGCCTCTTTGCCCCCTGTGGGCAGAACACGAGCACGATCGGGCGCCCAAAAGACCCTCGAATCGAAAGCAAGGCCAAGCACACACAAGAGAAGAAGTCGGCGAGATGTGCATAAACATGATACGTGCAATTTGCTTCAGCGCCCGTAGCGATCGGAATGGGTGACGACCCTACGTGAGTGCATCCGGTCCTCTCTCCAGCGCACCCAGGGGAAGCGCGACATCGCTGACCGTCTCTTGGTAGATCCCCCACCGACGCACGCGCGTGCCCATTCCACTGCTTAGCCGCCGCTCGCGCAAATATCGCGGACTGGCCACCGATTCCGATGTTTGGCATTCCTCGAGGGCTGCGCCGATCGCGTTCCGCGGTCAGAGTCCGAGTCAGCATGCGGTCGGAAGCGGGTGCTCACGCGGACAGCCAGTTTTTGCGCGATGCCTTGGCGGATTCTCCGACCGCCTGGCCTGGGCGATCCGGGAGTCCCCTAGACTACTGCAACATCCAGCAGACGTTGATAGGTGAAACGGAGCGTCGAATCCCAAGGAGATGTTGGCGAGCCGGCATCCGCGGACAAAGCGGCAGACACACACGGTCGGTGGACTGGGCGGGTAAGAAGCCCGTTCATGAAGGCATTGGTGGGGGAACCGGCAGCTAGCGGGAGCTAAAGTCGACCCAAGCACCTTGACTAGCGGGATGCATCACCATGCAGGAGAGGGCTCTGATTCGGGACCGTTGCCGGGGTCGGGCCATCGGCAGAAGTCCGAGCGAAGAGGGATCCCGGGGCAAGTTCTGACTTCCAAAGTATCTGTAAACAGTGATTTCAAAATTGCTCGTAACACGAACTAACTTGTTCCTTGACAGGCCCGGTTCTTGAGGGTAACATGCTCCCATGTGTTGGTCAACCTGAGAGGGTGTCAAATATACCCCTGGTGATTGGTTGAACTATCCTGTCGCCCGGTCCACAGTACGATGCAAGCACCGAGTGCTTGCATTGGTATCAGATATCACATCAGGAACCCAACCGCCGTACACACCTTGTTACCACTGCAAAGCCATAATTACCTCCTAGTGCATTTCGCCTCTGGCAACCAAACCCGCAGTCAAGATCCGAGGGTCAACCATCGCCCTTCCAGCCCTTGATGGCCGATAACGGATACTCTCCTCCATGGCAGACCGCTGTGACGAATTTGGGGCGACGCACAGAGTGCAGATGCCAACCGCAACGTACCATACATGGAGACATCGCACTGGTACCATTCAGACTCGACGCCTGCAGCACAACAGCCACCGAGCCCCGCATGGCTAATGCCGCAAGTGTCACGTCATAAGAGGATTGCGGCAGAATTTCCGTTTCTCACGGATAGCAAGGTACAATGATCCCGTTCTCCAAGTTCTGATGTTCACTGGGGTGCTTGCCTGCCGTCTGTATCGGGAGATATGTTGGCGCAGTGACAGGTGTGCTTGGTCGATATCGGCGAGAGAGATTCCCAGACCATGACTCGCAGAAAGATAAAGCCGCTCAACAACCTCGACCAGATTTACACTAAGGGAGCACAAGGCAGCGTATCTGAAGCTTCAAGTGCCAGGCAAAATGGCCGTGGAACACATCGAAAAGATGCCGAGCATCTCCCAGAGGCCCCTGGGCAGGACAACCGGGAATACTACACCCACCTCGTCATCAGGGGACGACACATTGGACGAGGCGGACAAGACATTGGAAGCACTTGGATACACTCCGGTAAGATGCTTCTTTCGCCCCCCTCCGTACTCGATAGGGCGCTGACGCTACGCAGGTCTTCAAACGCGAATTTTCAACATGGTCGAGCTTCAGCTTCGCCATGAGTATCTCAGGGGTATACGGTACGCTGATGTCGACATGGATATACGGGCTCCAAGCTGGTGGTGCGGCAGCAATAATGTGGAGCTGGGTAATAGGGGGCGCTGGGGCTTGGGCTCTGGCTCTTAGCATCGCTGAGATTTCCTCAGCGTATCCCAGTTCAGGCGCAATGTATTTCACCCTCAAGTTTCTCGCTCCGGATAATCAGGTGGCCTTCCTATGCTGGATCGCGGGTAAGTTGCCAAACATGCTGCTCGTGTTTCTCACGAGTCGCTAACAGGGTGCAGGCTACATTAACCTCGTCGGGACGGTCACAGGTAGCGCGGCCACGGAGTACGCATCTAGCCAGATGCTACTGGCTGCCATCTCGATAATCTCCAACTTTTCCTTCGTCCCTAACACGAACCACGTCGTGGCGGTGATGGCCCTTCTCACCGTCTGTCATGCATCCATCAACACCCTTCCAACAATGTGGTTAAACCGCCTAACAAGCGGCTACGTCGTCTTCCATGTTAGTGTCCTGGTTGGCGCCTGTGCGACGCTGTTGGCTCAGAAGAAGGACAAACACACCTTCGAGTACGCTTTTACGGACTTTCAGCCCACATCTGGCTGGAGCCCACCGGGGTTCGCATTCCTATTTGGGTGTCTGACACCCGCGTGGATTATGACGAGTGCTGATAGCACTGCACGGTAAGCACTTTGCCGCCGGCTTGGGGGCACGAAGAGATATTAACAGCGCCAGGATTGCGGAGGAATCCAAAGACCCTTCCCGGGTCATACCCAAGGCCATCGCAAATGCCACGACATTCACCTACATCATCGGATTTCTGTTCAACCTTGTACTCGTTTTGTGCATGGGCAACCCCCTGGACCTCATCCACAGCCCGAGCGGCCAACCTGTAAGTCCGCTCCAACGGTGTGACGTTGTATACGTCAATAACAAGTCGCTAACCATATGTGTGTGATGCTAGGTTGCCCAACTGTTCTTCAACGCCATGGGCCGCGGCCCCGCCATTTTCTTTACACTTTGCGGCTTTATTGTCATGAACTTGGTGGCCATTCCTGGCATCCAGTCGGGCAGCCGCACCATCTTTGCCCTCGCGCGCGATGATCTTCTGCCGTTCTCGAATGTCTGGAAGCGTATTTCGAAGCGCACGCAAACGCCAATCGCGGCGGTTTGGATATACGCTGCATTGGAAATTACCGTCAACTTGCTCGGCCTTGCGAGTAATACAGCCATCAGCGCCGTGTTCAACGTATGCACGGTGGCACTGAACGTGTCGTACGTGATACCAATCGCGTGTAAGTTGATATACGGCAGATTCGAGAGAGGGCCGTGGCACCTTGGGCGGTGGAGCACCATGATGAACCTGATTGCTGTCGGGTGGAACGGTTTCATGGCCGTGATATTCTTCTTCCCGACAAACCTGCCGGTTACACCGGAGAATGTGAGTGAGACAGTTTGCTGCTCCCCGACGGTAGGAGGGTCTTTATGATACGATTCTAACGCGGAGTCTTTTCCAGATGAACTACGCCATCGTGGTGTTTGTGTTTGTCCTGACGTTTGCGGTTGGGTTCTGGTTTACCCATGGACGACACTTTTACACAGGGCCTCTGACGCAGGCTTCAGCGCGGAGGTACGAAAGGGCGGTGAGGGGAGACGTGTGATGATGTCATGAAGATAATATACTCTGAGGTCTTTTTCAATAGCGAAGTCACTTGGTGGCGAGGCGTTGGGTAGGTGATGGCAAAAGTATTTCTCATGTTCTGACATTTTGGCGAGCTAGGTACACTAATTGCGTAACCTTGCAACGCCAAACTGCGCACCCTATATCTCCTGGTCAACTATGCGCTGGCGCTGAACTGCTTGAAGAACTTGTCCACCTCTCCAATGGACCAGCTGTTTGCGCCACCATCACCGCCGGAGTCGTTGGGCAGCGCGGTGTGATCGCCATCGAAGGACACATAGGTAACGGGGAAGCCAGCGGTGCAGGTATATTCGGTCTTGGCCTTGGACTTGCTGTTGCGAGCCACATCGGGGGCGTTCTTGCTTTGGCAACCGTTCCGCTTCAGCATGCTGTCGCGGAGCTGCTTTCCCATGGAGAGCTGGAGGACGCTATCACGGACGCCATGCTGTTGGTAGAATGCCTATTTCACCCGTGTTAGCCAGACCCGTACAACCACTTACTGCCCGCAAGGAACCATGAGGGGGAAAGGGAGAAGAGATCAAATACTTACCACCGGCTCCGTCCCTCCACTGCACCCGCTCAGCTGCGCGCCCGACAAGATCGCCACAGCACGGAACACCTTCGGCCGCGAGCACGCAAGACTGTACGACATGGCAGCGCCATAGCTGAACCCCAGACTGAAGATGAGCTTCTCGTCAATGCACAGATCATCCGACACAGCCTTGATAATGGCATCGAACAGCGCGACGTCCTCGCCGCCCGAGTTGGCCCACCCCTTGTTCAGACCGTCGGGGGAGATGAAGATGGCCGCGTCCTTGCCGGTCGCGAGCTTCTGCAGGCCGTAGTACGGTGCCGATCCGCCGTCGACGGCTTGATAGTCGGCGTCGCGCCAGTGCACGCCGAAGATGAGGCGGTAGGGCTTGGACTTGTCGTAGCCTGAGGGGAGGCGGAGAATCCACCGCCGGGACTTGTTATTCACGGTGATGGTCTTGCTGCCGCTGGTGAGGGTCGGGGTCTTTCCGCAACCGGCGGTCGCGGCCGAAATGAGAGGCGTGAGGAGGAGAAGGAGGGAGAGCGCCCAGCGGAGGGTCGAGTGGGAGGCCATCTTGAGCGAACTGGGAGGGTCAGGTTGGTGAGGAGGGAGTGGTGTAGTGGCGGTGTTGGAGCTGGAGTAAAGGGGGGTCCTCGGGGTGTTATATAGGGACGGACGCATTAAGTACTCGGGCTTTAGACATGGAGTATGTTCGGAGATTCAGGTACACGCACCACGGACAGGAAAATAGGAGGGCATCAACTGCCGACTCCATCTACCGAATGGTGGCCTTTTGGCTCATGGAAGGCTTTCAACAAGCTTCTCGAAGTTGGGGATACGGTGCTGTTAATTCCACGGCCCAAGACTATTGCTGCATTCAGCCCGAGATGAGGCGGCGTCCCGGGGTCAACTCATCTGGGAATCTGGGGTAGGTAGGGGGTTTAGAAGCGCGCGAATCGGATAAATTCCACAGCCGAACGAGGGTCGCAGTCGGCATTCGACGCCCCTCTTGAGCCCATAGCCTCAAATACCCGCCAAGTAGTTGTGTGTCTTGTCTTGATGTCTGGGGATTGATTGTATTGGTGTACCAGAGTCGTCACCGAGTTAAATCGGAGTGGCTGATTGGGCTGTGGGTGATTGAGTGTCTTGGGGGTATTTGAGGATTGTCACCTTTCGGTGCCGTCTACTCCGTATTTATCAGAATATCAAAATCCGAGGAGTTCTTAAGAGATGTTTTACAAGACTTGGAGGTTGCAGCTAACACTTGTGGGTTTGAAGTTGATTACGAAGTTGACCTGCAGTGGTCTGTCTACCTCAGCGTTGTTGTTTTGGGGAGACAGAAAAGTTTTGTTGTTGCTCCCTTGTGCCTTCCCTGCCCTATGTTTGCCTAGGTAGAGAGGCACGCCTTGCTGAAGCAATACGTACGGCTCTCCGAGGTCCTTCAGCCCAATTGTGCCGGAGGAGGAACCGGAGAGCACATCTTCCAATTTAAACAAGAATTTCTTTCACTTCATGCTCGAGAAGCTCAAGGACCGCTATCAGTAAGTCTAGAGATCATGATCCCAAGGTTGGTGAGCGAATGAGGGAAAGCTGACTTGTACAAGCAATTCTCGGAGTACCATGAACCTCTTGGCGCAACTCAAGCGTGAGAATGCCATTCGTACTTTCTCAGTGTACCCCATTGACAGAGAGAGAGTAATGATGGCTTGCCAGAGAGAAGTCGAGGATGCTCACCGTGAGGCACAATATGACGCTGATCCTCTCCCACGCCCCGAGTACGCCGGTTTAGGCCGCGAGCGTGCTCTAGTCGTGGAATCCGCCCACGAAATTCAAGAGGAGGAGTGCCCAGATGCAGATTGGAAGTGGTGGCTGGGATCTCATGGCCTCAAGGCCAAGTCGGTAAAGTACCTGGTTCAAGTCAGAAATAGTTCAATAACATCACTGCCGCAAAATTTATTAGTCGCAGTGGTACCAGGCAAGATACTGGGTACGAATAATTCTCAGCGTATCACGATTTTCCCTCGTCCCAAACAGTGTGTTGTTTTTGTTTTGAAGCAGAATGTCTCTTTGCACAATGACCTGCGTCTCACTTGCACTATGATCATCACGCCAGATACTCATTCACATTTGTATTAATCTTACGGTTAGGGCAGAAAAGCCTAGGCCGCTATATAACAGGCCCTGTTTGTATCGTAAGAGGCCTTGAATGCATCGTTGGAGACCTTAAGTGCATTGAAATACTAGGCCATTTAAGAATGCACAAAGGCCGCTTGAAAACGCGATATAGTCTATGGTATTAAAATCTAGGCCTTGCGCCTGGGGTTCTGTGTGGGGGCATAGTGCAAATGAAACGGCGGAGGCCATCGTGCATAGAGACATTCTCTTTTCCGTCCTCAGGGCATAACCCCCTTTTCGCCCCTTACCCAACGTCTCCGCCGTTCCCGTCACAGTTTGACTGTATCCGCAAAAACAACAGGCAGAAAATATTTGCGCCTGTGCACAGACCGGACTGAATATCTATAAAGCAAGCTCTCCCCTCCCACCAGATCCTTTTTTTTCTTCCTTTGGAGTTGGCTGCATCTGCTGCTGAGATGCTCCCCGTGATCTCAGCATTGGCTACCATGTCAAGCCCAACCCTTGCTGCGTTCAATGACTTCTAATCCGCCCGGCAGCATTGGGGTTGAGCAAGCCAAGAGCAATTTTCACGGTAACAGCTTTTCCTCTCGCTCTTTTTGGTAATCCAGAAGGACCATGCCGCTCGAGACATTCCTTTGCACAAATCCATTATGACACCCATACACGGCCACATATATATGCTTCAACCCTTGAGAATGCCACCACAACCTCTGGATCCCTTTTATGCCGTAGTGTAAAGCCTTTTGTCTGTCTGTAGCCTCCACCAAGCGACTGGGTCTGCAAGACGCTTGCGGCGGCATCTGTATTCTACATGTCCGAGGAAGGCACTACCAGGCAGGCTTTCCAGCAGACAGGGGGCCCAATCTCCGCAGGTTTCCCCCCAGCAGCATCCAGGCGCGCCTTGACACAGTTTCGAGCCACGAAGGCCTGGATGCGCCCTCCCGCGCCACTGACCCGCTGACACGCTGACCTGATGGACTCTCGCTTTCCCGGGACCTGTTTCTCAAGATGACTTGCTCCAACCAGATTTAGCTGCACACCAGTGGAAGCCACGAAAATGCCTACAAACTCAATCGAGATGGAGAATTCATCGCGCTGGCGAATCAGCTCGCGGCATATCGTCAGCGAAGTCGAGGCACATGGCGGCCCTGCGCGTCCCGCTGCTCCTCACGGGTCGGGCCTCGGCTCAAGACGGAGGCGCCATCCACATCCCCAACTCTATCCCCAACTCTATCTCGTCGGACACAGGCTGACCTCTCCACTCTATTCTCAGATCCCCCTCGGACTCGCGTATACGATGGCTTGTCGAAGACATCATCCCGGACAAGACACGGACTTCCTCACATGTGCGGCCACGATGAGCTGTCGGGCATGTGGTATATAGGGCACGAGTCCATCTTCCATACGATGAGACAGCCATCCCCGCCATCCCCGCCATCCCCTCGCCCCTGGCACACACTCGTTATCGTTCGCCAAGGCAAGTATGAAGTTCTCGCGGGTTGCAGCAACATGTGCCCTCGTGCAGGGCACCGTGGCCTGGCCGGGCATGACCCAGACCATCCAGGATGTGCAGAAGCGCGCCGAGGCCGCCGGCCAGACCGAGGCCAGCTGCAAGGAGTCGGTCGAGCTCATCGGCGACCTTGAGTGGCTCCACGACTACGAGCTCAGCGGCGTCGGCGCCCGCGTCCGCAACATCATCCTCGGCTACGAGTCGGGCGAGTCAGACGAGATCTTCAGCGCGCCCCCCCTGCAGTCGTTCGCCTGCCGCCAGGACACGTGCTGCGTGTGGTGGTACATCGTCGACGAGATGGAGCGTCTCTTCCGTGGACCCTCGGGCCGTTGCACCAACCCAGCGCGCGCCGCCATCCGACTCGGCTTCCACGACGCCGCGGGCTGGTCCAAGTTCACCGGCCAGTTCGGCGGCGCCGACGGCTCCATCGTCCTCGCCCCCGAGGAGATCCTCCGCCCGCTCAACCACGGCCTAGAGGAGATCATCGAGCAAATGAAGATCTGGTACAACAAGTGGGGAGGATACGGAATCAGTATGGCTGATCTGATCCAGATGGCCGGCACTGTGGCCACCGTCGTGTGCCCGCTGTAAGCATCCGCACACTTATACCCCTACCCCTGACCCTCTGGCTAATGACTTTCCCGCAGCGGCCCCCGTATCCGCTCCTTTGTCGGACGTCCCGACAGCTACAGCCCCTGCACTGATGGCCTCCTGCCCGATGTGAACTCGGATGCCGACACTCTCATTGACCTGTTCCGTGCCAAGACCATCCAGCCCTTTGGTCTCGCTGCGCTCCTCGGCGCCCACTCCACCAGCCAGCAGCGTTTTGTTGACCCTGCACGCTTCGGTGACCCCCAGGACAGCACCCCCGGTGTCTGGGACACAGCCTTTTACAGCGAGACTCTTGGCCGTGCGCCGCCGCGTGTCTTCAAGTTCCACAGCGACATCGTGCTCTCGGAAGATCCGCGCATCTACCCTGAGTTCCGGGCCTTCGCCGGCCCGGGCGGCCAGGAGCACTGGAACAACGACTACGCCCGCGAGTACGTCCGCCTCAGCCTTCTTGGTGTCTACAACATCAACAACCTGACCGACTGCACCTGGGTGCTGCCTCGCGCCATCCGCCGCGGACACGGCGAGGGCGGCTACGGCTACCCCGAGGACCAATGGGCTGTCAACATGTGGGCCAACACCACGGTCCACGTCCCCGAGGTCGCCGTCGCCTTGCAGGAGGGCAACTCCATCTCCGACCTTGTCACTCTCTTTGCACCGGCTTTCAACATGACCAAGCGTGCTCTCGGCTTGTAAACAGCTTCCTTTGGAACTTGCATTGGCCGTGGCTTTTTCTTTCTGGTTATTTATTGGACGTACGTGGAACACTTCTTGAGGTATAGATACAACAGAATACTATAATACATCTAGCGCTAAATCAAATGAATTGTTTGCCCAAGTACGGTATACCTTCCCTAAAGCCTGTGATGTGTGCGAGAGTCCTGGGGTATTAATATCGATGTATCTTGAGACTGGAAGGGATTAACACGGAGGGTAGCAGGTTACCAATATAGCCGCCTCAAATCGGGTATTTTCAACTAGATGGGTAGATCGCGGGAAGAGCATATTACTATTATTTTATTACTCTGCCTGCATGACAGCTGTTGACTGCCTAAATTTAGGCGGGCGATCTGTGTTACACATTTCTTCTCCGCAATCCTGCGCGGCAAATTTCACCAACAGCTTTAGTTATAAGTCAGACATGGAGCGGAACTACTTATCCTCACCTCAAACCCCCTGAGGATCATTACCAACTGAATCTCAACCCTAAATCCAAAACAAAACCACAATGAAGCTCGATCACCAACTCTTCGGCATCGCCATCCTCACCGTCACCGCAAATGCCAACTCTCCTCCTCCCCCAGAGAAAGACATTCGCGATATTAGCCACCCGCCTACAAGCCTGCAATCCCCAGCAACAGCAGCAATAATATCCCCATCCCCATCGTTCACGAGCACAAGCGAATGGCTCCAGACAATCTCAATGACGCTCAACAACCCCTCCAAGCTCTCGCGCCCTTCACGACCGCCATCCCAGTCCACACGGCCATCGATTCCCACTAGTGCTAGTACCGCCACGATCTCGGGGGATGACGCCTGCCCTCCCCCATCGGGGTCTGAGCCGTTGCCGTCACAGACTCAAAGTTTGAGTCTGCAAATGGGTTACGTGGACGCTACGGCGATGGAGTGGGTGTTTACATGGAGGAAGTGCGGAGGGGGGTATGAATCTTCTTCTTCAACGGCAACTTCGACAGCTAGTTCGGAAGCTGCTTCGACGGGGGCTTCGACGAGAACTTCGACAACGACAGAGGAGGAGACAAAATCTGAGGAGGTGGGGGTACCATCGGCTACGTCGACTGAGGTAGTGCAGAGTTCAACTACGTCGTTTGAAATTGTGGAGGGTTCGGTTACGGGGACAATCACCGCTTCAGGGGGTGAAGATGCATGTACAACAGCGACGACGACGGCTACGGAGACAGAGACAAAGTGGTTTACTGTTACGGAGACGGCCACGGCGAGATTGCCATGATTTTAAGGGGGAGTTACCTATTAATTGATAGCAGACATTGGATTCAGGGATTTATTCACGGCAAAGGTAAGAGCGGATCCAGAATCAAACTTCAACTGCATTGAAAATAGAGCAGCCCATATATTAGTGATTTGTGAACCCAATATTCATATCAATCCGGATGTATGTACAATACTATCAGAATAGAGCATTTGCTACATACCAGAGCTGAACTCTATTCAGCTCAGTTATCCACACCAGCGTGGTGTTCTGACCTCCGGTCAGAACCCCCTACTTTCTGACAGAGAACACGGTGCGGTGGAGTCACGTGGTAGTAGAAGAAATGTGTTGCAAGAGTGCCTAATTCTTTTATTGTGTTATTGTACCCTTTGTTCAAACTTTGAGCGCTATTGTGTGACTTGTGTGAAATTTTGATGCCCTATTGTCATTTTGCCCTTTGCTATCAAACTCTTGTGAATTTTTGTGCCCCCACACCACACGGTGGGAGCCTTTTAAGTTGCACCGTCTTTGCACACCAAAATCCTGCCCTTAACAACGTATGAGATGCTTACCTCGCACTCATCAAGCTCATCAAGCCGTGTGAATCCCCTCGTCGCACTGGTCAAGCCGCCCCACCACCCCCATCCA
>Ga0247760_1002027_pt1 | contig 16591 bp, 15 predicted proteins | sample UWRJL171409R4_FD_179936 | JGI IMG/M metagenome (GOLD analysis project Ga0247760, IMG submission 179936) | Plant litter microbial communities from Arlington Agricultural Research Station in Wisconsin, United States - UWRJ-L171-409R-4 | ecosystem: Environmental > Terrestrial > Plant litter >... | reverse complement strand
CAACGCTTCCAATGCGAATACATGAGGGGGAGGAGATAAGAAGGACCGAAAAGAGGAGCACAGGCCCAAGTCAGTCAATCCGACCTTACTAAACCAAACCAAATCAAGACAAACGGCAAGAAAACCACGAGATGAGAATTTGAATAATCATCAACCATGCGTTTCATAAAAAGAACAGGCGCGGCCATAGATCTAACACCATGTAAACGCCCCTTTGCCGCGCAGCGAGTAACAAAGCCAGAAAAGAGGGGTTGTGAAAAGGGTGAAAACACACAAGTATATCCGCCATCCATTTCCGTCCCGACCAACCCATTCCGTTCACCCGTCTTGCCCGACCGTCCAATTGTTCAACCGTTGAGGAAAAAAAAACAAGTACGCTCATTCAGTCGCCCAACACCGACTCCTCATCCTCGTCCATGCGATCCGCCCCACCAGCGCCGTTCTCATCGTCTTCTTCCTCTTCGTCTTGCGGATCAAGAAGACCTCTCCGACGGAGGTCCTCTTCAGTGCCCTCTTCGATGACCATCTCATCCTCTGGATCACTGTCCTCATCAACGGCTATTTCCTCGCTGAGCACCTTACCGCCCGGGGTGGACTGCTTCCCCTTCCCTTTTGCGTCCTTAGCGGCGCCCGCCGCATTTGGCTGTGTCTTCTTCCCCTTCGACTTATCCTTGCGCAGGCGCGCCTCGTCAAGGTACGACAGGGCCTCTCGTAAGTTGGGGCCCAGCTTGTTCTGATTCCTGAGCATCCTCCGCTTGAGCTTCCCAGCCTGCGGGCCGTCACGGTCAAGCATCTTGGCCAAGATGGCGAGAACCAGCTTGCTAGCGAGTTCACACAGGGCACGCTCAGTCTTGAGCTCCTTGCCACGTTTCGCCATGGGACTGAGGTCGTCATCATTCTCATCATCCGACATGTCCTCAATAGGGTCCTCGTCTTCGGCGGGTTCGTTGAGAGTTTTCTTCATGCAGCGGGCGAAGGCCCGCTCCGCGGCGTCGTAGACCTCAAGAAGTTCGTTGATGAGTCCTGGTGGCATGGCCTCGAACAGGGGCTCAAGCAGGGTGTATTGTTGCTTCCGTTTCTTTACTGATGTGCTGTCTTGAGCGTTGTCGGTACCTTCAATTACTTGTCTGAGAGACGCAAACACAACGTGTAGGTCGCAGAGACTGCCGGTCGCAAAGAGGCGCAGGTCGTCGTTTGTACCTCTTGAGGACAGCGTCCATATCAGGTGTGTTTGGAATGTCTTCCGTAAGCTGTCGATACGACCAATCTCTTGGGCCGAAATACTGGTGCCAGATTGCACAGCGCCCATGAGCCAGCGTACCTTCCATAGGAAATAGAACTGGCAACACTTGATGGCGTAGGCAACGACCTCGTCTTCAATGTCATCCAATGCCTCGTCGACGACCTCGAGCTTTCCACGATTGACAGTCTGCACCAAGATATCGATCATCGGTGCGTCAGAGCCCTCGATCTGGTTGGAGCCCTCGAAAATATCCATGCACTCAGCTATGCTTGCGAGCTTGCTGATCTTGAGCAAGACATGGCTCAACTCCGTCAGAGCTTGCTCGTCGATGTTGCCGCGAACGCCCAGCTCGCATGTTTTGTCAAAATGGCGAAAATTGTTGAGGACACCTTCCCAGAGTTCCAAGATTTTGGAGTCAGTAGCTTCCTGAAGACCATCGTATTTACGGGAGTGTAACAAGCAAAGAGTAGCTTCTGCGAGGGCCCCACGATCGACGTGGCGCTCAAACTGCGTGCAAATCTCATCAAGCAGCCTGGAGTAAGTCGCAGAGTCTTGACGCATTTGCTGGAAAATGTCTAGGTCGAGGCAATGCACCAGCTGAAGCACAAGGACAGCCGTACCGGCGTCGGCGCTATATTTCTTGAGCAGAGGGGGAATGATGGTAGCTAGGTGGACTGTTGTGTCCTCGGCGCCATCACCCCCATCAAGCCGTGGCTTCCGTTTGTGCTTGTCCACATCGGTCGAGGATGTCAGGCTTAATTTGGCGGCCGTGGTCAACACCTCAAGTAAGATCGGCTCCTCCCCGTCCTGCGGGCCTACATGCGTTCTGAGGATAGTTTCATTAGAACTGCCCTTAGACTTGGACTTGGACTTGGATTTTGAGCTGACGGTGTGGTCGTAGAGCAGGTAACCCGACATGAGCTCCCAGTTCTTGACCTGCTCAATTTTTTCGTATAGCGCTTGTGTAGCCAAAGATATGCGTGTCTCGAGAGCGACTGGGTCGACCATGTCAATGGCGATCTCGAGATTGCGGAGCGGCTCGGTGTGGACCTCGTCTTCAATCTGAGCGTTGTATGACGCAAGAATCTCGGCAAGGCACTTGATAGCGATCCAGTCTCGACGAGGCTTCGAATAGTCATCCTCATCGGAGTCGCCAAAAATCTCCTCCACAACATCATCGCCGCCCATCTCCTCGACCTTTATCTCAATCGCGTCGTTGACGCAACCAGCGAAGAAATCGAGGACAGCTCTCCGGACACGGAGCTCGGTGTCGAATATCAAGCGGCCAATTGCGTCGACCTCTTCTGGCTCGAGCATCCCCATATCTTTGAGGGTCTGTACAACGGCGATGGCAGCGACGCGGACGCTAGCATCGGCATCTTTGGTGGCCATCTCGACGAGGCGTGGACGGAAGCGGTCGATGAAGTGACCTAGCTTCTCGGCATCGCGCTTGAACACCCTGGCTAGCTGTTTAAGAACCTCTTGTCTGGTTTGCGGTGTCACATCCGAAAGCATCCAGCCCAAGTACCTCAAGTACTCAGGCTCCATGAATACAGTGGGCAAGAGCCAGATCCAGGTCCCCAGAGACTCAACACATTCCGTGCGGATTTTGGGATCGATATCGCGATACCGATGGACAAAGACGGTTTCGAAGAAGTCGATTATGTGCTCCTGGACTACGCCTCGACTCTGCTCCCCAGCATTTAAGTCCTTCTGAATCGCGGCAAGCCTCTCCTTGTTCTTGCCCTTCTTGCCCTTCTCGGCATTCAGCTGCTGCGTCAATTTGGTGATACGATCATCCAGCTTCTTAGCCACATCGACCAACGAAACTTCCATGGCGAGCGCAACGGTGGTGGCTGTGTGCCGGAATGGTCTCAGGGTAGACGACGACATGGAAGCCACCCATCTCGCAATATTTTCCATTAACGTTGGGTCGTTGTACAGTAAATCTGTCTCATGCATAATCGTGACAAGGTTTCGGAAGAAACCGATAAGCAAGTCGCGGAACGGCCGCGCGGACTTGGCCCTGGAGACGAGAGGATAATCCGATATGCCCCCCTTTGAGCCGGAATCGTGTCAGCAAGAGCGGGAGATGAGGTGAAGCGGGAAACAAACTAACCTCAGCATATACATTCTGGAGGTCTGCCAGTCTGTTCTGGCAATTGTCCGGGTCTCGGATATCATCGTCAGTGACCTGATGGTCACAGCCCGCCGAGGAGAGGATACAGTTCACGAGCTCGGTTGTGGCAGCAATGTCATCATCGCGGTACTTGTGATACCATTCGGTCGCGACCTTGTCAGAAGAATCGCCAGACGCGAAGATTTCGGCTACCAACAAGATCAACATCAGCAATGGGCGGAGACGCGACGGTTGGTCCAACAAGAGGGGCTACATACCGTAAAGGCTGTGGTCGTCGCGACGACCAATGTCAATGCGGACGGCCTTCTTGGGGCGACTGGGCAGACGCGCAGCATGATTGAGCGTGGAAGGCGCCTCGCCATTGGTTTTCGGCTTCTTTGCGGCTGGCTTCCTCGACTTTACGGGATGCGACGAGGCCCTCTTCCGGGAAGCGCGTTTGGGCTCGTCGACGGCCGAATCATCGGCGTCGTCCTCACTGCCAGCTTCTTCGTCCTCTCCGTCTTCTACCTCGTCGGGCGACTCGTTCTCGCCATCCTCATCGTCATGGTCGGCGGCGCGTTTGCGTTTGGAAGCGGGGGGCGCATCGGGGGTGAATTTCTCTGGAGCTTTTGTGACGCGTCCCGATCGACGTGCAGTTGAAGTGGGAGCCGGCGAGCTCGTCGCGGTGTTATCTGACATTTCCATGAGAGGTGGTCGTGCGAATGGCATCACATTTGGCGAAGGGTGGATGGGAGGGGGGTGTGTGGTGGTTGCGGGGGGAGATCGCGGGCTGGCGATTTTTGCCAATTGACGCGTCTGAAAGAGTGCGATCGCCAGATTCCGTATTTTGGCAGACCCCTTCTCGGCCCCACCAATGACTAGCCATTAATCCATCGAACAATGCGATATGCATGCACCGGGGTCCGCCCCGAGATATGCATCGGCAACCTCCAATGGAAGCGCAAGCTTGAAGGTCGATTCTCATTAATTCAATTTTCCACTCTCATTTGGCCGCGACATGTGATGTGCTACAGATGGGCGCATCATGTCGTGCATCCGTACGACCCGAGTTACTTCAGACATATAAGAGCGTGGCCACCAAAATGTTGTCGGATGCTGCCTTCATAAGCGAGCATCGATCCGATCCACACCCGTCCAGCTTCCACCTCGGGCGCCCCAAACTTAACAACCACGCAGCCCCTGACGTTGGCCGCTGACCAGAGCAACTGGGTCTCTTTTTCCACTACTAGCCGCTGCGCTCTCCAGTTTTCTCGTGGCGACATAGCGCCTTCATCTTTCTTCCTTGCTTCGTTAGTTCGGAAATCCCTTGCTCCCAACCGCGGCAATGCATCGAACTCGGCTAGAAAGAAGTCACCCAGTCCTTTAACTAAAGGCCCTCGTAGTATCAGCGTCCCAATTACCCCCATGCCATGCATCACTTCTCGGAGGGTTGTTGACTGCAGTCCTTCTAGTCTGCTATCCAAGATGACGGCGTCCCTGACCATAAGCCTCCCTTGGTCCTCTACATGTCCATCTGGGACTGTCCACACCTCATTTCGCCCTATCCAACGGACAAAGCTCCAATCTTCCCCACGTGCCTTGCGACCCTGGGTCACCCAGTCCAAAAGAGCCAGAGAAGCGGATCCGGCTAGGCGAAAAACTTGGACCTGCTCGTAAACGCTTCTTGCAAACGGCTGCACGGGATCTGGTAGTAGACATAGGGCTGCGCCGGCAGCAACTTGAACTCGCAAGCCCTGGCGTGTGACGATGTCGGGTGTTGGGGAGTTAAATATCTTGGTATGACCTTGCGTGACTATGCTGAGGCGGGCACCGGGCTGGACCTCGATAGCGAGGTCAACGACATCGCCACCAACTAGGCCGCCTCCATATGATAGGAGAAATACCAGAGCCGATTTCGTTTCGGCTGGCCTAGAAGGGGTGATGAGTTTGAGAGGATATTGATAGTTAATCTCCGAAAGGGATGAAGTAGTGCCGTCAGGTAGAAGGTGGGCGACGATACGCCCTGTGCCTGGAGTTGATGTTGATGGCGGGAAGGGTGAGTTCATTGTGGCAGTTTTATGAGGGGCAAACTGTCACCACCTCGGTGGGGTTCTGATGCTTTGATAGCGCGAAAACCGAGACGTCACGGGACGGGATGTGTAAAATTTCCGGGTATAGCAGGGTTATGACCACCCGGTGCTGTGCCGAGGAACAAGAGAACCCAATTCTGATCGAGAGATAAATATCTCGAAGGTCACTCCGTGATGAATGCCAAGCATGTTCTGAATATTCTCCGAGACAGAGTGGGGAGCTTGAGGGCGGGTTGCCAGCCAAGCAAGCACGCTGCGGAGTGCCTGGTACCCCAAGACCAAGGAGCTGGAGCACGGTTCATCAACCTCTGTGAACCCTGCGAGCTGCCCCGCACTAAACTTTTGTCCCCCACCAAGCTGCCGATAAGTTACTCATTTCTTGCTACCAACCTGACAATTCTGAGATCTCGCGACACTTCATGAACAGATCAGCAACCGTCACAAACTAGACATGCCGCCGAAAGGAGGCCGCGCCCGTGGGGTCCGCGGCCGCGGGGGTGCGAACCGGAGTGCCGGGAATGAAGCTCCAGCGTCCACATCATCAGCGGCCGAGAACACAACCCCCGCGACATTTCAGCAAGCAGAAGCCAATCCTACACATGCAGCCTCCCGATCCGACACGGCCACTCCCGGCCCTACGGCGCCAGCCGCCAGGGCGACACCTTCCGGCACTCCCAACACTACTCCTGCTCCTTCGGCATCCTCTGGGCGAGCCAAGTTCAAACCGAAGGCAGTACGCCGCAGCGAAGAGGAGCGCATCCGCCGAGCTGAAGAGATAGCAAAGCAGCAAGAGTGGAGGAACGCCGAAGAAGCAAAGTCCTCTTCCCGTCTCAATCGTTGGCGCGGGAGAGGCCGCGGCCGTGCGAGAGGCGTATTCCGTTATATGGGTCGGGGCTCGACAGCCGCAGGCCCACTATCGGCTGGCATAGCCTGTAAGTTGTCTCATTGCGTGTCCCACTCAGTCTTTCTGTTGACTGACAATTTATGTGGTAGTCGGGGGTGGTGGTGGTCATTCTTTTGGCACGAAGTATGGGGCGTCATCCGAGATCGATAACAGCCGGATCAACGCCGATGTCCTTTTCAACGCAGTGGATTATTCCGACGAAGAAGAACCTGTAGCCAAGGGTCAGCAAAAGAAAAAGAAGGTTCCCTTGCCGATGGGCATTCGCCGCGTCGAACACAAGGAGGAGGAGGTGACGCTAGCCACGGCTGCTGAGATCGAGGCTCAGGAGCACGGCGTTGTGGAGCAAGTTGACAACGACTCGGACTCAGAGGGGCTGTTTGTGGACGAGGCACGAAGCAAAAAAGAAGAAGCAAGACAACCCAACCAAGATGACGAGGTCTGGGAACACGCAGTACCCAAGAGTCGAGTAAAGATCAAGGACGAGAACGACGAGATGGACCTGGACGAAATTCCCGAAGTGTTCTCGGCACAAAAGAAGAAGAGTGTTTTCCGGAACGGCATAAAGGCCGACACCGAAGATGAGCACAAAGCTGAGAGTACGAGATATATGTTCGATCTCTTGGCTCTCAAGGGCCAGCCATTGGATGGGCATATGTTCCTTTTCCAATTCCCGGGTGTTCTGGCCCCACTAACAACAGCAACCCCCGGAGAGTCCAATGCAGCTACCAACCTAGACCCCAAAGAGGAAGGCCATGGCGATGTTGAACCTACGCCGCCCGCTAAAGGTCCGCCTGCCAATATTGACCTTACGAAGACCCCCGACAAGGTTGAGGATGAGGACTATGACAGTGAGGACGATGATGCAGGCGATGTCATGGTCAAGGGCGGTTTTTTGGGAAACCTTGTTGTCCGCAAGTCAGGCAAAGTCGAACTCAGCTGGGGAGGGAGCAATTTGAATGTGGTACACAGCGAACAACCTAGCTTTTTGAGGACGGTAGTGCTCCTCCAGGAGGACGAGAATGGCAAGACTCAAGCCGGTAAGCCTTCGGGCGCGGCTATCAGTATGGGCAAGATCCAAGGCTCGTTCAAACTGGGGCTGCAGCTGGAAGCGGAGAAGGAATGGATCGTGAATCCCGAGGACTTGGTTACAGATGAGTAGCGCTGATGCCTTGATGATATCTGTATACTACTAGACTGGGAAGGGAAGTAAAAAAGGCAAGAAGAAAACCATGGACGGGTCGCTTTCCATAGGTCTCTTAGATACCCACCGGCTCAGTCCAGGTCTACCGCGATCGACTCTGTCCGGGAAACAGAACGGCAGAGCCTTCTCCTCGGTCTTTATGTTTGTAGGGAGCGTGAGTGTATAGCGTGATGTAAGCCGAGAGGTTTTGCCGGGTCCAGGCCGCCGGAGAGCCGTGTGGCAGCGATCTCGGGAGCTTCCCCTTTCCCCGCATTTTCTTGGGCCGATATCCCCCACTTGGTCCGGAGTAACCTCCACTTTCCACCAGACGGTGCTGATACCACCACGAACGAGGATGGGGTCTGTTGTCGGATTTAAGTAGATATAACACCTGATTTGTCCGGGGAAAAGACGAGGGGGGGTTGTTTCATTCGATTACACTTGTGCTTCGCAAACGGGTTTTGGTGTGACACCTTGCCTTGAGCGGATAATTTATACATCGGGTAGGTCAGTGTGATTAGGAGCTCACCGGAAGCATCAATGTACAATAGGTACTGACCAAGGACAACCAGGAATCAGAAACTCAAGAAGAAGGGAAAAGAACAAAAGAGGAATCATGGCAGACACATCCGCAGACGAGGGAATCCACCTCATCATCGTCGGCGCCGGCCTCGCCGGTCTCTCCGCCGCCCTCTCGACCAAGCTCGCCAACCCGAAACACCGGGTGACCATGTGCGAAGCGGTCCGGGAGCTTCAAGAAGTTGGCGTAGGTCTACCCTCTCCTCTCACCTTCTCTTTCCGTTCCGTCCCCTCTTTTCTCTTTTCTCTATTCCATTTTACCGGTCCCCCCTCCCAGCACCAAGCATGATTAACCAAACAAATCAGTTACTAAATACACAACCAGGCCGGCCTCCAAATCACCCCCAACGGCGCCCTCCTCCTCTCTCGCTGGGGCTTAGCCCCCGCCCTCGCCCCCCTCGCCGCCATTCCCACCTCCCTCTCCGTGCACCGCTACGACGGCACCAAACTCCTCGCCCACGAGCCAGACCTCCAAGACCAAGTCCTCTCTCGCTACGGCCACCCCTTCTGGGATCTCCACCGCGTAGACCTTCAGCAGGCAATGGTCTCACGCTGCCGGGAGCTTGGCGTAGACATTTTTCTCAACGCACGCGTCGTATCCGTTGATTTCAACACTGCCTTTGTCAAATTCGCCAATGGCAAGAGTGTGCAGGGCGATATCGTACTCTTGAGCGACGGGCTATGGAGCCAGATCCGCCCAGCGTTCGTGGGACGGCCATCCCCCGCGGTGTTGACGGGGGATTTGGCGTACCGGATCACGCTTCGCGTGGATGAGCTGGAGGGGGAGGATGCGGCGGAGCTAGCCGAGGTGGTGCGCAAGCCGACGGTGCGGTTCTGGATTGGCCCGGCGAGCCATGCGGTGGGATATTCGGTTTCTGGCGGGGAGGTGTACAATCTGGTGTTTTTGTGTCCGGATGACATGCCCGAGGAGGTGGTCAAGCTGGAGGGGGATCTGGGGGAGATGCGGGCGCGATTTGAGGGGTGGGATCCGCTGGTCCGGAAATTCCTGGCGCAGGTCAAGGGAGTGCATAAGTGGAAGTTAATGTGGTTGGATGCGCTGCCCGAGTGGGCGAACAAGCAGGGCACCTTCTTCATGGCGGGGGATTGCTGCCATCCGATGTTACCGTACCTGGCACAAGGGGCGAATTCGAGTCTGGAGGATGGGGCGGTTCTGGGTCATCTGCTGGGGCGGGTGCGGCGGAGTGAGATGGCCAAGCAACTGCCCAAGGTTTCCAAAATGTATCAGGAACTCAGAATGCCGCGTGGCAGGAGGATCCAGCTGGAAGGCTTCCGGCAGAGAGACGACTCGCACATGGAGGATGGGCCCGAGCAGGAGAAGCGAGATGCTTTATTCTTAAGCATGCTGGGGAAAGAGGTCAAGGCACCGTTTCCGAGTCGGTGGACTTGTCCCGAGATTCAAAAATTCTTATACGGCTATGACGCGTACGCCGAGGCCGAAAAGGCGTACCAACAAGATCCGTATTAGGTTTTACCCTCAGCTAGACTCCTATAGGTTTTCACAGACCAGCAGATATCTCATAGAAAGGCAGTTCGCGACTTAGACCGATATGATCTAGTAGCCCGCCGAGTCCGCTCCGATGTTTACAGCAGGTTCCCTCCTCAGAGCTTGACGTTCCACTTCAGCCCTGTCGTAGAACACCTCGCAGCCGCCAGCACGACGGAACCAAGGACAATGACCAAAGCCGCCCAAAGCTGGGCCCAGACATATCGGCCACCTGACTGATCAATAATGGCTCCCGCGGTTGGTGGGCCAGACAGAGTCGCAAACGCCACCACGGTGCACACCATGCCGAACCGAGTCCCCATCTTGCGCGGGTCCTGGGTCAAGCTTGCAAGGGAGCCAACGTAGACGCCCTGGGCTGCGCCGCCCACAAAGCCGAAGAATACGGCGAAGACATACATGTCCACGCGCGACTTGACCACGACCCAAGCAAACGAGGCGACCCCGAGGAGAAAAGTCATCAGTGTGAACGTGTTAATAGGGCCCAAAAAGCGGTCGGCTACCCAGCCAGCCAGTGGCCGACTTGGCACACTCAGTCCATTGAGAATGAGAAGGAGCTGGACCGAGTCTGTCGTTGAGAACCCCGTCACGTTGCGCGCATAGGCATTGATCTGGCCATATTAGTTTATTACTTGACCGAGAAAGGTGCAAGCCTTACAAAAAAAAGCCCAAAGTACAAGGCCCAGAAGAACAAGAACGACCCCAATGTGTAAAGGAGGTATGGCACCTCCTTAAATGCTCCCCATTCGATCAATGGTCCTGCCTTTCTCGGAGCAAGTCTCGGGCGTATGAGAGTCACTGACACTGCCGCTATAAACAGGGCAACGAAGCCAGCATACCGCACCGCCCAGGGAAAGCCGACCTGGGGAATGAGGTACTGTACTACGGCCGGAAAGATGACACTACCCGTGCCCGTTCCCATGGCCGTCACGGCAAGCGCGTAAGATCGTTTTGAGCGAAAGTAAGAACTGACCACTGTCAGGGGTGGCATAAACATGACCCCCAATCCAAGACCCGTGCAGATCCCTTGCGACAGGAAAATCTGCCAGTACTCGGTCGCGAGGCTCGTTGTGAACGTGCCCAGAACTACCAAGGAAGATCCACCCACAACAGTCGACCGGATGTATCCAGCATCCGCGAGTCTGCCCGATATGGTACACATCGAGAAGGCGAGGAAAGTCTGGACCGATCCTATCCAAGAAATCTGAGCTTCTGGTAATCCCAAGTTGTCACGGTAATACAGCTGGTAGACGCCGAATGCCGACGGGTAGCCAAATGATAACATGTTGACGAGAAGACTGACAAAGACCTGGCTCCAGGCGACGACACCGCCGTCAGGAGCATCGAACTCGGGTACATCTGCGATGACAGGATCCTCGTTATCCGAGGTAGATGAATCTCGAAGCTCACGGATGTGACTGGAAGGACTGCGCTTCTCGAGATCGACTTCGAGGGCCATGGTGAGAGTTGTGTCTTGTCTATGTGAATAAGGCTGCACTTCTCGGCTTTCATTGGTTTCGGTGACAGGACCTCGAGTCCCCAGAGTTTATATGGCCATTACTACCAAAAAAGCCCACAGATATCTCGACGTGAACCCGGACCCCGATGTATCCACTCTGTGTGTACTCGTTCGTATGGTAGTGATCCTGCCCGCCCTGTCGGCGACACAGCGCATCTGGATCCCGTATTACGGCGGCCGACATCGCCGTGCCATGGTCAGTCAGGAAAGCATGCTGTGCTCCACCCTCCCCGCGCCTTTCGCACCAGTGACAGCCATTGACTTTACGTCCCGATGCTCCGACTGGCTTTGAATACTGCTACCGATGCATGGGCTCGATGCGAGAGATGGTCAGCTGGATGCTTCGCGTTCATAAACCGTGCCGCGCCCGGCGAACTTGTTCCGGGGAAGCATCAGATGCGGTCCGTAACCGTGGTCGTGGACCCCCTCGCTGCAAGCATGCACTTCATATGGCCTTAGGGCCGTTGCCCGGAACGGTGCGGGGCTTTCCGGGGTCATTACCCGACATGAGGGGAAAATTCGAGAATGCGACTAGGAGATAAGAGGTGTCGTGGACTGCAGCTGGGGCGGCAACCTTGATCGTTGATGTCTAGACTGCTCTATTGATTGCTCCGGGAGGAGTCTCGCAGCCACCATCGGATCGGCCTCGGGCAAAACTGGCGAGTCACCGGGTCAGAAGTGAAGATATCGGCATGTTTTACTCCGACAATAGTCACTCATCTTGCAATGATGGGCGAACATTGTGATAATGGGTAATTAATCGCAGGTGGAAGGATTTCGCAACTTACATCCAAAAGTTCGGAAAGGGCAATGGAGACAACGCGCCAAAGGCCCAGAGCGCAAGAAACTCGAGGCATATCTCCCAGCTCTGGGGGATTCGGCTCAGCAATTTATGCCCTTATTTCAAAATCAAGACCTCAGTGCTCCTGACTTGGTATCCCCTGAAACATCGAAACCCCCTATCGACACTCATCAAGTGTTGCGCTAACAATTCTTTCACTGAACCCAATGAGGCGACCCTTTCGCTGACCGTCGTAACAAGACTCAGGCGCGGCCTATAAGGGGACTCACCGCAACATCACACCGATCAGGTAAAGGGTGAGAAGGCTACTCCAATCACAACAACAAATTGAAAGTGGCGGTAAGACATTTCCCAAACGCAGAGATTTTCCGTCAGACCGCCAGTTGTCAGCACCTTCTTCAGCAAGGCCCACATGGCACTAACGAGCTCCTTCTGCAGTAGCGTGGTAACCCCTCATTTGTCGAACCATTTCGATGGCGCAGAGCATTTGATGCGAAGAAAGCATTCGGTCGACACTGGCATAACCAATCGACCCGAACTGAATGGCAGAACTGTAGTTAGCAGAGACAATATTCGTACTATATTCTCTTTACACGTCAAAGGCAAGTATCCCCCCCACTCCATCCTAGTCGGTTCTTATCATCTTATCATCCTTTCGCGTCCCGGCCGGCTCCGGAAGATAAGTGGGGGTCAGCATAGACCAATCAAGTGGCTGGTTTGGGTAGTTCAAGATCCGAAAAGGGAAGGCGGGCACGGCTGCAAAGAAGCAAACCCGGCAGAAAGTTCTTACCCCACCATTTCGTCAAAGCTGCCCCGCAGTGCGGCTAAGCCCGAGTGGGTACTAGCGCCAAAGTTTGTTCGAACACCGCATGACGGTTGAAGTTTGGCAGTGTCCGTTTTGTTTTCTTCTTTTCCACGCTGACGGCGCCGGTTAACTGTGGGCCGTTGTCGCATGCGAGAGAAGCAACTTCTATTGGGGAGGGAATGCGACCAGGAAAAAGTCGAGAAGGAACCGCGGGACAAGAGTGAAATCAGGGGTTCGGAGCCGCGCAAATGCGCCCGTTTTACACACAATACATAGAGAGAGGGGGGATGAAGAAAATTGACCCGGAATTGCCTTTCCCTTTTTAACAAATGACGAAACATGTCCGCCCGCTTCCCCCATCCGTACATCCGTCCCGCGTTTCTTGTGGACTAGTGTCTTGTCTCGCTCAGAGAAACTAAAACACTAAATAAACGAGCCACCGATCCGCGCGCGGGGCTGAACCTGGATCGTCGCGGAGCTTCGCTTGCGCGACGGATGAAACAAAATACCAGGTTGCGGGAAAAAGCGTAACTACACTACCTACTGCGTAGTTGGACAGGTGCCAACCAGCGGCGGGTGCGCGGCGCATCACATCACATTGCATCGCAGAGCGCAAAGCGCAAAACTGGGAAGTCAGGCGTCGCAATCTACCTATTATGCAGTATGGCACACCGGGCGGAACCTATTGGCTGCTCTTTTTTTTTCCTTGACACCTTTGCGCGGAAGTTGAGTTTGAGTCGTCCTCGCTTCAACCAGCACAGCGGGGTAGTGGCTGGGTCAGAATACACTTGACAGGACTATTGGTGCGAGGCGATACGGGTATCGCCGTATTTTGACAACAAACAAACAGACTACTAGAGAGACGTGATCGCGTCACAAAACAACAAACCCAGCCACCCTCATAAAAACAGCCAACCAGGTCTCACGTCCTGACTCGCGCGTTGATGACTGCTCCATACAGCTTGCAATTTTGTTCCTGGCAACTAAAGATAAAAATATGTTTTCTCTGTGCAAATACGTCCTCGCCCAGTGCTCCACCTGCCTCCCGTATCTTAATAGACACACACACACACGCGTGCGCGTTATCCTCAAGCCTAGAATTGGAATAATTGTCGACTTCCACCCCAACCCATACCCGTAAATCAAAACAGAAGCCAACCAACCAACATAGATAACAAAAAGAGATAACTGCCCATATAGGAGAGTACCGTTTTAGTCGTTCAGTCAATCCGGGGAAAACAAAAAGAAATAGCCACTCCAAGCGTCGCAAGTCCAGTGAACAAACAGGCAAACAAATAAGGAAGTCAACATGAAGGGAACAAAACGCCGTACTCCCCTGTCCCTGGTCATCCCAAGGCACACCCTCTCATCCCATCCTTCTCGGACTTGGGGCCGAAACCCGCAGCGCAACCCTGTACCACTCCCGATTCCATCGCCCCATCACCAAAGCACACGATGGGCAGAACAGTGGTTTTCTCGCTTCGCTTCAGGCTTCACTCTTCACTCGCTTTCGCTACCGTAGTAAGCCATAACCGTAACCCGTAAACTGCTACTAGTACCACCACGGACTCAATGATCCCTAGACGGGCAAATAGCCAGCTGAACAAGGAGGTAGTGTCCAGTGTGAGAAACCGCTGGACGGGAGTGAGAAATAAGAGACAACATATGTGTGAAATAAAAGATCATAGCGGCGGAAAGAGAACAAGACAAAGAATGATGAAAACACAACTCCCCATAAACCCATCCCGCCATCCCATCCCGTCCTGATTCCTTCCATGTACTCCATTGCTCCCCTTCTCTTTTACTTTCCTTCCCTATCCACTGTCAGCCAGCTGGTGCTCTTTTTGATCATGGCTTCTGGCCTTGTACCCTCCCTACCACTTGCTCGCCTCTCGAGGAATATTGGATTTAGTAAACCGGCACTTGACAGCCTGCCTCGTCTCCATCACCGTATTCCACCAAAGCCTGCCACTGCACTCATCTCCACTCATCTCCACTCATCTCTTCTTTCTCCGAACGGGAAGGGGCGAGTTCCATGATAAAACCAAACCCCGCAATAAAAACAAAACAAAAGGACAAAAGACCCACATTGCCGAAGACCACGCTAGACTTGACCATTTCCGCCGAGACCCACCAGGATGGAAAGTTCCTCTTCCCAGAAAAGAAAATGACCGAGCGAAGAAAAGTGAAGGGAAAAGAGTTCAGCATGACATTTTAGTCAGTCATTGCCCCCGTCTCCCCCGCTCGTTAGTGCAGCGCAACCCGTTCAGTCTAGTGAGCGGATACCGACGATGATTATAATCATTTTTGAGAAGAGTCCGTGGATAATGAGTTGAGGACGGCGAGATTCAATGAGAAAACACGCGCCGAGGCCGAGAATCAGATAATGACCGTCCTCCCCTAAATCATGAAACAAGGAACGAACGCTCTGGATGTTCAAGACGTTCTCCAAGGACGGTAGAAATCTTCTGCGTGTCCAATTTGCATTGACGCATGCAACCAGTCCAAGGTGAGGCGTAAATCGCCTCGAGTCTCCATGTCTGGGCCGTCGGCCGTGCCAAGTTTTACCTCTTGCGCTTCTTGCCTTTATCGAGCGTGCTATTAAGAGACAAAGCCGTGTCGGCGGCCGCGGCAATGGGCGCGGGAGGTAGGAGTGGGCCGGGAATGGGTGCTTCGTCTTTCTGGATCGGTACTCCCATATGTCGTCCATAGCGCCCCTTGCGGCCGTTGCCCTCGTCCTCACTAATGCACTGCTCTGCCGGAATACCAGCATCACGGCATCTACCGCATGGCCGCTGGCGGTCACACCCCTTTTTGCTCTTGCGGCAGCGCTGGCAGCGAGGCTTGGTTGAGAGGTCAGGTTGCTCGTCCTCACCGGCGGCAAGAGGGAACGCCGTGCTGGAGACGACTGACTGCTTGCGCGATGCTGGCAACGAAGCTGGAGACATAGGACTTGCAGCGTTGGGCGCTGATACCTTCTTTAGCTTGGGCTTGGCTTGTTTGGCCGTCTTGGTCTTGCTCGCAGCTTGGGGTCGCGGCTTTGCGCCATTGACCGAGCTGGCCTTGGGCTTCGGGCTCTTGAGCTTCGGAGCAGCCATGGCACCCTTCTCAGCACCTTCAGCATCAGCCTCGTCAGCGCTGACCTCCGCGCTTTCCTGTGGTCCCACAAAGTGGCTTTCGGTTGTGTCGAACACCTTCTTGTGGTTGCCGAGCGCATCAAGCTTCTGTCTTCGGAGAGGCGGCGCTTCTTCCTCACTTTCGCTCTCCGCATCGCTCGTCGCCCCAGTTGATGAGGCCGCGTCTGCCCTCCCACTAAAAGTGTCATCGTGGGTTGACGCCGAGGTCCGTCCATGTGAAATGTTCGACATGTCACCCAAGCGCATCAGTTGTAAGGCGACGTCCTTATCCTCTTCTGACATGGAGCTTCCGATCGTGGGATCAGGTGTGGGCGCGACATCCGGACCGGGGCCGGCAACAGTACTGTAAGGGTAGCCGGAGTTTCCACGGGTCCGGCGCGAGCTCCAGCTGGGAGTGGCATACATGTTCTGATGTGTGTACCCATTTGTATAGCTCTGCGGCGACTGTAGCGGCCGAGGGTTACTGAAAGGATTTTGTCCATGGGAGGCAAGCGGAAGAGAGTTCCGGTGGTCCGCGCGACGAGCCGGTGACACTGAAGAGTTCGACGTAGCCGCCGGCATCTGCGGCGGAGCGAAGAGAGGGAGCTCCTATGACAAAAAGGTATTAGCGACGTGAAAATTATAGCGGTCCAAATTAAGCGCTTACGGAGCTCTCAAACTTGGCGCGCTTGCGTCGGCCGCCTTCTACAAT
>Ga0247760_1002026_pt1 | contig 16613 bp, 14 predicted proteins | sample UWRJL171409R4_FD_179936 | JGI IMG/M metagenome (GOLD analysis project Ga0247760, IMG submission 179936) | Plant litter microbial communities from Arlington Agricultural Research Station in Wisconsin, United States - UWRJ-L171-409R-4 | ecosystem: Environmental > Terrestrial > Plant litter >... | reverse complement strand
GAGCCTGCAGACGGGACGGACCCTGCGCAAGGCCGAAGTGGAAACCCGAGTGCCGGCGAGCATTGTGCGAGTTTCGGCCGACGGCGAGATAGTAGCGTCGGTGTGGGGGAGAAATGTCTTTGTGTGGAAGCTGAAGCTGGATCAGTTGAGCATGTATAATCTCGACCAGGTGCGACAGACTGAGGGGTGGCCATTGGCCATTTCACCCAATTGCCAGCTGCTGGTGTGTAGGACCGAAGATGGTGTCGATGTGTTGGATCTTGAGACGGGGCTGTTTCGAGCTGACTGGCCCATGCCACCGGGACATCCGACCGTGTCGACGGCGGCCGTGAGCCACGATGGGAGATGGGTTACCCTGGGCGATTATGATGGGAGAGTGACGGTGCTGGAGGTAATTACCGTGTCGGAATCCGTCTATGGAGTTTGAGGGAATTTGTTTGAGAGGAGAATTTGAAGAACTAGGTGGGTAAGGTACGACGGGGAGCAGAGCTTTTCAGGAGGGGAAAGGTCACGCGTTCATCACTTGATGGGCAGTGAGCTGTGGGGTCTCAACTAGGGGACATTTTAAACAACCTAACCTGCTATTTATTACCGACAATTTTGTTCAACGCCATATTATACCCCTGGCTTCCAACTTTGAGAGAACCGAAACCCAGACACCCGCATTGCCTAGAAAATCATAAAAAATAAAATAAAATCAAACATCCTTCGCTTGAGCTTCCCTGTTCAACTTTAGCGCAGTCTCTATCCCCGGGGAGGTGGGGAATCAGTCTGCTTTGTTGCAGTCCCACGAGATCAATTTTCGACTTTAGCAACATAACTACTTACTTACTCATGGCTCGGTTTGGGGACCTTGGCCAGAGGATGGTTGAGTGGCTGCATCCCAGCGTCGGTGAGGGCTCTGTTGATCTCGTCCATGTGGTCAACAAGATCGCCGCGATGGAAGGATTCCCAAAGTTCAGTGGAGTCATCTGCTGGAGAAATTGGGTGTTCCCCATATTGTCAGCTTGCTTGAAAGTTGATAGAGGAAGGCACACTTTCTCACCGTGGAGGCCAGGGTGGTGGACCATGGCAAACTCGGTAAGTGCCACGGGAGAAGAGACGTGGAACATGAATCCTGCAGCCGCTGATTAGCAATTTTGATTTCGCCAAACATTTTGTTTTTTCCCCTCGCGCCCGCCAACCTACCGAGATAATCGCTCGACGTTTTCACCGGCTCCCTGCTGGCATTCATGTCCCGATTGTGAGCCTCGTACGTCTCGCCGTGCGGCATGAAGCTCTGCTCGAAGCTCAACCCGCCCGCCTCAAGTCTCCTCGTACTTCCGGCATACTCGCCTCGAATGATGCCGCACAGCTCGGTCGCCATGGTGCGATGGTAGTAGGGGATACGCAGGGTATCCTTGGTCACAACCCACTTCTCACCAAAGATGCAGAAATCAACGGCCGACACACCGGGCCACTTGCTCGGGGCTGTCAGCACACAAAAGGCTGTCGGGTCGAGCTGGTCGACATTGGCTGTGAGATGGCCAAACCGCTTCAGGTCATATCGGTACGGAGCATACTTGCCATGCCATGCAACCACGTCGAAGGGAGTATGTGCCTGGTAGTAGGAATGTCGCTTGCCCGACATCTTGACCGCCATCTCCCACATGTTGTCGCGATCTGGCGCCTCGAGGTCGAACGCAGCAACAGGGTATTCAAAGTCCCGAACGTGGGCCAGCCCGTTGGCCCCGAGAACACCGAGTTCCGGCAAGGCGAAGCGAGTGCCGAAAACCTCAAAGACATAGCCGCGGGCCTCTTTGATCTCGGCGTCGGACACAATGGAAACCGAGAATCGGATACCCGCAGGGATGACGGCAATCATGGTCGGCGGAACACGTATGCTGCCCATCTCGGTCTTGATGTCGAGCACCCCTCGTTGGGGGATCAACAGCATCTCGCCGTCGTGGTTCACAAAGGCCCGACGGGTCATGTCCGAGTCGAACAGGTACTGATGGATGGCGACACCCTCCCGAAGGGTTGCGTCACCATTCCCGCCAATGGTTTTCATACCCTCGAGGAAGGTGATGGGCTGACGGCACAACGGGTAGCGTTCCACGAGAGGCGCCCACGTATACGAGCGAGCGGTAAAGGCGACGTTGTCATTGGTCGGGAGGAAACACGACTCGGCCTGGCACATGGCACTGACATTAGAAACGGGGGGCATCAGGATGGAATTGACTGCCGGGCCTACCTCTTCGTCACGCCAGGTGCGCTCGACCAGTGCATGGGGCGCTGCTGGCCGTTCTCTGTACATCCAGCTGTATGTTGCCGATTAGGGAAATGCCGGGGCCACTCGGGTTACACAAGCACGACTTACACGTTGGACACGCTCTGGCGAGAGGAGATGAAGGACGAGCCGTTCAGGTGTTCGGCGTACAAGCCATACTTGTGGCGCTGCGGGATGTTGGTTCCGTGGGCAGGGAGTGCACCAGGAATAGCCTCGCTCGAGTGGTGATTCCCGAAGCCTGTCTGGTACTTGTAGGGGTCTGGAGCCGGCTGGGTCTGGGGGCTGGGGCTAGTGTCTGGGCTGACGGCAGCATTGATTGTCTGTCGAGCATGCTGAGGCATGGGAGTGGTCTGTGTAGCGCACATGGTGACGGCGAGGAGCGTGGGAGTTGGGGGAATGCAAGCAGGGAGAGGACGGGAATCTGGGGGCCCACGCAGTACGAGTCGGAGAGAATGGAGGGGACCGAGGGGAAACCCAGCCGGGGAGGAGGGAAAGCTCAGCTTTATACCCCTTATGAGTCGGCACATGGACATGCAAGGGAGAGAGACGATCCGGCACAATGCTCACACAGTGCGAATCCGACCGGCCCGGAACATGAAGCCCAGGGAGCATCAGCCATTATGACCACCAGCTGCAGAGGCTTCAACGGTGTCTGCGCACTCACACCGGCCATGATCCCGATCCAACGGGCAGAGCGCGGGAGAAACCGATGAAACGAGGCCATCAAATAGGAGGGCACATAGCTTGATGCTGGAACTTGGCCAGGAGCACGCATGCAGGGAACGCTACCCGCAAAGGCCAAGGGCGTCGCCGTGACAGCTGTGCTGAGACATTGTTGGACCAGCGTAGAGAGGGAGAGCTGCATCTAATCGGGGGCCCCGGGGTTTTGTTCCACCGTCTTGCAGGTTTGCCCACTACCAATGCAGTGCGGTGAGTGTATGCAGTAGACCGAGGAGGAAGCCGGGTTCTGTGGCCCGCCGCGGGGAAGAAGTCAGGATCCCACTGCCATGCCAAGCGATGCACGTCGTCGTTTTGGATGGGGGACGACGTGCAAGGACTCCCCCAGAAACGAGACGGGCCATTCCCGGGAGAATTGAGCGTCGGCGATATGGTTCCACGATACACGGACAGCGGTGCGAGCCAGGTTTTTCGACGTCTCCCCGGGGCCCTGTGACCAGGCTCGATGCAGCTCAACCTTGGTCCGGGACCCGGTTGAGCGCTGCAAACATTGACACGTAGGGTGCAGCCCAAACTGTCGGGTCGAGATTCTGTGCTCGTGCTGTGGCTTTGAGCGGTCAGACCAGAGTCAGACACGTGCCCACACAGTCTCTCTCTCTCTCTCTCCCTTTGCGCGTCTGTTGTGAGCGATGCCCGGGTTCTTGGTCAGTTTCGCTGTGACGAGGCTCGCTCCCTTGCGTCAATGTTTGCTCCATCTCGGCAGAGCGAGCCTGCATCAACACACCGGAGTCCGGGAGAACAACCGGCAGGCAGAGGCAAGCTTCGCAGACTACCCGAAAAAAAAAAAAGACACTAGGGGCAAATCGATCGCAGACCGCCCCTGCGAGCGAGGCTCAACCCACGATTGGTGCAATGACAAGGCCAGACTAGTCGACGTGCATCACGGTCCTGTCAGGGATGCTCGGCGCTCGGTGCACAACCTCGTACCGGTATGCTTGCCCGTCTAGCACTCGAGTCCTGGAGGCAGTCGTGATCGGATTGGGAATAGGACGAGGGGAAGGGAGAAAGGGAAAAAAACAAAACAAAACATGGTGTCGACCATCGATCGTGAGCTGCAGAGCTGAGACATTCTCCCGCAGCACTTTTTGCGGTCAAGGAAAACCACTGGCATCCAGCGAGCGGCTGACTTTAGCGCCCCGTTCTCTTTTTCCGGATTCCCCGACGATGCTCCGCGCCGATCCATGGCACTATCGAGTCGAGGACTTGGACAACCTACGGGGCATCTTTGGCCGGTTGAGACCAAGTCAAAGTCGCCGGTACTTGCCGCCGGGTGCTCCAAATAGGAGACTGGCGACTTACACACCGACTAATAGACGCGGCAATCCGAATCGGGCTGTGCTTTGTTTTGCTTGTTGGGCCGAAATGCTGGAATGCTTAAATGCTGCTGCGAGCATTGCATCAGGGCATCCAATCGTGATACGTACATCTCTGGGGTACCACGCCTGCCACGCGCGCCCATGTCAACTTGCTCTCAACTGGGGGATCGTCGCCTTGATCTTTTGCGCCGTGGGGAATTTTCGCGGCGGCTACCTGAGGTGGTTAGGTTTGTGCTTCAACGACTGCAGGGTCGCCAGGGACCACAGATCCTGCTGTGGCTTACGCAGCACTTTCTGCTCAAGAGTGACCTCACTGGCGGCGGGCCCGGTGGATTGCCTTTTGTCCGGCACGGCAAGCTTCCGGAATCCTTATTCTGCACTCTCCAAGACACCAAGACGCCAAAGACGGGATAGCTGCAATTACCGACAGGTGCTGTGTACGACCGAAGCATAGCTGGAAGTCATAGAAGACTTGGTGCTTACCTTAACCCGCCGGCCCGCTTCAGCCCCTCAACCCCTCATCCTTCCAGAACGGCCTGCTCCTTAACCCCTGAAAGGTGTTAGTCCAGAACCTCTCGGGAGGTGTTTTCCACCACTTTTCCAAGGTGTTCCGCTAGCAATTTCGTCAGCTGGAGTCGAACTTTTGACATTCGGGCACAGCGCGGACGGCAGCTTGCCTCGATACACGAAACGGGTCACAACTTACACGAGACGTCGCCGCCGTCTCGCGCTGCTGCCGCGGCTGCCAGACTGCTCACCATCCACTGCAAAAAGTCAAAGTCCCACGGACGACGGGGGCCAATGCATACCAAGGCACCATGGCTGCTTTCAGATTGCCACCCGGCCGAGAGACACCGATCAATTGCCTGCCGCGACTGCTGCCGCCACTAACGGCAACGACATTTAGTGCCTCGACGTCTGTGTGCCGTCAAAGATGGACCGCTTCCCTCAAAAGGCACGACGGCACAATGCGATACATCACGGAGAAAGAACTCGAGGGAGCCGCACTTACAATTCCCTCGGTGGAGTCAACAGCGGGAAAGGCGACAAGCAAACGATACGTTACACCACTTGTTGCCGGGCTAAAGTTGCCAGCCATGAGTAAGTCATACAAACACCGGTCATGCCGCCTCCATGATCGCTAGTTACTAATGATATTGAGGTCTTGGATAAAAAATAAAAATAAAAAAAATAATCCCCCTCAGCCGCTGTAAGAGATTGCCACGCCGATAGGTATTGTACATGTACAACCAATACAGAGGACGAAAGGGAAGTGGACGCGTGCAACGAGAATATTGTCGCTACTACCGGCTGTTGATGTGTTGGATCGCCGCGAGCCATTTTTGCTCGTCAGACCTGGTATCTTGTCAGCACCGCCTCAGCTCCCAGGCCGTCTCCGTCTCCGTCACCGTCACCGACACAACAGCAAGCAGATGCGGGATCGTGGCGTAACTTACTTGTCAAACTTCAGCAGCTTCCCTAGGACCGGCACCAGCTGCGCCCTCAACCTGTTGTCCTTTTGCTCCAAGAACTGCAGCAAGATAGTCTTGAGATACAGGGCGTCAGCATTGCCTGCCGTCATGGCTCCCGCTGCTCCGGACCCATTGACTGCCCCTGACCTCGACGACTCAGTTGAGCTACGGCCGGATCCCCTCGTGTCGAGCTTCTCCCTGGCCGACTTGTAGTCTTTGTTCAGCTTGTCATACCTGAGGCGGTGCTCGTCGAGCATACGCCTAAGCTCTGTGTTCTTCCGCTCAATGTCGCGAACCTGCTGTTCCGAGGCGTCCAGCGTCGACCGCAGACTGGAGACTGTCTCCCGCATCTCGTTGACTTCGGCACCCGCCTTCTCCTCATACGCTTCGAGTTCCTCGCGTCGGCGGCGCCATTCGCGCTCCTTGTGCTCGAGATCATCTTTCTCACTTGCTAGTGCCTTGACTTCGCGTTCGAGGTCTCGCACCTTTTGTTTCAGTTCCTCTGTCTCCCGCGTTTTGCGTCGAGCCAAGGCGCTGGATTCGTCCTCAATGCGGTCGCGCTCCTCTACCGCCGCGTCTAAGCGGGCCCGCATCTCGCGCACCTTGTTGTCAGCACGCTCGTCTACGTCGGCAAGGAGCCGCCTCATTGTTTCCGCCTCGCGCGTCCGCTCACTTAGCATCTTGCGCGTCTCGGCCAACTCCTCATCCAGACTCTCACACTGCGACTGGCTCTCCTTGAGCTGGATGGTCAGCTCCGCCGTCTGGTCGCGCATGCTGCCGAGCAGGTTCTGCGCGTTGGCATACTGGCTGGTCTTCAGCTCGGTTTCTTCCCTGAGCACTTCTTGCTCCTTCTTTAGCCGTGCTACATCTTCCTCTAGCTCCCTGATCCGCGGCCGGAGTTTCGCCGCTTCCTCTTGGACACGCTGCAGCTCGCGCGACGTCTTCTCCTCCCTAGCGGAGATCTCAACCTTCTCGGCCTCGGAGCGACGGAGATCGCGTCCCGCGACGCGTTTCTCATCCTCCATGCGCAGGCGCGCGTTCGTCTCGGCCGTGACCTTGTCGTGGAGAGTCTTAATCTCGGCTTCGCGGTCCGATGCTAGACGTTGCGCCCTGCCTAGCTCATTCTTGAGATCCTTCTCACGCTTCTCTAGGTTGCGAAGCTCAGTGTTCTTGGCAGCAAGCTCATCTCTTGTCGTTTTGAGCGCCGCTGACTCCTGTCGCAGGCTCTTAAGTTCAGGCTGAGCTTTCTGGAGTACCTCTCGCAGATCGCTAAGGTCCTTGTACCGGGTCTGAGCCAGTTGTTGTGCGGCGGCCAGATCCGACTGCAGTGTTGACGATTTGAGTTGAAGATCTTCAAACTCCTGCCGAAGCGACTCGTGCTCCGCCTGCAGCTTTATATTGTCCTTGGCCGCAGAGGCAGAGAATTCCACCTCCTTCTCGAGCTCCGAGATGCGCTCCTTGAGCTGCTTCTTCTCAGCCTCTAGCTCTTTAATGCGCTCCTTGGCCTCGACGTGGTCTTGGCCAATGGTCATAAGGTTTTCTTGGAGGTTTTCAATCTCCTCGCGGAGGTCTTCCTCGGTCTTTCTTTGCTTGGCCAGGCGTTCAATGCGCTGGTCTTTCTCGACAAGCTCTTCTTGTAGTCGGACCAGCTCTGCCTGTAGATCAGCACTTGCAGATGCCTCTACAGGAGATGGCGGGGGGATGTCGGAAGCCTCGCTGGGAGCAGGCTCGGCGGTGGTTGGAGCGGCGGCGGCTGCACCGCCCTTCTTTTTCTTCTTGTTTTTCTTCTTTGAGCCAGCGGATGGCGGCACGGCGAGAGACGTGTCATGGGAAGCTGACGGCAGTGCAGAGGGTTCTGTCGGGCCAAGCGCAGGTGCAGATGAAGCCTTCTTTGATAATTCCTCCAGCTTGGCTTGGTCCTCGGCCTTTGACTTTTTAAGATCCTCAATCTCGGAGCTGAGAGACTCGATCTTCTTGTCCAGAGCTGCTTTGGCTTCAGCGGCCGACTTGAGATCTTCCTTTAGTCCTTCGTTCTGTGACGTTGAAGCAGCAAGCTTAGATGCTTTGTCTTTGAGCGCAAATGCTGCGTCTTCCTTCTCCTTTGCCAGCTGCGCTTCGAGCTCCCTTAAACGTGTTTGAGATTTGTCCAGGCGATCGGCCAGGGCGGCAATCTCTGTCTTCCTCGCCTCAAGCTGTGTCTCAAGCGAGGCCTTGACAGCGATCGCGTCCTTTGCCTCGCCGAGTTCGCGCATGGCAGTCTCAAGACTTTCGACCAAATTTGACCCATTTTCCTTTGCCATTACCAGTTCCTCCTTGAGTTGCTTCACCTCTGTCTGTAGCTTAGTGATTTCCTCAGACTTCATTTCGACATCGGCCTGTAGCTTAGGAATTTCGTCGTCGTAAGAAAAGAACTCGTCGCCTTCGTGAGACCCATCTTTTTGAATGTGTTTTGCCTCGCTTGTCTTGTGCTTTGGCGAAAACACGCCCAAAACACGAGACACGGGCGATTGGGCGTTGGTTGGAGTCTGGGGACGTGGTGGTCCGGCGGCGTGCTTGGGGTCGTCAGCCGCCTCAGCTGAAGATACGCCAGCATCTGCAGTCTGAGGCTTTGCCGCTTTGAGGTGGGTAACTTCGTCCCGTAGTGATGCGAGCTCCTTCTCCGATTCTTCTACTTTCTTTTTGTAAGAGTCTTTTTCACTTGTGACACGCTTGAGCTCCTCCATGACCATGTCGCTTTTGAGACTGAGCTGGTTGAGGTACTCGATGAATGCCTCAGGATCTTTGATGGACGTAAGGGGTGTGTTCTCTTTGAGTGCCTTCTCGAATGGCTCAATGAGCGCAACGCGCCCATGAGCAATGCGGTACGAGCTGAGAAGAGCTGTCGTGATTGGAGATTGAGGTTAGAATCTAGCCACTACATTGAATTGTGGGGGGACTCACTCGGGTATGTTTTTTCCAGTTTCTCAAGCTTTCGTAGTTTGGTTTGGACTTCAGGCGATAGTCCCGTGGGTGCTAGCGCTGGGGCTGGGGTTGTCGTTGTCGCTGAGGCAGCGGCTCCCTTCTCCGTCGCTTCGGGTGGCGTCTCGCCCTTGTCACCGCTCTGTAACTCGGCCATGCTACTCGAAGATGTAACGCCGGCGGCAGGCGTTGTGGGAGTTTGAGCTCCGGTTCCAGATACCGAGGCCAATGTCTCTTTCTCACTTAGCGCGGGGGTGGTTACCCTCGCGGGCGTGCCAGATTCGTCCGTGTCGTCGATGACAAAGGCGGCTTCAAACACGGCAGGATCGGGATTTGTAGAGCCTTCGCCATTGGCGTCGTCGGTCGGCTTCTTTCTGGGTCGCCGGGCTGGGGACTGTGTCTTGGTCCCGCTGGACGATCGCGAGCGACGGTTAGCAGCGGAAGCGGATGAACTTGATGTTTGCGTTGGCCGAACGGCGCTTTTCTGCTTCGATTGTTCTTCGGCAATCTGGCGATCAATTGCGCCCTTGATCCTCTGCATGGTAAAAATTGTCAGCAATGAGCAGGAACGAAACACAGCTGTGCAACGTGGTCCGCTTGCCTGGAAATAGTCCATGGGTGACGCTGTTGCGGCGCAGAACAACCAGCAGACGAAATCCTCCCCCGAAGTTGCACCACCGAAGGTGGCGCCCGCATAAACTTTAAAAATTAATAACTGTGCGTGATGCCTCAACGAGGGCAGTGATAGAGTTGGTCAGCGGGAACACGATCCCCATGGCGCTGCGAGAACAGATGCATTGGTTTTTCGGCGACACTTTTCAAAGCCACTTGTCAGTCCGCTTCGCCGCTCAGGGGTCCAAAGATGCCAAGATCCCGTCGCTGCACGGGGAGCTGAGAGCTGACGACAGGGGTTGGATTCTCAAGCCTGCATCGGTCAACAGTCGATAGAGCAATATCGGGCCAAGCCACTGTTTGTACGTGCTGATGTTATGAATCGGCTCGAATTAGGAGAATTTTAATTCAATATTAAATAATTTGAGCCTTAATTCTTAACAGTGATGTTATAACTTCATGATTCTCCTAGAAGATAGATTGGAGCTGGATTAGAGTAGCGGGCCTCGTTAAGGTGGTATGCAGTTATAACAGATCGCCTGCTGACTGCCTGCCTTGCGCGGCCATGAGGTCACTACGCACGGACCAGCGGGCTGGTTTACGGTGTGGTGCTGTCATGCTCGGCGTTGAAATTGAAGAGAAGCTCCAACCCCCAAGGCAGCATTGGTCGCGCTGCACAAACTCCCAACGGCCAGACCCTCTGGCGGGGAAGTTGCTATCATCCTATATTTCTCTTTCCTGAGGCACGAAAGCCTCTCGATCCGCTCTCCCTCTTTTTTCCCTTCTATTTTTCTTTCGTAGGCTAGGTACCCTCCGCGTCAAACCGAGACCTGGAGACCCGGAGAGCAGCCAAAATGGTGTCCTTTTGGCCATGGGGCGTAAGTCTTTCCCGGAGCGCGCGAAATAGCACATCTTAAGACTGACTATCCGTGTAGAAGGAGGACTCCTCCCCAGCCTCATTCGAACGAACGCTTTCGGCCTTGACGACTAAAATCACAGCGACACAAACACAACTTGACAAGGCCCGATCGAGCTCGAGGCGGGTTAAGGTCCTGTGCACGCTCTACCTCGGATTCGCCTACCTTGTCTATTCGATTGTTCTTATGCTAGTGGTGGGGTGGAAGCACATGGGACCTATGGAATGGACGGGCATGGCTGGCGGCCCGGTTCTGATTTATGTCGTTCGCACCGTCACGACCACCATTTACGACTATCGAATCAACACCCTCAGTGCCCGCCTCAAGGTACTTCAAATGGACCGCAACAAGACGATCCAGAAGCTCAAGGACGCAACCAAATACGATTCGACGCTCGAACTGCTGGAGAAGTACGGCGGTTCCGAAAACAAGCCTAAGAAGGTTAAAAAGAAGGCAGATGATGACGATGGTTCGGATAGTGACAAGAAGAAGCGCCCGCAGGGAAAGCAGAGCGGAACGCCAGGGCGCACAAACCTGCCACCGCCCCCTACTGCTAACATTCAGCGGCCTGTATCACCCGCCCCTGGAACCCCAGGATCGAAACCGCAAGCACCCCACAGTGCCCCTTCACTACAACCTCTTCGCCCTGACCTGTCCACGTCTGCGGAATTCGCTCCAAATGCCTTTGACGGAAAAGCCCCCGAGATAATTCACTTCTCTCCCCCAACGATTGCTGTCGCAGGTGAACCCCATTGGTATGACCGCATTCTCGACACTTTGCTTGGCGAGGACGAAACGGCACCCAAGAATCGCATTGTCCTGCTTTGTTCGCGCTGCCGGTTGGTAAATGGGCAAGCGCCACCTGGGACCAAGTCGCTGTCGGAACTCGGAATGTGGAAATGCATGTCATGCGGCGCGACCAACGGCGAAATGGACGAAGGGAAACGGATTGTCCAGGAGGTCCTGAGCAAGCGCGGCGAGACGGCCGATGACACTACAGAAGATGACGTCGGCGACGAGAAGGACGACGACTCAGGAGAGGCTTCGATCAAATCTGGGGATACGGAGGCCAAGGGTGGCAAGGGGGACAAAGGAAAGGTCAAAAAGCGTAGCTGAGAAGGTACCATTTGGTCCCGGGTTTCTTTTGTTTTGGGATATGGGGAACTGAGGAACTGACTACCGCGCACATAAAGGATACCAAGGTCCGAGAACAATACCGCAGTAATTAAACAATCTCTTAAGGGTTGCGCTCACCGACTGACACAGTATTTGAGTCTTTGTCGTTGTGCATCGAACAGTGCTTCTCCTCGCTGACAACAGAATTACCGACTGACACAGTTTGTTTGTTCGTCGAACGTTGTTCTTCCTCACTTACAACCAAATTGCTCGATATAAACTAGGCTAAGGGCCATGGAGATATGGATTCTTCAAACAGGCAGCCAGACTTTCACAGTTTTCACAACCTACTCATCTCGGAATTGACAGTGATAAATCATCGAGTTATCTGCAACAGCGCACCTACACTCAGCAAGCGTTCAAAATGGCTGGCTCCTCTAAACCTCTTGTGTGCACCGAGTGCGGGTCGGCCGAATGCCACACGGCTTGCTATGATGAACATTCCGGATATTATGGCTGTCACGATGTGAACTGCTCGCTGCACCTTGGTGATGCGTGCACTTACAGATCACGCCTGTATCCTCTACGGATGCGCGAAGAACTTGAGCTGGAGGCCCGCCGGGAACGTCAGAGACGCGACAGACGGGGCGCCGAAAGCCGGAAAGATGGACACCGGAGCAGCCGGAGTCAAACGCGTCATGAATCATCGCGCAGTTCATCACGCCATCGACACTTCCGCGCTCCCTCCCCGCCAGCTGCCGCTCCGGAGACAGGTTCTCTGCCGCGGACGCGGTACCGGAGCCCAACCCGAGATCGGGACTACGAATATGCGGATGAGCACCACAGCCGGTCTCGTCGCTCGAGCCGGAGTCGCCGGCCCAGCGTGTATGCTGATGATCCCATGGATGATCTAACAGACCGCTTCTCAAAGTCGCGAATAAGACCTGAGGGTTCGGCTGGGCATTCGGGCGGATACTCGGGTTCGTTTGGCCAGTATCCGGGGGAATACTTTCCAAGTGGCTCTTCTAGTGGCGCGTCTAGCCGCCATGCTAGTCGTCGCCCGTCTGCCCAGTTTCCCTTCCCCCCTGGAGAGTACCCCCCTCCTCCTTCCCCCGGGCAGCAGTACTACTCCTCCAGTCGCCCTTCTAGTCGCCGCCCGTCTGGCCAGTTTCCCTTCCCTCCTGGTGAGTACCGCCCTGGGTCGCACCCCTCCTCCCGTCGCCCCTCTGCCACTGATGGTTTCCCGCCCGGTTACCCGCCTGGTCAATTCCCCCATGACCAGTACCCTCCTGGCTACCCTCCAACCTCTGGCCAATACCCGTACGGGCAGTACGGTGGACAATACCCAGGTCAGTTCCCATCTGGGCAGTACCCCGGCCAACCGGGCAGAAAAACCTCGTCGGAAGGGTCTGGTGAATTTCACTATGTCTATGCCGGCACTGAGGATCCCGATGGTGAGCTAGTTGATGAACCATCACCGAAGTCAGGTGGGCACCGGTAAGGTGCCTAGGTACCTAGCTAAGTACCTACCTAGGCATGTCTATGCCTGGGGCCGAAGAAACCTGATGAATCATAAGTACCATCCTAGTGTGCAGTTCCCGATTCAGCAGGTTTAAACTCGTTTATGAGAGCCAACACCCCGCCTCGCCCGTCCTCAGGGTGGCAAGAGCGGGTCAGCACGGTAAATATTTCCGCTTTGTCTCTTTGTGATAGGTAAGTACCCAAGACAAATACATTGTTTTTATTCCCCAATTCCGTCTCTCGTTATGTGTTTCTCTCTCTGTCTTGCCCTCTCAAGTTCTCCATGTGCAAATCGACCAGTGTTCACTTGTTTTGAACTATTCTCGCTTCTTGGCCGCATGTGAGTGGTTGGTTGGTTGTTTGGCTGGCCTAACTGATCACCGGTTCGGTTGGTTGATGTGGTTCGTCCACAAAAATGTCTCAGAATTGTCCAAACAGGAAGCAGGGCAAGACAATGGGGAGGGTAGAAGCAAGGCAAAGTGGATAAAAAAGCCTTGCGGCCCGAGACCAAGTTTCTGTTAATACGAGAAATTGGTCTCATTTGCTGTCGGATGTGCACCCTGTTTATCAATCCAGGCTTGGTATCGGGGGAGTGGTCCACGTTGGTGGTGGCTGCTGCTGCTGCGCTGAGCCAAACTGCACGGCGAGCTCGCCCGCCAGTGTGTTGTGTGCTGTGTGTATTGGGGGCAGAGGGGTTGCGTCGGGTCTGGCACCCCTAGCCCCCCGGCTTTTAGCTTCCCCCACCCCACCCAAGAACTGCAGTGGCTTCCATTGTCTGAGGGGAGAAGGCTTGGGAGCCCACCACGTATGAGGCTACACCAGGAACTGCATCTAACAAATCACAGCATTCGGGATGCCCCCAGTGCAGGAGAAAGAAAAAAAGTTGCAGGAATGCGACCATGGCCGCTTGCCACGGATTAGATTAAACCAGATGTCGTTTCATTGGCTCCAAGACCCGCGTTGGACGTGTGTTGCCTTCTTACTCGACAGCCCGAGAGACACCGACCACAAACCCAAGGTGACCTGTGTGTGACACCTTTGCCACTTGGGCTGCAATCGACACTTTTTTATCTTTCCCAGTCTTTTTTTGTTTTCGGTTTCGACCTTTATAACATTTTGTCCCAGGGCTTTTTGTTTTTTTCTTTCTTTTCTCCCTCTCTTGCATTTCGAGTTGACACGATACCTTCACACATGACCACATCAACATCATGTTCTGTTTTGCGCTTCCCATCCCATCAACCACCACCGCCGCCACTAGCCCCTGTCTTTCCATGACTTTGGGACCCTTTCCCACTGCCCAACCAGACAAGCCGTCCGCAGCACCAATCAGCACTGCCACTGCCGCAACAACATGGAGGCAAGCATCCACGAGGACACGACCACGACAGACTATGACTCGGGAGACAGCGAGGGGGTCAGCTATGCCTACGAAAGTGGGCGTCGTCCTGTCATGAACCCCAAGCCCGTTGTTCCCAAGGCGTTAGCTGCTAGTCCCAAGAGGAGAACGACCAAGTCTCGATCTCCCAAGGGTGTTAGAAGCCAAACCCAGCCTCAGTCTCATCAGCCTTCAGTCCAAGCCCAAGCTCAGGTCCAGGTCCGTCCTCATTGCCAGTGTCCTTGTGCTGCTGCTGTTGCTGCTGCTGTTGCTGCTGCTGCTGCTGCTGCTGCTGCTGCTGCTTCGGCTGCTTCTGCTGCTTCATCTCGTGGCTCACAGTTGCAAGTCTCGCCTTTCCCTTCGGACCAGGGCGACGACCATGACAGCGGCGAGGACCAAGTGTCAACCGAGTTTGAGGATGACACCGACGTCGAGCGTGAAGCCGCCCCGGCAGGCACTGCCGGCATTGGCATCATCACCACCACCGGCACTCTTCTGTCTGCATCCCCTGGCAACATGAATGTAAACATGAACGCGGAGCACACGCATCGACCGCGTTCCCGCCCTCGGCGTCGCCTTTCTAGAGCAGAAGCATCTCCTTCTTCGACTCGCGTCACCACCCAGGAGGTCCCTCGTCGTTCCAACAGCAAGAAAGCCACGACCCCTTCTGCTTCTTCTTCTTCTAAGAAGGGTTCGGTTTCTGGTGCTGGTTCTGCTGGTTCTGGAGCTGGCTCTGGAGCTGGAGCTGGAGGAGGAGGACGACGACGCACACCTTACATTGAGGAATACCCATCCGATGAGGCGCGACGGCCCCTCATCCTGCTGAAGGAGCATAAGCTGCCACGGAGGTTCTCGGCTTCAGATGCCAAGAACCTCGTCACAGCGTCGGCTGCTTCAGTGGAGGAACCAACTTCGGTCGGTAGTAATACCTCGAGGGGACGGTCTCCGCCAGGAGGACTAGGGAGACGGCTACATGGACCAAAGACACCAACGACACATGCACCGGCAACAGCAGCACATAAGAAAAAGCCTAGATATGAGTTTCAAGAGGCACCAGGTGGTAAGTTCTCTTCTTCACTTGAAAGGAGCACATGGACCTATATTACATGTAGACTAACAGTTGAGGAATTGGGACAGGAAAATTCTCTGGTTCGGATATGGACTCTGATTCGGATTTCTCCCCCGGTTTGGCTCTAGAAGCATCCCCTGTCCGGGCGCTCGAACCATCTCCTCCGCGCCGTCGACACAGCAGTAGTCGTGGTGAACCTCGCTCCGCAGCGGCAGTAACAGCGACAACGACAGCGGCGATGGGGGCAGCGGCGGTCGAGACAAATGTCACGCGCAGCTCGGCCTGGCCTGATGCTAGTCAACAACAACAACAACAACACAAACAAGCTCAGTACTCGTCGTCGTGGCCGCTTCAGAGCGGCTCACACTATCCTCCTCAGCCACGTCGTCGTCCCATGGGAGGAGTTGGAGATGGTTACGACAGCGAGGACGAGATTGATGATGATGTTGTGGGTCAACAGCGTCAGGCACATCAACAACACACACGACAGGACGGTATGCAGCAGCATAATATCGTCAGCGACAACAAAAGCAACAATATCAACAGCGTTAACACCACCACCGCCGCCACCGCCACCAATAACAACAACACCAGCATTAATAACACCGGTCGCCATCACGATCAACGTCATCATCATAATACGGCTACTACTACTACAACACCACGAGCGACGGAGCCTTCTCGCCGTCCATCCCATTCTCGGCCCCATTCCCATCAACAACAGCAGCAACACGTTCATTCTCACCCTCACGCCCACGCCCACACGCGTTCTTCACCTCACAACCACACCCACACCCATCCTCATCACATGCACCAACCCAGCCCGTCGCGTGTACCCGAGCATCGCCCCTACCCACACCACCAACCCAGTCCCTCCTCTCGGGTACCTGAACAGCCTCCTCCTCCTCCTCCTCCTGCTGCTGCACCCCGTGAGCGCGACCGAGTAGAAAGAGTAGACACTCGTCTTCCTCGTCAACCGCGCGCCCGCCCATCCCGCCCCCCCATTATCGCCCGCACCGTGGTCAGCCAACGGAGCATGGCGAGCCTGGGATTTTCTACGACTCAAGACACCAACCCGCTCTGTGAAATCTGGCGAGGCCGTCCCGAGGATTGGGAATCCCCGTATTCCTCATCCGCGGATGATGATGATTCCGATGCCGATTTTACGGGGGCTGGTGATCTTGATGGAGAGAGAATCCCTCCGCGTATGCTACTGGAGGGTGGCATGGGTGGTGGTGGTGGTGGTGGTG
>Ga0247760_1002024_pt1 | contig 16629 bp, 6 predicted proteins | sample UWRJL171409R4_FD_179936 | JGI IMG/M metagenome (GOLD analysis project Ga0247760, IMG submission 179936) | Plant litter microbial communities from Arlington Agricultural Research Station in Wisconsin, United States - UWRJ-L171-409R-4 | ecosystem: Environmental > Terrestrial > Plant litter >... | reverse complement strand
TTCATGTTGGCCACTTCCTCCTGCGGGTTTAATGGCTCGGGACAAACCCTGAGAGATAACTGGTGCTTTGTGCGGACAAGACAACCAAATCAGTCAGGAGATAGATTCAACCCCAATATCCAATGGGTGAATGGGCCGATTGTTACAGGGAGCCAGGGGTTTGTTTGCCATTGTATTTGCGTATTGCGGGGGTTTAATCCGTGCCGTTTCCAAGGGTACCTCATGCGGAGAATGCGACTCCCGCACTTTCTAGGGTACAAAAGTTGTGGAGGGACGGGAACTTTTGAGCGGGCTTTGATCCGGTTGGTTGAGCCTCACTTTTCGACAAAAAGGTGGCGCGACCTTTTCCTTCTTCTCATTCGATGCTCGGAAAAGCCTGCGCCACGAAGGTGCATGACCTTACTATGCACTGCTGGATGGGATGCATCCTCGTTCTCTGTACTGTGTGAGATATTGCTATGCTACCGCAACACGGGATAACTACTGCGTAAGCATGCAAGTGTGGTCTTTAACCCCTTTTGACCAATCTCTGCCCCGGTTGACAGAGACTCAGTGAGGTTAAAACGAGACTCTGCATTTAGAGTCTGTAGTTAAAGTCTCTGCATTGGAATCATTCCATTTACCGGGATACCTTGTCGACACTTGGAACTCGAAGCCCCTGGAATGAGGAATCTTGGCCGTTTTTCAACAAGGACCAGACCTGTCGCGTCAATTCAAGGGACTTTGGAGAGTATTGTAATTGTTCACATCGACATGGCATGAAACAGGTACACGGTAAAGAACACGGCATGCACGCGGGCAAAACGGCTCCAAGTCCCAAGAAGGGCAGGTAGGAACCAAAGACCTCGGTATATGCCGTGTCCCTTTCACCACAGATTCATGGTACTAGTATTGTTTTTTGCCAGGAAAAAAAAGGTTCTCACCGGTGGCCGCCCCCTGGCCCCGACCCCGATTGATCCTGTCGGATCTCATTCGTCTGCCTGCCTGCTTGCTTGCCTGCCCGGTTTGCTCAAATGTCTGTCTGTCGGATTAGATCCCTGGGATTCGATCCATGCTAATCCTCTACCATTGGCTCACCCTTTCCGGTTCCCAAAAAACGAACTTCACTCCCACCTTACTTACTTTGGTACAGCGGTGCAGCGGTACGGCGTTCTTTCGGCCCGCGCCGATAAGCCTCTGACCAAAACACTCTCTCTTTTGTATGTGTGAGAGAACATGTCTGGGGTTTATTAAGGGGAAGGGTATGGTAGGGTACATTACCATCGAAAGGTTTTGCTTGCGAGCCGATGGCATGTTAACTTGCCACAGGCATGTGGCGAATCCTCTTGGCCCGACAGGCTGGTTCCTGAAACCGTTTTTTTTTTTTCTACCTCTCGTTCCCTCTTGTGGTAAAAGAAACCGCTGATCGATCGATCTTCCCCAATCCAATCCAATCCTAACTATCTATCGTTCTTTTGTCTCGATCCAGCCCTTTTTGGATGCGAGGGAAACAAGTCACCTAGGGCGGACCTTTTGCTTTTTGCTTTTGCTTCGACTCGACTTCACTGGAAGACCCAGTCAATATTGAACATGTCACAAAACGGCACTGCTCCGGCCACTGGGCCACCGATCAACCCCAACGACAACAATGCCTACCTCGTCTACATTCCCTCGATCGTTTTTGTTATTGTCTGTCCTATTCTGATGGGCCTGCGGATATGGGCGCGGCTGAGAAAGGGAGGCAAGCTGGGTGCCGATGACTGGACTGCCGTTACGGCTCTTGTAAGTCTTTTTTCTTCTCTGTTGTTGCTGCAAGCAAAGGTCTAGTATTGCATGTAAAGTAGGTGCTGACTACAGTGTTTAGATATTCACTCTCTTGACCATGGGGGTTCTCGTAGCGTGTAAGTGCCAATTCCGGTATTTCTCACTGTCGATCATCATATCACTAACTTCTCGGGAAACAGCCTGTCAATACGGCATGGGCCGCCATCTCGTCACCATCAACAAAGCCGACCGGTTCGAAACCAACAAATACTTCTTCATGGCGCAGGTCACTTACAAGGCCGCCATCAACCTCGTCAAGTGTTCGATCCTGCTTCTGTATCTCCGCCTCTTCCACGTCGTTCGCTGGTTCCGCGTTTCCTGCTGGGTTCTCCTCGGCATCGTCGCCACGTACTGCACGGCATCCGTCGCGGCCACCGTATTCCAATGCAACCCCGTCATTCGCGCTTTCGACAAGAGCGTTCCCGGACAGTGTATCGACACTGCGAAATTCTGGTTCGCCAACGCGGGGTTCTCCATCGCCACCGACGTCATCATCTTACTTCTTCCCATGCCGCTCGTTTATAAGCTCGAAATCCCACTCACGCAAAAAATCGCGTTAATGGGCGTATTCACCGTGGGAATCTTTGTCGTGATCACGTCGTGTCTGCGGGTCACGACGCTGGATATCTTCGCCACCTCCCCGGATAGCACGTATAATATCGAAAACGTAATGTGGACCATCATCGAGCCGAACGTTGCCGTAATCTGCTCCTGCTTACCGATTCTCCGTCCCCTTGTCGTCAAATTCATCCCGGGGCTACGAACGAAATCGAAGCTTAGCGGTGGCTCATATGGAACCCATGGAACCCATGGAAGCCATACCGGTCATTATACCGGGACTGGTACTGGAACCGGTACGGGAACAGGACTGGGAAATGGCAATGGGACGAGAGGGATGAATAGTGTGGCGACGGATAAGCAGAGACCAGATTGGGTGGAGCTCAGCGGTGTCAAGTCTTCCCAAGGTGTGCATTTGGCTTCGGTGAGAAGACCAAGTTCGCAAACAGGAAGCGAGGAAGATCTGATGGTCGGCAAGGGCGGTGGTGACCGTAAAGGGTTGGGAAGCATGGGGAACGACGCAGATGGGTTGAGGGTGCAAAAAACGGTCGAGTATAGTATCAAGTATTCCAAGGAGAGGATGGTGTAGGGGGAGCGTGAGCTGGTTAGTGGGGATGTATGGATGGATCAAAATTTGTGAACCTGTCATGATACGGATTGTATGTAGATATGTATCGACTTTATCAGCTAGCGAGCGAGCGATTTACTAAACGGAATGTATATTATCTAGTCAAAAGGGGATCAAGGCGATCTGACAAGCGAAGGAGGAGCATTGCTTCCTCACATTCGCTTCCCCTACCAACCCTCTCCCCTTAATCTCCGCCAATGTGTTCTCACGCCCTAGTTACCTAACAGTCTTAGGTACCTAGTCATATTCCCTAGGACTCGTGTCGCTTCAATCAAGTGTGACGTCTATCATCTCCACCTCACCGTGTCCATTGCGTCCCATAGCTTCTGTCTATGGGCCAACGGGAGCTGTACTGAGCCGTATCTGCGAAGAAATCCTCAGTGCCACTGTCGAAATAACCTGCCTCCGCCATGTCGCTGTAAATCGAATCTGCTTTGGACGAATCTACTTGGTACGATTCAGCCGTCTTTGCTACCGGGTATGCAAATCTCCAGTCTGGTTGAGATGATGAAGGGCGGTTGATCAAAAGAGGCACCAGCTCCGGCTTGTCTTGGTTAATCGCAATCCCCCACAATATTGAGCCAAGCTGTCTCACCGGGGTCCCTGGCACCGGGTTGTTCAAGACAGCCTCCACGGTGTTGTGGAAGCCTAAGCTATCGGCCTTCTTCAAAATCTTAGCCCACTGTTGAGTCTCACTTTGTGAAAGGCCGCCAAAGCCCGTGCATCGTCCAGAATCATGGCTCGCTTAACGAGGCGGCCTTACGTAACCCGTATGATCTGACACCACATGCCCTGTCATTGAGCTGTTGTCCGGTGCCGGAACTCGCTTTCACAGTAGGGCATCACGCGTTCTCCACCTCCGCCTTCAATGGCGTCCTCGCCTGCTCAGCTGCGCGCCGCGTTCAACCCCTCCGTGTTTGCCGCCATTTGCAAGCTCTGGTTTGAACCACATTTGATGAGTCCCAGCTCATTCTGCCTCCCATGCAAGCGGCATATGATGGTTCTCTTCCGACGCTGCTTTTGACCAACTCTGCTCGCGGGCACTCTCCCTTCCCATGCCAATTCCGGATGGCGAATTCACGCGCCCCGGCGGCTTATCTACCTAGGTACTAATATGATGCAGCGACTCCCTTGGCGAACAGCTGAAACCCATTGATTGGGGACTGTCACGGCTGACGGTCTCTTAGCCGCGGTCTCACCCACGTCCCCGCTAGACTGGCTCGACCTGGTCCTGCTGCTCGACCAGGTGCCGCGAAACTGCTACCGCGGCCCGATGCCAAGACCGTCTTCACCGTCTTCGACCCCGTCGCGCTCGGCGTCGCACTCCGGGCCATCGAGACGGGCATCCCCGACTCGCCCGACATCCGCTACCACATGGCTTACCGCCCCTGGTCCTACTCCCGCCGCAGCAGTATTCTGAGAGCCCCGATATCCACGAGCTGTCAATGAGAGAGCACGTGCGCATCTTTACCGACATGGAAGCGCTCATGGAGACGTCTGAGGATGAGCTGGGAGGAGACGAGAGCCTCCGGAGCTGCTGCGGGCGAACCGGGATGCCCGTGGGCAAGGGGCAGGAGAACCTGGTGGGTTTCGCGACCAGGCACAAGGTTGTGATTGACCGGGTTGGCCTGCATCCCCATCGCAACAAAGGGCACTGGAAGGGAGTCCACCAAAGACGAGGTTAGAGCCTGGATGGTTAGGTGCTCACCTGTTTGGTATACATCCTCTCGAGTTAGCTAGAAAAATTGGAGTGATTAAAAACGCTGTATAATGAACTTTAGGAAGGATTACGCATTTATATGATTAATGCTAGATGGTAGCCCGAATCAGGAAAATATGCAAGTTAAGGACCAAATTTGGGATCGCGGTTGGAAACCGTCAAGACGGTGCCGAAATGGCCCGAATCCAGGACCAAGGTTCCCAAAGTTTGCCCAGAAATATACCAGTACATGTCGTGGGATGGTAGACAATACCCCAGTTCAGAATTTAGGATAGTACATGATATCCCAACGTGGAATTTGGGATGGGTACATGACATACCAGCACCGATGGGCGTGGTACATATTACCCCAGCTCGAAAATTTATGACAGCACCGATGGGATGTCCCGCAGTATACCGGTACATGCCCTGGACAGTACGTAATATCGGGAAAAAGAGGGTATTCACACTTTCCCATCTCGGAAATAAGCGATCTGTATTTGTCCTATCCAACGTTATCAAACCTCTCGATAAGTCTGCATTTGCCCTATAGCTTGATGTGGTGTGACGACTTATGTGACCTGAGGCACTAGCAGACCTCCAAGTCCTCACACAAGTCCAACTTATCCACGGCGTCCACGTGAACAACGCAGATTCCCGCTCTCTCCAAGGGACTCCCACCTACCAGCAACAGAAACTCCAAGCCACCCGGTGCCAACTCGTCTTCAAAGTTCCGCGCCCCAGCAGAATTCTTCCACGAGAGCACCTCCCTCAAGCTTTCGCTAAACCCCGCCAGCCGCACACCCCGAAAACCAGCGATATTGTGCGTCTCCTCCCCGTCATCAAACCTCGCCCATCCGACCAATCTCCCCGTTGCCGCATCTTCCAAAACACAATCCCCATCCTCCCGGGTGCGCAAGCTAAACCCACCACACGACGACGACGACGACGACGACAACCCGACCATCTCCCCGCTCAGCGTCCAGCTTTCACCTGCACCACCCCCCTCGCACCCCCGCAGCCGCAAATCCCCCACCCACTCCGGCGACTCCTTGGTCTGGCAATGCGCGTAGCCTATCTCCCCATGGTACGCCATCCACGACCACGAGGGCACTTTGTCCGCTCTATCCGGCGGGTACGCAATGCGCCTTAGGCTCGTCCGCGGGGGTCGGTTCCAGAACAGGCTTCTGGCCAGAAAGGCGTGCACCACCCCAAAGGTGGAGCGTGTGTCATAGAAGCTCGCCAGGCGCTCCTCCAAACCAGCAACGGCATAAGGCCGGTCCGTCTCGCGCGTGATGGCCAGGCGGGTGAACTTGGCAAACACCTCCTCGAAGGCCGACTGCACGGTCCGCCGCGGGTAGCCCGCGTTGGGCTCCGGGAAGTTGCACCCCCCGATGAGGCGGAAGGGCTTGAACTCGTGCTGGAGTGTCTCGCTGACGATGCCGTAGCCGCATTCCATGTAGACCTGGCGGGGCGCGAAGTGGAGGATGCGTGAGGATAGGGCCCGTTCCTGGAGCACCCAGGCGCGCTGGTTGAGCGCGCTGGCTTCGACGTCCTTGCCGAAGGCTTGGGTCGCGGCTTGGCTGGCGTAGTAGACAACGGGGTTGGGCGTGTCGCTGTTGTCGTCGTTGTCCTGGTCGGGCTGGGGCCATGTGAATTTGAAGAACTCTTGGCCGGTGCGTGGGGCGAGGAACCCAGCGCTGCTGTCCGCGGCTGAGGTCGCCGCGATGGTGAAGTACGCATTGGCGTATACGGACCGCATCCGCTTGGCTTCTCTCTCCCAGTCGTACATGTCGTCCTGGATTATGCAGAGCGAGTCGATCTAGAGATAGCGGATGCCGAGCCGGCGGGTCACGGTGACGGCGTCCAGAAACGTCTGCGGGAGTTGGGTTTCGTCGATGGACTGTGTCAGAGACTCGATGTTGCTTCGCAGGGCGCGGAACGGCTGGGAGGTGCCCCATTTGTGCGAGAGTGCAGCATATCTCCCGCGGGCCCCGTCACCGCCGACCAGCACGCGAGCGCCGTCTTTACCGCAGGGGTCTTCACCCACGTCGATCACCCTGGTCGGTAGTTCGGTCTCCTCTGCCCCGCCGGAAGGGGAAGGGAAAGGGAAAGGGCAAGGGCCATTGCAAAGGTGCTGCGTGTCGCAATAGTTCAGCCATTCGCGGATGATGCGCATCTGCGTTGGTCCTCCGGGTTCTGACAAAAGGGGAAGTTCCACGTCCTTGTTGGAAACGTCCTCCTCGCCCGCAGCAGGCGACTTGGACTCGGCGCATGTAAACAGCCGGAGGTCGCACACGTGCTTCTGTTTGCCCACGTGCAGGAAGAACGAGTCGTAGTCGACCGAAACCGTTATCTCGGCCATGTCGTCCATGTCGCTGAATTTGTCGAGCTCTTTGGCAAACGTTGCGCAGAGCGCACATGAAGAGGCGGAAAGCAACAACTCGGGCCGGTTCGCAGCGATGACGGCTCGATGGCGGCTAGACGCGATCAGCCGATCGAGGCGGATCGAGGCACAAGCCGAGCATGTCGGCTGTTCGCTCCCGGCGGACACGTCCATGATACTCTTTAAAAGAGGCGCGGTGAAGAGAAACGGGCCGAATGGGTCATCAGACCGAACTTGGTACGTGTCGCTTTCGAAATCGGGCCCGAGGTTGCAGCCAAAGGTCATGCCGACTTCACCCGCGGGAATATGGATCTGGCTTGGTAGGATATGGCCTGAATCCGGACCTAGCTTGAAGCTGGTAATGTTAACCGTTACATCGCCAGAAGAGCCGAGGATAGGTAGAGAAATTGTGTATATGATCGGCTTGGGCATGGCTTCGCGATATGTTTGTCAAACTGATGGGATCGCCGTGGTATTGGATTGTTGGTGCAGAAGTAGAATACTGAGATGATGATCAGGATTTGTTGTGAGAGAAAAAGGGTAATTACAGGTCTGGTGAGGATTACATTGAGTACCTAGGTACATATATGAGGCAGGATCCTAGCGGCTGGGAGGCTGAACACCCCTCACAGCAAGTCCCCCTCATTTCATGGTTAACCTTCTTGCCTCCTTGACGTCCAATGTGGTTGGCTGAGTCGTCTACCTAGCTGGACCCCTCGGTCTATGAAATTATGAAATCACAAGCGACTGCCGCGGCTTTGGGACGTAAATTCAGTAATTGGCGCTCGCTTGGCAACCTAGCTCCGACGCTGCGCAGCCAAAGTGCAGAAGACGGTGGGCAAAATACACAGATGCGTAAAACGGGCACGGGGATGGTGGCTTCTCATTGGCAACTTGATTTCTTTTCAGATATCACCAAAGATGTCGATTTCGACCCGGGTACTTACCAACACTAAACGCGTTCTGCAACTTTGGTTCTGAATGTGTTCTCGCATCCTGGTGAAGAAAAATTCGAGATGCGGCTCCAAGAACGGCGAACTAGAATCGCAGGTTAGGTAGGTAGGTAGGTAGGTAGGTAGGTAGGTAGGAACCCGCTCATTGCCCACGAAGCTCAAGAAGCCGCCATGTCGTCGTAGGGCGTTCCATAGCTTGTCGGTCGGGATTTGTGTCACGGCAGAATCCAATGCCTCTTTACTCTCTCTCCCTGGGGCCGTAGTTGTCCTGCCTACCTATCCAAGGCAGGCAATATTTGTGTTAGCCAAGACATCTGGAAAAGAGATGATGACAGAACGTACGTTGGACAAAGCTTTTGGCTATTGCCACACTTCTCGCCCCATATGACTAGGGTTTGGGTCTCGGGTCTATTGAGAATCAATCGCGCTGCGGAAGAAATGTTTTCAAGCCCCGGAAGCCAACAGAGCTTCACACACCTTTCCTTCCAGCCGAAATGCTGCAAGCGATGCGGTCAACCATAATGTGAATCCCAACCTAAATGCGCGTCAGCTTGACCGAGCTTGGGAAATGGTTGTGCTGGAACTCAATTGCCTCCGACGATTGCCAAAAACCTGGAATACCCAGGCTGCCAACCGTCCACACGGAGAGATTGGGGCTCAGTGCTTCGCTTGCGATTCCTCCGAGCTGACCCTGGGGTCATGTATCCTTTTCTGAGCGACCAAAGTTGCCCAATCAATCATCTTCATTTTGTTCTGTTTGAGCAATTCAACAACCTTTTACCCCTTCCTCCTACTGAGGGAATCCGTCCGTGCCATCTCCCATGGCTGCCTAACCGCGGGCATTGTCGACCCATCGTCCGTGCCATTGTCGAGCCCGTCGACGAGACCCGCTATTGCCGACGAGCTCAATCAACGAAGTTGACTCCGTCGCGCGCGACCCATCAACCGAGCCACCGTGAAGTGCAGGTAAGGGTGGAGAGGCAGGCAGGAGTCCATAAGGAAGTGAGAGAGTGTGAGGGGTTGAGGCCAACAAACTGTCTTCTTGCTTACACTGAAACCAAAAGTGACCAAGCGGCCGAGTGAAGTGCACATCCCCTTCTTCCTTGTTCTAGAAAACTGTTCATAGGGATTCCCGACAGGTGATCGTCACTCTGTCTTGGGACCTCCACGAAAAAAAGGGGTCCAAATACCGGGGAGGCGTTGCAAGCCATCGCGGCATCGCCATCGTGTCTCCCCAATTGGCCACATCCCCGATCCAATTTTGCCCGTTTCCGCCGAGGCCAGGTCAGTTGGCCAGGTCGGCCAGGTCTGCCCGCATCTAAAACCCCATCGAAGCTGAAAGAGGGCCCAGGGGTCTGGCCCCGTGGGAACTTTCCCTTTCTTTTGGCCTCAGCGACTTCCGAGACAATCCTGAGTATGATACATGCTACTTGCTAGCGCCGTGTGTACGTACAGGGATACAACGGGGAACTTTCGGTAACTCCTGTCACCCGGCACAGTTTGTGCTGAGGACTGGACGACTATTTTCCATTCCATTCCATTCCTGTCCTGTCCACGTAGGACGCAGGGGGTCGTGGTGCACGGGGGGTTGCGCTGTTTCCATCAGTCGCACGTTATTATATGGCTCTGCGTCCAGTCCTTCCCATGGGCTTGTTCTTTCATGTTCTGTTTTCCTTTTCACCAACCCCCACCCGAACGAGCTGCTTAGCTGCCTTATTAGCTAGCTCATCCACATACTCTCCCTGCTTACGTCAAACGCAGAGCGCTGCAATCAGACAGCCAGCAGTTTGTTCTACTTTTTCACAAAACAGAGAGAATCCGAGATCTCCAAGGACACAATGAGGGTTAGTCGAATTCTCGTCGTTGCAGCCAGCCTGTCTATTGTTACCGCGGTGGCCACAAAGCATCAGCAGGACTTTAAGCGCAACTTTCTGTGGGAGGATATTTGGTGCGTTCTACTTTAAAGGGAAACGCTTCGCTATTAAGGTACCTATGCATTTCCCATTAATGTGTTCCTTATCGGGGCTCATCCAGAAACGGTGGACTTCTATTGAAAGCAGAGCAGAGCCGCTGATGCCGTGCCTAGATCAAAGACTTTGCTTATGCGCACCCATACGCCGCTACTTCGGCCATGGTGCTCGGCGGTGTCGCTGTCGGAACGGTAGTTTACTACTGCTTGCCCAACCCAGCAATCGTCCCAACTGGTTTGCACCCGCGAAGGTCCGGAAGGTAATTATCCCTTTGCCTCGCTGTCAACTCTTAGCAGCATCAAGTGCTCTTTCTTTTGCATCGGTAACAGGCTGATCTAAAATAGTCTCTGCTTCGTCTTCCTGCGTTGCAGCTACTACCATGAATCTTGTCGCAGGCGGTGTGATTGTGGGTCTTGCGCCTTTCAGTACTATTGTTGCTGCCAGTACTGTCGGCGCCGTCGCCGGTGTCGGTGTTGCAGCTTACATGTATAATGACTCGGGTGATGTGGTGGAATGGGACTATGTGGTGGAATGGGACTGGGTGACGGAGGGACTGATTATCACACTGGGAACCTGCGCAGCCGGGTGATGGTAACCCCTGAATTTATACTGAAAGAGGGAAAACAAACACAACCACACCCCCAGATACAACACAGCAAAGTGGTCCAGGGATGCGGCAACTGGACTCCCGGCCAGTTGCTGAGGGGGTGGGCAGTCGGATAAACTAACCATGGTACCTAAATGTACAGTCGTATGTCTAATATACGGTATAAATCTCAAAGGAGGACTGTACTCTAATGACAATCAATAACTCAACTAAAAGATCGACTAATTTTCTCACTCTGATCACAAAGAGACTAACGGTGGGTGGGCGCCTTTGGCGCCCAGAACTGCTAAATTGATGGGAGGTATCTCGAAAAGAAAAAGAAAAAGGTGGGTTTTGGGCCGGGACCTCTTCATAGACAGGGGTGACCACGTGCATATTTTCCCTGAGTCAATACTACGGTAGAATGGTGGTAATCGAAACCCCTGAGGTAGGTAACCAAAAAGAAGAAAAAAAACTAAGCAAAACCACACCACCACAACTACCATAGCTATCTAGCCGAGCATGAGTGAAAATATTGTACTAGTAAATCTCTAATTCAATGCTGCAGGTATGGCTGGCTGAAAATATTCAGAAAATAAAAGAAGGGGAGAGGGGGGGGGGGGGGGAATCGCTATTCAATGATATTACTTTTATACAAATCGCTTCGTTCAAGCCACCGGACGTCCAACAGAGGAAGCGATCGCGGCACTCAAGGTGAAACATGACAATACTCGTTAAAAGCCAATTAACAATTGACGCAAAATTGCGACCAGGTGTGCGACAATATCACCGAGTCGGCAATACTACATGTATGCCTTGTATGTCTTCCCTCCGCTCCTTCCTTTCCCTCTAGCCATCGACTGAACCATAACAAAAGTCCGGCCCATTCGCGGATGGCGCTCTCAGACCTAACGCTCGAAGCACACGTCGAAATCCTCTCAAGGTTAAGCCCAGCGATAATCTACCCGGTCAGTATACTCACTCGAAAAAGGTCATGGCCGGCCTGACCGAATTGCAGAAGTACACAAGCGCCAAGGAGACAAGATTCCTGTAGCTGGGTTGGGCGTTGGCGATGGACTCCAACCAGTCGCACCCCCAGGAAAGAAAGACAGCGCGGACGGGCCAGGTATAACACGGTGGACCGAGTCCCTAAAAGAGGTGCTGACAGTGCTCCCATAGAAGTTGTGCCTCCTAACACTACTGTACCTCGCAGACCCAAGGTTGAGACAGAAGACGAGGCAGCGCGATGCGAGCTCAGTGGAGACATCAGCACTGACAACGAATCTGGGAACATGAGCAGAGCAGCGACTCCCACATCTGACACAGGCGATGCAGAAACGGAACAAGCCGCTGAGAACCCAAACCTTGGAATCTTCGGAACGTGACAGTCTTCCTTCGTGGCTTACATTGCCTCGGTTGCAGGATCCACGAGACATCACCACCAATGTCGAACGAAGCATAGTGTACTCGGACTATCTACCATCAACTAAGCAAGTATCTTATTTCTAAGCCAGTGATACATCCTTTACAGACCCTCTAGGCGGCAGCCCCCATCGGTACGACTCAAACATGCTGCGGCTCGGTACTCAAAATTACCCCTCTTCTTGGGATACACCAGTTTATCATCGGCCAGGAGTACGCTCTGAAGTCAATCCTTGATCAGATTATCAGCCATCTTATCATATAGGACGTAAAACACCTCATCCTTGTATTTGCTGGACCAAGCGGCCACGGTGGGAACGCGCCATCGTTTTCCTGGATCAACTTGACAAAGCGAGAAAGGAAGTATGGGGGACGCTTCTCATCCCATTTGGTGAAGGTGGGTCATGCCCACAGTTCGAGTCCCTTCTCGGCTGTGACACTGATATATGGCGTATAGGGATGTATGTTGACCGTCGCAACAACCGCCCCATAAACGCGTCGAACATTATTTGGATCCTTGCATGCAACGCTCTCGACGAGGCCATAGTATCATACTTTGAACGGCGGGATGTCTCAACAATAACGTGTCTCGAAACCGGCCACGCGGTGGCAGCGGGCCTACAGGATCGGTTAGCCCATGTGCTTCAGGCCAAATTTGGGGTAGAGTGCCCAGACATCGGATTGCTTCTGCATTTATTGACACCAGAGTAGTACCCTTTTGCCGGACGAGTTTCTGCTATCATCCCCTTTCTTCCCTTCACTGCGGACGAACAGGCAGTCATCGCCCAAATACCCCCTTGATCTCGTCACCTCCATGAAGCGTCCCAAAGCTGTTCAGCAGAACCAACTAATTGGCGCCATCAACTTGCGCTTCCGACAAGAGACAACACTGTGCAGAAACCTAGCAAGTAAAGACTATCACGCAGATACTGGTGCCCGCAGCCTCGAAGCTGCTGTTAAGAGAAGAGTCAGGACTGCGGTTGTGAGGAATTACCTGGAGAGCAATTCGGTTCTCCATGACGACGGATATGTTGAGAACTATGTTATCGACATTTGGCTCGCAGGGGGAGATTGCGGTCTTGAACGCGTATCGATGGGAAAATCATTCCAAGTGGTGTGCCCACACACGCGCTCTGCTAGGACAGACCTTAACATCTTTTTTCTCGCAGCTGCTGGAAGAGGTGCAAGCGGCAAACTTTGTTTTTTTCTTTCCTGCTAGAATGCTTTTCCGCATTGCACCGTGGGGTTTGAGTCAATGTCCACATTCCTGATTCATAATGTCGAGCTATCAGAGACACAACACAATTCCTCCGCATTGCGCCCGAATGTTTCAAGGGAGCGTCGGGCTGAGTTTAGGGGTCCAAGGCTGATGTTTGTTTTCCTTGGTGGTATTGGAGTCGGCATTTGCTGAAATTAGCAGATAGATTGGATGTGAGGAGGAGTGATTTGGATAGACGATGGCTGTATAAGAAGAAGCTATGGGATAGGTTAGGAGACGGGGTAGTAATCAACACCATCACGCCAACGCCCAACATGACGACGGTCCAAGGTACGTATCAGCTGTGCGGCAGCAGCTGGGTGCTCGACTTCTCCTGCACCGGACCACAATGCGGCGTTTTCACCAACTTTCCCGAGGTCAACTGCGTCACCACGGCTGGCATACTCACTTGCACCAGCATTCCTCCTCCTTGTGTTGGTCGAGTCCATTACTCGTCGACGTTTGAATATAGTCAGCCCATCGGATCAACCATTGTATGGACAGAAGATAGTATTTACCTGCGCGATCTCTGCGAGAAGATTATTTTCATCAACAAATCCACCGCTGCCAGCACGAAATTCGAGATCTCTGAATATATTCCGGGCTGTCATCCCCACTATTCCGGGCCTCCTTCCTGTTCAAAGCCGCATTCTTGTTCAACTACGAAAACATCGACTTCAACTTCGTGTAAAACTTCGACGACTACTTCATCGTGCAAACATAGCTCTACTTCGACTTCGTCTCGGTGCAAGACTTCTACCACTTCATCTTCGTGCAAACATACAACCACCTCGACTTCATCTCATTGTAAGACTTCCACCACTTCGTCCTCGTGCAAGACTCCCTCGACCACATCTACTTGCTCCGGGTCATCGCGTTCCCATTCGAGACACCCAACAAAGCCACATTCCACCACGACCAAGTGTCCGTCTTCTACCAAGCATTCTACGACAACGACCAAGTGTCCATCTTCGACGAAACACACCACTAGTTGTCATCATTGCACGTCGTCGACGAAACATACCACTAGGTGCCATCACTGCACATCTTCGACAAAACACACAACCAAGTGTCCTTCATCCACAACGTCTTCAACATCAACAAAGTGTCCCACTTCGACAAAGCACTGGCCAACCAAGCATTGGCCTCTCGCAGACCCGATTGACCCTGTATATCCTCAAGACAATAATCCTCAAGACAGTGGGGAGATGGCGGCTGGGGCGGGGGCAGCAGGTGATAGAACCCCCCTCTCACAAGAGCCTTCCAGGGTATTCGAATCTAGTGCTGGACGCGCTAGTCTACCTTCTCTCAACATGTTCTGGGGTGTTCTCTTTCTCGTCTTTGGCTTCCTAGCCCAAGGCAACGCCGCCGCAGCTGCCGAACCTCCAACTGATGCAGCCGATGCAGGAGAGGATCTCCGTCACTACCGACCTGTCCACGATGATGCCGTCGCCCTGGCCAACAAGCTCGCCCGCCAATACAATATGCAAGTTCCCGGCGGCGCCAAGCCCACTCTAGGTGACACCCTCGTGCGTGTCCTCCTGGATATTGGCTGCGATCTACACATCAACAAGGGGTGCCGCAGCCCTATCATCAAGGATATCGACCGTAGCCGGGCCTTTGCCGTGGAATTCACCACAAACTGCCGCACCGCCATTCTCGACCTCGCCATCTCCACCGCTCCCGAGATTATCGCCAACCCGGGCGGTGCTCTCCTCTTATCCCTCGACGCGGGGCTCCTCTGCAATTTCATGCTCGGCTCGTTTTTCCAAATCCCGCACCTCGTGTCCGATGTGTGTCGCTATCCCAAGCCCTGCACCGATGATTTCGCCACGGACCCCAAGAACTGTGGACGCTGTGGAAATGTCTGCTCCATCGGCGTGTGCAAGAGTTCGTCATGCACTTCTGACTGCAAGGGGGAGACCTGCAAGACATATAAGCCATGTGGCGCGAGCGGTTCCTGCAGTTGTGCGAGCATCGCGGGAGGGACATCGCTATGCTCGGATGATCCGACACCGTGTACGGAACTCAAAGAGTGCAGGGGCAATCAAGACTGTCCGGCGGGGAGGATGTGTGCGCTCGATACGTGTTGTACGGACAAGGAGGGGAAGTACAAGAATGTGTGTATTGCGGCGAGTAATACCTGTGCGAGGGTGGATATCGCAGCAGAGTTGTTTTTGACGGCGCCGAGGCCGGGTGGTGGTGGTGGTGGTTTCGCTGGCTGATCTATCAGATGAGGGGTGAAGTGGTTCTTTTTCTTTTCTCTCTGAAGAATATCTATTATCCTTTTATTCTTTCGTGTGATCAGGATTTTGAACGAGTTTCTTTGGAAGTTTTCCTTTCCCCTTTCTCTCTCTCCCTTTAGAGAGCCGTTTTTTTACCAGTACTATTCATGTAAATAACCTTTTTGGAGAGAAAGCTTGGCTTGAGTCTGGTATGCTTCACTTCTTCGTCTGGGGTTCTTCCCTGGCTTGGTGGGCCTTGGTCTACCCCAAGATTTTAGATCTTGGACCTGTTTTGAGCTTTTAATCTTTTTCAATTTAATACGTCGAAATCTCATGCTCGAGTTTATCCAAAATTTGAAACCTATTACCCTGGTCTCAAACTAAATCTACTGGGGGTGGACGGATGCTACCTGGGCACGTCGGCGAAGACATATTCTCACAAACGCATTCGCAAGTCCAACACATCATCAACTTCCCCGTATCTTTTGATACCTTGTGGGTTGGGGAGTGGGATTTTAAAAAGGCGACGTTTCGAGAATTGACCGTATCGTCCGTTTCGGTGCGGTTATCATCAGCATATGGGTATTCCCTTTCTCTCCTCGCCAGTGAAGTGAACAAGCAAACCTCCCTACAGCCCCCCTCACGAAATTCGATCCCGGCTGGCGGGCTGAGCTGGAGCAAAACTACCTCAAAACCATGGCCTCCCGAACAGCCCTCCTCGCTGAGCACCATCACCGCATCATGTTTGAGTCTGCTGGTTCTGAACTCGCCCGTGCGTGAGCTTATGGAAAAATGCTAATCCAACTCCTCGTCGCGCGATAGCCAGCCTGGGGTGGGGGATAAGTGGAGGGGTGAGCAGGGGATTTTGTTTGTAGTTTACTTGCACGTATAATTTAGAGTTGGTGAAACTACCTAGACTTATCGGGTGGGCATGTAGTCATCACTCTGACCGGTCGTGTTTGTTCGTCAGTGCTGGATTTTCAATCTCAGGCTACGGGGATAACATGGACCGGCTGCCCTACATAAGCGGGCCGACGCAACGCTCCAGCTGAACACGACTTTGACAGATGTTTTTACTGGCCATATATACAGCGACCACTGAGAAACGGGTTGACTAGCGGGTGAAGGGAATGACAATATC
>Ga0247760_1002023_pt1 | contig 16636 bp, 19 predicted proteins | sample UWRJL171409R4_FD_179936 | JGI IMG/M metagenome (GOLD analysis project Ga0247760, IMG submission 179936) | Plant litter microbial communities from Arlington Agricultural Research Station in Wisconsin, United States - UWRJ-L171-409R-4 | ecosystem: Environmental > Terrestrial > Plant litter >... | reverse complement strand
AAAAAAAAAAAAACCGGGAGGGAGAGAACGTGGCAGGAGAGAACGCGTGAAGGAAGGAGACAAAAAGGGAGGGAAAAGAATGGGCGGTAAATTCCCTCCGCCGCTGACTTTTGTGTGGTGATACTGGGCAGCGACGCGTTTTTGGTGTTGATGTTCACGAGCGTTTCATTGGTCAAATCGCGCTATGTGAAGCCCCTAGTCGGGGGCGGGACTTGCCGGGAACTGTGATTGGCCATATACGTCAGCGGGGCAATCATGACAGCACTTGAAGTTTACCACAACCAATCGCCCAGCATCACGAATTCAAATTTCAACAGAAAAGCACACCTCCATCATCCATCAATGGCGCACAGCTCTTCTCCCCTCGATTCTTCTCGTGTCTCTGACACTAACCCGGATACAATCAAAGCCTTGTGGACCGACGTTGCGTCCGTCGTTTCCATGTCAAGCCGAGGACAGCCCATCAAAAATGGCAGGCGCGGTGGTGCTGGTGGTGGCAGGGCAGGTGGGGGCAGTCGGGCGGGCTCTGACGTCGGAAAGGAAGCCAGTCCCTCAGCATCCGTCCCCACGAGCGTATTCGACCCCTCCGAGTCCCGACACACGCCTGAAAGCACGGCGACGCATACGACGCGGACGATATCACCGCGACATGCGAATTTTAGCAAACTTGTCCTCCACCCTCGAGCCATCACTATCAATGACACCAACTCGATTGTGCCGAGTGCATTCGCCCATTTCGGTACCAATGAGCCTCCCGATGGCGAGGTAGTGGATTATACGCAACTGGTTGCGCTGGGGGGCGCGGCCCACAACTTCTGGGTTGTCCTAGATGACGATGCGGTCGGCGACATTGCGGCCGAGTATCGAGAGATGCGGGGTCTGGGTCTCTGCGAAGAAGAGTTTGCCACATTCGCCAAAACCCACTTTCTTCGTGGCGAGTTGCGATCGCGAAATGTCTCGGAAGACCGTCAATGGCGCGCCGAGCGCATGTTGCAGCTAGTTTGTCCTCCCAAAGAAAATGCCCACTGGAGGGTACCACCAGTTATGGTTACTTCGGACTCGCCAAGAGACGTCGGGGAGGCGCCAGAGCTCTGGTCGTGGGATATCCGGCCCGATTGCGCCTATTGGTTATCACTGCGAGGCTTCAACCCGCGATACCGCTTTCAGATTCAGAACTGCACCTTTATTCGCGATTGGATTACCTGTCCCTATCTCAGTGTCGAGTTCAAGCGCGATGGCGAGTCAGAAGACGTGGCCGTCAGGCAGGTCTGCGCAGCTGGTGCCCTAGCCCTGTTCAACCGCTGCTACCTTCACCTCGAGGCCCGGAAAGCAGCAACACCAAACAAGAGCCTCGTGGGCAACAACCTCGTCAATACCGAAAAGAGGAGATGGCGTCCATCCGGCATTATACCTTGACCTTTATCGGACACAAATTTGTCTTTTGGGTTCTGCTTCCGACCTGGGATGGGCAAGGTCAGTGGGCTGGTTGCGTCATGAAGAGACTATTCGGAGCCGACTGCACTGACAAGTACGCTGTCCGGGAACTTGCCGATTGGATTAACGAGATTCACAGATGGGGTTTATCCCAGCATGGCCCCAGTTGTGAGAGGGATATCAAACGCGTTCTCAACATTGGAGGTGTCCGCACTTCGGATGTACATCATGTATCTTAGGCTACCTACAGCCAACTGCCCCCGCACAGTCTCTCTCTCTCTCTCTCTCTCTCTCTCTCTCTCTCGCTCATCCAGCCGCTCTTCCTAGCTGCGCTCAGCCATCCTTGGCCGGGTCGAATCCCGGAACAGAATTTCCTGCCGCCCTCTTGATATGGTCTACAAACGCCGCCTCGGCAAACTTGGGCTTGGCGCCCTGACCTTGGTTGACCAGCTTGTCGCGAAGGCCGACATTGGGATAGTTATTCCAGCCGACAACGTTGCCCAAGAACCATTTCCCCGTGAAATTTTCAATCTTGTCGTCATTCTTGTTGGCAATGCGGAAACAGTGCGTCTGGCCGCCATCCTTGTGGTACACAATCTTGGGATGCGAACCATCCATGGGGGGATTGTCGATCGCCTTGTCGTACTTGTTGTGGCACGACGGAGCCACCCGCTTCACCTGGTCGTCCTTGATAAAGACGATAATGGTCTCCCAGTCGTGTCGGTGTCCGGCACCCCAGCTGCCGCAGATGACTTGGTCTTTTTCAAAGTAATAGTTGTACCTATATGCCGGTACGTTAGTCCTGACTTGGGCTATGTTGTATGGTTAGTACTCACATGATAGCACACCAGCCGTTGTTGCACCGCTTGCGGCTGTAGACATTGTTGTTCTCCAACCGGTTGTTATCACGACATCCAGCACGGAGACAGTTTGGGGGAACACCGTTAGCCGCGCCGAGGCCCGGGTTCATATTGCCGTTGGGATCCATGGCTGAAGTGTAGTAACAGCCGTCCTTGTCAAAATCCATGGCCGGCTGGAACTTGCTTTCCATGGGGTCGGACGCCGCTGGGAGGGAACCGCGGATGTCGCGTGGCGTGATGTTGATCGCATCGCGTATAGCGTTGGCGGGTGTAGCACCCACGCTGGTTGTCAAGACAGCGCCAGCGAGGAGGAAGGTCGAGGGAAGAGACCTCATCGTCAAACGATTGTTTAGCAGGGTCGAGACTTTGATGAGCGGAGGTTGCAAGTTGTGGCTTTGGTATCGGAGTGAGCTGATGAAGATGATTAACAGGAAGAAGAGGAGAAGAAGAAGAAGGAAAGGAAGAAGAAGAAGAAGAAAAAGAAAAAGAAGAAAGAAGACGAAGATGATGATGATAATGGTGAATACAAGACTTCATTTTCCCGGACTTTTCTATCTCTTTTATACTCAAACTTTCTCGGGACTACACCAGTCTACCGACACTCTATGTCATTCGTTGACGTGCTTCATTGCACCTGAGGTCAGGGCTTCACTGTAACCGATGGATGCCTTCAGCTGACCGAATTCAAGGCGAATCCAAAAGGACCTTAGGATTCCCCGCACAGCCCGCTTAAGCGTCAGCACGAAAAGGAAGGAATGGAACTGGTGATCTTGGGAAAGGTTGACCGACCGACGCGGCTGGCTTCTGACGTCGTTGGCTTTGATAGTTCCATTCTCAATCACTTTGACTACCTACTCCACCACCTCAAAGGATTGACTTCCTCATCGGATCAACCACCGAAGAACTCGGTTTGATAGGACGCATTATTGTTCGACGCAAAAGTTGTGCTATGCAAACGCCGCACCCCGCCGCAGTTTTGTGGAGGCGTAGGGAATTAACACTGAGTATCACAGTCGGGAGCTAGGCAGATCCCGCACGGCATTAATCGCGTTATGCTTTCTTCGCCGTACTAACGCACACACGGGTACGGCGCAGCGCAGCCCAGCTCAGCTTACCGTGGCTGGAGTCGGGTGGTTTTTTGTTCTGTTCATTCAATTAATCAATCAATCAATCAATTGGAAAGCCTGATCGAGAGTTTGAGATTTAATGATTCCTCTCAAAAGGATTGTAATTGTACCGGTAGGCGAAGGTCCCCGATTGGTTGTTGGTTGTCGGCAAACGTTGTGTCTGCTGGTCAGAGTTGCATTTTCCATGAAACTTGGCAATCCCTCTGAATTCATTGGCTGGGTTCCTTGATTGCATTGTTTGGATCGCGTAGTGCGCAGGCAGCGAAGAAATCTTTTTTACCGGGTAAGGGAGGTAGAAAACAGGTAGGAATTGTTCGTTTATTCTTCCCATCCATCCTAGCCCCCACATTTTAAATTTCTCGGTAACACACCTGCTGTACATGACGCAACTCTACTTTATTTCCTTTTTCAGCTGAGGATTTACTCGGACTGTGGAGACCGAGTCGTAACTATGCCATGATAAAAACAGAATGAAGACTACCACCCTGTTACCGGTGCCTTGTACTCAGTGTCCTGCGAAAAAGGATAAAGGATTCGGGTTGGGAGAACCGCAGAAGACTGTTTGCTGTTTCTGGGAGATTGTCTCAAAGTGCCATCTTTGTCAGGGTGTGAGTATTATTGCGGAGAGACCTGGCGTTGTTTCTGTCAACCTGCGCTGCCCCGGCCCAAGGGAAGCCCTGGACAGCTGTTCAACATACGAGCCTGTCGAGAACATGTTCCATAGATCACCTGCTCCTCTGGTTTGCACAGCTCTGTTTCACTTGACAAGATACGATGAGGCCCTTGGGTTTCACGCAGCACAGCCAACAAGAACTACGTCCGTTATGTGCAGCCAATATTACTCAGTTCCACCAATCCTCCACTCATCGGTTGAAATGTGCCCATGACCATGCATCACAGCCTCGAGGACAGGGAGGTCATTCCCCAGTAATCGTCGTGAAGCCAAGTGTATCCCACCTACCTAGTGTACTTCCATAAAAACCAAACCCTACTTCGGCCTTGAACGCATATACCTCGGTGGTCCATCAAAATTGTCATGCCCTCACCCCGCTATGTTGCTTCTTACCGAGCAAGCCTAAGCTTGCGAGTTCAAAAGTATACCGGCAGTCTACCGATCAGTAAATCAATTTTTGCTCTCGACCACGTTGAGAGCTCCATGTATACGCCAGGATTTTGCTAATGCACATCAGGTTGGCGATGCGGCCTAACAGATGCGCCGACAGCCATAACGACATAAGATAGGTAGTGTTAAACCCCCAGCGGCCGTAGTAGACACCTGGCGTCGAGGATAATGGGGACCCGGTGGAATTACTTGACGACCTCGGCCGGATCGGCAATACGCATCAAAATCTTGTAGGGTTGGAACGCCACTGGGGCATTGGAAAACTCAAAATGTAAATCGCATAAATCTACGACACCTCAGACTGATATCGCATCATATCCCACTACCACTCTCCTTCCTTTCCTTCCAACCACACACCAAAATGATATGCCGCAAGTCGTTTACTGTTATCACCGCCGCCTGCGCACAGGCTATGGCACTTCCCAGTCCACGAACCACCGAATCGGCCGTCCTCGCAACAACTGACCCTTCTGACACTCCACCACTGGAGGCATTCCCAACCTTTGGTCCAGACCCTCTTATCCAAGAAGCACCCGCCGGCGTCAACATTTCCCTTCTTTATACCTCCAAATCTCTGGTTCCTCGCAAGCAAATACGAAGGCCCCCCGACACCGACACCGACACCGACACCAGTGCCATCGGGAACCACAAGCACAGTCGCCTGATCATCTTCACGCACGCCAACTGCCAGACTGATACCCCCTCGGCCATGTATTCCCTGTTTGCCGGTAGCCAGGGGTGCCTGCAAGTTACCGACCGAGGGTCTATCATGCACCTTGCCTGGCAGGGCCGAGGCTACATTTTGTAAGCAAAAAATCACGAACTTGCTTGTCCACCTTACGGAGGACTATTGGGCGAGGGTTTATTTGTTTTGGTTTTTTTTTCTCTTCCCTGAGGAACATGAAACGATTGTTTACGGGCGGGTATGCCTACCAGGTGCAATTTGCGGATTTGGAGCGGCAGTGACTGCCAAGGTTCTTCGGTGGATATCAGTGGGATTTGGTCCTGTCTGTCGCAGCCGTATGCTTCTGTGTCCTATAATTGCTGGCTACCATGAGGTACATGGTAGGTCCTGGGGAGAGGTGTGCTGGGTTGGGTTGTGCTGCAGTGGGATCGAAGTCGAATTACTCAACTTCGACCGTGTATGAAAGAGCAGCTTATTTCCCTTCTTGTGTGCACTGCCCTTTTGCGATGTGGGCGATGGTTAGCACAACTTAAGCAGCAATTCACCTAATTTCTCTCGAATACCAGCTCTAAAACACCCCGTTGCTCCACCAGCGTCGGGACTACCTTGACTAGACGCGCCATGTCGCGTTAGCTCGTCCTCTCTACATGTAACCCAGCAGCAAGCGCACAAGATGCGGGCATGACGAGCCGCTTCGAACTCTGATGGATGGGCGTATTGAAAAGTCACTGGGAAAAAATGCAGCAGGCTCTGAACAAAACCAGACTAGTCATGTATATCTCATAAGGTTCGACCGAGGGAAGGATCCTGCCGTGCCGCACCGAAAAATCCCGACGGACTCATAGAAGGCTTCTAGATAAGCATGCCAAGGTCTGGCCAAAAGTCCACCAGTTAGAATATTTTCATGACCGCGCTTTGCGAGGTGGTTGCCACCAAGGCCCAAAGACACAATTGTGCCGATGGAAGGGAGCCAACTATAAAGAACTGCAAAACTGCTGGTTAGAAAAGCCGAAGTTCAATTCCAGTTACCTGCACATCAACCCCCCAAAAGGTTACACCATTCAGAAATCTCAATTCGAGAGAATAAGGTGAGACCCCAGACGCAATTGACAAAATAACTTATCTCTGATCTCATACATGGTGCATGGCAGAAACAAAAAGACAACATGACGAACCCTGGTGAACCCAAGTGGCTACCAAAGTACTCACCTCCAGAGAAAAATGGTGGTGAAGCCGCGCCTGTGTACGACGTGGGGAAGGAAGGGAAGACCGATAAGCACGCCGACCGACGGCAGGCGGCTCTCGCTCGGGAGCGCGTGAGGGAGGAGCGATACCTAGCGGACATCAGGCGCGCGGCGAGCAAATCCTTTTCTTAACCAACCCTGCAAGAGCACGTGGAGGTTACAGTTCACAGGAACGCTCAGTCATAAATCTCAGTTTTGGTGGGCATGTCTAAGTAGCTTGAACAAATCACCGGCATTGCTGACATTGACTTGACATGGTTGCCTCGAGATCAGTGAGCTCATGCAGGTAATTTCCAGCCACCCGTTCCATAGTGCTCGGATGCGATTTAGCAAACCCCGTGCTCCTCCAAAAAGCCACCCAGAGCCTTGTAGCAGCCGGCACACTTGCAAAGCTATCCGTTTGACAGAGAAATTAGCTCAACTTGAACATAACGTTGCGGAGGTGACCAAACTGACCTGCTTCTTGTTGGCGCATGCGAGCAAAGCGGGAACGTTTCCAGTTTCAATGGCAGCGACAATGCAAACTGCCTGTCCAATCACTTTGACGCAGCTGAGAATGCTGCATCCTTGCGGGGCAACAAAACTGAAGACTGAAGGACGAGTTAGAATGCATTCCAGTCTCGGAACATAGGTTGGACAGGAAGGGAAGGATCAGGGTGGGTTGGATGCACGTGTCGTTACTTACCATCGGCTTCATTGAATGTCACTCCCAGATTGTTGTAATCCAAGTCGACATCGCTGTCAGTGTCGACTACAGTGGCACTTGGGGCTGCCACCACGGATGTAGCCGCATAGAGGATAGCAAGAGTGGAAAAGATGGAGATCTTCATGATGCTGATGGATGGTTAACCGTGTGAGAGTGTCTGCGTAGGTAGTGGTGATTGTGGAGGACACTGGCAAGATGGAAACAAGTCGGTCCATGGTGAGGTATTTATGCTTTTTCTGTTACAGCGATGCTGTCTACTTTCTCTCTTGTTCCGGAGATTCACACTTGCCGGTGCTGTGTGTCTTTCCTTGGTGGGAGACGGCATCTCCAGTCCTGCATAGCGTTTGAAGACTGCCACGTTACTGGGAATGCTCCACCCGCATTGCTCTCTGTCGCTTGAGATCAAGTGTTGTTTCTATCTTGATCACATTGGTTACACATGCATTGTCCCTTTGAACGCCCCGCTTGGCTGATGGGTCGATGTAGGGAGTCGAGCCGCTATGTAAACTAGGCCCTATGGCCGGGTTGGGAAGGAGATGCATCAGCGAAGCGGGTTGGAATTAGCTGATAATGATGGGGCTTCCATGGAGTTTAGTTTCCCTTCCGGCGACTGCTCCCTTGGGTCCAGTCACAGAACCCAATGTCGGAACACGGAGAATTCCGCCGACCGACCGACGTGAGATGTGTCAATGTTTGGGGTCCAACCTCGAACACACTACAAAGCGGTGCTTTCGCAGGCTACATGTACCAATTATCCGGAGCCCGGTAACGCAACGTTGCCGATCATGTGTCGGGAACCAATGAAGAGGGGGAGCTGGTACCAGACATCATCCTCGAACACTCCATCGCGGAGTTGGCACACCCACAGCTCGACTAGGATAGCGAGTCTTGAATTGCAATATGTCCAGCTTGTTGCCCGGCGATAACTATGGGCGAGTCTTGTAAAACAGTCCCTGTTGCCCGGCTATACCACGTTACCGGCTGGAACCACCCGCCTGTTTGTAACCACCCAACCCTGCAGGGCAACGGATTTCATTTCCTGCCGTTGGAGCTTGTTTCTCAGCCGCACACGGGATGAAATTGGTGCAAAATGAATGGCTCCATATAAGAAAGTGAAGAACTACCTAAGTACTTCACTATTCTCAGCTACTCTCTCTGCGAATACGGGTAAAAAGTCAAGACTTGGTCCCAGACTCTGATTGCACGAGAATCAGAAGTGTTACGGACGGACACGCAGTTAATGTATGATATAGTTCCGGAGGGCGGCGGGTTCAATATGAACCACATCAGATGCGCGGAATCGAGACGCAGAAGACCATTACCATTCGCTGATAGCGTGAAGTTGGTGTTCGGGGTTTAATGTTAATGCCAAACTTGGTGTGGCCCATTGATCGTCCCGTGCCTCGCGCTGGTGGGTTTAATCGCTGGCGTATTTGTCGCAGCGGCCGGCCCAATCGACCTGTCGATGCGGCGGGAAGAGGCTGTGTAACCTGCGTCAGGCACATGGAGAATTTGCCCTTTGATGGGCGAATCAAGCTCTGTCTGCATGTTTCGCGAGTTACAGACGTTGACATGGGAAGAACGGGGGGTTGCAGCAAGAGTCGGCCATGTAATTGAAGCTAGTGATTTGCTGACTTGGACTTGCCAGTAATCCAGACATTCAGAGATATAAATGACTGATCTTGCGCCTTTTTCTTTCATCGTCCAAGCTAAACAGATAACCACGAGCAAGTTTGTAAATGTGCCCCATGTTGGCAGCATGTGGTGGCTTCGCGCTTGTAGCTAGAAAATGGCGGGGGTGGTTGAGGCGGCACAGCTCCACGAACAGTTACAGCAAGCGCCCGATTGGAACTCTGAGTATGCCTTGTGAGGTTCATCAGTGTCTAATATAGGCAATGTCAAAGTGGGCAGTGTCGTTTGCAAAAGAAGATAAAAGCGCATCCGAACCCCGAAGACACGATGCATGGGACGACGGCTGCATACACTTGAACAAAGCGTCAACACCAGACGATCTGCTCCTGTACACCCCATACCGCATCAGAAAGGTGTCGACTTCGGACCTTGGGCACGCACAATATGAAGTTCCACGTCGCATCCCAGCTCGGGGCGGCTCTCACCGCAACGCTCGCAATCTTCCCGCAACTCGGGACAGCAATTAACAACTGCGGCAATTCCAACGAATTCGAAAACCAGTCCTCTGGCGGATCTCCGAAAGTGACGGATTGCCAGCAGCTATCCAGCAACATTCAAGGCGCGGGGAGGTGGTACATTGACCAATTCGAGACGCGAACAATTGCTTGGTACGGGACTTGCGCCTTCATCGCCACGTCGACCCAGGGCAACAAAGCAAAAGTTGGTAATGACGATGTCCGCGACTTGATTGCCGACGCCATCCGTCAGTTTAGCTGGAATGGACTCGTCGGGGCTAAAGGGTCTATGTTGTGTGAGGTGGAGAATGCCAACGGCTTTACTGATGTCGATTGGGCGATTTATCACACTTGATAGCTTAGATGAAAGACATTTTATCCTCCCACAGGAACGCTGCAAAAACTATGGGGAAAGAATATTTAGAAGATGCATCGCTTATTTTTCTAATTATCAGCAACCGAGAACGCGTCCGGGTTCTTCCTCCCGCTCTCTTCGGCGCTATCCCGCTTGGATGAGTGTACGCTGATGGTGGTCTCCATGCGCGGCCAACCCGGCGTCGTCGACCCGGGTCCCTCGACAATGTGCTCGCGGCTATCGAGGCTGTCGACATGGTGGCGCGATTTCGGCGTCGCCTCGATAACCGTCTGAAATACCGTCTTGTTGCCCCTGCTGCGAGACCGGAGGACATATCCCGTATCGGCCGCACCCGAGCGCATCTTGCGTGTTCTTCCTGACGAGCCCATCTTGAGGCTGTCCATGAAGGCGGGGAACAAGGACTGGGCCAGCGCCTTGAACGCGCCGGCGCATGACAAGATGATGGCGATGTTGACTTCGATTTCGGCCCAGATGATGAGCGGGGCGAGGTCCCAAGTGGGGTCTGCTCGTCGCAATCAGGGTTAGAACTGAGGGCTTCAGTGAGGACTAATCACGGTAGAATGTACTTACCCTGTGTTGGCGGCACAACCAAGCCGAATATCGTCGCGATCCGAACAGCGCTGGCGACTAGGATACTGATGGTGGCGCACCGGGGTTAACATCGGCTAATGAGACGCCCAAGGAAGAAAAGAAAAAAAAAAACTCACATTGAGCCGCAGGCAAAGGTGCCGACCAATATCAGTCGTTGTCTCAGCGGTACTGATTCATTCCCGTCAGCACAGGATTTCCGGGGACATGGAAGCGGAAAGAGGAGAGAGGACTTACACTGCAAACTCCACAGCGTCGGGATCGGCAATAGGAAAACCAAGACATCGGCCGCCATGTTGAAAGCCGCGTTGGAAAAGAGAAAGGCTCTGTCGTCAATGCAGGTCCCCGGCAGCGTCTTGTCCCAACCACGCTGGATCGGCGTGCACATGAAGATGGACAGGGTTGTAAAGGTGATGCCGACGGCGATGACGAACCCGAAACATACGAACAGGACAATGCGGGTGACCCGGTCGCGGATGATGGTCAGGTAAAAGGTGAGGTACGAGACCTTGATGAACAGGTGCGCGAGGTTGAAGAAAATCTACAAGAACCGTGTCAGTTGTTGCAGAGCTTGAGCAGAGACAAGAAAGCGGTTCGCACCCCAGACCACCAGATCAGGTGGACCATGGTCGTAAGACTGCTCAAGTCGGCATTGTAAATGTGGATTCCGAGGCCATGTTTCGTTGCTACACCTGACAGTCAGTCATGAACTTATTGGCGACAAAGGCAAAAAAAAGGACAACTTTACCCAGCAGTTGCATCACGGCCTGCACGACAACCGGGATCATGGCGGTCAAGATGAGCACTTAGACCTTCAGTTAGCAGAATGGCCAGTGTAGTGGAGCACCGGAGCAGAGCACACACAGTCATCCCAGCCCAGCCGCCGGCCGTTCAGCAGATGCCGGACGCATAGCCGCACCGCGACCGAGATCCAGGAAAGCGCCTGGAAGACGGCAACGACGGCCACAATGGCCGGACGTCGATCATCCATAATGTTATCGAGCCAACGGACAGCAACAACATTGTGGACTCAATTGTCCAATGCAACCTTCTTCTATTTTCTTTTTAACATTTCTGCGACAAAGCCATGCGCGCGGAGACCCTGCATTCTGGCGCAACCGGTGTGCCGGGCCAGGTTCCGGGGCACCAATCCTGACTCTTGGAACGCTACTTAGTTCGAGTGCATTGTCACACCAACGCGCCTCTCTGGTTGGCGGAGAGGGTTTGGGCACAGAGCGTCTCAGAATTGTGGCTGCCGTCCATGACCTGGTCGCGATAAATATTGTCAAAGCACCCCCTCGGCATTGCGGCGCTTGCCATGCACAGGTGCAAATGAATATTGCTCTGGAACCACCAACATCTCGGCTGTTGCGCAGCCTTGACGGGGGCACAGACGTTGACATGCACGCCAGTCTGTGTTTGGGAAGGGAACTTCTTGACCAAACCGGATTGAAACCGGGAGGTTCCGCCACTCTGCAAAGTTGGCATTTCGCGGTGAGCTCCCAGCTGTTGCTCTCGCTTTGCCTGCCGTGGCAAAAGTACGGGGGGCGACTTCCCTGCCCTGGCCTTTTTGGCGCGCCCTCACAGCCTGATGAGTCCGAGCACGATTCGCAAACAGGATTGCACACTGTCAGGATCAAGCTAAAAGTATCTCCAAGACAAAACGAGAAGCCTGGCTTCGGATACTGCACTTTTGCACCAATCGGTCTGATCGACGTCCTCTTGCGCCGCCGCAAGAACACACCACTAACTTTCTTGGGCGCTATGGCGCGCCGTTAGTGTTGGATCAGTATTGATTCTTTCCGGAAGAAGCCGGCGATGAAAAAACATGATTGGAGAAGCCTGCCGCGATCATGCTCTGTCAACACGCCACGCCGCCTTTTTTGGTTAGCTTAGGACCCAAGGCGCCATGGCATGTTTCAATGTGTGGCCTTGGAATCACACATTTGGGATGCCTGGAATGGAAAGTTTGTTCTTTCTCCACAATGCCAGCATGAATTTTCAGCTTTCCATCGTCCAACATCCTGACGCCTTGGTTGAGTTGAACCGGGATAAAAAATACTCATTTGAGTTTTCTATTGACTCAAGAGCATGTTACTAGGCTGTCTCACCTTTAGTTCTGTCTCTAGATCACCGGACCAAACCCAAGCGTTGCTAAAGGCCACGCAGTTAAGAGGTTTAAAGCCCGAGGGAGCAGCTTTCGAGATCACACAGTGCGCCCTCCGAACTTGGTCCGACTCTGCGGATTTGTCATGAGAGCCAGACAGATAGCGGCTTTCAGGATGAGACAGACAATCCCCGGCGGGGAAGGCGCCGAAAAAGAAGTGAGAGTGTCGATTCTGTCGGCCATGAGAGTTCGAGGGCAATCAAACTACCTCGCGTGAATTCCGATACTGGTGTGCCGTAACCCGTTGTGGGAATTTTCGCTTTGGTGCTGCAGCTGAGAGAGCGCTGAATAGCGAGTGCATGTGTCATACAGCCCAACATGGTGAGTTTCGGGAGAAAGGCAGTAGTTTATTTCTTAAAGTACAATCATTTCGATTTAAAACCTATATCAAAAATCGTGGAACCGGTACCGTTGGATTCGTTTCGACAAAGGCCTGTATTTGCTTGTCCTTTCTGTGCTCTCTGGCGTTGTCATAGAGTCCCCGTTATAAGATTGCATAGTGGCAATTGTGGTGGCGAAACGGAGCCATTGCCAGCTGAGCTGAACTGACGCAGGTGAGCTCTATTCAACTCGGATACCACACTTCCATCTGCGCTTTCTGGTGTCTGGCCCGAACCTCTTTCTTTCTGACAATTGCCCATATCCGGTTCCTCTTCCAAGCTGACGATCTGATCGTTACTCGACATTGACAGCTTTTTTGGTGCTCGCCCCGTCAAACATTTCCACAATACGGTCAAAGCCAAGCGTATGGGCTATCTCTTTTGCACTAGTTGCATCCCCTCCTCTTTTTCGCGCCCGTGCAAAGTTAGAAATAATGAACAGTAATCCTCAAATCATCATCCAATCCATTGCATCGCAGGAGGCGGCCTGCAATATCCTCATACCCGTTTACGCAGGCAATGACCAGCGCAGTAGCGCCACACCGTTTTAACCTGGAACGCTTAGCGTCGATGAGGTGATGGTGGCATAGACACCGCCGGTTGATATCGATTCGGTCACCTCCCCGAGATATCAACACATCCACAGCCTCTGTGTGACCATTCTCAACTGCATAAAGAAACGGGGTATAAAAGTCCCGATCAGGAAGGTCGATTGGAAAGCCATCGAGATGCAGATACTGGGCAAGAACATCAAGGTCCCCGTCAATTGCAGCTTTCCGGAACCGATATATAGCGATCAACTGTTTAAATCTCGGTGAGGGGCTTGAAGTTTCATCTCGCAACAACAAGGGAATGATGGATTCGTGGCCGTTTCTTGCAGCTATGTCGGCTGCAGTGGCGCCGTCCTTAGTCATGAAATAGATGGTTGCTTGATTGCAACGGCATTCATCGACAAGAGTCCGGACAGTAGACGTACGTCCTCTCTCCGCCGCATCGATCAGTGCCGTTCTCCGATTTTTGGTCACAAAGTTTGCGTCAACTTCGCAGTCCTGAACCAATAATCGAACGCAGCTGTCAAAGCCTAGCCTTGCGACTAGATTAAGGACAGATTCTCCACGATGCGGTTGCAAGTTGTACAGCTGAGCACTAAGAGACTGTAGAATCCTAAGGGATAGGACTTCGTTCCGTGATATCCGCTTGAGTCGGAAGATCTCGCAAATTATATGGCTGGGAAACTTCTCCCACTGTATTGACCGCATAAGGTACTCTTCTACGTCTGACATGTCTGACGAAATTTTTGTAGAGTTTGCTAACCCAGAGACCAAGAGCTCGGCTCGAACGCGGTCTATATTTGGGGTCTTGGCGAGAAGAAGCTCAAGAACTTTGATATCTCCCGTGCCCCACGCTTCGAAGAGAGTACTGTAAGGCCTACAATACCGCTGTGGAGGTCTTTCGAGATTCACCCTATCTAGACCGAGAGCGTCCTCGTCTATCAGATCGCCAAACTGGCCAACCCACCGTTGGACAGCACCCATGTCCCTTTCATTGATGGCGGCATATATATCGATCGATGCAGGGTCATCGAGATTTGGGAATTGTGTCTCATGATGGCGGTTGTCCACATCATGAGCATTCGCCAAATGACAATTGAGCGACCTGAGATCAGAAAATCAAATAGCTGTTCGTGGGCAGCTTTCGAATGAGCATGCCAAGGGGGTTGCGTGCTTACTCTCGTGCAAATCCCGCTCCAGCTGACCCGTAAACCCGGAGTGGAAGAAGGAGCATTGAATAACTCCACAATAATATAATCGGGTCCCATAGAACCGGTGCAAGTCTTGGAGTTCTGCCGAGGACTTATTCCTGTTGGCCAGGTTGCCCAGTGCCGAATGCAGGCGAGGGATGAAAATCTCCAAGTCAGTCAAATCAGAACTAACTTTGGCGTCATCGCTGTTGCTATACGTAATGCATACTGGGGTCTGTTTTGCGAGACAGGAAGCCCAGCTACAAGCAACTCGAGTGAGATTTTCAACCAGGATATCTGAGCCGAGAAGGGCAAACGCTTTGAATCTCTGTGCAACATTGGGAGGAATTTGTGCTTTGGTGCCTTCATGGAAGCGACCGTCTAGAAAGTGACCTAACTCGTTCGTAAGGGAAGTGAGATCCATAGAAATGTTTCTTATTGGTAGCTCAGCAAGGAAATCTTGTAGATGACTGAGCCAATATGCGATGGCGTAGTGGGCGAAAGCGTATCGTCCCTGCATCAGGTACGACTCCAAGATGTCTTGGTTCAGCATGTGGCTGAAATGTTCCAAGCTGAGGTAGCAGACACACAACGTGGCAAGTTCGAGTTGTCCGAGTATCGGCTTAACATGTCCTTTCTTGACGAGAAAACTGAGGTGTACCTCGTCAGTTTATCAAATGAATGTACTGGAGGCATCTGGAATGCACCAACCTTTTAGCGGAAGAATGAACCAACGTTACCGTGCCTCCTGGTCGAATCTCAATCAAGGAACCACATAACTCTTTCGAATCGACGGAAAGACATCGCCCATCAAAATCAACCCCTCTGGTTTCGACGTCGACCGCCATGGCCCCTTGAATTTCGTGCCATTGCAGGTCTCGCTTGGCGACCGTGATCCAAGTGAGGATGCGCAGGGCGTCTTCGCGCTCGGTGTCGTCCATATCCTGCTCTATTCGTCTGATAATTCGTCCATACCTACAAAGCATTTAGTTCCTGGCTAGAAGGGTACCAACCAAATCGGCGAGTGGTTCTTACGGTTCTCCAAGCTTCTCAATGATGCCTAGCCTCTGACAGTCCTGATCCAACCAGCTCAGTTCATTACGAACATCCTTTTCTTTCGTTTGAGCGAGAAGGTTGACCATGAACAGCTTTGCGAAAAGAAACATGCCTGTGATATATCTGTCAGCGGAGATCGTAGACATTGAGAGGCGGTAACTGATAACTTGCCGTCTGCTTCCTCCACAACCCTGCGCGTTATCTGGGTTCCCGGAACCTGAAGCCTCGAATGCTTCTCCCGGAGTTCATTTTCCTTCAACTGACAGAAAGCATGGATGTCATTGTTGTTATCGGCGGGTTGAATCTTGATGGTTTGGCAGCCTTTCAGCAGCTTCGTGCATTCACTGTCCTCCTGGCCGACCAACAGCCACCGTATCACCCCGGTCTCGCCTCCCCACTCTGATATATTCTTTTTATCCTTGGAAGCCAAAGACCGGACCCAAGAGATAATGTCCTTTTTCTCCTTTTTGATGCATTCATCAAGGCCATCGATGATGATGAAGAGGCTCCCCTTGCTATGGACGGCAACCTCCAAAAGCGAGCTAGCGGTGGTCATTCTCTTGAGGGTCGATTCGCCAGATGTTGATATTTCGGCGTCCAGATATTCCATGAGGTGGTCATCGCCGTGACATAGTTGATGAAGGAGACTTTTGGCAACGGAGAGGAAATTGTTGCGCCTCTCATTCCCGTCTTTGCAGTAGAAATAAGCAACTTGTGCACCTTGTTTCTTCCTTGCCTCCTCGATGATGGGTGATGCCAAGATTGTCTTGCCTAAAGCTGTGTTAGTTCATTGAACCTCCTCACATGATCCTGGTGTGAACGGGTATTCCGTACCTGCGCCTGGAATGCCATTCAACCACAAAATAGGATCAGCTTTCGATTCCAAATCAAACCAAGCCCTAAAGAGACGTTTCTTGCGGATCCATCGTCCCGCACCAGGGCATGTCTGTCTTAGACTCGCATTGTGGTCCTGATCCAACTCCATATCCTCATGGGCCAACC
>Ga0247760_1002022_pt1 | contig 16646 bp, 11 predicted proteins | sample UWRJL171409R4_FD_179936 | JGI IMG/M metagenome (GOLD analysis project Ga0247760, IMG submission 179936) | Plant litter microbial communities from Arlington Agricultural Research Station in Wisconsin, United States - UWRJ-L171-409R-4 | ecosystem: Environmental > Terrestrial > Plant litter >... | reverse complement strand
TCGGGTTCGCCGCAGAAGGTAGTTGCCGCGGATGTGAACCGGGCTCCGTCGACCGTCTCGACCGCAGCACAGCGAGGCACGAAGGCCTTCGGGCTCGCCTGCGGCTCGCGCTACGTCCCAATGGTCTTGGTCGTCATGCACCACACCTGGCTGAACGCGGCGCGCGACTTCGAATCAAAGGAGCTGCGCGACTCAAAGGAGCTGCGCGACGCGATGCCGCCGCGAAGAATCGGCATCCGCAGACCGGACACCTGCCTAGCAGACAAGTTGAGCCCATCCGAGTACGACGTAATCCAGCAGATAATCGACGGCCTTTCTCACAACGAGATCGCTCTGCAACGCCGAACGTCAAAGCGAACGATCGCAAACCAGGTAGCGAGCGTGTATCAAAAGCTGGGCGTATCCGGACGCTTGGAACTGATTACTCGGCTCGCCGCAGGCCACCTTGGAACCGAGGGCGAACTGACCCCGCACCGGGCGCCCCCCACCCGTCCCCAAGCGGCCTCTCTCTACATGCCGGAATGGCAGAAATCCTAGGACCGCTAAGCCGCTAGGAGCGACCTCGCACGGCGAGGGCTGGGCCGCGAGAGGCCGCCGTAGGGTCGATCCGCGAGCCACGAAGGGCCGCCCGATTTCGCCAACGCCGTAACCGGGTGTCCCATTGTTCCCCGAGACAATTCGCGAGTAGGCTCCGAGGGACTCTGAGGCTAAAGGGACGGTGATGGGCTCGAATCATTTTGTTTCTGAAATTTTCGAAGCTGAGCAGTGGCAAGCCGTCGCCGGGTTCGCCTTCGAAGACATTACGTATCATCGCGCGCGCGACGTAGGAGCGGTCCGGATTGGCTTCAATCGCCCGGAAGTGCGAAACGCCTTTCGCCCACAAACCGTGGACGAGCTCTACACCGCGCTCGAACATGCGCGCGTCTCGAGCGACGTCGGCGCGGTGATCATCACCGGCAATGGTCCCTCTCCGAAGGACGGAGGCTGGGCCTTCTGCTCCGGTGGCGATCAGCGCATCCGCGGCAAGGATGGCTACAAGTACGAGGGAGCGCAGGGCGCCGACGCCTCGCGCCTCGGCCGGCTTCACATCTTGGAGGTGCAGCGGCTGATTCGCTTCACGCCCAAGGTGGTGATCGCCTCCGTTTCCGGCTGGGCCGTCGGCGGCGGGCACAGCCTGCACGTGGTCTGCGATCTCACCATCGCCAGTCGCGAGCACGCCATTTTCAAGCAAACCGATCCCGACGTGGCCAGCTTCGACAGCGGCTACGGCTCAGCGTTGCTTGCGCGCCAAGTGGGACAGAAACGCGCTCGAGAAATCTTCTTCTTGGGCAACAACTACAGCGCAGAGGAAGGGTTCGCGATGGGCATGGTCAATGCCGTCGTCCCGCATCGCGAACTCGAAGCAACGGCACTCGCTTGGAGTCGTCGCATCATGCAAAAGAGTCCGACTGCAATCCGAATGCTCAAGTACGGCTTCAACCTGCCGGACGAGGGCCTCGTCGGGCAGCAGCTGTTTGCCGGGGAAGCCACGCGCCTGGCGTACGGTAGCGAAGAAGCGGCCGAGGGGCGCGATGCGTTCTTGGAGAAGCGGCCGCCCAATTTCGGCAAGTTCCCGTGGCACTACTGAGCGAACGAGCTCCTTCTATTGGGGAAACGGGGAGGTGGACCGGTGGCAAAAGAAAAGCGCTTTCGGCAAACGGAGGCCGTCCTTAGGTCGGTGATCGAGAGCCCGCAGGGCATGGTCATCTTTGCGCTCGATGGCGACTACCGGTACCTCGCTTACAACCAAAATCACGCGCGCACGATGCAGCGGATTTGGGGCGTCCAGATTGGCGTAGGCTTGGACATGCTGGAGCTGATCGGACGGGACGACGATCGGGCAAAGGCCCGCGTCAATTTCGACCGAGCTCTGGCGGGCGAGAGCTTTACCCTGATCGAAGAGTACGGCGACACCCGAATGGATCGCCGGGTGTACGAGAACATCTACAGCCCGGTGCGGGGCGACGAAGGCGGCATTGTCGGCCTCGCGGTGTATTTGAAAGACATCACCGAGCAGCGGCGCGCCGAGCTCGAGTTAGATCGCTACCGCGGGCATTTGGAAGAGGTGTTGGACCAACGGACGCTGGAGCTGACCGTTGCGCACGCGCAACTCATGCACGCGCAAAAGATGGAGAGCTTGGGCGTGCTCGCTGGCGGCATCGCACATGACTTCAACAATCTACTGGCCGTGATCTTGGCTCGGGCCGAGCTTTGTTGTCGAGATGTGCCCGAGCAGAGTGCCGCGCATGCCCACGTCGCGATCATCCGAGATACCGCGTTCGAAGCGCGAATGCTGACCAAGCAGCTCTTGGGTTACGCAGGTAAGGGTAAATTCGTGGTCGAGCCGCTCGGCATCGACCGCGTCGTCGAAGATCTGACTCCGCTGCTCCGCGCCTCGATCAGCAAGGAAATTCGGCTTGAATTCGAGCCGGGCGCCGAGGCCAGCGCGCTTCAAGGCGACGAGACCCAGCTGCGCCAAGTCTTGCTCAACCTGGTCACCAACGCGGCGGAGGCGATTGGCCCCGCCGTCGGCCGAATCGTGATCCGCACCGGCACCGGTGACATGACGGAGACCACCCTGCAAGGAGCCAGCTTTACCGGTGAGCCCGTGAGTGGTCCCTACGTCTACTTGGAGGTGGAGGACACTGGTGCGGGCATCAGTCCGAGCGATCGAGCGAAGGTCTTTGACCCGTTTTTCACCACCAAATTCACCGGCCGAGGGCTAGGCCTGGCGGCAGTCCTAGGGATCGTGAAAGGCCACCACGGAACTATCTCAGTCGACTCCAGCCCGGGTCACGGCAGCCGCTTTCGAGTCTTTTTGCCCGCCCTCGACGCGGACTGCGTGCCCAAGTCCGCAGCCCCGCGCAGCCAAGTCATGAGCTCCCGAGAAGACGGCTGCGCGCTAGTCGTGGATGACGAGCCCGCTGTCCGTGCAGCGACCGTCGCGATCCTATCCTCGATCGGCTATCGCGTGCTCGAAGCGGACGGCGGCATCTCTGCCAGAGAGCTGTTTCGCGCGCGCTCAGCCGAAATCGATCTGGTGTTGCTCGATCTGGCGATGCCAGACATGAACGGCGAGCAGACCCTGCGTGAGCTGAAGAAAATCCGCGCGGACGTGCCAGTGGTGCTGCTCACCGCCTACGCCGAAGACGAGGCTCGCTTGAGCTCCGTGCGTGCGCAGCTGGCCGGCTTCGTGGCCAAGCCATTTGCATACGATGAATTGATCGCTGCCGTAAAGGCGGCCATGACCGGGGGGAGAGCTAGCCTCCCCGGCCCCCAATCGAACGGGGCATCCGCTCTGGGTTGATGACCGAAAAGGCCTGCTCGAGTCCTCTACAATAGCGGCAGTCCCGGCGTAGCCACGCTCATCTTCAGCAGCGCAGGGCGCGGCGTACCCGCTTGAAAACCGAGCGTGCGACTGAAGGCCGAGCTCATCAAATACAGCTGATCCCGGTCTCTCTTGGTCGCGCCGAAGACCACGCTCGACGGGCCGTCCAATAAGCCTCCGCGCGCTCTGCGCCGAACCTCCCCGCGCTCGTTGACCGTGACCAACGAATCGAGAGCATTCACGGCGACCCACAAAGTTTCCTCGCGGTCGAAGGCGATGCCGTCGGCCCCCCGCAGACGGCTGTCCTGCGCGAATACCGCGGGCGATCGGTGACGGGAGTGCAGGTTGATGCGCAAAATGCTGCCGCGATCGGTGTTCGAGACGTACAGAAATTTTTGCTGCTTATCGAAGGCGATCCCGTTCACGCCCACGGCTCGGAACACCAGCGCAGGATCGTCCGGTGTGCCTGTCAAGAGCGGGTGCTGCACGAATACCTCCGGGTTGCCCCAGCGATCCACCTTCCAGATCCGGGCCAGCAGCGGATCGGTGACGAACAAGTTGCCGCAATCATCGAACGCGAGATCATTGGGCGCGCCACTCTGGTCGAGCTCCGCAAAGACCTCGACCGACTCAGCGCCGCAAATGCGCCAGACGAACGCCCCCGGCACCTCCGACAGACTAGTGCTCGCGCTATAGACGCAACCATCCGGCCCCACCTTGACTCCCAAGGCATTGATCGGCAGCGGCAACGTCGCGAACACACCGAACGCCCCGCCCGGCGCGCGCCGTCGAATCGTATTGCCAACAGAAACATAAAGATTGCCCCGCTCATCGGTAGTCACCGACTCTGGGATCTCTTGCCCACTAACAAACTCCGCCAAGACCTTCGGCTCCCCCACACGGACATCCGCCTCGCCTCCAGCCGACGCCGTAGAAGTGCCAACAAAAGCCGCTAGCGCAGACGCAACAACGACGACAGCTACCCTCAATGTTCCCATATCGACTCGCCCTTTCCGATGCCCCGCATCGAGTAGATCTGAAACAATACCTGCAATCGAGCGCTCATGTCATCATGGATGACTGACTCGGGATCTCAAAGAGTCACTCATTGTGCGCCGCACACCTCGCGTGTAGGTGCGCGGCGAGCAGCGTCGGTTCTCGCCAGGTGCTCGATCGGCTGCGGGGCGTGGCTCGTTAGGCTCTGCTGAAGAAGCCACTCTGGAGCAGAGCGCCTGCGTCCCTCACGTCCACGGTCTGAACGGGATGGCGGCCTGAGAACTCGTAGCGACGACCCGTGATCGGCCCCGGCACGTGCACGGGAGACTGCTCCGAGTAGCGCAGCCGAACCACGCCGGAGTTTGCGCCACTCCCGATGGGTGGAGTTCGCTCGGGCTTCGTCGAATGCGACGGGCGATTGGTGCGCGCGGGCGTGATGTGAGCGCCCGCGAGGTGCGCGGGCACGGTGTGAGCGGGCGCGGTGTGAGCGGGCGCGGTCTGCGTGCTCGCGGTGTGCGCGGGCGCGGTGTGTTGAGTTGGCCCGCTTCGCGCGGCTTCGGCTCGCTTGCGTCCACAGCAGGTCATGGTCACTCCTTGTTTTCTTCGTCAGGCATGGCTTGAAAGACGACTGGCGCGGGGCCGAGGCGTTCGAGGAGACAGGCCGCGCCAGAGAGCGAGAGCCAGATCACGGTCAGCTCGAGTGCGTCTCTGCCGACGAACGCGCTCAGCGGTGCGGCGACCCACAAGCTCAGGCAATAGAAGCAATCCATGAGCTGGCCTAGGAGGCCTGCGCCCAAGCGCCTGCGCAGTCGCGCCAGGAGATCGGCGGGGCCGTCCTCCTTGGAGAATAGGTGGGTGATTCTCCAAGTTGCGAGGGCGGCCACGACGAATCGGGCCCAAAACGCTGGGTCGGTCACGCTTCGTGTTCTGGGCACTGACGTTTGTTGCAGATGCAAACCGCCCACGGCGGCGCCCACAGCTGGTGCAGGCCGCCGGCAGGATAGCTGTCGCTGCGCGTGCGGTCCTGCGCGTAGAGTTGAAACGTGTAGCCGCAGCAAGTCTCGGGCGCGAGCGCGAAGCCGTCCGGCGGAGCGAACGGTGCGACCAGCGAGCCAGCACACGAGGCGTCGAAGATCCGGAGATCGAGCTGAGTGAGAACACTGGAGAACTTCGGTGGCATGGGTAGAGCAGCGCAGCCGCCGATCGCCTGCTCACAGCGTGTCCCCGGATCGCCTATGCGCTGGTGTCCCTGCGAGGGGTCGATCGCTCCAGTGAAGGGGTCCGGGCTGTAGACGGGCGCCACGACGCTCGGCGTGATCGGGACGCTGTAGCTCGGCCCGCCCTGACGGGTGATCACGAGCGTGTAGAAATCGAAATTATCGCTGGGGTAGCTCAGATCCGTGGGGTCGATGTACTCGTCGTAGACGATACCGAGCGCGTTCATCGGCCAGGGAACGGCGCAGGACGCGCCTCGAGGAGTGAACTGTCCGAGGCACAAGCCCGAGCATGACTTCAAACCTTCGAGGCCGGTAAACTCCGCGTGAATCGGCTTGTTGTCGAACCAAACGTGTTGGGTGTCGTAGTAGACGTTGCCGGTGGTGTCCTCCACTTGCAGGAGGAGCGTGTACTTGCCGCTCCTGCAGGCGTGGGCCGGATCCGGACAGGGCGGAAGCGCCGTGTGGCTGGGGAACGCGTAATCTTGAAGCTTCCAGAGATCGATCGAAGTGCCGAGAAATACGATCGTAGTCTTCATCAGGCGAGTCGTGAGCGCACGGCTCACCACTTGATTCCAGGGCGCGCGCTTGTCGGCTTCGTCTGGCGGCAGGTAGCAGAGCGGGTTCGGTGTCAGAGCGGACGCAAAGTACGCGGCTGGGGTGAAGCCGAAGTCGTCGGGACCGGGAAGGAAACCAAAGCCGTAACGCAGGTCGAAACACTTGATCTTGCGATCCGCGCAGTCTCCGACCCAGGCGCTGCCCTCGACCGTGACATTGCCGCCAATGGGCACCACGAAACCACCGGGGTTCCCACTCACGATCGGCACGTCCGAAACGAAGGGGCCGTCCGGGATCCGCACGGGCTTGAACGCGACGGCCTGAATCCAAACCAGGCGCTTGAAGAGATTGAACTGGAGACAGCAGCAACTACGACTGCCCGAGCTGGAATACACACAAACCCGGACCTCATAGGAGCCACCGGGCAGAGTCGTGGTGTCGATGATGCCGAGGTTGCCCGAGCTGACCGGGGTCGTGCCGGACGACGTTCCGCTCGGGTAGATGACCCTGCTGCTCGTGAATTGCGCGTCGTCCAGGCAATCCTTGCCCTCGACCTTGCGCCACTCGAGCGTGTAGTGACTGAAGAAGGCGCCTGCGGCCGTGCCCTCGACCACGATCACCAAGCCGACACCCTGCCGGGGTTCCTCCTCCACGCAGCCCGTCGGCTGCGTGAGCTCGCAGCGGATGGGAGTGAAGCACTCGCGCAGGCAGCGCCGGTAGAAGACCAGGCAGCGCACGATATCGAGCAAGGTTCGGGCCCGCGCCAAGCAGCAGCCAAAGCGGATGGCACACAAGCACCAACACCGGCAAAACCAGAAGAAGGGATCTTGGCGATGAGCCTCGAATGCTTCCTTACCAAGCAAAGCCCGGGCAGTGTCGAGCGTGAGCAGACGCTCGAAAATCGCGGCCGCCGCTTCTTCGCCCTCGCTGCAATCGAGCGCGCCGGACAACACCTGATCTGGCAGGCCGCTCGCGAACTCCACGCTCGCCAATTGATCGGTGAGATAGGGTTTGTAGGCGCCAGCCAGCGATTGCACCAGCGCAGCAAAATCAGCCCGCTCTTCTGCCGTCAGGGGACGGCCCACTGGAGCGTTTCCGAACACTTGGCGAACGCAGATCCAATAGCGATATAGGTAGTAGACGAAGGCCCGAAAAGTGCGCGGACCTCGGCACACCAGCCAACCGAAGATCGTGCAGCAGCGGATGTGCAGCAGGCACCAGCGCCAGCGATCGGGCAGTCCGAACACCTGCCGCCCTTCGCTCGGCAACAGCGCGAGCGCGGCGGCGTCCGTGTAAAAGGCGTTGAAAATACGCTGCGCCAGCTCGAGTTCGGCGTCGCAGTTGGGTTCGTCGCCGTGCAGTTCGTCGAGCAGTTTTTCGGTGTTCCCGGCACGCTCCAAATCCTCTTCCAGCAGCGGTTTGTACACCGCCATCAGGTCCTTCAGGACCACCTGGAAGTCCGGATCTCGAGTTTCTTCTTCGTTGATGGCTGACGTATCCCTCGCTGCCTGTTCGGCCTTGGGCTGAATCATGGAGTCCTCCCTTCAATGCGATTGCACCACTTTCGACACGCTGAAGCTTCAAAGCCCACGCACGGCGCGAAAAAAAAAGAAACAAGCGCAATGCGTGCCCGTACCCCGACGAACCAATAGTAGCTCCGAAGAACTCAGCTGCAAGACGAATCACACCATCGAACATAGGTATTCAGTCGGCGACGCGCGTGCCCAAAGTTCGAGTCGTGCCAGCACTTAGGCATTCGTTCGGCGCGCGTCTCAAAGCCCGAGTCGGCGTGCCATCGAACTAGGTATTCGTTCGCTGGCTGCAGCTACGTGTTTGACGCTCTGCGCGGAACGACGTGGCAGGCTCGACGCGGGTCGCGTTGAGACGTCGTGGTATGATTTGGCGAATGACGACCAAGCATCGGCGCTCTGGGGGTTCTTCGTGACGCCGAAACAAGCACTCACGTTCGTCCGAAAGCACGGCGTGGTGCTGCAAGCAGCGCGTGGTCCCGTGCCCAGCTTTGCCGAGTACATCACAGGCGGACCGCTCAAGGGGAGCTGGTGGGGGCACGCGAAGGGCCATGAGATCTTCGCGTTGGCGACGGCCGTTTCGGCTCACCCGGACGTGCTCGTGTGCAAGTTGATCGACGGCAAGGTGACTTACGTGCACCGTCGGCTGTGGCCGGCGTTGGTCAAGCTCGTTGCCAGGTTCGACCGAGCGAGAGTGGCTCAAATCGCCGAGGAGCACGGCAAGAGCGGCGCCCATCGCACGCTGACAACGCCGTTTCCGAGCTGGGTACCCGCTGACGTCGCCCGGGCAGCGGAGCGACTGACCGTCGAAGACGCCGAGCGGCTGTTGGCCCCGATCCTGGCCTCGAACACGCCGCCAAAACGCGCCGCCAAGAAGCCTAAGGGCCCTCGAATGGCTAAGTCGGTCGATGATCGCGGTCGAGGCGCGCGGCTGGCGAGGCGCGACGAAGGCGCATACTGCGGGTATGTAACTGAGGAGCAACGAAGCCCGCCGCGATGCATCGGCCGCGAGAGCGATCGACTTAGCCATTCGAGGGCCCTAAGCCAAAAACTTGATCGAGCGCTCCACCACTACGTCCCCAGCCCGCTCGCCACCCTCTGCCTGCTTGAGCAGCCGCCAGATATGCGGCCCGAGAAAATCGAGCTCGGTGGATTGATACTGCTCGCCGCCGAAGCGGCGAATGTTCTCCGCTTGAGCGCGCAAGATGCGCGCGTCTTGGCCGAAGATGCGCAGGGCGAACGGCTCCAAGAGGCGCGCCACGGCGCGCGCGGGAAAGCGCGTCTTGAATTGGACGACGGCCCACATGCGAGTGCGAAAATCACTCTCCGGGGTGCACAGGGATGTGACGAGGAAGTGCACGTCTCGTCCGAGTCGATATTCGACCTGAGCGATCGAGGGTAAGATGAAGCGATCCCAGTGCTCGACGGTGCCGCCGCCAGGCGAGAGCACGCGGCCGGCCACGCCGCTCGGCCGCGGCTCTCCGTCATACTGCACCTCGACGCGATCCAGAGAGCGACGCACGGTCGCGCTGATCTCACTTTGCTTGCCGCCACGGAACAGGCCTCGATGCAAGAACGCGGTGTGCGGCACGTCGAGTGCATTTTCGATGGTCGCGTGCAGCGTGGAGTCGGTCTCGACTTCGCGCACCACGCGCGCGTAGTCGAGGCCGGCGCCGGGCAATGAAAACGGCTCTGCCTCGGGCTGGCTATCGAGCTCCGGATAGACCCAAACGAAGCCGTCTTGCTCGCGTACGGCGGCGGCGGAGGCGCGGCGCTCCTTGCCCTCGCTAGCGAGCAGCCCGGGGATATGGACGCAGCGTCCCCCACCCTCGAACTGCCAACCGTGGTACGCGCACTCGAGTCGCCCACCTGCAACTACACGACCGAGCGACAAGGGCACGTTGCGATGCGGGCAGCGATCGAGCAGAGCGGCGGCCTTGCCATCTGGCCCGCGAAAAAGCACGAGCGGCACACCCAGCACGTGACGCGCGAGCGGTCTTTCGCCAAGGTCTGCGCTTTGACACGCGACGTACCAAAACCGTGTGAGCCGCGCGACCGACACATGCCCCTTGGTCTCCGGCGGAATCAGCTTTTCGTGCAGCATCGACAGTCCGGATCATAGGCCGGAAATCGCGAGGTTGCAGCTATCGGCTGCGCCCCGCATATTGTGCGAGGAAAGAAGGAGGTTCTCGTGGTCGATAAGAAGACGGTCAGCTTCATGCGGTCCTTATGCATGGGTCAAATCGAAGAGGACGTGATTCTGCCCTTCCCGACCATCCCAGCCGCCGAAAAGGAAACTCTGCAAGGCGTGATCGGCTCGCTCGACCAGCTGCTCGAGCCCCACGAGCAGGATTTTCGTCACTGGGACCGCGAGGGCGAGTTTCCAGCGGAGTTCATCGAGGAGCTGAAGTCGGGCGGCCTGTTCAGCTTCGTGATCCCCGAAGAGCACGGCGGCCTTTCCTTCGGCAGCAGCGCTTACTCGCGCGCGCTGCAGCAGGTCGCGAAACACGACGCCTCGGTCGCGGTCACGGTCGGCGCCCACAGCTCGATCGGCATGCGCGGCTTGCTCTTGTTCGGCAACGACGAGCAGAAGGCGCGCTACATGCCGAAGCTCGCGACGGGCGAGATGATCGCGGCCTTCTGTTTGACGGAGCCCGGAGCGGGCTCGGACGCGGCCTCGATCAAAACCAGCGCCGTGAAAGACGGCGAAGATTGGATCCTGAACGGCAACAAGCTGTGGATCACCAACGGCGGCATCGCCGACTTCTTCACGGTCTTCGCCAAGACCGGTGACAGCGGAGAACGCGGCAAAATCAGCGCATTTTTGCTGACGCGCGACATGCCGGGCGTGAGCAACGGCCCGCACGAAGACAAGATGGGTATCCGCGCCAGCTCCACGACCACGATGCACTTCGAGAACGTGCGCGTACCGAAGGAGAACCTTCTGGGTGAAGCCGGCAAAGGTTTCAAGATCGCGATGACGATCTTGAACTCCGGGCGCACCGGCCTCGGCGGCGGCAGCGTGGGCGGCATGAAGAAGCTGATCGCGCTCAGCGCCAAGCAGGCCAAGGAGCGCGTTCAGTTCGGCAAGCCGATCGCGGAGTTTGGCTTGATCAAGCAAAAGGTCGGGCAAATGGTGGTCGACTGCTACGCGACCGAAGCGGTCGTCAGCATGGTGGCCGGGCTCAACGACGGCGGCTACGAGGACTACGCGGTGGAGGCCGCGATCAGCAAGGTGTTCGCCAGCGAGGCGCTGGGCCGCACGGCGGACGAGGCGCTGCAAATCGCCGGTGGCAACGGCTACATGTGCGAATACCCGTACGAGCGCGTGGTCCGGGACAGCCGGATCAATCGCATTTTCGAGGGCACCAACGACATCTTGCGTTTGTTCATCGCGTTGAACGCCATGAATGACGCCGGACAGAACTTGCGTGAGCTCGCGAAATCACTCGAGGGCGTGTTCACCGATCCGATCAAGGGCTTCGGCGTCGTGTCCGAATACACGTTGCGCCGCGTGTCCATGGCCACGGGCTACAACCGCCAGGGCACGACCTTCACCAAGCTCGACCCGAGCCTGAAGACGGTCGCCGCCGTGTTCGAGAGCGGGACGCGCGATCTGGCCAGCGCCTCGGATCGAATCTTGCGCAAACACGGCCGCTCGATCATCGACAAACAGTTCGCGACCCGTCGTTTGGCCGACATCATGATCGATCTGTTCGTGCTCGCCTGTGTGATCAGCCGCGTCGATTCGAACATCCGCGCGGCGGGGGCGGACATGGCCAAGAAAGAACTGGAAATTGCGACTGTTTTCGCGCGCCAAGCGGAGCGCCGAATCAAGGCCAATGTGGACGAGATCGACAACAACGTGGACGAATCGATCAAATCCTTGGCCGACCACACCTTCGAACTCGAGAAATTCGGCTGGGATACGCTGTAATCGGTGGGCTTGGCCGGGCCAAAAGCCGCTCTCAGCGGGAGCAGGCTGACAGGGCACCCCTGAAAACGGTACACTTCGCGTCCCGGTGTGCCCTGCCACCGGAATGAGCCGCGCCAGATGACTAGAGCCAAGCCGAAGCCCACGATTTCGACCCGCGAGCCTGCCAAAAAGCAACGCACCGAAAAGGCTGCGCCAGCAAAAGCCGCGCTAGCAAAAGCGGCGCCCGTGAAGGCTCGGGCCACGAAGGCTGCGCTCGACAAAAGCGCGCTGACCAAGGACGCATCCGCTCGAGCTGCGCCCGCACTCAAAGCCGTGCCTGCGCCCAAAGCTACACCTGCGGCGGTCAAGGCCGTCCCCGCGCTCAAGGCCGCACCGACCAAAGCAGCGCCCGCACTCAAAGCAGCGCCGACCAAGGCCGCGCTCAAAGCAGCGCCGAGCAAAGCAGCACCCGCGGCGAAAGCTGCGCCGACCAAAGCCTCGCCGACCAAGGCCGCACTCAAAGCAGCGCCCGCGGTCAAAGCAGCGCCCGCCAAAGCCGCGTCGACCAAAGCGCTTTCCAGCAAAGCGTCCGCGCTCGATACGCCGGCCAAGCTTCGTCCGATCGAACAGGCCGTGGGAGTGAGCAGTGACGCCGTCGCGCGCCGCACGGGCAAATCGTGGGCCGAGTGGTTCGCCTTGCTCGACGCTGCGGGCGCTGCAGAGCTCGATCACAAGGGGATCGTGGCCGTGCTCGCGCAACGCCATGGTGTGGGCCCGTGGTGGCAGCAGATGGTCGCCGTGGCCTACGAACAAGCACGTGGCAAAAACGGCACCGCAGCGACCGACGATGGCTTTCAGGTGGATGTCTCGAAAGTCTTGGAGCTGCCCTTGGCCAAGCTGTTTCGGTTTTGGGCCGAGCCCGCCGAGCGCAACAAATGGCTCGCAGACGATCGCTTTTCGATTCACAAAGCGACCGCCTCCAAATCGATCCGCGCCCGCTGGGGCCGCGGCGTGAGCCGCATCGACGTGGACTTCTGCGAGAAGGGCCCGTCGAAGTCGCAAGTCACGGTGCAACACAACCGGATCGAAACCTCCGACGCCGCCGAACAGATGAAAGCCTACTGGGCAAAGAAGATCCGCGCGCTCGAAGCCCTGACGCGACCTTGAGCGCGAACCGCGCCCGCTCCTCCGCAAGCGTGCCGTGCCGGCGTCTTCCTGTCCCCCTCCCCCATCGCTTCCAGTGCGGAATTTGGGAGTGGGGCGATCGCGAACCAGCATCGCACCCCGCGCTGCGCTGAGTTCCCGTCCCTTGATCTCCTGAGAGGGGCAGCGCGCGCCGGCACGTTTACGGGATAGCGCGGACCGCCAAGGGCCCGCGAATGGCTAAGTCGATCGCTGATCGCGGTCGAGTCGCGCGGCAACTAGCGAGCGCTGCACGGAACGGAACGTGCTGCCAATCACGCCCATTTCCACAGCGCCCGAACGTGATCGCGGAGCCCGCCTGCTGGGTTGAGCCAGGCGAACGGCATCCTAACGCAGAACGCTCATCAGCCGCTCACGCAACATCTCGACCGTGAACGGCTTCTGCAGGAAGCCGGCCAAGCCTTTGCCAGCGAAGCGCATGACCGCGTCTTGCTCGTTATAGCCGCTCATCAGCAAGACCGGGATCCGCTCGTCGAGCGAACGGATCTCCCGAAAGGCGTCTACGCCGTCCATCTCAGGCATGGTTAGGTCCATCAAGATGGCCACGATTTCGTCGCGGCGTTCGCTGAAGCGCGCCACGCCCTCGCGGCCGTCGTTGGCCAAGATCACATCGAAGCCGTAGCTGCCGAGGATGCGCGCGGCGACGCCGCGCACCACGTCTTCGTCGTCGACCACGAGCACGGTGCCGCGCCGCTGCAAGGCGGCCTGAGCCGCCGCGGGCGTCACGCGCGCATCTTTGTCGCCCATGGCGGGGAAAAGCAGCTTGATCGTCGTACCTCGGCCGAGCTCGCTGTAGACCTTGATCGCGCCTTTGTGACCGCGCACGATGCCGAGCACCGCGGACAAGCCGAGCCCGCGCCCGGTGAACTTGGTCGAAAAGAATGGGTCGAAAATCTTGGCCTGTGTGTCGGGGCCCATGCCGCAACCGTTGTCGCTCACCTCTACGAACACGTAGTTGCCCTCGGCCAACTCGGGCGCCAAAAACGTATTTCGTAGGTAGTCCCCCTCGGCGTAGAGCATGCCGCTGCTGACTCCGATCACTCCCGCGCGTTCGCCCAGCGCTTCGGCAGCGTTGACGACCAAGTTGATCAACACTTGCCGCATCTGCGTGGCGTCGGCGTCGACGGGCGGCAGTTCGTCCGAAAGATCCAAGCGCAGCGTCGCGTTCTTGCCCACCGAGAGCTGAAGTAACGGCGCAGTTTGGCGAGCGACTTCGCTCAAATCCAGCGGCCGCACCACGAAGCGGCCTTTGCCGGAGTAGGCCAAGAGCTGCCGGCAAAGATCAGCCGCACGGATCGTCACGGCTTCGATCTGATCGACGTGCTCGCAAAGCGCGCTCGAAACAGGCAGCTCGAGGCGCATCAAGCTGACGTTGCCCAGGATGCCCGTGAGCAGGTTGTTGAAGTCGTGCGCGATGCCGCCCGCCAAGATCCCCAAGCTCTCGAGCTTCTGCGCGTCGAGCAACTTACTCTCGAGCAGTCCGCGGTGACGCTCAGCAGCAACGCTATCGGTGATGTCCTTGGCAAAGCCCGCCAAGTACTGCTCGCCGCCCGCCTGCCACGGGACCAGCCGCGTCTTCCAAGTGCGCTTGCCGGTCGGGAACTCGAGCTCCTCTTCGTACTCGCTGGGGGCTTGCAGCATTACGGATTCCGTCATGCGCGCAACGGCCAACTCAGCCATTTCGAGCGCCAAATGCGAATCCGCGCGGGTGCCTAGGACCACGGTTCGGGGGATGCCGGTGGCACACTCCCAGGCGTCGTTGACACGTGACAGTACGAAATGACCGTCTGCCTGGACGAGGATCAGGAAGCAAGGGTCGCTGGCGGCAGTAAAGAACGCCTCCCAAGCCTGCAGTTCCGAATCCACCATCTGTGTCCTTACAATGCCCGAAGCAGGCAGCGAAACCAAGCTTCTCGCAGGGCGACAATGCAATGCCGAGTTCCTCACTTCGCTCACAGCGCAGGCTTGGTAGTGATCGCGTGCCGTAGCGCGAGCCGGCGAGCGCGGGCAACGAGCCAAGCAAGCAGCAGCGATTGGTGTCGGATTCCTCAAGAAATGCTTCGACTCATTTGGCGCTCGCTGGGCATTCCGGCGGTTTTTAGCCTCACTTGCTGCGGCTGCGGCGGCAGGCCGCGAGCCGACGACGGCCTCCTGTTTGGTACCGGCGTGTTTCATCCACCACCCAAGCCGGGGGCGAGCATCAGCCAGACGCGCATGTGCGAGTGCAAGGCCTGCGAACCGAGCAGCTGCTGCGATGGGCCGGAGGATGACACACCGCCCGCGAAGTGCGGTGACAGCTACGATTTCAGCAGCAACGAAGCGTGCGGGATCTCGGTCCGGAGCTGCGCGAGCCGCTGTGCGCGCGAAGTGTGGCGCGTGAAGAGCGGTGAGTCTTGCGCCGCCAAGCGGCCCGTCAGCTGCTGCCAGGCCGGGTGAGCCGCCTCGGGCGTCACGCGGAACGCGCGTGCAGGACGAGCAAAGACGCGGGAAATTCGGCCAAAAATCGCGCAGATTCGGCGCTGCTGCGTTCGACGTCTAGCCCCCAAACGGGATCCAGCCCGAGCACCACCAGGTCGGCCTCGGTCGCGCAATCGCGGAGCAGCGCTGGGCCGAGCGCGGCTTGACTGGTACGATATTGCACTCGCTCTGGGTGCTTGGCACGAAGCTGACCGATCCGCGCCGTGACTGCCTCCGCGGCTGAGAGCGCCGGTTCGACGAACAGTACTTCCAGGGACACCGCGTCGTCGCTCAATAGTCGTTCCGCCAGATCCAACACTAGCAGGTCTGCGACACCACCGCACACGGGCGCGATGACGCGCTTGGTCACGCCCTGCCCGGGCGCGTGCGCGAAGGACCGAGCGAGGCCGTGATCCACCAGCAACGCAACTGGCGCCGGGCTGTCTTCGAGCACCCGACCCACGGTGCCGCCAAAGGGATTTTTGCTCAATACCGGGCGATGCAGCCCGAGCACGACGTAATCCGAACGCCGGCTACGCGCGACCTCACAGATGTCAGCGGCTGGGTCCGTGGAATCGAAGGCAATGAACTCCAGCGCGACGCCCGCGGCGGTTGCCGTCTCGAGCGCAGGCAAGAGACCGCTGGCGCGCGATTGATGGACGGCTTTCGCTTCCGTGTCCAGGTAGCCAGAGGTTCGATCACGCGGACGCTCCAGGTGCAGCACGGCGCTGCCGCTGTCGCGCGAACCGCCTGCACAGCTGACGGCCAAGAGCGCCATCGCCGGGCCCATCCTGGCGTCGCCGACGCAAAGCAGTAAATGCACGGGCGCGACCTGCATCGGGTCGACGTTCGACGTGCTCCGGTTCTCGAACGAACGCGGCGCCACGAGCTGCAAGAGCGGCGTGGTCATGACCGTGGTGACCAGCGCCATGATCACCATCATCGTGAAGATCTTGGGCGAGATGACGCCCAGATCGAGCCCGATGTTGAGCACGATCAGCTCCATCAAGCCGCGCGTGTTCATGAGCACCCCGAGCGCCGCGGAATCGCGCGTGCTCATGCCCGTGAGCTTCGCGGCGCAGAAACTGCCGCCGAATTTGCCGATGCAGGCGACGGCGATCAAACAACCGCAGAGTAGCCAATCGCTCGCGCCCACCAGCAGCCCGAGCTCCGTGCGTAGCCCGCTGAAGGCGAAAAAGAGCGGTAGCAGAGCGACGACCACGAAGTCTTCCAAGCGCTCGGCAAGCGCGTGCGCATAGTCGCCTTGGCGCGGCATGATCGTGCCGAACAAGAACGCGCCGAACAGCGCGTGGATGCCGATCAGCTCGCTGGTCAGCGCCGACACCAAGAGCAGCACGAAGGTGAGCGCGACCACGTTCTGCGTCAGGTTCTCGCGGGTCGTGATG
>Ga0247760_1002021_pt1 | contig 16658 bp, 8 predicted proteins | sample UWRJL171409R4_FD_179936 | JGI IMG/M metagenome (GOLD analysis project Ga0247760, IMG submission 179936) | Plant litter microbial communities from Arlington Agricultural Research Station in Wisconsin, United States - UWRJ-L171-409R-4 | ecosystem: Environmental > Terrestrial > Plant litter >... | reverse complement strand
CGTCTGCATCAGTACCCTGGCTTCCGGGACATCTATGATACGTGTCAGCGATTCATGAACAAAAAGGACTAGGTGTCCTCAGACTCGAGGATCCCCAGCAGCCGTGATTCGGAATTTGGCAGCGACACGGGAAATGAAAACTCATTAGTTTTGTCTTGGGGCTAGGACGCAACCGGCGCAAATAAAACATATTGACAGCTTTACAAGGTACCTATATATAGGTTTCTATCGCGATATCTACCAATTACTACTAAAGCCCCTTTTCTTATACTGGATTCGCATCCCGCTTCTTCTTTCGGTTTTTATTTACCTTTACCAACTCCGACTAGGATGTTTCTAACTCTTTTCCGTTATGTTCCGTTATTTCGAATTCTTCTAGCTATTTGTCCATCTCCCGGTTCATATACTCGTCGATCTCCTGCTATATCCGCTGCTAGGACCGCGGGTCGCGTGAGCTGCTAGCGTAAACCTTACTGCTCCCCGTATGAGCGCCCGTGTTCCGTGTGATGTAACTGCTAAGGAATTTAGGGGCAATCTTCCTTAACAGCGGCCTTATAGGCGGGATGGAGATACAGATTATGCTGAGGGCGCATTTGATGATTGTCCAGTTCAGAGGGGTGATGAGGAAATCTATACTTATTAATTATACCACAGTTTACGCTGGGGCTATATATATAGGGTAGCTACTTATACGTTACATTGATACCTTAGACGTTACGAAGAGTAATAATACGTATGATATTTATAGCGAAGGCTTTAAAGAATATATTAGTAAATGTTAGTAAATAAAGTTTTAACGTAATTTTATATTAAAAACACGCTAAAGAGGAAATATATTACTAGCCGCTGTTTAATGGGTAGGTTAAGCGACTATAAATATAAAAGAGGCGCAATTACTAAAACGAAATTAGTAACGATACTAATAGCGGCATTGGCCCAGAGAAAGTTAACGAAGGGGAAGTATTGGAAGTCCTTGATTGTAAAGACCCAGGCTACTTGGATTGGTGAGTATTGGAAAATAGTAGCGAAGATGGTGCTGATGCTTATACCAATATATACGGTCCCAGTAGTATATAATATACGTCGGAATGTACTATAAGGGAATATTCGCAGGTAGGACGTAATAATCGATAATTTCGTAAGGGCGGTTGTAGCGGTGTAAAATACGTAGATAACAAATATCAACTATAATTGTATCAGCAACTGGAACTTAGGGAAAGTAAAGTAGCGTATATTGTACCTGGACGTAGTACTTTATATTCTTTATAATATTATCTAACGGTAGAGTTAAATTCTATACGTATATTTTAAAACCGAAACGCGTAGCAATTAAGGATATAATCGCCGAAATAATGGTAAAGAACGCGGCGAAGATGGCCAGAACATCATTAATGAAGAAACGGCCCGTTATGGAGGCGCGTGTAAAAGCCCTAAGGCTGATAATGACGCCTACTAGGACGATGAAGGTAATGTTGACGTTTTATACCGTTTGGGCAAGGCTAGACTTGTCGTTAAAGTCGTACTTTGCCAACTCCTTAGGCGTTGGTGTAAAATTATAAATACCTCGCTTGACGAAGCCGAGTATCTCTTATACTTAATAAACGTTATATCTCGTTATCGGGTTGTTAGAAGACGTCGTTAAGGGTTTCCAGGAGAAAAAAGTGGGCTGGGGAGGGACGAGGGAAAATAGAAGTACGAACGAGGGTGGGATTCTGTATATATTCTTTTGTTTCCAAGAGGACCCAGCTTGGATATATAGTCAATCTGCCGACCGGCTATCGTTACCCGTATCATCCAGAATCTACTACAAGGGGTTATATCTAAATTTACAACAGTATTAAGCGCTACGTGAGCCGAAGGGCGGTATAAAATACTAAAACCCTATAGTAGCTACACCTATTGTTTACGCGGCGAATAGAACTTCTTAGAATTAGTTGCTGGCTGTTGTAAAAACCGGACCTGGATTTAGCTTTATACTTGGTATTAGGGTGGGATTTTTATCCCTTTCCGTACCAATTATTAACCTAATACCCCGCTGTACCCTGGAATAGGGCTATTATAGCGTATTTCCAGGTACCTTGTACCTAAACCCCACCACCAGAAATTCTTAAGCTATAATCGCGGCCTCTGATTTTTATTTCCGGGTTCCCGGATTTAGGACAGTAGTTGAAAATGGCGCCCGTCTTAGTTTTTAAGTAACCGTGCTTACGCGTTGATAATTATACGAATTACTTATTTTGTATAATTTTAGAGCTCTTTTTAAAGTGATTTTAATATTACTGGAATCATTTATACCCCGCCGGTCCAAAACCAGTAATAGTTATTTCATCTCTCTTTCGCCTTTTTATTATCAAGACTAAAATATAACGCGCTATTGCGTCTAGTAGAATGATTTATATAAGTATTTTAATAGTTCGAATTAGTTGGACGGTGAATTTTTATTAAACGATAATAACGAAATATTTAACTTTAAGGCTAATAATAATGGGTATAAGATTGGTTTATTAGATATTAATAACTTTAACTTAAATAATATTGATGTAAAAGATACTGTAAAGCTTTTTAAGGAAAACCTATACCTTTTAAAATACTATATTAAAGGTATATACAAGTTTAAAAAATCAGCGTTTAATAGTTAAAATTATAATACGGAAAATATAATATTTTTTATTAAAATAGAAGATCTCTGGAATCAGGACGTTAAGTAACTTATACTACTATTACTTTAAATTATACTAATAAACTACAAATATTATATATTTATTAAGCACAACCCTCAAAGGGCTTTTAAGTTTATTATTCTCATATTCCTCAACTTCTTCTTTAATTAATTACTAAGCTAGAGAATTAGTAAAAATAGGAGAAAGAAAAGGGGAATAATTAAAAGTAACTTTTTCAAAACGTATTAAAAGGTATATTAACTTATTTACAAAAGGGCCACGGGAGAGAAACTTAATGCAAAATTAAACTAGAAAATATATAGGGTAGGCTAGCCCCTTTAATTTAGATTACGGCTTAGTTAATACCTATAAGTTTTTAAATTTCTTGCCAAAAAGTATTAGCTAAGTAATTAAAAACGTAAAAATAAATATATAATAATTAATAACCTTAAGGAACAAATTAATATAATATTATATATTATTAAGAAATCGTTTAATTTAAAAAAGTTCCAAATTCTTTACATTTTATTCCTCCTCTTACTTACCCCAACCAGTACTTACCTTACCTTAATTCTTCTCCTCCGTTTTGGAAATATCTACGTAATATTAGCCCAAAATCCTAATAGCGGTTTATACAAAATCCTAATCAAATTCACCCTAAAATTTACAAAAATATATCTAAGTAATAAAAATATAAAAACTATAATAATCCCCAAAATCCTATTTAACCTATCCCTAACTTTTAATATTCAAACCTTCCTCCTTAATATTCTCTTCCAACATCAGGCCTTTAAAACGCCAAGTTTAACTTACCCCAAAAGGCTAACCTAACTTAATATCTACCCAAGTAAATAAAAGCTGCTTATACCGTTAAAAACCAGTATAAAGGATATTTATATTTTCCACTATGCTATTAAAACATTACTTAGTTACAAAATATCGTTAAATAAGCTTATTAATTACGGAATAATAGCAGGTTGGATTAAAAAGTATAGTAAAATTATAGGAATAAAGGTACCAATAATCCCGTATAATTTACAATATAATACCAGTAATATATTTAATAAAAATAATAGGTTTTATCTCACGCTACCTTAAGAAAATTCTTAGCTAATAATCTAATAAATAAAATAAATAATATAATTAAAAACCTTATACTAAACTATACAAACTCGACTCCGTTTTAAAGGCACTACTTTAAGTGTTAAATTATAAAGAATCTATATATAATTATTTATAAATTAAAGCCGCAGGATACTTTAATATAAGTATCCTATAATATTAGCTATTCCATTAGTAAATAACGTTCCGTAAATCTAACAACTAATTAAACTATATCTATTAATCTTTATCTTACTATTAAATAATTAATCCGTTATATTAAAGAATTTCGTTAATAATAAAAGCGCTCGCGCCGAGTTATAGATAAATATAAAAACGTAATTCGCAAAGGGATTTACTGCGCGGGCACCCTGATTTTACTGGGGGGGCACCCCCCCACACAAGGGTTAGGGTTATATATAGAGCAAGTCTTTGCATCTTAGAACCCCCCGACAGGCAAAGCCCATTACAATTCCATCAATCGTACTACCTCCAACAGCCCTGGGAACAAGCCAAATCAATTGCCCTGGTGCGCGCCATCTATTCAAGGTAAGAAGTCGCTTCTTTCGTTTTTTTGATCGCTAATTGACTGTGTTCCAGTCGCGCGATAGCCAGCCGTAACGAGGCCTCTGCGCGTAGTCGACGCGTGGTCCCCGATGATGATGGATACAAATTATAGCGACAGCCAACAGTAGTAAATTGGCCAGCAGCACGTCCAACGGGCCTCCCAGAGGCGCGGGTACGGCTTCCAAGATTCAGAGCACCGGGGCGATAAACACCAGGGCAGGGTAGTCAACACCAGGGCGGTCAACAGGGCGGTCAACAGGGCAGTCAACAATCGACGCCAGGGCCGAAGGACTGGTCAGATCTGACCAATCAGGGCAGCAGATTTGTATTATGTAATCAATTGAAATGTAATTTCGCCATAAGATTTGGCTGCAGAATGGGAAAAACTGGCTTGGAATCGCTTTTGCGATGGCAGTCGTGATGGCAGCCGTGTTGACAGTCGTTGCGCACATGGCAGAAAAGCCTAACAATAGTCCACGCGGAACTCTACTAGAGTTCCTTTCTTTTGCCCCACTTTTTCTAGGAAATAAGGGGTAGAGTTCCTTTCTGTACAGGGGGTAGAGTTCGTTTTGTTCCCAAAGGTGTATAGTTATTAAAGCGGTACCGTTCGAATCGCAAGAAGAAAACTAAAACTTCTATCTCTTTAGATTTCCTGTACAATATCTGGTTGTTAAGATATAGGGGTGAGAAGATATTAGGGGCAAAAGGTCCGAAGTCGCTATACGATTAGTATAATATACATTCAGCTACTTAATCAAAATAAATAAAACCAATATACATCGAATTGCCAGTTTCTAGCGATTAAAACGTATATTTTTAATTTGCTTTACAATACGTAATGCTGGATAAAGGTTTAATTTAATTTGGTACAATTCTGCGTAAATGTAAGGGTGTTTTAAGGTTTAGGGTCCTCCTATGTAAATAAGCTTTTTTACCCCTGTAAAATCGATTGAAAAACCCCTGTAGAGATCCAGCTACAAAAATACAATTTAGAAAGCTTCCTGCCAGAGTATACAATATTTAATTAATTATTCTTTTCTTATAATCTGATCGTACCTTACTACAGCCTATGCAATTAAGACTATAAGCGCTGTACTATATAATGAGAGGGACGATACGTATTGTATTATATAGAAGATAATTGATAAATTATATATTAAAGTTTCGAGATTGTACAAGATATAAATCTGGATATAATTAGAATAAATTCCCGTATACGTTTAAGATATTTCTAAAATATATATATAAAAGATATAAAAGCTTCCTAAAGAAATCAGATATTATATAGTATAATAAAAATCCCAAGGTATAATATAGTCATTTTTATATATACTAGGATCTAAGGTATAATACCGCAAATAGCCGCTACTATAATATTAACTATTTTTTGGAGGCAGGGTATTATATAGTAGGATCTATAAATTATATGGACTTGTATTTTTACAAATACATTATATTTTATTTATATAGGTAAGATAGTAAGTATATAAAACTATTATTATTATTATAAACTTTTAATGTAAAAAAGCATCGTAGGTTATAGGCGTACAAATCTGCCATCGCCTTTACAGATTTTTAATATAAAAAATATCGCAAGATGATATACGTACATTATCGCTATCGCTACCCCTAATTACCTAGTTATCCTACTAAGGCTCGTAACCTTAGCTTACAATAATATAGGCCTAAAAAACGCATTTAAGAATCACTAGCTCTAAACCCTATACTATATTGCTATATAAAACTAATACCTGCCCTTGCCCTTGCCCCTTTTCTGCAAAAGGTTTTCGGAACGCTTTCTCTAACGCTATACCTTTATATCCAGGCCCTTAGCCCGATAAGAGGCCTAATACGTAGTATTCCTTAAGTCCCTTATATAACCTATAGCTTTATTCTTCTAGTCGATTAGTTTATTATATAAGTTTGGGTTTAGGATACCGCCGTTAGTTTCGATTAAGCTTATACTAATAGATTGTAATAAGCCGTCGTTGGTACCGTTATCCTCCTCCTTATTATTAGAATTTAGTACCATTTGCTTAAAGTTAGTACTGGTATTTTTTGGCGTCTGGTACCTTGAGGTCTTACTTAATTTGGAGGGGATAGGCGTATCGTACTTAACTACTATATAAATCAGTTATTTTATCCAACTATACCGTAGCATATATACCAGGTCCTGTATTAGCCCCCCCGCCTATTTAGTAGTGGGAATACTTCGTCTTCTGGTCTATTAATACGTAGTTAAAGTACGCGTTATTAAAATAGCCCTATATAGTAAGGTAATATTTAAAGAACTTTTTATTCCCGGTACTATAGCGGTTTGTATAAGGGCCGTTATCCGGTTATTCGCCTTTTAATACCAGTACCAGAGCATTTCCGCGTCGAGTATTCTTAATTAAGGTTTACTACGTTGGGTACTACTTAATAAAGTTGTCGTATTTAATAAGTATAACTTTATTAAGCGATTCCGACTTTAGAATAGTTATACGGGTAACTATATTAGTATACTCGGCGAGGCTTTATAGCATAAAAGGCCAAGGGGTTACGGAGAAGTTAATATACTTTTCGTTATTGATATAATCCGCCGGTATACCCGTAGGCCACTTGATAGCGGCGGTAGTAGTCTTGGCTTGTCCGTGAGGAGGTATTGCTATTATACGCGTCGTTAATATATTAAATATGACTAGTTATAGGCTGTATATACCTTGTAAACGTTGTTGGGGGTAGAAGTGAGGCGGATAAGCTGTATAAGGTAGTAGATATTATAACTTATTGGTTATTAGTATTAGCTGGAATTTTGTATAATACCTGGTGGACGGTAATACTGGGTAGTTTGGGGTAGAGAATAATAGAATTATACGAAAGGTAGGGGTAAGTAGAGATTTGGATAATCGGAATATAGTAGAAGGTAAAGTAGTATAAATTGCGAATTATATAATATATTAGTTGGGAGAAACTAAAGGGGGCTGTTTTGTGGGGTGTGTAGCGTGGGGAAATGCGTGGGGAGTGTTGGGAGTATATATGTAGTGTATAAGCGGGAGAATGAGTAGGAGAATGTTATATACCTTGGGCTGGAGCGGGTGATGTGTTGTGGGCTGTGTTGGGTGTGAATTTTTTGGTTACGTATACGAAGATGGAGGTGTAAAGTGGGTAGAGTGTATATATATGTGGTGTACAGAGTAAGAAAATGTTACGTACCTCGAGATGTAGTGTGCGATGTATTGTGGGTTGTACTGGGTGTGAATTTCTCGGTTGCGCGTATAAAGGTGGAGGTAGAGTGTGAGGCGATGGAGAGTGTGCTTGGTGTATAAAGTAGTAAAATAAGAAAGAAAGCGTTACGTACCTTGAGCTGGAGCGGGTGATGTATAATAAGCTATATTGGGTGTGAGTTTCTTAGCCGCGCGTACGAAAATGGAGGTGTAAAGTGGGTAGAGTGTGTGTGTATGTATGGTGTATAGAGTAAGAAAATGTCACGCACCTTGAGATGAAGTGGGTAATATGTTGCGGGCTGTGCTGGGTGTGAGATTTTTAATTGCGCGTACGAAGGTGGGGGTGGAAAGTGAGTAGAGGGAGAGTGTGCTTAGTATATAGAGTAGAAAAATGAGAAAGAAAATGTGACGTACCTTGAGCTGGAGCGGGTGATGTGCCGAAAGTTGTATTAAGTGTAAGTTTTTTAGCCGCGCGTACGAAGATAGACGTGTAAAGTGGGCAGAGAGTATGTGTATAATGTACAGAGCAAGAAAATGTTACGTACTTTGAGATATAGCGAGTGATGGGTTGTGGGTTATTAAGGTGGGTGGTGATTGAAGTTGTTGTGTGAAGGAAGAAAGGTGGTGGAGGGCGGAGGGTAAGGGGGGTATTTATACCCAGGAATTGTACCGGTCATTAAGGTGCTGGTTTTTACTGTTTTCGGTGAGTGGGCCCGATTTTGCTATTGCTGGTTTGCTCCTTTTTTTACAGTTCCAGGTAGAAACAGCGCTATATGCAGTTATTTGGTACTGTGGTTTGCTCTTCAATGCAGCGGTAGCGTTGTACGTAGTTGATATTAAATGAAAAGCTAGCAATTATATTGATTTTTATCTTATGACTCGATATACGTGTTATATACTAAGCTAGGTTTAGTAGCTGCGATAATTAATATTTAACGGCCTAAGTTTGTATAATTACTGTATAATGGCAACATTATGTGAAATGTTAACAATTTGTTTGTATCCTCGATACTATATATATAATATATTGTCCCAATACTACGTTAATACTAGAAACGCTAGTTTTTAAACCAGATGATTCCTTGTACCGTATATTTGCTTGCTAGGTTAAATAAACTTAGCTGGCTATATAGATTCTAACCAGGTGAGTATTGTACCGTGTATTTGCTTGCTATGTAAAAAAACTTAGTTGACTATATAGATGTAATTTTGGCTAGTAAGCTCCTTTACGGTATTATACTATCTTTTCCGGTAGGACGTCTTGCTATATTATAGTATTATACAGCTTTATATTAATGTTTAAACGAGCTGAAGAATTAACCTATTACAATACCTTTCTAGTATATAGGGGTTTTAATTTGTTGTCGCTGGGAGTTCCAACTTGCGGCTAATAAAAAAGATTAGATAGGTCCACTTTGGGTCAGTACATACTACTGATTTAAAAAACCGATATATCTTCACAACCTCTTTTTATCGTATAACTCTCAAATTAGTAAATTATTAACTTTTATTACGGCTCATCTTTTTATCCTATTAAATTAGTTTTCCGCGTACGCTCTTATATAATCTTGCCCCCAGACGTTACGTAATATCTTTACATTCAGCTCCTATAAACCTATTCCGTTATCTCGAAAAATACAATCTCTTTATTTATACAAGCTATTATTACTACGTACTCCCCAGCGAAATTAAAATATACCTTACCAGCTAGTATAAGGGTATACCTTTCGCGATTCGGAAGATTATTATATAACGTTTAGCCTTATTTAATACGAAGTTCCAAAAATAAGCCAATTTTAATTTCCTTAAGCTGCCTAAAAGGCCAGTACCTATAATTCCCCAACTTAAAGGACCTTTTTATAATAGCTTATTTTATATCGCGTATCCGTATACTATAATATCAATTAAGCGTATATAGGGTTACTATAAAAGCAACCACAGCTGGGTTAACCCAAGGCCTTAAGGCTAGTTAATAATTACAACGGGCGCTGCTGTACTGTAGCGTATTGGAATTCCGTATTAGCGTTTCTTTACTAAAAGGAAAGGTTTAACCTACTTTAAGGTTATTATACCTATTCTAATACGTAATATTATACTAAGTAAATATTCCGAATAATTAATAGCGGTATAGCAATTTATTAACTTAACTATAAAGTAAATAAACGGTATATAATACATTACAGGTATTATTAGTAATAAGTTCGGGTCCCTTAAGTTCAATCCCTAGGTTTAGCGTATAAGGTAAGGTAAATACTTTAACAGGTTATTATTTAGTATAATTCGGTAACTAATTAGTAAAGATCCGGAAGCTAGGTAGCTAGATATATTAGAAATATTAATATAGTAGTAGGAGGAGTACTCACTATAGCTGGGTTTCCTTTAAGAGGCCGTTAATACTATTGTATAAGAGGTGTAACTGGCGTCTAACCGTTTAAAAACCAGTTCGGCTGTATTATTCGAAATCGTTAATAAATTGGGGAGTAGGTTATAATACCCTTTCGACGTATAAGTTAAAACCGCTACTATTATTAGGTATATTAAAATCTGGTAAAAAGCTGTATTATATATTTACTGTATCTAAATATTCCTCGAAAATCCGCGTATTTAGGAAAAGTTTACGTTATAAAAGATAACGCCGCATTAAGAGGATTTGTAGCAACTTATTATCCAAGCGGCTGGAGAGTAATTATACGATACGTTTAAGGGTAATAACTATATAGCCCTTAACCGGTTTATCCTTAACTTTCTAATTAATTTACTTAACTACTAGTTACTAAACCGGCTATACGAAAATCCTTTATTATTAACGCTAGTAGGGATGGGTATTGATTTAGTATATAATATCTGAGTAGCCCCTATCCTTTAATCCGCAACGGATGCTAGTAGCATCCGTTGAAATTTGTATGGCCCTACAGCCCTACAGGGGGTAGGATCCGTTGTAACCTTTAGGAGTAGGATCCGATGACTTTCTTCTGGTAAAAACGTACAAAACCTATATATATCAAAAGCTCTCAATCACGTATATAATCCTATCTAACCCCAGGCTCGTACGATTAGTCCTAAGGTAATTGCGATAGTAGGAAAGTTTTGCATCTATTTTCGTAGGAAGCGATACTAAGGCCGGACCTAGCTAATCAAATACTTATACCCCACCTAGAGGAGGCTGCGCATAAGCTAAAGAATTAACCCCAGCAGGCAAATTTCGCTTAGAAAAAGCAAATCATTATCACAATATATACCAAAAAGCAAGATGAAGCCGTTTAAAATCTTACTATCGTACAAGCTACTTATTTATACTATATATAGATATTACGTTCTTATTAACGAAATCCTAACTTATCTTAAGGACCAATATTAGTAATTTATACTTGCAAAGCGACAGGCTATCTTCGAGGCAGCCTACAACCCCAACTTATACGATAATTAACAATCGCTTAGTACTTTCAAAATACCAACGGAGCCCATTTTACCAATCACTAAACTAGAGGGCCCATTTGCGGGGGCTTTTCGCTACGATATATACCGGTTTGTAGCTCGTACGGTACGTTATTAGTTTCCCGTATCGTACAATTGCTAATTGCTTCTACTTAAATACAAATAATATAAAAGCATTACCGTCGGGTCTACGATTGGGTTAATCCTCGTACGAAAGGAGGTAATACTCGCCAGCGGCTGGTATATCTTCCGAAAAAACCATAGACCGGGGGGGTTTTTTACCAACGGTTTTTCCCAAAAAGGCGCGTATTTTAATAGTTTAAGATTATATTAGTTCCAGAAGCTATACAATTAGAATTACCAATTTAGGAGAAGGGCGATTTTTCTTCCCAAATTATCACTAGTTTCCAGGATACCCAGTAACGTACAATTACCATCCAAAAATCCGAGGGTAAAACTATACCGAACCAATAGCTTAATTAAATACGGTAGGTAACCTATTTATAGGATTTTCCAGCGGATTAGGTCCAATCGTTAGTTTCGATAAAGGCTAAGGAAAGCTAGTATCAGCAGGGTTATACGGTATTTAAAAGCTTTATCAATCCAAACAAGTTGCTTTTAGTAGCCTAGGAGTACCTCAATAAGATCGTACGATTAGCCCAGGGCTTTTATACAATTAATAGTACTGGGACGACAGTACTTTTCAAGGCCAACCAGGTAAATTACCAAAAGCCAAAGCCAACCTACCCGTTCAATACTTAATTAAAGCCCGAGACGATAATACAGTACATCGGTTATTAGAAACGTATCGTTAGGTATATTTTCCGTATAATAATCTTAAATAAGGATAATCAACCCCCGTTTAAGCCGATAAAATAACAACAAAACGCACTTAGCGAGTTTATTAATAGCATTAATTAGCGTAAATTATACGATTCCGTAAATAGAGTTTACTTGGACTTTCTAATTATGCTTTTAAACTACAAGTTCAAGGGTTTGAATTACGATAGCGTACTTCTTTCAGCACTCGCGGCTATAGGGGTCCGGGAGGATAGCGGCTAGTATACGCCGGATTAGTATACAATAATTTACTTAGCTATTATTACCGTTATATAAATACTTATCGTATATTAATCGTATCTCAAGGTTAAGGATTCCAATAATCTAAATAAAGGGCTTTTCAATATCGTATAATACAAAATAATCAGGTTTATAACTATCACCAGTATATTTACCAGGCCGTAGCTAATAAACTGGATTTTCGGGGCTAAATTGTATGGTTTAAGGATCGTTTATACTACCCCGGCCCAAGCCTAGGTTGCGTAGTCTAAAAATAACAGGGTTACATTACAACTAGTTTCGTTTACGCTTAATTAGCTCTCAAAGATACTATACAAGATAATCTTACGCTTAAATCGTACGATACGTTTTTTAACGTTTAAGGAAGATAACATATAGTAACCCGAAGTCGATTAGCTTAGATTATACAACGATATAGGCAACGATTAAGTAACTTTCTCGTTTATCCAAAACCGACGGAATAGGTATCTCCAGAATCTCGATACGTAGCTTATACGAAAACTGGCCCAGAATACAAGGTTACAAGCCAGGTAGCGTAAGCCGGGAATAATATATATACAACCCGTAGCCCGTAAAACGTATTTAAATATGGTAAATTCGTTCCGGAAGTATCTTCTCTTTACAATCTATCTACTTACTAGGTAACTAGCTTATATAACGGAGATACTTAGCATCCGGTATTTTAATACTCCGTACGGTTATCTCCGTAACGTTTTTATTAAGAATAAAATAATTTGCTTACAGTATTTTTACCATAAGGGCTACTAATATACTAGTAGTACTAAAATTATTAATTATTATCTCCCCAGGGCTCTCGGCAAAATCTTTATACGATATCTCGTTCTAATTATTCCGTTCTACCAGCAAATCCAAATCAATACTAGTTACGGGGAGGTAATTAACCCGTTCGTCTAGGAAAAAAGCTTTGTACAACCCCAAAGGCTTAGTTCAGATAATAATAGTTTAGTACAGTTATAAAGCTTAAATAAAATACGCTAGATACTAGAAGCTAAAAGCAACGAGTTTCTAAGTTACAAAATTACAATTTCTATATAACGGTATATTACTATTACTATTACTCACTAGTTTCTTTAAAATATCTTTCTATAGAGGTAGGGGCGGGGCCAGGGCTAGGGGTTTAGAAAAGGCGGCTTATACGATAAAAATAAAGATTTAAAGGATAAATTAGGCCCAAACCAGTATATTAACCATATCGTCGATATATAAGCCAGGTACTTATTATACGTAGCTAATATAATTTACGGCCGGGATCTCCACAATTAACGCGGGGGTTAGCCGTACGAAACAAACTTTTCCGGTAAACCAGTATAACGTAATATTAATTATTACAATTTAATTCGTATAATAACGGTTACATCTATTCAATTTTAAACCGGCCCAAAAACGGCGAAACTTTCCAGGTCTAGCAAATACAACTAAAGGCACTACAGCAAACCAATTTGCTAAGTAGTTTACGGGATATATATTAGGACCCAGAATTGGTATTCCGTAGTAACTAACAAAGGGCGTTGGAATATATTATATAAGGCTTTACACTAATACTCTAAGTTACGGCAACTAGCTACGGAAAAAGTATATCGTTTATACTACTAGCGTTTTTATTTAATAGCAAGTTACTAAATAGCGTTACAATTATTATTATACCGTTTATTACGTTACAATACAATTTTTTTTCCCAGGCTTATACAATTAGGCTTAACTACAAGGTCTAATTAAAGGAAAACGTTATTGTAACAATTATATTAATTACACTAAAGTTATTTATTACTAAGGCGTTTACTAATTTTATTAACCGGTTAATTATATAATAATAACTTAATTGTATCGTTTTTAATAAGTACTATATAATCTTGGATTTTTTATACGAATACTGGCCCAAATTAATAACTATAAGCCAGGTTTTTTACCGAATTAACGTTCAGCTTATCTTTCTTACAGCTACGCTCCCACCTAGGAACGAGGCTACGTTATAGCAAATAATTAATCTGCCAGCGAAACGGGTCCAAACCGTACAAATACGAATTAATTAGCTTAATATCGCGTACTTAATTTAATTCGTTAGTAATAACTAGAAAATCGCGAGTATAACTATCCAAATAGCTTATAAGGTTTTAAACTTAGCAAATTATACGAAAATTATTATCTATTACCGGAAAATCCAATTAACAAAGGCTATTAATTCCCAATTAGGGTATAGGGCTTATTTTACCAATATTACGAATAAGGAAGAAAAAGACAAGATTATACAAAATTAGCGAGAAAAAGGGGGGGTAATTATTACAACCAATACGCTTAAGGCTAGGTTTAATATTTCGGACGTATAGCTTATTATCTACGTAAACTTACTAAAAACGCTTTAGGACTTTATACAAGAAAGTAAGCGTACTAAAAGGGATAGGTTACAATCCAAATTAATTATAATTACGGTTTAAAATCGTACGAAAAAGGAAAACCGGAAAGGTAATTAAAGGTATATAAAGGAGGAAAACCGGAAAGGCAACCAGGCTTAATAAGTAGGAGAAGATATCAAAAAATACATTAATAACTAAATATTATATCGGCAGCTAATTTTATCCCAAGTAATAAACGGCTTTCACAATTATACGAGGTATAGGGAAGACGAGGCGTTATATAATCTTTATAAGGCTATATAAAAGGTACAGTAACAGTAAGTAGCGGAAGATAATAGGCAAGGTATCGTAACTAATTACAACGTATAAATAATATAATAACAAGCGATTTAGTATAACCATACGATACAGGCTTAGATTAATAATATCGTATAAAGACTTCGATTTTTCAAAAACAATTATACACTTTGCAAAATAGGTTATAAGAAAGAATATATAGTATACAAGTATAGCGTATCTAAGCAAAATTATACGGTTAATTGGGAGGTTATTAATAAGTAAACGGATACGATACAAGTACTTAGCGATATCGTACAACGTAAAAAACTTCCCAAATACTACACGTATTAGCATTACTACACGCCGCAGGGTTATTACAAGCGTTAGTATACAAAGGCGGGTAACGAAGGTAGCTTCGTACAAACGAACTTAATACGTTATACGTATTTATTAGTTATTTCGCAAATTGTAGCGGCTAGTATGGTATTTAACCGGCGGAAGGTTCTAAAGGTAGCGGTAAGGATTATACGAACGCAAGGTATACCAATTCCGGAAACGATATCGTAGGAGGATTTTCTTTATATAAGGGTTCAGCTTAGCAATATATAAACTATTAGCATTATAATTATATTTTTACTATTAAGTAAGCTATATAGCTAGCAAATTGCATAATTTATTTTATTAGAAAAGAGTTTATTTAGTTATTGTATAAGTTATAATATTATTTATTATAAATAAAATAAAAGGTAAAATAATTATTATAAACTTAGAGTTAAGATATAGTATAAATTAATTGTATAATAGAAGTCCATATATTAAGTAGGTAGAAAAATATAGGAATAATTATAATCAATATGATTTAAGTAGAAAAAGGGAGTACAAAAAAGGAGTAAAAACGTAAAAACGTAATATAAAAAAGTAGTATAAATATAGTATAAATAAGGTATTAAAAAGCAGTATAAATAAGGTATAAATAAGTAGTAAAATAAATATAAAAGGTATTATAAAAAAGCAGATTTAGGGTTATAGTAAAAAACAAGAATTAAAAGATAAGTTAAAAAATAGAATTATAAAGTAATATATAAAAGTAGGGTTAAAATAATAAAAAATAAGAAAAAGTATAAATAAGTATTAAAAAAGGAAAAGAAATAAAGAAGATTAGTAAAAAATATGTTAAGAAAATATATATTAAATTAAGAAATACGAGAATAAAGCAATGAATAATAATTTTAATAAATAAATATTAGGTTTAATAAAAACAGAGGAATTAAAGTAAGGGTTATTATTATTTTTAAAATTCAGGGTTATTATAATAAGGATATAAAATATGACAATAAAATTTAATATAAAAGGTATTATAAAAAAGAGGTTAAAAAGAATTGTAGGGGGTGTTGGGAGAGGTAAGTAGTTGTGGGGTAGTTTAAATATAGTAGAAATAAAGTATTAAAAAAATAGTATAAAATAGTATAAAATAGTATAAAATAGTATAAAATAGTATAAAATAGTATAAAATAGTATAAAATAGTATAAAATAGTATAAAATAGTATAAAATAGTATAAAATAGTATAAATAGTATAAATAGTATAAATAGTATAAATAGTATAAATAGTATAAATAGTATAAATAGTATAAATAGTATAAATAGTATAAATAGTATTAAATAGTATAAAATGGTATAAAATAATATAAAAAAATAAAAAAATAGTATAAAAAGTAGTATAAAGTAGAATAAGGGTAAAGTTAAAAAGTAAAAAAAAGGAATTAATAAATTAATAAAAAGGTAAGTGATAAGTATTATTAGTAAAAAAAGATAAATTAAAAAAAGGATTCATAATAGGGAATAAAAAGTAGTTAAAAAGTTTGTAAAATAAAGGAAATGAATTTGTTCTTAATGAAAAAAAGAAATAGATAAAAATATTATAACTAAAAAAAAGAAATATATATATTTAAATAAAAT
>Ga0247760_1002019_pt1 | contig 16679 bp, 17 predicted proteins | sample UWRJL171409R4_FD_179936 | JGI IMG/M metagenome (GOLD analysis project Ga0247760, IMG submission 179936) | Plant litter microbial communities from Arlington Agricultural Research Station in Wisconsin, United States - UWRJ-L171-409R-4 | ecosystem: Environmental > Terrestrial > Plant litter >... | reverse complement strand
TGGGTTCCGAACACCCCCCCCCCCCCAACTTATCCCCTGCTATGTTAGCCACCTGGGCACTTTCCGATGCCATTCTTCCCCAGCCTTCCTTCTCCTCACCCTCACTCTCGACCCCATCCTCAACCTCAACCCGAAATTCCCCTCCCCCTTTCCCTACCCGCCCAATTCCTCCTTTCCCCCGCTCCCTCCTCACACCCCAAAGCCCAGAATGAGAACCCCAACTCCTCGCCGCAACAACCGCGACCCTCGCCCCTTCATAAACCCCCGGGAAGGGTGTGAAATTTTGCTGTTAGGGGGTTTATCTTAGGAGCCGCACGGGTAGTTAGTCTACCAAAGAGGAGGGAGGGGTGTGGCAGGCGTGTTAAAGGGAGCTAAGGCCGTTCTGGAGATGCTGGGTGATGAATGCTGTTTGGGTAGTGCCCAAGACGGAGGGAGCTGGGAGGGAGAGGAGAATGGTTGGTTCGTTTTGCTGGAGGGAGATGGTTTGCGGGAAGAGGTAGCGGGTGGATATCTCGGCGTTAAAATGTTGTTTGAGGAGAGTGTTGCGGACTTGAAGGATCATGGAAGTATTTGCAGACACTGCTGCCTGATTCTGTGGATTCGAGGAGGAGGGATAGCGGTTCCCATTCTACCCAGAATGAGAGGCCAGGACGGACGCGTCGGTGTCAGGGGGCGTGATGAGGAGTTTGCAGTTGTCGCATAGTTGAGAGGAGTCGAAGGCGCTCGCCTAGTTGACATTTCCTTGTAGTGTAAACTTTTGAAGCCGCTCGAGCAAATCCTCGGCTTGCTTGATGTGTTCTTTTTCGGGACGTCATATTTACTAGGCGCCATATCTCCTAACGCCAATGTAATGATGAATGATGGTGCAGCTGGCTTCATTGGGTGCTGGACGGGTTTGAAATCGCCCGCTTACAGGTGCCTTGTGTGCCGCAATTGGACTCCTGGTCGATATGGCATCCACGACATCAAGAGAGAATCTCGGGTAGTTTACAAACACTAGTACATACCTACCTAGGTATGCAGAGAACCTATGACAGGGGCTGCTGTTGGGAACTTCAGAAGTCTCGGATCAAATTACCAATGATTGATTGGACACACAAGCTACCTATACGCTCTACCTAAGTTTGATTATCCATAAAGTAGCCATAAGCAGGATCATAGGGATAGAAGCTGACATTTGGGCGAAAGGGAAAACGTGTCTTCTGTTGTGTGTGTGTCTTCTCGGTAATGCTGTGAAAAGGTTAGACGGTCTCTGCCATTGATGCAGGGTTATTCAGGTGCCTTTTGAGCAACTGGAGTATTGTTTCAGAGCCCCCCCAAGCAGCCCGCATCAGTGGCGTCAGCCCGTGTTTGTCCAGGGCATCAGCCTTAGCTCCATTGTCGAGCAGCAGTCGTACAAGAACCTCAGAGCGTTTCTCAACAGCTATGCCCAGTGGGCAGTCTTCGCCTGCCCAAGTCTTTCCGTCGACGTCCGCACCAGCACCAATGAGGAGGCGCACAGTAGACTCTGCGCCTTTTCTGACGCCTTCGCTCAGCGCTGTCCCCCCAGAAATGTTCGTTAGCTCGAGGCTCGCCCTCCCCTCGATGAGGAGCTGGACTATGGCCCCACTATTTTGCTTCGCGGCGATGATCAGTGAAGTATCACCGTGCGTGTCGCGTGCGCTGGTGGTAGCGCCCTGCTCTATGAGGAGTCGGACAACCTCAACGTGGTTTTCATAAGTAGCCTGGATCAATGGAGTACGGCCAAAACCGTTGATCGGCTCAATGTTGACTCCCTTGCTCAGCAGAAGTTGTACAATTGGTACTGGGGTGTCCAAGAACCTAATCGCTCCGAGCAGTGGTGTGTTCTCAACAACGTTCCTTGTCTCGATATTGGCTCCGAACTCAATGAGTAATTCTGCAATATCATATAGATCATCATTCCTGGCAGCACACATCAGCGGAGTGTCTCCATATGTAGTCTTCCACTCGAGGTTCGCCCCCCTGTCAATGAGAATACGAACAACAGAAGCGAGGTTGAGACGAATTGCCAATAACAGTGCTGTTCCCCCATTACCATCATAGCTATCCACTCTCGCATTATTGTCCAACAGCAGGCTGACGATGTCAATATGGCTTCTTGATGTGGCCAAGTGAATTGGGCGAGGCCTCCGGACGCAATGGACCTTCCTCATGTCCGCGACGGTGTAAGAAACTTGGACTTCGTCGCCGGTTTTGGAAGCTTCAACGTCAGCTCCGGCCTTGATCAAGAGATCAGCAACGGCAACATGCCCATAGAATGCGGCTGCATGCAACGCCGTAGTTCCGGACTCGGAGAAACTTTCGACATCGGCCCCAGAATTGAGAAGGTGTTGCACAAGCCACACATTGCCACTCCGCGCTGCAGCCCGGAGACGGCAATTTGCTTCTTCTCGCCCAGATGTCGGTTGGGTAAGGACGGCGAGCTCAAACCCCCGGACTGCGGCGTCGAACTCCTTTTCTTTGATCACCGTGACAGAGGAATCACTCGAGCTGGAGGAGTACATATCGGCGCGGTCGATCTCCATGAGGCTCGAACCATCGGATCCCGAGTCGTTAAGGTCTTGTTGGGCTAAACCCCCAAGAGACGAGCCAATATCAAGGCCCTGAGTGGCCGCCATCATGTTGCCCAGTGCTAGTGGTGCAAAATACCCGTTAACAGGCTCATCTGCTGCTGTCGGAATCTCAGCCGGCTCATCAATGGGACGCGGTGTGGGCAAGCCATACTGAGATGGCGTCAACGCCATTTCAGACGGCGTCTCGTATGTAATATCCGACGGAGTTGGTGCTGAAGCTAACATGACAAGATATTAGCTGAAGCCTCATCATGTGAGAGTCAAGCGGGGCATTACCTGGCTGAGGTGACAATGCGAAATCTCGACCAGTTGGAGCCTTGTGTTGCCGCTTCTCCCAGCGATCAATATTTTCTTGTGCGACCACACGGCCTCGAACCATGAATCGGGTGTCCTTGCTGTCATCGGCTTTGCGCTTCCGCTGAATCCGGACGATATTGCTCATCTCGTTGGAGGCAATGTTCTTCTTCAGCCCCCACACCTCGAGCCGGGAGACCCATTGCTTTTTGCTAATTGAGCTGTCAGCCACAGTGGCACTGCGAGGAGGGAGAGAGTGTCTGACGTTGCGCAAAAGTTATGATTCTCCTGCATGATTCTCATAGTGTCCTCAAGGGTGTGATCACCAATCCAGTAGAGCTGGTAGACCAAATCGTACACGCCGTTCCAGTCCTCCGGTTTAGATGGCTTGATGAGCGCAAGGCGAGAGTGACTTGCCATTTTCAGGGAAAAGCCGAAGTGCCCCAATGGTATTGATGGACCTGATGCAAATGAAGCTCTGGCGAGGGGAGTAGCAGCGGCGGTGTCTCGATACCCGAGTGTTCAGATGGTTCCCAACAGATGTCTGTTGAAAGTGCAGCCGCTGGTTTTGGGCCTGGAGCTGCCCGCTGGCTGCCTTGGGGTCGGTCATCTTTTGCGGCTGTGCTCTGTCCCAAGCAAAGCCAGCGAGCCAACGGGAGCTCGCCAACAAAATTCCCATGCAGAGCCAAGAGCTGCTTGCAGGAGCGGTCGGTGCCAATTGTCTGCCGTTGACGTCTCGAATTTGTGACCAATCACACACCCCGCAGCAAAGTTTCCCTGCATCTCCCGGCCGCCTGGTTGCTCGACCTGGCCCCTTCCATTCTGTGAGCGACGCGCTCGGTCGATGTCCGCTGCAGGGCCCCAACAAAGTTTCCCTGCATCCCTCGGCCGCCTGGTTGCTCGCCCCCTGTCCCCTCCCATCTGTGCCCGCTTCTGGAATCGGCATAGCGGAGGGAGCGGCGCCCTCGGTTGGTTTCTGCTCGTGTAGTGCCCCACCCCGAGTTTGAGGGCTGAGAAGGCGGGCAGATTGAGTCAATCGGATGGGCTTAACCGTCAGGGATCATTACCTACGCAAGGCAGAGAAACAAAATTCTTGCGAAAATGTGCCCTAATCCCACGACACCTCACCGGTCAATAGGCACGAACTTGATGGTACCTAATTCCCAGGGTGCCCTACCTGGTTGCGCGCTCAGATACATGCAAGGAAACTTTGCAGATTGGATCTCGCGGCCAGTGGCAGCCGGTTGGGCAATCTCGACGCCGTCAGGTCCAAGCCATTGTAACCCAGCCGGTCTCACGCCCCAGACCAGGCACGCAAAGAAATTTTGTCTGCCCCAAGCCTTCCATGCTTCCCACGCCTCCATGCACGAGACGTGGGGTTGTGCATGGAGGTCCATTACTTTGTTTGGCATGACAAGGGGTCAAAAAGGAGCCGCCACAGCACAAGACAACCAATCGGGTAGCGGATGGAACGGAGGCTTGCACTGTTCGCTGCATCATTTCCCTGCACTGTATGACAATGGTCTCTTGTGTGAAAGGTTCTCAGCAAGTACTTGCTCCGTGATATTTGCTCCAAGAGCAAGTCATTGCCCACAGGACTGAAATAGAGGTAGGTACCTCTGTAATGGCGAAAATCAAGACTCGGAAACTGAAGCGGGTCTCTGCTTAAGGCGGCGTGGTTGGAGGGAATCCGGTCATGCCTCGTTCGGTCCTGGCGGTTCGCCCGCGGACTACCCTTTCGTTCTCACTCCACCCACTCAGCAAATATATCTGCCCAGCTCACCTTCTTTCCTCTGCTGTTCCCTCGACCGCACACTTGGATCCGGGTCGCAAGTTTTCATCCATCCGTCTCCTTCCAAACCCGAGAACGACAAGCATCATCCCAAACTTCAACGCCTGCCACTCAACCGCTCCCCCTACACCACAACAACTTGAGCACCCGACACCACATTCTCCTTGCGCCTTCATCCTCGCCATGCCGAAGCCATACACCCCCAAGCGCTATGGTGCTGCTGGAAAGCACATCATGTACTATTCACCGTGCTTGAGATCCTTTTGCAAGACTAACGATGGTGTTCCAGACCCAAGGAGCCCACCAAAGAGCACTCATACGCCATGGGTATGTACCTCTCCACTCCCATGGAGGGACTGGAGAAATTCCCGGTCCAAGTCACAACGCCCACGATGAAACAAATCGAGGAGGCGAGGGCTGAGAAGACCAAGCAGCACCTGGAGGACTGGGAGAAAACTTGGGAGAAGGCGTCAGGCTCTGGAACAGGTGGAAAGTAAGATGGTCCTGTAATTTTATCACAAATGGTCACTTTGAGCATGAGCACATACATACAAGATACATGTAGGCGCCTGTTCGGCGGAATTTCTGGCGACTCCTTTCAGCACCGACTCGGAGCTGACAATCAACTTTCATGGCCCCTCGCCTGTCCTAGACATCCTGGGAATCTGTTCCCCTCCACGAGCTTCCATTCAACCTTCTAACACAGAACAGTGATTCAGAGAGCAAAGCCCCATCCGTCACGCATGGGCGCGCAAAAGGGCGTCTGTGTTAAAATATGTCTCAAAAGTGCACGGAAATATTGGGGATCCATCAGAGTTGTCCCGGAAGTGCATCAAAAGGTTGAGTATCCAGCGCTGCTGCCGACCACGAGTGGCGGGTGGGGCTGAAGTCTGCCATACAGGAAGCGCAGGCCAACACCACCTTATGTATGTCTCTGCTTTAGATCTCTCGACGGCCTGCAACTTTGTGAGATTCTGTCCGTATTGATCTTTTTCTGGCGGGAGACTCCGGGGGTGCCAAGTCGACCCCTGAATTCAGATTTCCAAAGGGCGTGGTGACCACCGTGATCGGCCTTTGAGCTCTATGACAACTTGCGAAATCCTAAACCTGAGAGGGGCTAAAAACAACTGAGCAGAAGAATCTATGCCCCAATTGAGGTAAGACAACATTCATATTCGCATGTATCCCAGATTTTATGCCACGATGAAGTGTTGAAGTTGAACGCTTCCCCGCTCATTCTTTCGGGGGTATGGGGGCACGTGACATCACGAAGCTTGTCGGGTGGAGATGCGGCGGGGGTCAAGCGCCCATCCCTTGCAGCTGCACACTGCAGCTATATCAGCGAAGTCCCCGCTTCAGACTAATTGAAGAAGAGACGCATCTGCATCATCATTGAAGACTCCCTTTGAGTTCAGTTGACGTTTCGACAAAAAGTTTGTTCAAATGGCGGCCCCAGCATCCAAAATCGTTCGCTACCAGCTGGTGTTCCATGCCCCGCTTGCCGCGGTCGAGGCCTGCAAAGCCGCCATCTTCGCCGCCGGGGCGGGGCGCTACCCTGGCGTCGGCAACTACACCGAATGCTGCTGGATGACCATTGGGACCGGCCAATTCCGTCCTGGCGATGCCGCTAACCCGCATATCGGAAGCGTTGGCGTGCTCGAGCACGTCGAGGAAGCGAGAGTCTCGGCCCTCTGCGTGGGCGAGGACGTCACGAGGAAGGCGGTCGCCGCGCTGAAGGAGTCAGTTTCAAGCTCGCCGCACCCACCCCCTCAATCTCCAAAATCTGCTGATCTGCTGTATCCAATTCAGAGCCCACCCATACGAGGAGCCATCATATTCAGTGTTCAAGATGGAGGATTTCTGATCGCCGCTGGGGATCACGGAAACGCCGAAAGCACGGGCCACATCCAGGAAGGATCAATTGACGATGCCATTGGGCACCAGGCTTTGAAGCTGAACCCCTGCCATGGAGGGCCCGTTTTCCCCGCTAGTGACCGCAGTTCAACGGGAAGTCCCTCTCTTGCTTGTATCAAGTTCATCAATCCAATGTGTCTTCTCTAGCAATGCTGCTGGGCTCACCATGCCGCGATGCGTCTTATCAATGTGAAATCCCTCGAGATCGAAGTTTTCATGGGCAGCAGCGTCCCCAAATACGCCATTCTCTCGCACACATGGGACTCTGAGGAGGCCTCTCTCCGGCAATGGACGAGCCGTCTGACCAGACTGCGGAAGGTGAACTGCCCTGGCTTTTCGAAGATCCGAGACGCTTGCAAGCAAGCATCTCGCGATGGATTGCATTATCTGTGGGCCGATACCGTGTGCATCGACAAATCGAGCTCCGCCGAGCTGTCCGAAGCCATCAACTCGATGTACGCTTGGTACGAGAAAGCCAGCATATGCTACGTCTTCCTCTCCGACGTGGCCGCCCGACCGCAGGGAAACCAAGAGATGCTCGACCTCGTCAGGCAAAGCAGGTGGTTCACACGCGGCTGGACCCTCCAAGAACTTCTGGCTCCCCGCGCCGTCATCTTCTACTCCAAAGAATGGACCCAGCTCGGGACCAAGAACGCCCTCGCGGTCCTCATCTCCAGCGTCACTGGGATTGACGAGGTCTGCCTCCAGAAACACAAACGCCTCGAAGAGTACAGCATCGCCCAGCGCATGGCCTGGGCCGCCAACCGCATCACAACCCGCGAGGAAGACATAGCCTACTGCCTCCTCGGCATCTTCAACATCAACATGCCCCTCCTCTACGGCGAAGGCCCCAAAGCCTTCCGCCGCCTCCAAGAAGAAATCATCAAAGTCTCCGACGACCATAGCATCCTCGCCTTCGACACCGACGTCTCCGAAGGGACGCTCTTCGCCTCGCACCCCTCCGTCTTCCGCCGCGGCCGCCGCATCCACCCCAACTTCGCCCACACACTGACCGCCCCCTTCTCCATGACCAACGCCGGCCTCTCCATCACCACCCCCCTCGTCCAGACCCTCTCCCCCTACTGGGTCCTCGCCCTGCTCAACTGCGTCGAGATCGACCCCCGCCTCGACATGAAGCGTTCACTCATCTACCTCCCCCTCTTCGGCAAGGAAAATCGCTTCATGCGCGCGCGCACCCCCGTCAGCCTCATCTGCAAGACGCTTAGCTCGGCCGCATCCACCTCGACAGCCACAGATATCCAAGACTTGATCAGCAAGACCGAAACGAGCTACTACATCTCCTACTTCAACCGCGTGTACAACGTCTACGGGACCGAGATGGACATGGCCATGAAGGGCTTCGAGCTCGATCTCGACACCTGGACGCCCGCGGGATTTATGATTGCTTTTCCGAGGGGATTGGCGGGGTATCGCCTGCGGACGGCGTATCCTGCTGAGAGTCTCCGCGCTGATATCAGCTTCTTCATCTTGAAGGGGGCGTGGTCTTCATCTTCGTCGCCGCAGGGTTCGGCGGCGAGGGGGCTGATTGTCTTTGAGAGGGAGCGTGCCCTGTCAGAGAGGTTCGTGGGGGTGTATCTTGCAGCTGACGCGGGGATGGCGATGTGGACGTGTAGGATTGTGGAGATTCCGGATGACTTTGAGCCGAAGGACGCAGAAAAGTTGTTACAGGCGGTCGGTGGCTCTGAGTCCGACGAGGTCCTTTGGGATAGGCACCATCGTTTGGGGAACGCGATTGTAGAGGCAAACACTCGCTTTAAAACGCTCGGGGGAGATCCATGTACGGAGGCGGTGATGGTGGAGATTGTGTTTGATGCGGAGGCGCTGCTACAGGAGAGGCAGTACGCGCTTTTGAGGATGAACACGAATGGGAATTTTGAGGTGCCATAGGGCAGGGATTCATGATTTAGGTCTCTTCATTCCTGATCATGCCGTTGGCTGAGCCTTATACCTCGACGTTCCCATGTTTCCCCCTCCTACCAAAGAACCACATGCCTAGCCAAAAGGAAAAGACCATAACTGATATTATGAACATAAAAGCCATACCAAACGCCTGGTAGAGTTGGTTTCGCTCTTTTGCCATTGCTGCATCCTTGCGGGCTTCCCTCTGCTCCTGGGCGATGAAGAACATGCTCCACCACTCTAAGCGGCCAGTCGGAGGGGTAGCATGGTGTGCGAGATCACTGTATTCGGCGCTGTCGCCCAGATTGTTGAACTCTGCTTCGATGAACGGGCGCGTTTCGGGTGTTGCTAGTTATCAGCTGGAATAAACATGATAGAAAGAGCAAGCGGGCGGAAGAGGAGTATGAGGTGGAATGCAAATTGCAGGCGGAACAAAGCGAGTTTATATGGGGCAGAAGGGCCTTGAGGAAAACGTCGATGAAATGGCCGGAACCATGTATGTTTGTTTTGAGAAGTCAAGATAATAGGGGAAAAGGTTCGTGCCGCGCAGAGCCGAAGGTAGGAGCCTAGGGAGGTAGCAACGCCACCAGCTAATATGCCACTATACTTATAAAGCCCGTCTTCGAAGAACATATTCTGGCTTCGACTATCTCGCCTTCTAAGAGGTACCATGACGGTGATTTCAGCGCAGTCGAGGATGCATATGTGATTGTAGGTTAAAGGACGAGGTGTGAGGAGTAAAAGAGTTTAGAGAAAGAGGAAACATAGACCTTTTGTAGAAAATCAACAAGAAATGCTTTATTCTATGTTGTTCGAGGCTCTGTTGCAAACCATCAACTTCCATAGGCGTTCGTCTTTGAACCCCTTTGTGTCAGGAGACTCTAAGAATGTCGAAGTGATTAGAACGAACTTGAAATAGCATACTAACACTCCAGTTTCATTCTGTTAGGAGGATGTCTGTTTACACTAAAGCCCCTGTCGGATTATGCCGTACTTTAATGTGTTAGTAAAACAACAAGGCCTAAATTCTCAGATACGAGGCATGTCTTGCACGATTTGAGGCTTTGGCCATTTTGAGCTCCGCCTGGCCGATACCGTGACAGGCCTTGGCAGACCTGGAGCAGGCCTTTCCTACATCGTGGGAGGCCTCACTTGCATCTGGGAATACCCCAGAGGAAGTCTTACCCGCATTTCGAGGGGCCTTGTCTGTATCGTCAGAGGCCTTGGCTGCATGGGAGTAGGTCGTTGAAGAATATCAAAACCCGTGCCCTTGGACGCGGTTAGAGGCTATGTGTGGGACGGTAGTGCAAGGCCTCACTTGGAGGGCCAGTGGTGAACTACGGTCTCGTTTCACTCATCATTTTGGGAATGGATTCTGTCTGGAATGTCGCGAAATATGGGATGAAATTCTTCCCACTTGCATTTTTACACAAAATGCTCAGGTCTTTTTCTTGCTGCCTCCCCCTCCCTCTTCCTTCCAACCTCAAACTACTCACACATCCGCGTCTGCGCTGAAATTGCCACACAATGGCATCCCCTCGTCAGCGAGACTATCGAAACCAGGACGCGTTTTTCGAAAGCGAGCCTGAGTTTTCAAGTTGTAAGTGCCTAAACCAGCCTGGTTGTCTGCGACGAATCTGGGCACACGAAATTTCCTTTTTTGTTTCTAGTCCTGAGCTTTCCCTGATTCTTCCCTGAGCTGGCCCAAATTCTGGTGAGCAGAGTATAGCCCAAATTTGGGACCGTTTGTCGTATACTAGTACATTGCGTGGGATGGTATATGCCATCCTAGTTTAATCTATAACATGGTATAGAGTATCCTGGCTCCAAAACTGGGGCAGTACTTACTATAGATATTATGCACCATCCCAGGCATATACTGGTATATTCTCGGCTATTATATCATGTATCATCCCAAATTCCGAGCTAGGACGTCATGTCCTATCCCAGGGCATATACTAGTATATTCGGGGCCCAGATTCGGGGCTCTTTGGGCCAAGATTTGGGCCGACGATGAGAAACGGTAGGCTGGCAACGATGCGGGCGACGGTGGTACAATTTGCCACACAAGTTGCCCTGTAAGAGCATTTGGGGCTCGGTCCCGGTGTTGCGTGTGCAGTGGCCCATGGCGGTAGGTTCCAGACTGGCCAGTCTGATCTAATGGCATTTCTGAATCCTCCGTTCGCCGACCAGGAACGCTCGTTTTCTGCTTGTCAGTTAAAATGGTCACGTTTTAGGGGGTTGGGGCGAGATGGCTTGTTTTGGCGCGAAATGAGGACGGCGGGCTGGCCTAGACTGGCGTAATGATAAGTGTTGGTTATTGGAGACAGATATCTAGCCGTGACGAGGGTCCACGTTAGTAGCACAGGCGCCAGAGTAGAGATTTCCAAGGCTCGAGGCAGAACCGTCTCCGTTAAGCAGCACGTGCCTGCCTCTTCCATGCAAGCTTCTTCAAACCAATGGCAGACACGCTACTCCGGATAGGCAGTTCAGAAATCCGACTCCTCTGCAGCAACTTCGCGTGTCCAACAGACAACCGTCGCACCTGTCCACCCTTCTAGCTCCCCAACCTCACTCCCGTCACCAGCCATGGACCTAACAAGTATCAAAGCATCATCGACGACGCCAACGGTCTCACGGTCTCACGGTCCGCTTCCTCGTCCTATCCCCCAGCCCATCGGAGGCCCCGCTCTCGGGCACGCTGCTCCAAAACGAGGCCGTCTTGAAGATGGAGAATCTCCGCTATGAAGCCCTCTCCTACACCTAGGGGAACCCCGTCCAAAAAGGCCCCATCACCATCACTAACCGCCCCTGTCTTATCGGAGGAAATCTTTATACGGCCCTCGTAGCGCTACGCTACCGAGACAAGCCCCTGTACCTGTAGGTTAATACGATCTGCATCAACCAGAGTGACGTTGCCGAGAAGAACGTGCACATGCCGCAGATGCATCTCGTGTATCAACGGGCAGCGCGTGTTGTAGTTCGGCTCGGGCTGGCATTCGAGGACAGCGACGTGGCATTTTTGCATCTCGTCGATATGCTCTGGGAGGATGAGAGCGTGGGATAGCTCCGTCGAGCGGGTCGTCTCATCCGGCAGGGCAACGCCTTCGCAGGTCCTCAACGGGAGTATCTGGCGACCCCCTGCAACGCTGTTCAGCACATCCCCTGGTGGAGCAGGATGTGGGTGGTGCAGGAGTTGTATTTTTACGATCCGTCATATTTGGACCCAGTTTCTCGAGAAACTGGAAAGGCGATAACTGACGGAGCAGTGGGAAACAAAAGCAATCGATGGTAACGGACCAAACAAACAGCAGTGGTACCTTGCGGTACGAAGCACACACACTTAGTAACGATTAGAATTGCTTGGGTCAAGTGAAGACATGACTACCACAACTACCGATGGATGTATAAAACCTTAACTGCTGATGTGCCAGCTAGTTCACCAGGTGATTCCCCCATTCATGTCCTCCACCGTCCTCCCATATCGTGCCGCCTATGATGCCCTCTTAGCAGCTGACATTACATCCTATCACTCGACCGCCTTGCTGATATTTCCTTAGATAGCACGCTTGAGTGAGTGGAGTGTCACTCTGGCCTTGCCCGAGGCCGCCATCGCGGTCATGTCGTCGACAATCTCCTGCATCTTCTGGATGATAGTCGAGATCTGGCGCAGCTGTACCAGTTGGTCGTGGTGCTCCGCAATGCGCGCGCGGAAAGCCTGTTTGACTCTGTCGTTCGCTCTCTGGGACGCAGTGGTACCATCCCTGCACTCGCCGGCTTCGACCGAGTCAACCAGACGGTGACGCGCCCAGAAGACGACAAGGTTGATGTTCCAGGCTCCGATGCGGTTGGACTCATTCCTGTCCCACTGGGCCGAAACCAAGACCCTGGCTTGCTGCGGGGTGACCGCATCGTCGAAAACCACGCTCGACGTAGGCGCGCCGGCGCCATTCTTGTCCACCAGGTTGTAGAGCACGCCATAACCGTCCCAGGTGACGTTCGGCTTGATGAATGCTCTAGCGCCTGCCTTGCGCACGGCGGACACATTGCCTTTCTTGCCTGGTAGGTCCGTGTTCAAATAGCCGATGTGGAGCTGCGAGTCCTCGGCAACACGGTCGCGCGGCTTGTCGCTTGGAGGCGTGATCTTGTCATCGGTATCCCTTGAAGACTCTGTCCCATAGGCCCTTGCGAGTGGCGTCGTCAGGGATGTCGTTCGTCAAGCTGGCGCGGCCGAGTTTGATGATCAAGTCATCGCAACGTTTCTTTTGGTCATCCGTGAGATCTTCAAAGCTGGTGAGCTTGACATCGAGTCCGGAATGGTACTGTGAGTTGGGGGGGATTGCGGGCGGCATCGTGAACTTGCCAGAGATGGAGATGGGTCCGAGATAGGGTTGCGCGGTCGTGTGGTGCTGTTGTGGAAGAGGGAAGCGCATTCCCCGGCGGGAGGGCAAGGGGATATGGAGGGGGAGTCTATTCGATCTATTTAGCAGCAACAACAATAGTGCTAATTCTATTCACCGCACGAACAATAGCCATGCGTACAATAGCAACAGTGCGAATAATACGCCCGCTCTCTTCATCAGGTACCTCAACGGCTCCTTCCCTCCCAAAATCTGCCCCTCCTGCCTTGAAGAACTCAGTGCCTTCCTTTAAAAGAACTGAAAGCTTTGCACGCCGTACGAGCTCGAGGCGGCCTCGAGGGGGCCCCGGGGCGGCCTCGAGGCCCCACAAGGCTCGGTACTGTGGTTGGAAACAATCACCTGTCCCTCAGCTTCTTCCGCGGTGATTCGTCGTGGTCGCCTGTATTGTCTGGTGCTGGGATGTTGGTGATTGTCAGTGATCGATTTGGGGCTATCCGAGGCTGGCTGCGAGAGATTGCCCCTTCCTCGCGAGGGCCTTGACGGTCTCCTACCCACTCTTTCCTCGTGGAGACCCAGACAATTCCTTTCTCACTTCTTTGTCATTAAAAGTTGATCAAGAGGGCGCCATCATCGAACGAGACGCCGCTGTAGCGAGCCGCGAAGCGATTGTAGCCGCCAAATCTCTGGTCGACCGCGAACTTGAGAACAAAACGTCCTTTCTCGAAACAGCTAAAACAGATCTCGAGAATGTTAGAGCCGAGCTTAGCCGCGCGAATGTCGAGATCGACAAGGCTAGTCGAGCCCAACGAGAGATGCTGAAGCGTCTTGATGATATCGAGGATCGTACGAAGAAGGTAGAGGAGGATGCCGTAACCATGGCAAAGAAGCAGGCGGTCTCTAAGTCTGGTGAGAATGATGGATGAGCGTCAAGGGTTGAGATCAGCTCTCGATGTAACCATAAGGAGTGTGGTATTCTCAGGGTTTCGTTTGACGAGATTGAAGGCATGCATTGTATCTCAGTTCTTGTACGAGTACCACTACTTCAGACTCAATATAACTACAGAAATTGGCCAGCTCGGCAAGCAAAAGATGCCGGGCTTCGATAATAGTTGATGCAGCTCTTATCTCTGCACGGTATTTTCGGCGACCTTCGCGATGGGGATAAGTCGGGGTCCACGGCGTGATACCAGTCGTGTCCGGGAGTGACCGCCATGACGCTGCCACCGTTCACCCTCGTACAGACTGTAATACACCGACTGTACTGGGTGACTAGACAAATGGAGTCACTTGCGATAATAGGAAAATGTCTCCAGATACCTACAAGCTCGCGAGTCCGATAGGATCCGTGAAGTCTGAAGTGGATGTGAGCAGCATCGCTATGACCTTTAAAGTCCCTAGGCCTGTTGCTCCAAAACAAGGTTGCTTGTGTTGGCTTGGATGGGTCGGCGGCACTCAACCTCTGGTCGCCTCCTTCCTCGTAGTGCAGGCACTGACACTCGGTATCCCTGAAGCATGCCATCTCGGGCAAAGGAACTTGAGGGAACGAGGGGAAAAAAATATCGGCTGCGCCTTGTCGATGCCTCTGGAACAGCGTCCTCATTTCCGATGCGGGCGCCCGCTTTTCCGAGGTGAGAGAAAAGACGTCGAAACCGCTATGTGGCCCCCACTCAAAAGTCAAGACTACCACCCACTCCGATTTCCCATGCGCTTCGGTCTTAAGGCTGGCTCGGGGCCAGGTTGGAGGGTCCTCGGCTCTGCAGCGTGTGTCGTGGCTGAGGTTGCGGCACTCGACTCTGAAGCCGTCAAGGCAGGCTTGGCCGTCGTGGGGATCTTGCTGCTGCTGCCACTCGGACAGGTAGGGTTCCATATCGGCCCACGAAATCTTAACGTGCTCGCACAGACGAACGGCACCATGGCGGCCTAGGCACGGATGGGCATCATAGCCGCCGCTGCTGCAGCCATCGCAATGGAGGCCGAGAGGAGACCTTGACACGACTAGGCATTCGCGAAGGCATTGAAGCCAGCCAGAGTCCGGGTTGTCGCGAGCACTGGGCCGGAGCATGCGGCATTTGTCGCACATTCCATCTTTTTGGATTCGACGCCAAAGTTCTTCCCTCAGGTCTTTCGGAAAGCGGTCCACCATCTCGAAAATATGACCGGATCTCCGGAAAAGGTAGTCGACACGTATAACCTTCCAAATTTCCGGGTCGTCGATAATCCGCCGAAACCTCCTTGCCACACGCCGGAGGCAAAGCATGGTAAGCTGATCATCTCCCAGGCAGCGAAGAACCTGAAGCACAAGCTCATCGGGCAACCGGTTGATGGGGCTGTGGTTCACGTTGTGCACATGGGCCGCTACTAAGGGGTCCATCCCGGCGCTCTCCCGTTCTCGCAGGCTGAGGGGCATTTGCCGAGAGTAACGGTGGTTGTGTTCATGTTTCTTTTCAACTTGTTGGCCTGTGTCGACTCGTCCCTTAGTGCTGATGGAAAGCTGAGGCGGTGGCTTGCTCCTACTGGCTGCCTCGTCGGCTACCAGGACATCCGTCGCTCGCTGGATTCCATCCAGGGAGGATGTTTCCTCCACGTCCGCTTTATCGACTTGTTCCACTATATCCTCGACGTTGGCCGCATCCGCTTCGTTGATCTCATCACCGCTGTCGGCTTTGTCTTCTGCTTCGACTTCTCGACATCCACATGGACAGGCCTTTTTGATCCAAGCTATGAGAGTAGCCATTTTTGCGGATGGGGATGTGCTGAAATGGTAATGGTTGACCTGGGAACGTCTGTACTGGCAGAGTGCAGAGTCCGACGTAAATGTACTGCGCCATTATGAACTCTAACGTCGTGGCTTGCCGTGCTACCTTATTTAACTATCGAGTTACGTCCGAAAACTGGGTTACGCCGCGGTCTCGATAAACTTTAGTTTAGCTTAGGCGAGAAGAGAAGATAAGAAACTAGCGGCGGGCGGGAAAGTAACTAGATATATACATGTGAAAAGCGAGCGGTATGTTCTCGCGTTTCTCGGAAAGGGGCATTTGTCTCGATATCTCCCTGGCGACTCGACGCTAAGGACGATCACAAGTGATGATCACAAGTGTTAAGTGTTGTAAACCTTGATTCGCCCATTGAGTTATCCAGCACGAGCTGGTGTAGACAGCACCATGTCGACTTCACGGCGGCAGCACCAGCTAGCAGCAGTAGCGAGAAATGTAAGTCCGTATACCTCCCTACTTGTCTTACATCCTCCAGCCGCTTAATGTTAGATATTTCGGCCCGCTTACGACGGCATACGGCAAGCAGATCTAAGGGATGATGCGGGCAAGCATCACCCACATCACCAAAGAGGACTTCTTTCCCGCATTCTACATAGCTTTCCAAGCCGCTTTACCACCTGAAAACATCCAAGGAGGTTTTCGAAGTACTGGACTTGTTCCATTAATCCCGAGACGATGATTTCCCAGCTCGACATCCGGCTGAGGATGCCAACCCCCTCCAACTCGCGGCCTAGGAGCCTCCAACTCGCGGCCTAGGAGTGCCCATACTTGGGTTTCTAAGACCCCGAATAACCCTACCGAAGCCTCCTCGCAGTCTACCCTTATCAAGAATCGGATTGCCCGGCATCAAAATAGCTCTCCAACTAGATTGTAAGAGCAGTTGATGTCCTTGCGAAAGGTACGTCGAAGATCATGTACAAGATAGCGTTGATGCAAGCGGAGATCTGGGACGTACGGGCAGCAAAGAAAGCGCTAAGTAAGCGTCGGAGAGCTAAAAAAAAAAAAAACCAACGGCCGCGGCAGGGGGAAT
>Ga0247760_1002018_pt1 | contig 16683 bp, 19 predicted proteins | sample UWRJL171409R4_FD_179936 | JGI IMG/M metagenome (GOLD analysis project Ga0247760, IMG submission 179936) | Plant litter microbial communities from Arlington Agricultural Research Station in Wisconsin, United States - UWRJ-L171-409R-4 | ecosystem: Environmental > Terrestrial > Plant litter >... | reverse complement strand
AGGGGGGGGGGGGGGGGGAAGCGGGAGGCATTCTGGACCCCGAGTTCTTCTGTGTACACACCCACGGGCAGCTGTGTGGTTTTCTTGGCGACGGACGGCCAGCTGCAACCGTAACTGCTTGGGGGAATGTTGAGGGTTAACTTTTGCCCTGGCGCAGACACCCGTTTTTTTTTGTTGATGGGTGATTTGATACGTATTACCTAGTGAGTGAGTGTTAAATCTTGTGTAGGTAGTTTGACCCCCTTTTAACGGATGTTGCCGTGTGTTCTCTCGGTCAAGGAGAAAGGAGCAGCACTATCGCATGACGATAACCCAGGACATGCAGATCGTGTAAAGGCCCACACATGAACTTGCAATGGAATTTGGGGGTGGGGTCTCCTTGTACGAAGGTATAGTTCTCTCTTGCGCGATGATCCTACACAATAACCTAGCCACACCCGAGGCCATATATGTTGTTACTGTAGGCTGCAGTGTACTCTCGAAAGGCCTTCCTTCATGTATAGAAGGCCTCTCTCAGTCCAGCCAACGCCCTCTTCCAGTACGGATAGAACCTGTAGTGAATTACTTAGACGTCGTTCTGGCCGTGAGGTTATTGATACGACTGAGCTGGGGAGATAGTGCGAATGAGGCCGAGATTATAGTGCAACAAGACGTTCCCTTTCGACATATTGGATGATATAGCTTCGATGTACAAATGGCTCTCATATATCTGTGGGCGGTCTATCCTATATCTGCTGGCTCCCATAGATACCCTTTGACATTGGCCATGGATCTATATACGACCCTACGCAGTCTTTCCAGCAAGCCCACATCCAACAACTAACCGCCTGACTTCCTATCTAGGTTCCACAGCTTCCGCTCATATCCGGCTGTCTTCGCCCGCCCCCGCCGGCTCACCAGTGATGCACAGCCTTGCCTGCTACCAGCCGAACCGAACCAAGGGAGTGCATCCGTATATCGGACCCTCCAGGAAGCAACAGCTATAAGAACTCGCACGCTATTCAGTATTGTATTAATAACATGACCTATGTAAAACACTGCAAAAGGGGGAGGCAACGCTAGGCTCTGCTGTCGGGACCTACAACCACCCGAGAAGTCAAACAAGAGGGAAAAATAAACACCACAGGCTCTCTCCCCACACACATATTTACAAGAGAAACAACATAAGAATTAGTAGGTAAGTACGCAAACAGACCCCCTTCCTCAACGGGGTGCTGTGTGTTGGTTCACATGCGAGACCCTTCGCTCTGTACAGGAGACAATAAAATGTACGCAACAAAGGTATCAGATCGCAGTGACCTTATGCACGAGACACACTCCGTCTCTGTCCAAGCAAGTTATTATACATACCTACTTTATACCGCACAAACAAAAAAGGACAAAATGAGCAGTCAGCGACGCAAAGCCAACCGGGACTCCAACAAAAACGAGATTGTTTACCCGCCAACCCGATCCCCTTTAGCCATGTTTATGAATAAGCCCCCTTTTCACACTAAACACACATCGTTGTAACATCAACACAGCGGCTTTGGCCCCTGGGTGAGTTAATCGACCTTTGCACCGTTGATATTGGCGCCAAGAATTGGTGCCTTTGTGTTGTCCTCCAGCCGGAAGTGACCGCGCCCCCTCCTGAGTCTGCCCCGGAACCATGACGCACAGCCAAATGCAATGCCGAGGATGCAGCCCATGCTAAGGTATGGGTGCTCGGTAAAAGTAACGCGAATGTCGAAGAAGACCTTCTCAATGCTAGAAATGGTGAGCTTCGGCTTGATCTTGGGCGGCGATGCTGTGACTTTGTTGATGGTTTCAAGAATCGATGTCCTGGAGGGGACAATGTAGTTGCCAGTGCTGGTCTGGTCCCAATATCGTCGGTTCTAGCAATGGGCGTCAGCATTTGCACACATTGTGCACGGAAAGGACCATAACTTACATCCTCATCATTGATGATGACTCTCTCGCCATCCTTAACGTCGATGCCGTATGTGGTGCGAATCCACCTCTGCCAGAAAGTGCCGTCTACCCAGGCGAATGTGACCTCTTTCCGGTCTGAACGATCCATGTTGATCCGAATGTTCTTGGCTGCGCGGAGAGCACGTTGGTCACCCCGGTCTTCAGCCTCTTCGATACGGAGTTGCTTGGCATCCCGAAGATCCTGGCGCTCGAGTTGAAACAGCTGAATCTGCTTGTCCATCCACTCGCTCGCAGCACTCTTCATCTCTCGTTTGGCGCTGAGGAAGGAATCTTCATCTCCACGGTTGAGAATGCCTAAAACAACAAGCTTGCCATCCATGATCTCTCTGGCATTAGATGCGGTAAGCTCCGGAATGAGAGGAAGCCAGACAGACTTCATCCAAGTCAAAACCAGATGCGTATCCCGCATCTCCCTCGGGGTTAGAGGATTGTAGTAAGTGGGCCGGCCTTCACGGGAAACTAGCAGGCGTGGCCATGTGGTGATCTTGAACCGTTCGAACATGGCGGGGTCGCTAGTCTTGACTAGCTTCGCACGTCCGATGAGGCTCAACGGGAAGCGCTCAAGAGCCAAGAAATCCTCGCTGGTGGTAGCGTGATCGTAAAAATAGACGAAGATGACCTCTTCCTTCTCCTCCAGGGCCTTGAACGAGCTGGCGTCCACATCTTGCACCCCGCCGGCGAGCTCAACGCCCTTCTTAGCGTAGTCGCGGAAGTCACCAATTCCACGGAGGCCCTCGTACTCGACACGTTCGCCGCCCTTGAAGAATAGAATTGTAGGATAGCCATGAAGACGAGCATCCTTGCACAGTCGAGACTCAGCATCACAGTTGACCTCGCCGATGTTGAGCTTTCCCTTCATATCCTTGGCCAGCTGTTCCCAGATAGGCGCCATTTTCTGGCAGTGGTGGCACCAGGGCGCGTAAAACTTGATGAACCAGGGATCCTGTGTCATTGTCACGAGGCGCTGGAACGTTTCGGCAGTCAGGGGGACCGAGGTGCCGTTGATATTCGGGGTGGCCGTCGGCTTGGTGGGCTTTTTCGAGGTGGCCTTGTGAGTCGGCACAGAAGCCTTCTCCAAAGCAAATCCTTTTGTTCCAGTTGCTTTCGTTCCTGCAGTAGGCTCAGCCAGGTTTGTGGTTGTCGTCTCCGCTACCTTCTCCTTGTCCTTGGGCTCCCCCTTTCCAGACTTGTCAGACTTGTTAGACTTGGCTTTGAGATACTCAGCCGTCCCTGCAGCGCCAGGTTCAGGCAACTCAATGGTCGCGGGTCTTGATCCTGGCTTTCTGGCTTCGAGGATCTTCTCGATCCGATCACTCAGGGTCTTCATGTCCTTGACGCCCTTAAACTTGTCGATTTCTTCGCCGTCCTCGAAAAATATAGTTGTGGGCCAAGCCGCGACGCCAAGCGCGGTGCAGAAATCTTGGTAGGCCACGCAATTGATCATACCAAATCGGAGATCGTAGAACTCGGTGAAATTGCCAGTTTCCCTAGGCTTCGACGTCCAATAGTACTCGTACAGGGTCTGGAACGTTGGGGCGAACTCCTGACAATGCCCGCAATATGGGCTGGGGGCGAGGTTAGCAGATGCCATATCATTCGTTTGCGAGAAGTCAGGCAAAAGACATACCTGTAGTGTTTGACTACCAAATACTTTGAATCCTCCATTGCGGCATTCCAGCCTGATGGGGTCAACAGTGGTAACGGGGGCACTATTTCGCCGTTGAAGGATGTGTTCTCTCGTTCGTCATATTCGTCAAAGTTATCTACCGGCTCCTGGGCCACGGCCAGGGCGGCCGCGCCGAGGGCAAAGGCGAGGTTGAATAACCTCATGGTCAGGGATGCACCTGTGTCGGGCGGACGGACGTCAATCTAGCGAGAGCGTCGAGCCGAGCCAAGGATGCTGGCCGACGGGAGCAGACACACCGACGTGTCCGGAAGGGTTGTCCAGCGCCGGCACTGGCAGAGCAAGGTGCGCACAGAAAAAGGGTTGCGGCGATCGTGGAACAACGACCGGCGTGGGTTCGCGACGGGGTTGTGTTCGGTGGTCCGTCAGCGCTTTGCGGGAATGAGCGTGTCCTCGGAGGGTGACCGCGCTGTCGGAGAATTCGAAACTTCGACTGCCCGGCTTCTGAAAATAGAACCCGGTTTCTCTCGTGTAATGTATACCTGATGCTCGATATCGTCGGTTGTTGCACAGTCGAGACGTTGGCCGACCGCTGGCTAGGGTGTCATATTTTTCTTGGGCGACGTGGAAGAGCCAAGCACAATGCACAGGAAAAGGGCCAGTGGTCGGAGCACGGGATTCAGGAGGCGAGCACGGTTCCAGTGCAGCAGCGCCACTTCTACTGGCCAGATTTAGCCGGACGCCTCAATTTCAAGGCACGCAGGGGGCAGCTGCTCCACGCTCCACCATTAGCGCTCCATCCAACAAGATTGAGTTCTTGGCTTCTTGACTTCAAGAGCCAACACTTCACAGTCCGACAAGTGTTATGAGGATGTGGTGTGCAAAGGCGGTTCATTGGCTTCATGCATGGAATTGGACCTTCTTATTGATGGATAGCCGACTCACAGGAGACTCAGTTGCAAACCACTGTCCCCCGCCTCGTTCGCGCCTTCAACAGTGGATTGGAAGCGGAGCGATCACAAGTTTCATAAAGTATGATTGACGAATCCCATTACAATAGTACACCATACACCACCCAATAACCAGGAGGGCCTGAGAACTGGTGACAGAAACACCAGAGAACTCTCCATTTCCTGCCTAGAGACAAACTGGAGCGTCCAACAATTACAGGCCCGCGCAAACCACGGAGAGCCGTGAAAACCGAACCAAGCTAATTGCCCCTACCGCACCGGCCCACGTCTACGCCTCGTCCTCATTCCCGCATATTATCTCACCAAGTCGTCGCGGAGTCCATAAGAAAAACCGTCATCCATCATAGCGTTGTCAGTCTCGTTTCCCAACTTACTACCACGCGCTGCCTCTCGCCCCTAAAGTATTGTGAGGTTCGCTATCCGTGCTCGGTCGATCCTCTCTCTAGGAGACGCTGCCAAGTATCATTGATCGTGTCTATGCCGTTAAATCGTCTGAGAATGAGGGCCAGCCAATAAGTGCACTTGGGAGCGAAGAGGGTACAGATGAACAAGCTGAGGCCACTATCGAAAAGAGGACATATTCCTTGCTTAGGCGACAATCAGGGGCTCCTGCTCGGACTTAACAGCTGGTGCCGTTGACTTGAAGTCCTCCTTGGGGGCGGTCGACTTGAAGTCCTCCTTCGGGGCAGCCGGGAAATCAGACGGCTTGAGTTCGGGGGCCTTAGCTCCCTTAATCAGCGACTGGGCTTTGGCGGTGTAGTCTCCCATGTACTGCTTGGTAAGTTGCGTGGCCTGCTCGGTGTGCTTCTGCGCAACAGAGCGGAGCTGGGCGGTCTGGGCATTGACGATCTCGCCGGCATGCTTAAGCTGGCTGTGGATAAGCTCCTGGTTGCTGGTATAGATGAGGGGTGTGAAGAAGCCAACAGTGGTGGCAATCACAGCAAGACCCCAGTAGGGAACAATCTTGACCAGATAGTATGACAGGAAAGCGCCGAGGGCAGCCTAGAGCGGTGTCAGTTAAACATTTCAAAAGGCCATAGCTCCAGGGAGCTTGGGGAATCTTCGGGTGGGGACGAACCGTAACAGAAGCGGAGATGTTCTCCGCAAACAAGATGCGCTGGGTCTCAATGACGAAAAAATTGATGAGCTCGTGGACATCACCAATAATGGCATCCAGTGTCTCCTTGGGGACCGTGTAGTACTTCCGGGGGCGAAGCTGCGAAGCGAATCCGTTGTTGACGAGGGCTTTACCGGCAGCCTCGGCGGTGATGGTGATGGCAAGGACCATCCATGTAAGCTTGAACGCCCACCGGAACACATCGAGGTACCTAACCGCGAAGATGAGAGAAACGATGGTCGCATAGGCAATGGCAGAGGCACCTGGGAATCTTATCAGTATGAGGCTCTCGCGCTGGGAGTGTGTAACTCACGAGGATTGTTCCATGACAACAGCTCCGAGAAGAAGGAGTGATAGTGTGTCAACGGCTGGCCAGTGGCTGCAGGATACGAAGGAGTCTGGCGAGAGTTGGCCAGGTTCGAAAGCTCAGCGGTTGTCTTGGCAGATTGGTCTTTGACATTCTGGGCAACGGGACCTGCGTTGAGAACCATAAATGTCAGCGTTCATCCCTAGCTCCGAGGCAGCAGCAACGAAGAGTTTGGGCAAAATATCTCACCATTTGCGACACTGTTGTACGCAGCTGCGGCATCTACAAGTAATATCGTTAGCTGGTTCGAGGTTGATTGGCGATGGTGGGGGTTCGAGGTGCGAAACTGTGAAACACTTGCACAGGTTAGCCCGTTATCTCTCGCCAAGTCGACCGAGAGGAAAAAGCATTATCGCGGGCGACGAACCTTACTGTCCTTGAGACCATCCACGGCAGTGCTGCCGTTCGCAGCGTGATCAGCCATTGCTAAGGATGCTCACGCGATGTGCTTGTTTTGGAGGTTTGGTGGTTCGGAGCGTGATGCTGCGGCAGCAACCGGATGCTGCGATGACGAGATTTGGGGGAGGTGAAGGCGGGAAACCGTGCGGCTTAAAGGGCAGAGTCGATAACAAAGCTGGCCGTGAGCTGCGATGGTGCTTTGTGCAAGAGCGGTAGAGGTGCTGTCACGCAAACGATAAAAAGGTTTGGTGTTTGGCAGAGGGAAAAGTGGTAGAAGGAGGGATGAGTGTTTGAGACAGGATAGCAAGGGTCAATTATTCTCGTCCTCCCCGAAAACTTGGTGACGAAAAGGAAAATAGCAGGAACGACGCCGGCGGGCGGGCCAGGTTCAGACCCACCTGTTACAAGAGCTTGGCCCAGTGAGGGCTTGGAAACGGGACGCACGAGCCAACTACCCATGATCTCATCATGCCCAGCAACAGCAACAGAGATTCCCGTTGTATACAGTGCGGGCCTATCATGGTCCGTGCCTCACCTTCCATGTGGAAAAGCCACCTTTTGCTTCCGCACCGCAACCAACAGGGTCATATTGCGCTCGTGAGGATTTCAATTGTTCCTATGTTTATCATATTTCGTGTAGATGTGTATGTGGCCTCGTTTCATCAATTGAAACGCCTGACGCATACCGTATCAGCCCATTTCGTTTGTGTATTCTGGGCAATGCTGGATATGTGAGCCAGTTCGCGCACTGTGCCCCACAACCTCCGTCGACACATCATTTCTCCAGGGAGCGTCGTCACTGAAGCATGTGATTCAGCGCTAGACCTACAGCAACACCTCCACCACCAAACTTGTCAGATGTGACGTTGGCGGCACGATTTGTTCTCGTCTGTTCTACAGCCCGCTTCAGCGTCCCACATCATTGCGCATGCCTTTTTAAAACCAGGACCGCGTTAGGTCTGTTGAAACAGAAACATCATCGATGCGGCATATGTGGAGGTATTTCTTAAAATTCCCATATGTACAAAACTCCACTCTTGCTCCCGTCGAAGCACTTTCTAAGAAGCAAAAGCCCTGCCCAACTCTTCATGTGTCCTGTCCAGCGCCTATATAAGAGTCTTGTTTCAGACGATGCATTGCAATGACAATTCTCCCGATGTAAAATATGCCTGTCATCCCCGCCCTTGAATGAGCCAAATTTTAGTCCCCGTTGGTATCATATTGTTAGAACAGAACAGAGCAGACCAGGTTGACCGAAACTGGATAGGGTGGCGTGACCGCGGACCCTCGTACTAAAAGCCACTAAATAAGATACCGGTAGTCCGACAGAAAATGGGACTGTATTAATAGTAGGCATCCCACCGCATTATTCTATCGGTCACCTTCTCCAACCCCAGAAGCCGCCCGCAACGGCGGCGGCGTTGTTGCCCGGCGGAACGCTCGCCGGTGCCGGTGCAGTGGTAGCTCGCGCAAGGCCTTCGGATCCCGAGGGTCCCGTGGTTGATCCGGTGAGACGACCGATCATGCCCATGGCCGCGGACGCAGCCGCGGACGCACCATTTGCGGCCGTGGCGGCGACCGTCGCTTGCGCACCCGAGGGCGATTCTCCCAGCGCGAGTCCAAATGCTTTACGGAGCGTCTCCAGCTTTTGCTTAGACTCCTCGGCTTCTTGTTTCGCGACCGCCTCTGCTGTTTTGGCTTGTGCGAGCTCCATCAACAGAGCATCGTACTCCCCAGCAGTTGCAGCGGAGGGTGCAACGGGGCCAGAACCAACTGCAAGGGACTCATGACTCATCATTGATGATGCTCTATTGCCGTAGTTTGACGGCGTCTGCGATGGAGTCGATTTGCTGCGGCCAAGCTTCAGCTCACGCAACCCTCCGCTCGGTGCTGAAGCGGCAGCGACGGCTCCGATAGCACCGGTTGCCCTTGTAAACCAATCCCCATTGTCGGTATTGGTGTTGGATGCTGGCGTGTCAGAGGCCCTAGCTCTTAAGCCCTGCATTTGTTTTTCCACACGTTGTTTTTCTGCATGGAGATGCCGGACATGTGCGTGGCTTTCTCTCAGCTGCTCCTTCATCGTCGCCAACTCTTGTTCAACCTCGTACACTTTCCGATTCGATGCTTGTGTTTTCGCAAGCTCGTGGGATAGCTGTTCTTTGGCTCGCGCCAACTCGTCTCGAAGTTGCAATTTAGTGTGTGGTATTGACGATCTTCTGCTGGTAGTCGCTTCAAATCGAGCTTCGACAACATTGAGCAGCTGAGAGAGCAGCTCAGGAGCTGCCTGATGTTTATCCCCGGTTGCATCGACCTGCTGAGCTGGTGCGTCGTCCAGTGCATCTCCTCCCGTTATGGTGGTCTCACTGCCGCCGCTGTGAGATGTGGTAATTGTCTCAGTGCTTGCTTTTTTTCGCAGTCCGTCCAAAAGCGAGCGCACGGCATTGCGATCCTCGTCGCGATCCTCCCTCTCCCTTTGTAATTGACTGGCCAACAGTGCATTGTTGCGCTGCAGTTCACTGAGCGCGGTGAGAAGGTCCTCAATCTGGCTATGCAGGTATTTGGTGTCGTCTTTGGCACTGCTCGAAACAGATACAGTGGTTCCTTTGGACGAGCCCCGCGACGAATCGTCAGCGGCGCTATCCCGGGAAATCGTGGTCGCTTCGGTGGATGCTGAGCTCAATACGCTTGCCGCTGACGAAGAAGGTGCCGATACAGTCGCGTCCATAGAATTGAGCGTTGAGGCTAGGCTCTGCTTCGATGTGCTCCGCCGGAGCATGCTCAGCGGGCGTAATGGAGCGCTCAGGCCGGGACTGAGGGTATTGTTGGTGGTAGATGACGAAGATGTGGCCACAACCCCCGATGCTGCTTGCGCGAACGAGGCCAATTTCGGGGTAGATGAAGTAGCCCACAAGCGCCCCAAGAAGCGGGAGGCTGCTGTAGTAACGTCCGAAACCTGGGCGGCATCTGAGCTCTTGGTATTGGCTCCCGAACCCAGCTTAGCTTCGCGATACCCCTGCTCCATTGCCGCCATCCGTGCCCTTGTCACCACATCTGATAGATTTACAAAATCTTGGACGAATTCATCAGCGTTGTAGTGGTAGCAATCCCAAAGACCGCGCGACAACAAAAGCTGCATGACATCCTCCAGTTCGGTGCAGGCCAGAATGCGGGCCTGGTTTTTGCGCATGAGCGACAGCGCCACCCGCATAATCGTCTCTGACGCGCCCTCGGCGAAGATCACATCGTAGATGCGAAACAACATTGGTAGGGGGCATGTTACGGCGAAAAAAGAGAGGAACCATTGTGAAACATAGGCGGGCTCAACCTGCAAATCGTCCAGATGGCTCGACAGAGTGGGCAGATGCGTTCGCAGCAGTTCTCGAAATTGATAAATCCGGACGTGCAGTCCAGACAGGTCGGGGACAAAACAGTGGCGCAGATCGTAGTTCTCCATCAATCTGAAATGCATGCATGTTAGCGATAGGCTTCATTCCCAATCGGAGGCCCTCCCGCTATGAGAGCGGTGGGGATCGGACGGTTCCTCAACTTACCTGACCAGGACACAGAAAGCCTGTTTATCGGGCATATGCATCAGCAGTGGGCCAACCAAAAATGCGAGACCTTGACAGTAGCCAATCTTGGTGTCGTAGAGGCTGAAGCACTTGAGAACTCGCCCAAGCATCCTTTGGCCATCACCTTCTGGGTCTCTGAACATGTCAACACCTGGAAAGCTTCGCCCGAGGTCCTTGGTAATGATCCCCTCATACGGGCTGGATTCGCCAGACAGCCGCTCAAACATTTCCTCCAAAGTCGTATCCCGGGCACCCGACATACTCTGCCAAACCACACCCCGAAGTGGCGGCGGGATACCCTTTCTGATTTTGTTCGATAGCAACGTTGGCAGCCGTGCGGCAGTTTGTTGAGGATCTTTAACGAGAGCCATGTAGAACTCGAGTTCCGTCATGGGTGGAGGCGGAATGACTGAATATCGGAGAGCTGCAGGGGTCGGCCCGTCGACTAACTTCCGCAATTGCGCCATTGAGGGAGGTCTGGGTCGACGGGCAGCAGGCACATCTTGCTTTTCCACTGTCTTTACCTTGACGCTTTTCGGATTCGTAGCGATTTTGGCGTTTTCCTGCTCCAGCCTCGCGAGCAGCACAGCGGTCGACTGCAAAGAACAGAACGGGTTAGCTCATGCAAAACCAGGACACTCCGATCCAAACCTACGTTGTCCGAGCCTTGATCTTTCGATTCCAGATCTTCCGTCTTTTGTAGTTGCTCCCAATTCACGGTCTCCGACTCCGAGCTTGCCCGTCCCTCCGCTGTCGGAGTTTCGTCATTTTCTCCATCTTCACTTTCAGAGCCCGCCGCCTCACTGTCGGAGCCTGCAATCTCACTGTCGGAACCTGTCTCTTCGAGCTCCTGCTGTAGGCTCAGGCCATTGGTTGAGGCAGGCGTTTCGGGTTCTTGCTCTGGGCTACTGCTTGGTTCCTCCTCAAGACTTTCGGTCATGATTTCCGTCGGGGTATAGTCGAGTCCATAGACAGTCTTGCGAGAAGGCAGCGGGTTTGGTGGAATTGCTGTATTTATGTAAAGTGACGGGGGCTCCGATAGCCGGACCGTGACGAGGGAGTCGTGGTCCATGGCGCGCTTCTCAACCTCCGCCGTCACTGCTATTGAACTGGGTCGGGTTGTAGCAAGGCCATCATTCGCGGGCGTGGCAGAGCTCGGCGTGGTTGCGATCTTTTGAGGTTTGACTTCCTCCTCGTTGGTATCCATGATCCCGAAGCTGCTGCCTCGGGATTCAGAGCCTCAGACTTGAGAAGCTGTGTGCTGTTCGACCGCGCGATCTTGAAGCACCAAAAATCGGCGAAGAGAATGCTCGTTATTCGAAGTTGAGGGGTCGGCGCAAGTCGGTCTTTTCTCGAAGATAGCCCACCGTCCAAAAGGGCGTGACTGTCGAAGTTCCCGATCTGCGCTCCCTCGAAAGCCCGCTCCCGACTTTCCAAAGGGTGAGATTGTTGACACTCGAGCGAAGGAGACGGCGGGGAACAGGGATTGTGTCTCGCCCGGAAGGGAAAGCGAGCGACAGGCCGGGGGTCGTCGAGCTTGGAATTGGCCGTCTCTTGGCACGCGGCTGCTTGCTGGCGCTCCTGTCGACCTTAATGTTTCATCGAGGATCGAGAGAACTGACACAGCGGCGAAGGAGGCAGAGCAATGCTTCAAGCAGCAAGGCTGAATATCGAACAGGTGAAATTTATTTCACTGCCGAACAGCTTCGAGAAAGAAGGTGCCTAGAAGGAAGTGGCACGATCCTCAGCGCCCAAAACCCAGCAACAAGGGTGTGGTGCAGAAAAAGGGAGGAACGGCCAGCTTGTAAAAGTCATGGGTTCGGGCAATTGGAAGGCACCCCTTGAATTTGCGACGGCGGCATCGGAAGAATTGACAAACAGACCATCAACTCACTGCCCTTCAAGCAGGAAACCCAGCGAGGATAAAGCGGGGACGGCAATTGGCAGCCTTGGATTATTGCATCGCAGCCTGCAAGCGAGTAGACTATTCGCTGCATCATCTCCTGGTGTTATTACTATAAAATTCGATCTCTCCCCTTTTCCATTATCGCGATCCCAAATCGAGCTGCAGCCAATGGTGACTGGTGGCGCCTCGAACAATGAAATAAGGCCAGGGTGCCACTGCAACCTGTTATGCCCGTCCACCCACGACCCTGCATGTTGATGCAGTCGGCTGCAAGGAAGTCAGGGACGCTGGGACCCAGACACCCGCGACACAACCCATCGACCGACATCCAACAGATCACTCTCACCATGATAGCACAGTCACTCATTCTCCTCACTTGCCTTGCCCTCCGATAACACCCAACACAAAAACCGGTAGCTATTTCTCACCCGATACCTCATCACTCTGTATGAGCTCCGTGAGGCCACAACTCCCAAGTTCCACAGCCCCGAAACTTCCTCCGAGGTTGACTACCCCACACTTACCGCCAAGGGTGCCCGCCCCGAAATTGCCACCGCAACGCCGGAACGCCCAAAATGACGGGCCGCCGAAAGGCCGCCAGCTGCGACACACATCTGGCCCTCCGCATGACGACTCTGCTGACCACCGTACGCAGATCAGCCATTCAACCACAGCAGAAAACCAGGAGCTCAACACCACACCGCAACACAACCCAAGCGGCAAACACAAGTCGGTTGGGTAAAGAAAAGCTACGTAAGCCTCGTCGTCGCGTATGTGCCCCCTCAATTACCCCTCTTCCGTCCAAGCGCCTCCTCACCTAACCCAAGGGGTTGCAACTCACCTACCCACACCTAAACCCAAACCATCGTCCCAAGCTCCACGGGACGAGCTCTCTTTCTGGTGCGCGACCGAGTGTCTGTCACAAATTGGTAACGATCATCGAGCTACCCCTGGCGTCAATCGCCCGGATTGTGACCCTACCACCTTACCCATCGACCCTGAACCTGTCACCCTGTGTCCCCCTCTTCTAGTCAGACGTACACAGTACGCGAACCTCTCCTCCAACTCCAGCACGTGTCAACTCTTCAGTATACTAGCAGCTCCTAGCAGCCATGTCTTTATCACTAAAAGACGCCAAAAGCATAAGGTATGTATGAGGCAAAGTCCTATGTGGCAGGATCGTGGAAACCTTGCCTGCCTTGGCAGCCATCCACCGCTGTGATCTCGTCCTACCCGTCACTAAACACGGCATAACCGCTGGAACTTACCCACCAATTCTCCAGCCTATTCAAGTCGAGACATAGGCCATCGTGAAACAAGGCATCGTGATGGCCCGAAAAGGTAAATTTAGACTTTGTTTTTACTTCTGCCTACGACATGAGGTCATCAGGCGTGTTATGAAAAAAATACCTCTTCTAACTGCCGAAGTACCATGCGGGTTGTGCCACAATTCATCGTCGCACGGGGAAGCGAAACCATGTCTGCCGCTATGTATTTATATCAGGACGAACGGACGAGCTACGCAAACTCACTCCCGCCGCTTGTCTTCTTTTCTTCTTCTCATATCCAACAATTTTCTTTTCGTCATAAACGACACCATTTGTTCCGTTATACAAGAGAGATATTCACAGCGAGAGTGCCTCGTAGCGCCAACACATCAACCCCTTTTCATTTCTGCCGATCAAGCCTAACAAGACGATGGCCCCATATACGGGCCAAAGAAAGGGAACGTTTGGGTATGTGACAATATCCAGTGCGCATAACTCCTTTTCATCAGCATGTACGCCGCCAACTTGGGGACCAGGCCATCCGCCGAAGACCAACTGCGCCAGGAAACATGACGGAAACATATACAAAGTTGTTATGGACCACCTGGCCCCAGATGCATAGTGGGCCCGGCCGAATTTGCCATTTGGGGGGTCTTCTGGGGTTGTGGTCCAGGGGCGGGGCTGCCATTATTCTGCCCCATCATCTGGCCGTTCTGACTCTTCATCGACTGCTGGGCTCCGGGGGGTGCGGCCCTAGGATTGGGTGCCTGGGGAGGAGGTTCTTTCCTCGGATCTACGCCTGGGAACAAAGCCTGCAGCTTTTTATACAGGTCCTTGAGCATTTGGTCTCTCTCCTCGCGGTCCGCATTTGGGTCTGGCGGCCTCTCTGTTGAGTCTTCGGAGGTACTTTGCGGGACCCTGAGCTTCAGTTTCAGATTCAGAGGTGGTGGCATCAGATACGCAGGGCAAGGGGGCGCCTGTACGGACTTGCGATCGGCCAAGGCTGCCATGTACGCGAGGTTGGTATGCAACCGGCGGATGCAGCTACGGATACTGGGTTAGCAAAGACTCTAAGTGGAGCGGGCCAGTTGTATACTCACTGGCCATAGTCCAAGGTGTTCAACCTCTCCTCCTCCGCAACCTCCGCCTCGCTCTTTTGTTCCCCCGATTCCGTCGGCGCTTGCTCCTTCTTAAGTTCCGCCTTGCTGTTGGTCAAGGAAACCAGTTCATAAAGCAGCTCTTGGTTGATATCCAAGAGTAGCGCAAACCTTTCCTTTTCTCGAGATTCTGTGGCGGGGCTTTGAGGAGTTGATACGCTAGATGTTCCGTTCGCCTGTGAATGCTGTCCTGTGGTTGGAAACGTCGGCGTCTGCGGCGTGGCCGCAGCGCTGGGCGGCTGTTGGGGGTTTGTGGGAGTCTGAGTCTGAGGAGTACTGTGGGGCTGTGGTGTTGAGAACTGACCCGGCTGAGGGGGGAGAGCGTTGTTCGGAGTTCCTTGTGCGGGGTTGAAAGGACGCTGGGGAGTTGAAACATTCATTCCAGCCGGGTTCTGTTGAGGGTGCATACGTTGCATCATGGGCTGCTGCGGGGGCATACCGGCGTTCATCTGGTAAGGCGCCATCGAGCCGGGCATCGAGCCAGCAGCCATCATGTAGTTACCCGGAAGCTGCACTTGTGGGGCCGCCGAAGATGGCACGCCTGCCCCATATGGCGAGCTTGTGTAAGGCGTCTGGTAAGCCACTGTTGAATTAAAGTCGCGTCAGTCTTCTGGGTGGTAGGAAGTCGGGAGGAACTCGGGGTAGAGAACTCTGTCTAGGGAACTACATGAAGCGCTCATGTCACGGCCGAGGAGCAGTGGACGCTCCCCAACGCCGACAGGCTCGGAACACCGCCACGGCGTAGGTACAACGGAAGAAGGAGATAAGTAGAGGGGCAAGACAACAATCTGCGGGGCAGGACCAGAGCGGCGGGACGGGGGTGTGGGAAGGTGGTGGATGGAGGAGGTAGATAAACAAGGGCAGCTTACTCTGACCATTGGCACCCATGTGCGGCATCGCAGTATTCTGCATCATCCCTGCAGGGGCAGCACCTCCCATCATGGCGGGATTCGGGGCAGCCGGGAAGTGACCGCCTTGAGCGCCCCCCATTGGGAACTGCTGAGGGTTATACATCATCTGCTGGGGCTGGCCTGGGGAAGGGCCAGGCTGCAGGTGAGGATTCTGCTGCGGTGGGGCGCCGTTGAAGGCTGGACCACCAGCAGGATTTGGGTAGCCATAAGGGGCCGAGTACATGGCTGGATGATGCCCGAGCCAAGGGCAGGGCGAGAAGTGCCGACGCGGGGGGAAGTGTCGCTCAGCGAGGCGGCGGCGGCGGGATGTGACAACACAACAACGACAAGTGTTGCGGATCAGATCAGGTCCTGCGGCTACCGAAGTGGGGAAGGGGTACGAGCATCAATCAAGTCAATCGAGAAGGCTAGTGCCGAAGTGGGTGTCGACGAGTGAAAGCGAAGACAGGCAAGACCACCAGGCGTCGAGGTACCTGGATCCCAGTCGCGCTCACGGCGTCAAAGCCGGACTATGACGATAGATGTGCGACCTGACGAATGCCGGGGAGCCGTACAAGAGTGAGAGTCAGGGCGTACAAACAATCGAGGGTGGGTGGGGATTGGATGCCAATCCGGGCTTGGGGATGCGCGGCGGTTTGGCGACGAGTCTCCTTCCGTCTCCAGCTGTTCGGTCGTCTGGTCACAGCAGGCAGCCCTCGGCGGCGCGCTCACACTCTCTGCCGTGTTCCCAAAAAGAATCGGCGGGGGGAGGGGCGGATTGGCACGCTGTGCGGCGCACTCTGGCAGCAAGGGAGCGACGGACGCACGAGGGTGGAGGCTGAAGATTGACTACCAAGGCTTGAGGGGGGAACAGGACCCACGGGATGTGCCTTATTACCGTTTTCCGCCGGGTTTATCACTTTTCGAGGGGCGTGGAGGAGGTCGGTAGGTACGCCTCAAAGTTAAGGTACGGGACAGGTAGGGGTTCGTCGGGATCGGATGGATCCTGGCTGGCTTAGTGGTGGCACTCGGGACACCAGAAAGCAGGCGAAACCTACCGAGGGCTGGCAGCCTGTTTTGCGCGGCGTAGTGCCAAAAGCAGGCACGGTGATGAGAACGAGAAGGTGACGCAAAGCCCGGGCGCCAGAGACAGATCCGAAGGGGAGGGGGGGTGCAAATTGAACTTGGACTCCTATTTTGTCTGGTGTTCTTCTTGTTGACCGGGAGGCGGCGCGCGGTGTCAGAGAGAGGGGAAGTTTTGGCGCGTCGTGCAAAATGCCAGAATTGCAAATTGGCAGGGTAGAAAGGGGCGTGAGTGGCTCTTGCTCGGCTGGGTGGCTGAGTAGTAAACGGGGCTAGCCTGATTGGGCTTCGTGGGGCGGGGCTCTACCGCAGGGATGCAGCAACCACGCGCCGTCGTGCATGGAAGACCCAGTCCCAG
>Ga0247760_1002017_pt1 | contig 16684 bp, 12 predicted proteins | sample UWRJL171409R4_FD_179936 | JGI IMG/M metagenome (GOLD analysis project Ga0247760, IMG submission 179936) | Plant litter microbial communities from Arlington Agricultural Research Station in Wisconsin, United States - UWRJ-L171-409R-4 | ecosystem: Environmental > Terrestrial > Plant litter >... | reverse complement strand
TTGTGTGGTCTCCGGGAGGCAAAGTTCTCCAGCCCTAAACCCTAAAAGGTCTTAGAGCTGAGGGGGTGTGTCAGATATAAGTGCAACTACCAGGGTCAGGAAGTAATTGGGTTCCCCGCTTTTTGGCGCAGTGGGTAGTTTGCGACATTCTGAAGGGCTCCGGAAGGCCAGATCAATCTAAATTATTAAGTCTTACTGGCAATACTCGCTCAGGTACATTCTGCAGTGGCAATGCAACACTTTAACGTTAATCACATAAAGGAGACTAAATATGCGCTTATGGTGGAGAACTAGGTCGCTAACGCTGGGCGGTAAATTTCTGACGGCAGAAAGTTATATAACTTATAGTAGCGGGGACGGAATATAGGTTCGTGGCCGATAACTAGGTCTTATATTCTGCCAGTAAAAACGGTACAAAATACTGTAACGCACAACCGCTGCAGCACCCCCCACAGCGCGCCTCGCGCGTTGACCCGCTGCGCAACGACAGCGGTCTCATCGCGCGAGTGGAAGGCATTCACAAAGCAACAAGGGCAGTTGCGCCAGCAACAATGGGCGTTCCGGATGCGGTGTTGGCTTGTAAAGATAAAGATAGGCGGTGGCGCCCTCTGTTCAGAAGGGGGCCACGCTGCAATTGATCACACACACCACCCCTAACCTTCTACCCCGCTATCTCGTTGCAGACCACTCTTCCAACCCCTGTGCCTTCCAGGCTCTAACCTTCTAGGCAATACAAATACAGAGCAATAAGAGTTAGATGTTATATAAATTTCTGCTAGTAGAATAAGAATAAGTAGTACCTAGTAGAATTATCCGTACCTGATTATCGACGAGGTCAGGAATTTTATCTTATGAAAATGAAACTTTATCACAAACTAACCGCTGGTATTACAATTATTAGCGTCACTCTAATACCCGCGTAAGTTACTAGAAGTGAAGTCTGGCAATTTAATAGAATCTCGTCTTTTAGACAGGATTAGTATAATTTGATCCCTTTACTTTATTTTGAATTTTTTAGTAAGGTATAAGTTACTTAGCTTTAACAATAGGGCTTTCGGGATAAGTCACACGTACACCTAAGATACATGTACGTTATAATTTAAATTACTATCTGGGAGCTATTCCTTAAAGATTACACGTCATCTGATTTCTACTAAGGGGAAACTTTAGCCAGGGGGGACTGAAAAAGGGCCTCTGAGGCTGTGCGGCGGCAGCGTACGGGATCACTCTAGCTCAGGAAGAATCAGGGGAAGCTCAGAGATAACTCAGCCACTGCTCACCCCAGCTCACCCCAGCTCAGGACGATGAACGAAAAAAGAAATTTTGTGTGCCCAGATTCGTCGCAGGAAACCAGACTGTTTCTCGACAATCGGAACTGGCGCATCCGTCATGGTCAACAAACTGCTACCTAGCTTGACACACATGGCGCGCGGTCATAGCAAACTCCACCGATGTTGGAATGTCTGACCATGTTATCGAACCGCCTGAACATTGACGCCATGCCAACCGGCGCGAGCTTTGTTACTAAATACCAAATATTGTGCTTTGGATTGAGATACGCCCAAGAACTTTAAAGTGCAACGAACCTGCTCCTGCTCAGTGGTGGGCACCTCATGGGCGATGTCCATGTCTCTCAGCAACTGGATGCTTGTGATGTCTCTCCCCAGCTTTGTTCGTCCAGAAGGTGAGTGAAGTATGGTCGTTCGTCATTGACATGAACGTATTCCAGCACAGCACCAAGTAACGAAGGTGTTGTACTTACTACCCACGGTACTGTTTGTTCAGTTTCAAGCATCAGTTGAGCTAGGTTGTCCGACAATATGTTTATGCGTGATATCAGTGTAGATATTTTAAATGGACTTAACCTCCTAAACGACCTTGAATGTATACCGTTGTTGACAAAACCCACATCCCAGCTTTTATCCGGGGCGATATACCGGTTTAATACCTACAAGTCGCAATCATGGTGTACGTGTATGAGATGGATATCCCGTCACATATTACTGCGTGTCTCAACTTTGCGTCCGCCTCAATCCTCGACATATCAATCACCGGTGCTGTAAAAGACAGCTGCAGTGCTGCATTTCCACATTCAATCTACGCGACTCGCTCTTAAGGTACTTCCTGTCATCCCGTCCATCAGGAGTAACAGACGTGTTTCAACGACGTCGTAGAGTGGTTATCGATACGTTCGTATAAGTACATGTAGAGCGATGTCGGTCGGGATAAATGCAAGCACATGCTGACAACTTCTCAACCATCAGAGTTGCCTTATCCCGCATCTTTGCAGCCACTCGGTCGCCAATCTCACTCAGTTTATCCCACTGCGGAGTAGACATCGCCTCAACCATGATCCCGAACACCACGCTAAGTTTGACGTTCGATGGGCGATATATTTTTTAACCGATGGAACCTATAAGACGACCGGCTGATTGACTTAGCATGGAGAGCATGTTAGCTCTTCCTTTCCCACAGTGATTACGCTGGCCAAGGTCACTCCACAGAGCAAAACCAACTACAGACAAGAAGAGAGCCATAATGAGAAGTACGGCCTTGCGAGTGAGGCGGTATATCGGAGGTCCTTCACTGGGCCGAGTGGTAATTCCAATCGAATAATTTATTGGACTATCCATCCCTCACTTCCGAGTCTGAGACCTATCCTCTGTCGTATTTGACTCTTGCGCGCCGGAAAGCCGCTGCACAAGCGACATGACCAGACCGCTAGTTCCAACAGAAGTTGCCGGAACTTTTCAATGTCTGGCCGCAACGCATCCAATAGAGCCTCATTTCTAAATACCTCATCAACTGCCTTCAGGTCCCCCCCAATAGTGCGACTTGTGCGATCCGCCCGGTTTTTGAGTTTTTGGGTCTGTTCACTGGTGCAAGTAAACAAAGCGACAAAAAGGTCGCATTCCACATCACCAGTGGGGGCCGGAATGTCACATGGTGCAATGCTATTGGAGGGAAGGTACTCCTTAATGCACTTCCACAAGATGAGGATAGTGGACGGAAGTGCTGCAGCCAGTGCAATCATGGCGATAATGGCCTCGAGTGTAATGTTCATGATCAAAGCTCCGATTCTTTTGCGACTCATAAAAGTGCGTTCATGGGCAAAGTTGGAAAAACCAGGAGGCCATACATAAATGTTGTTGTGGTCTTGCAGTTGGTGTGGATTGAGATGAGGGGAGTGCCGAGGGAGTTCAATGAGACAGCCAGAGGGGACATGAAGTCCGGGGAGTCCATGGCTGCGGTGGGAGAAGCAGATTGTGGACAGAGCCAATTGAAGGCTTGCTCAATTTGCAATCCCAGGAGGCTCTTCTGGTTGGCTGACATTGCTGGTGGGGCTACCTTACATACATAAGCGAATTTCAGATTGTGGATTGAGCCAATGGAAGCCATTTATTCCAGCCTTTTTCATCCGACCTCACCGCCCCGGGGCTCCAAAAGCCAATTTTCATCCGACAAACCCAAAATTCTGCTCTGGATTTTCGTTCAAAACACGCAATCACTCGTCATCTCCAGCCGCATTGTTGCTGCCGCAATTATGAACTCTCTCACCACGAACACAGGCTCGCGGCATTCCGAGGCAGAGTGGATGAAGCATAAAGACAGGATCTGGCGTCGGTACATTATCGACGAGACTCCGATCAAAGACCTGCTTGTGGAATTGCAGAGACTCGGGATTTGTGTCACGTGCGCTCTCTCCGCTCCCTCATCTGCTTTGCCGAAATGACTGTTGAAAGTAGCTGACGACGATACTCATCTAGGAAGGCACAGCTGGAGTTCAAGCTGAAGCAGTGGAACTTTCGTCGAAACATAGACAAGTTAACATGGAATGAGATCGACAGCAATATCAAGAAGCGCAAACGCACGGGCAAAGAAAGTGAGGTCATTCACAACGGAAAACGACTGAAGCCAGAAAAGGTGGCCAAGGAGACAAATCGTCACCGAGATTGCAAGTGGACGAGCCAGACAGCTGTTCAAGCAACTACGAGTATGGCTCTCCTTGGCCTTCCACATGTCCCGTGCGTATTACTCATCTGAGTACTACTAACTGAATGGTAACCGCAGATTCAACTCGAACATCGCTGTCGGAGTTGCATGTTGCTGTTTGCACTCCGGCTCCAATGCCTCTGGAGTTTTCTTGGCCATCAACTCTACCCTGGTTTCGGGTCCAGACAGAGCTCTCTGCCGGTGAGTAAACAGATTGCCATGGTTCCGACTTCGGCAAGTCCCCTAGTCTGACTGACAGAAAACCAGTGCTGAGCAATGCTGTCCCTTCTCCTCCTAGCCGTGTCGACGGTGACTATCCCGGGCTCGTACTAGAGAGACTGTGCTACACAGTTGATCATTGGGGGCAGCGCATGTCGAGAGGGACTGAAATTTCTGTGACAAACACCGGACTGTCACGACTTGCCTCAGTCATTGGGGTCACAATGCCCGAATTATATGAAGGCGAGAACCTCCAACGTGCCGCTATTCTGGCTGGGCTACCGAGACCCAGCGTATCTCATGAGCTCCTGAAAATCACCATCTATCGATTGTCAAACTGCCTCTACTTGGAGTCAGCCCCCGGGAAAAACTGGAAACACATCAACGACGCGATTTGCTGGTCTGGTTTGATGCGTCACCGATTTGATTTCTCCACACTCACAATCAACAATGTCTCTATCTCGGCGTTTGTGGAGAATCTGTTCGGTGCCGCTGTCAACAGCGATACAGTGGAAGCGCTTGAAACAATCAGATGGCTATTGTCATGTGGCCATGACCCTAATAGCCCAATTCGAGACGCTAATGGTGGGCTGGTGGTAGTTACTGCCGTCCAGGTATCCGTAAAGCAGCATAGACTAGATCTTTTGCGGCTTCTGTTAGACCAGGGGGCAGACCCAGATCTCGTGTTTTCTAACGAGCGTGCGCCTCTAGAAATAGTCTTGGCTAATTCCTACAGGCTACCTGAATGGCGGGAGAAAAAGTTAGAGATGGCTCGTCTTCTCGTCTCCCGGGGAGCGAATGTCAACAATCCAACTCAAGACCCATATCCATCCATTCTCGGCTTGGCTGCTGCGAATCTCGGAGATGTGGAATTCCTCAAGCTCGTTGTGGAAAAGGGCGCAGATCTTCAAGCGGTGAAGTGCAACGATGGCTTTGTACGTCGAGTCACTGCTCTCAGTTATGCGGCGGGGTACCGAGATGAAGACAATAAGTTAGTCGGGGAGTCAACCGCACTCGCGATGTCATACTACTTACTAGAGGCACACCCCACGATGAACTACCAGATGTATCCTCTTTCCGACTACATCACCACCGACGTTTTCATTGCAGCAGCTCTGGCCGGTAACTGTGACGTAATCCGCCTCTTGTTCAGTCACTCGCCAACAGCCATAGCGACTTCGAATAGTGTTGGCATTACCCCATTGCTTGCAGCGGTTCATCGCGGCATGGTCCAAGTCTGTGAGCTGCTGGTGGAGCTGGGTTGCCCGCTGAACTCGACGGCAGGTGATCTCTCTCCACTCATGCTGGCTTGTCAGAGGGGTGATCGCAACCTCGTTTCGCTTCTTGTGCAGAAGGGCGCATCGACAAACGAAGCACTTCCAAACACACGGCCATTTCCTCCAGCTATGGATTTTATCTGGAGGAGGGAAACTAATCTATTCCCATGCGAGAGACGATTCAAAGAGCTACCATTTCTCACACCTCTTCGACTGGCGCTAGTTTCCAATTTTCCCGACTGCGCGATCACCCTACTCCACTATAGTGCCAAGCCACTGGGAGGAGAAATGCGGCTGGTCGCTGATGTCAGTCCATGGGTCGAGAATCATCCTCACCTGGTATCGGCCTTGGTCAAGGCTGGCGGTGATCTACGGGAACAATGCGAAGACGGAAATGGCATTATTAGCTACATGGTGTCCAAACATTCCTCCTTAGGGCTGCAAAAAACGTTCGACAGCCTCAAGTTTCTCCTCCACAATGGAGCTTATGTGGATGGCACAGAGCTCCCCAAAGCTCTCCGGAACGGTGATTGGCAGCTGGCTGAGCTCCTCATTCAGTTTGGAGCGTCAACGGAAGCCAGTGCCACCATGACATCGCCGGTGCTTGAGTCAGTGCTTCTGCTGCGAGATAGTTTGGCGTTTAGAAAACTCTCTCAAGATTACCCGCACCTGATCAAGTACACCCCAGGATCCCTATGCGCGGCTGTACAAGGGGGACACGACCCAGCCGTCATCCACCAACTGCTTAAGAAGCGACCCGACAATAGGCCGCTAGACATTCTCGAGGCCACTGCAGTTGGCATTGCAATTTGGCAGCGTGCGGATATTTCACTCGTTCACCTACTTGACCTCAATTGGTCGCGCCCCATCGCATGCAAACTCCCGTTTAGCGACTACGACCTTGACGTTTACTATTTTTTCTATGACGACCCAGATTGGTTTCACTGGATCAATCTAGGCAATCTCGACTTCCTACGAGTAGGTCGCGAACATGAACAATTGGTTAGAACGGCGTCATGTCCGGCACTCGAGAATGGCGCAGTTCGAGGGGCTCTGCTCACATATGCGGTCTTTGCGAACGACGAAACTGCTTTCCTTCATCTCCTCGATCGCGGATGTAACCCAGATCGAAGTACTTGGCTGGTGTTGGCATACAATGGTCTTGTGTCCATGGCATCAATACTCTGCCAGAGGCAGTGGGGTTTTACATCGGATGAAGAAAGTGGCGTTCCGGAAGAACTGCCCCTTGTTCTCGCCATAGCTGGCCTATCAAGAGAGCACCGAACGACGATGGTTCAGCTTCTCCTAACGGCTGGATTCCCGGCGACATATGTTAAAGCCCAGGTCCCTCCATTGTGGATTGCAGTTATAGAAAGGGAGCTGGGCGTCGTCCAGCTCTTGATTGATGGTGGTGCTGATGTTAACGCCGCCGGGCTAGCTGGGGAATGGTCACTTCTCCATTACGCTATCTGGCAGAAAGAGTTGGCAATTATCTTTGCTCTAATCGATGCAGGGGCTAATATCAATGGAGAGCTTCTGCATGGAATCCGGACCTCATGCTTGGAAATTGTCAATGCATTAATCCGCGCGGGCGCGGATGTTGATGAAATGGTCGACGAGCTAGACTATGAAGAGGTTCATATCCGCACACCTCTCCAGTGCGCAGTCGAAGTTGGCCAGCTGGATATCATCCACGCCTTGATAGAAGCAGGAGCCGATGTCAATGCAGAAGCTCCGAGAGAGGCTGGAGCAACTGCTCTCCAATTTGCTTGCATCACAGGTCAACTTGGAATCGCAAAGCATCTGATAGAACTTGGTGCAGATGTCAATGCACCGGGATCTCAACACAAAGGTCGGACCGCCCTCGAAGGTGCTGCAGAGCATGGGAGAATCGACATGATCCAATTGCTTCTTCATCACGGAGCCAAGACAACAGACGATGGGCGACGACAATATGTTAGGTCCATAGCATTGGCGGAAAATCAAGGACACATGGTTGCAGGTAAAATGTTGAGAGCCTATAGGGAGTGGGAACCTGAGGATGAGGAGATGTTGCGTCATGTGCTGAAGGAGGATGACGAATCGAAGAATAGTGTATCTGCGGAGGAGAGTAAATCAGGGGAGGAGGATGAATCAGAGGAGGAGGATGAATCAGAAGAGGAAGACGGATCAGAGGAGTGATTCCTCTGAAAATGGCGATTCACATTGATGCCGATTTGAAGGAAAAAGATGATACATATGACAAGACGGATTTGCAAGACAATGATGTTGACGTAGAGGAGACTGGAAGCCGGGAGATGGAGCCTACCAACTTTGAAGCCGACTTGGGAGCTAGTCAGTGGGAATATTAGATAGAAGGAAGCATAAGGGATAGAAAGGAGCACAAGGTAAAGGCATCACATCTGGAGAAGGCGAATGGATTGAGTGCTTGCCTCACTTTGAGACCCGGTTCTCGTCCTTTGTGTCAATTTTTGGAGCCCAACGGCATGTTTTCACGAGCTTGACGCACCCACCGACGCCTCAGCCCCCGCCTCAGCCCCCGCCTCAACCGCCTCGCCCAGGTCACTGCTCGTGTCTGCCGAATTGTCTTCAACACTTGGCGTGCCCGAGCACTTCTCGGCGTCGAACAGCCACGACGGCTAGTGGGGCCCTTTGAACTTCCAAGGTTACCGTCGTCTGGGGACCTGCTGTGCCGCAGTCCAAGTCACGACGGCCCTCCCGCCACTGTCGGCCCTATCCTCGCCTTCTTATCACTTGCCGACCCGGACTTATTAGATGGGATCGGGGTAGCGTCGCGCCCGTGTCTGATCGAAGCTGCAAAATGGAGTTGTCAAGGAACTGCGGCCAGCGAAAGCCCGCACCACATTTCCAAGCCTGTGCACGATAGGTAAGCTCACATCGGTAGGGTTGATCTTTGGTGTCCCGACAGACGGGTCAACAATAGCCTGTTCCTCCGACTCCCAACAATCACCCCTTCTGCCTGCGGAGCGCTAGTGAGGCTAACTCGCGTCTCTTTACGCCTCGTAAAGCCTGTTAGGCTAGGCTAGGCCGTCCTGATAGCCGCCGCCGCTGCCGCTACCAAGAGCATGAGGCTTGACTGTGGACCCGCAGCTTCGCCAACTTCATCCTCAGTGTCTCAGTCAACCGTCCTTGCCCACAACGGTGCCGAGCCATCGACCCCATCTTCCCTCGCCGAGATTCACGCCGCAACCAACAGAGACCCCCCCCTAGAGGCCGAGCGGTTCCCCGTGGTTTGTTGTCGCCCTACCCGACCGCGCAACGTCTTCCGACCCTTTAGCTCCGGACCGTCGAAGGAGATGGATAGTGGCCCAGAACTGCATGACTTCTACAGCTCTACCCACAGTGCGGTGGCCGCAAAGCCCACGACTTGTACCTCGCAGTCCCCCGGTGCCCCGACTGCTGGGGCCCACAAGGGGAGACCCTGGCCGGAAATGTCCAACGTGCCCACGCGCAGCGTCGCGGAGTTCGAAACGCGGGGTACCTGGATCAAACAAACTGGACTGTGAGCAACGGTATTAGAGGTATCCAAAGGCAGATGGGGCGCGAAAGGGAGAGCATGAGAGAGAAGTAGCGCAAGCAATGAAGCCCCCCCCCCTGGCACCAGTGAGGTGGATATCGACGTCAAGTTCGTGCCCCGGCACGCGTGGCACTGCCCACCCAACAGCCAAATATTATCGATGCTGAATCCTTGCTCCTAATGCTCCGCAGTGGCGAGTTGATCTTGTCTTGTGAATACAAGAGAGCAAGGAAGGAAAAAAGCCTGGGGTGAGTGATGAGGGGAAATCAACGACAGTCAAGCCGTGTCACCCCTTGTGAGAGGGTAAAACTGCCGAATCGAGGGGCTGAGCCAAGGATAAGGGACCGGTGAGTACTACTTTACAATCTGTACTTGGTTAGGGTTGTAAAAGCCGAGGAAACCTTCGCGTAAAGGTACTTATTGCTAGCGCTCGGAGCGGTATTATTAAGGAATTCCGAGATAATATATACATATATATATTTCTAAACCGAGATTTTTAAAAAGAATGCTGTTAAAGTTTTGAGTGACTGGATCTGAGAGAGGAGTAAAGCTGCCGCTTAGTGTCCTTGCTTCGATACAAGTCCCCATTCGCTGGCTTGCGTCCTGTTCCCTCGGCCACCACGCAACTAACGCCCCGGGATTTGCCTTACTGTCTTTCTCCATAACATGTTAACCGAAGAGAGCATAACATGATACATAAGGAACATAAAGCGTCACTCTATGCTAGGCATCTTTAACATTTATATCCCGCTTATTTACAGTAGAGGTGAGAAGAGGGCATTCCGACAGCTATAAAAAGATATCAGTAAACCCTCAAAGAGCAAACACACGGGCGGCAAGTGAATCATAAGTGGCTCAAAACTGGATGTGGTTGCCTCGAGGATGTTGACCGAGACGGCCAGCCATCGCGGCCATCAACAATCGTCATTCGCCGCGAATCAGGGCGCTTCTTAACCATGGCGTTCTCAACAGACAAGTAATCCAACCTCTCTTCGATTTTTCTAAAATACCATAGCGTACTGGCGAAAGTAGTCCGTATGGTTCCATTAATCTACACCGTCAATGATGTTTCCTCGGTCGCGCAATGGCGCTGCAATGAGCGATACAACGTGACAAGTTATCTCTCTGACAGCCCCTACCATAGTGTTGGCAGAATCACGAGACTAGTGATCGTACGTTTGCGCATGTTTACGTCACTGTTGTGTCGGCCGTTTTAGGCCGCGCAGTCTCTTTGCAGGGTATATGATGGTCGGTGAAGCTCTGACTTGATAATGCTTTGCTTAACATTCTTGTATTAACAAATTGTGCTCAAGTTGTCCAGGTGTTTAAGAAGTTTCTTGCGAAATGACTTCCGCGACGGCCTTGTGGCTTGTTTTATGCGTCAAACTTGGTTGGTCCTCGGATCTAACAACATAATCATTGTAGGTCTCTTACTGTACGGAGGTGGATGATGGCGGAGTGGTATTCGCCGGGCGAGGCCGGCGTAAGGTTCGCGGTCCGGGGGGACGGTACGAGGGTGTTGGTCGTTGTGTTGGAAGTAGTGAGAGTTTGAGGCTGGTGCAGGCAACGATCTCGTTTTAGCGGTGGATGGCTGCTACAACGAGGTGCTACGAGGCATGGGTGGATACATAAATATCGACCGAGGAGCTAAAAATTTAATCGGACGTAGTGCTTAAATACAGGACGTGTGTGAGTTGCTTGAAAAACAACAGACCCAGTACGATGGGTAAGTAAAGGCACACGATTAAAAACAAAAGCAATCGTGCACCGGGCAACTCTGAAGACCATGATGCAACCCTGGCAATCTTATCTTAAATTGGAAAGCTTCCTCCCCAGAATTTGCCACCCCGGAGGAGTGCAATCCGACAAGCACTCACACACCGCTCTCCAAATGCTGCCCTGAGCTACGCCTTAGTTATGGCAGAGAAGTGCGGCTCAAGCAATACCGTAACTACCATTTCCAGGACATTCACGGGGGTACACATGCAGCCTCAACGACCTGGATGAAGAGCCGACTAACGCTGGGAACGAATCCGACAAGATGCAAAATCATGGCCATGGCGGGGACTGACACGTACAAGTCTAGGTTAAAAATGGGGTAAAGGTTGTGGGTTGCAAAGTGGAGCACGCAGCACGGTGGTCGAGCTACCCCTTTCAATCCAAATATAGTAATACCAAACATAAAGTAACCCGGTGAGGGCAATAGGGCTTTTGGCTGCAATGCTGCACGGCACCACGTATCTCGTCCAAAGTAACGCCTTACTTGGCTTTTACAAACGTGGCTTAACGTGTATAACTACTTATACAGCGCCCTTCGCTGCTGCGGAGAAATTCTCTTTGGTTTCTCCATGCTACAACCTTGGTCTCATTCGGGGGTATATGAAAATAGCTACTGTCCCTTGATCTCTATTATTCTACCATAATCTCTCCCAACTTGGACTTCTCTCTCCGTTCCTCAAGTGTCGTTCGTCCGTGGTTTTTTTCTCGGGACATCCCAGTAAAACACCCGATTGAAATCTAGAGCCATGATGCCGCCCACTTCGTCGTTCCAGGCCAGATTTGAGTCGAGAATATCGTCATGCCCGACACCGTAGCGAGCGAGCGCATGATGGATTTCAGAAATCTCAGCATCCACATTTACACCGGGCGGCAACACGACGCGGGTTATTGATGCGTTATTCAGCGACACGCCTACCCAGGAGAGAAACATCATGTCTGACACAACGGCGAGACTTCGTAACGGGTAGCCCCCCTGGTCGGAAAGGGAAATCCTCCCCAGGTAAACCGGCATGCGCACCCCTTGGAGGGCTGCGCAATGGGCGTAAACACTGGCTTCATCGGCGAGAATAGCCGCATCCACCGACTGTACCCCCTTGGCGACAAAGACATAGCCGTATTCCGGATCCGTTATCTTGAATAGCACCCCAGTTGCCCCAAAAAGGCCGTACTTGTCGAGACATTCACATCCATCGTCGAGATTGATGGCAAGGCGCGATTTCACGCGTTCGCAGAGGTACGAGGCTGGGATGCGGTGGTGTGAAGGATATTGCCCGTGGCCGCTGTGGAGAAGAGCGTTGGGGCAAGCGGGATCGAGCCGTGGTGGAGGGTTGTCCGATTTGTAGTGCGAGAGGCCGAGGAGACAGGCTTGGGTGCAGTATGGCCGCTTAGTGGCGTGAGGGGGAATATAAAGCGGGTAACCTGTCATGCCGCTGCGGGTGTTGGGGGTAGTACCCGCACTGGTGCTGGTACTGTCACGGGGCGGAGAGTAGGGCGGTGTAGTGCCGTTGCCCACGGTGTTGTTGTTGTTTTTGTTGTTATCTCCCTTTGAAGAAGACGGCGCGGTCCCGTCACCTGTTTCGCAGTCGCCTTCGCCGTCGCTTCTCTTTCGTTTGTTTGCCGTGGCGGCCGACTGCGCTGGTGCTGCTGATCCCCGCCCACCTGCGTCATGATCGCCAGCACCATCTTCGTCGTCATGCCGCTGGTTATCTCGAGTCGTTGCTGTCGTAGGACTGCGACAGGGAGAAGGCGTGGAAGACGGGTTAGCCGATGGAGGGAGAGTAGGAGGTAAGGATGGGGCCACTTGGGTAATGCTCTTCTTGTTCCCTCCGGACGGTGGCCAGCGGGAAAGGGTCAGCTCGGCATTTCGGATCCATTGGGCGGGAGGAAGCTCGGCCTCAAGCGCAAGGAGGCTCAGCGTGGCTAGCTGGGCAGCGTGCGATTGCTTGACGTCGGGGATATTGGCTTGTCGGTTGAGCAGGTGGATGAGCAAGGTTTCTGGAGAGCCCTGAGGGATGGCCAAAAAAACCATGCAGTCGCCCGATGAAACATATCCGTAAGCCAACCCGGTGATGATCATGTAATGGTATGCCTGGCACAAGACCTTGGCCACCATGATCTTGTCCTGAGTGCGCTGATCCGGCGTGGGGGCGCGAGCAGGCCCAGCCGGCGGGTTTGGTTCCTGGGGCCCGAGGGCGCACCGGGCGAAAAAATCGACGGGAAGAGGGTCAGCGCCGAGCACTTCGCGGAATCTCCACCCCTGAGTGACGTGGGCGGCCTTGTATTCGGCAACCAAGGCAGGAGTGCAGACCTCGTCTTCCAGAGTGCACCGAATGCCCCAACGGTCGGGAAAGAGGGCGGTGATGCGATCCGGGGATCTACGTTTCGGCGGCGCCGGGCTGTCCCGGTCGTGCGAATCTTGCGATGGCCTGGGATGGAGGCCATATGCATTGTTGCGAAAGCTGAGCCTGATGCCCTGGAATGACGGATGCGTATCGATGAACTTGTTAACAATGCGCCGCGCGGGTCTCTCGGCATAAGCGCGGACAAAGGGGCGGATATCCTGCTCATCCCGCCGTGACTCGGACGAGAGGTCGTTGCCGTCAATCTGGGCAAAAGATGGGAATATGCGCACGTCTTGGAACTTGTGCGCAAACGCATCAAACTGCTGGTCGTGGAGGGTAGGGAACTCGGTCCAGCGACACAGCGCGCGGGGGTAAAACCTATTGGCGACCTCGGTGGCAGTAACTGCGGATCGGGCTGAGGACTTGGGCTCGATGACCAGCTGTGGGTCAATGGTGGTTTGCAGTTGGCCAAGGTATTCAAGAAATGTGGTGGATTGCAACTGCCGCTCGGCTTCCCCTGCCCGTGACTCAGCAGCTGCGATGCGTGAATCCGCAGCTGCGACGCGTGCATCTGCATCTGCGACGCGTGCATCTGCATCTGCGACGCGTGCATCTGCATCTGCTGCGCGCGCCTCGGCTTGCTTTAGCGCCGCCTGGAGCCTCGCAATCTCCTGTTGTAAATCCGACATTGTGCGCAGATGCCCGTGGTGAGACAGTGTGTTGGGTTGTGTGCTGCAGGTTGGAAAAGCCAAGATCAGCAATTGACGTGGTCACGTGAGAACGCCAGGAGGAGAGGTGGAGGTAGGCGTGCGGGGAAAGGTGGGGTGGGCGCCGTGCTCTGGGGCAGCTGGAAAAGAGAGGCCAACCCAGAACGGACAAGACTGCCGAGAAGCGTCCTAGGCCAATTGGACTCAAGCGACAAATCTCCAAATAGGGAGAGAAACTAACGGGCGGAGTAGGTTGGGTAACAATAAGCAGCAGCCCGATATAAGAGTCTTATTATAACTAGGTACGTAGCATAGGTAAAATTAAAACCTAAACCTTATCTGTATTGATTATACCTAATATTTATATATTATATACTAATATATTAGATTTAAATTACAATTTACCCAAAACCTAAGTTTTACCCTTTAAAATAAAATTAAAGGTAAAAAGGACGTTAAAACCACTTAATAATCCTATTTTTCCTTAATTAACTAAAACGCAACAAAATAAAGATACGTAACACTAAAGCTCGTATAAGAGCTAGCTACTAATAGGGATATTTAGCTAGATCTCTATCTAGTATTACTAAATCATTTTGAGTTAAAATGATTTATTGCTTATACAAAAAAAGGGTCCTAACTGCTACTCCCCAAATAGCTTTGCCAAAGTTAGTTAGAAAATGTATGGCCCCACTTAGAAGACTAGGGGGCAAAGTTAGTTGAAATAGTTGTAAATTACCTACTGCATTAAAAAGCAGGGAACCCAATTACTTTCTGACCCTAATAGTTGCACTTATATCTGACATACTTTATTGGGAATAAACATACTGTACAGTAGCATAACAATGCTGTGCAGCCCGCTGCACAATACAATAAGGCCCTGTAATAAAACCTCGTATTCTACCATACTAAGAACGCTACAGCGTATTTAGCGCCCCGGCACCTCGGCCTTCAGCCTCTACTAAAGACCGATGAGCTAATGGCCATAACTATAATAACCAAGGCTTGCTCTCTCTTAGATAGAAGAATCAAGCACTTATTTATCTTCTTCTCCATGACTTGCCTTCATTACCATTGTGACCATAGTTTCATCAACAATACCACTTGCGAATAACGATTAGATCTTTGTATTTAGCCTTTTAGTAGTCGTATTACGCGTAAAACGCGTTCAAAGTTTTAGTTAGCGCTTAACAAAGTTATAAGCTTATTGTACGCTAATAAGTAACGCGTCGCGTTTGCAAAGCAATCGGTTGGCTATATTTTCTACGTAATGAAGCTGAGGATGGAATACGCCTGCATATAGCTTAATTATATATCGGATAATCGTTTTTTCTTTTAAATCCGTGTCACGGTACCATAATGCTGCCTGCCTGTGGCTACGCAGCTAGATGTAGAAGGACTACAGTATAGTGCTCTGACTGTACAACGTTCCACTTTTTGTGGTGTTTACGCATTGCGTCCTTTGGTGCCGTGACAATCCGTAAGCCTACGCGAGTTAGCTAGAATATCGCGTTATGCAGCTAGCTATTACGTTAGGTAGAGAGTGTTATTAGAGGTATGTTGTAAATTGTAGCTGCGCTTTAAAAAGTAAGCTTTAAATTATCTTTAAAAGCCTCAAAGGCAAAAGTAAGCCTTGATTCTTTTAGAGTCAAATCTATTGTAAATTGATAGTGGGATCAGTGAAAGGAATGAGAAGGTCGCGTAGTGCCACGAAAGTGTACTGTTCGCTTGTCTGTACCGTTTGCTTATTATGCACGTTAACTTTCTAAATATTATTATTATTATTAATCTTACACCCCAGAGGACTGTTCTAAATATATTAACCTTAACTATATATTTAGCTATCCTAAACGTAATATTAGAGGTACTTAGCATAAATTTTATATAAACAGATTATCTACACTTTAGACATAGTAGACCTAAAAGGCTTAAAAGGTAATAATAGCTAAAGTAGCTAAAAAGAGACATTATTATAAACTAAACTGTAATTACCCTAGGGCTAAGCTAGGAAAAACCAGTTACATTAGTATAATAGCTGTTAGGCTAAGGTAAAAGAAATATAGTTATAGTTTACTTAGCTTTAGTTGTATTTCTGGCCCCTTTGTAAACAGTACTCCTTAATCTTAATTTACTACTAGTAGTTCTTAGAATTAGGCTGTAGCTCTGGGGCTCATATACTGGGAGCCAAAGGGTAAACTTAGGGATTGCAGTATAGAGGACAATATAAAGTTCCAAGGGCGGTCATAATAGTAGATATTGCACTTATAAGTAATATATTAATAGGTAGTATATTAGTAAGTAAAATACTAGTAGGTAAAATACTAGTATATAGTATACTACGTAAGTATAATTAGTGGGTAGTCTGCTAGCAAGTATAGTAGTAGGCAATCTGCCAGCTAGTATAATAATTAGTACTATTATAATTAGTAATACAATTAGTAGTAACTATCTAGTATAAAGGACAAGAAGAAGAAAATTTTGCTGTATTATTATCTAGCTAACCTAGCAAATCTAGTATTATTTTTATATACAAATTCCTCTTAAAACCTTGTTAGTGTAACTATGCCCCTTAGTCAAGATCCTCACACCCACTGCGCCAAACACGGCAATTTCCCCCCTGCTAAGACAAAAGGACGAAGAACACCAATAGGGGCATGTCGAAAAGAGGTATCAACAAGGGGTATCAACAAGCCCCCCAAAAGGGGCATCAAGACAAACGCAACAACAACAACAAAACCAAATTCACCAGTCCCTTCCCTACCCTCCCACCCTCTGTCCCAAACCACCCGTAACCCCCCAACAGCCCCCAACACATCCCCCCATCCCACC
>Ga0247760_1002015_pt1 | contig 16694 bp, 15 predicted proteins | sample UWRJL171409R4_FD_179936 | JGI IMG/M metagenome (GOLD analysis project Ga0247760, IMG submission 179936) | Plant litter microbial communities from Arlington Agricultural Research Station in Wisconsin, United States - UWRJ-L171-409R-4 | ecosystem: Environmental > Terrestrial > Plant litter >... | reverse complement strand
GAGCCAACACTTACTGACTGAACTAATTGTTGGATGTTAAACTCTAACGGATAGATGCGCAGCTTTGCGCGGAATAACTTAGCAGAAGGCAAGGGCTGTCGATATGGAAGTAACACCGGTCGATTTCTATCTTGTCTGACTCGCGGCCTGAAGTGTTTGAGCGCAGTTCACAGCGGGCCGAAGTCCAGCGTAATTTGTGTGGGTTCGGGTGGCCTAGAACTTCAATTTTCGCGCCCTAACCAGACTTGCCAGACCGGTTTTCGCCACCGCCTCCCAGGTGCCCAACTGCCTTCCATTTTCAGCCCCCCGAAATTCCACTTTGGAGACCGATATTTCCCGAAGCCCTAGCCCATTGAATGACTGCGCTTTTGTCAGGCCAGTGAGGTGGGAGACCGAGCCTTGTCACATTCTATTATGCGGAACCTTCGAAATATCGGGCGCGGCGTCTTCAGAGCGGCACCTAACGCTCCACGCATCACAGCCTCGTGCTGGGATGCTGCTAGGGACGAGCTCGTGATTGCCTATGGACCAACTGCCGATACGTCGAGGATTGAGCTAGTCAGGCTTTCCAGGGATTTATCTCAGTCACCCTCATGCCTGTAAGTGAACTGATCACCTAGCCCCAATCTGATCTTACTCCTTGCCTATTCCTGACCGCATCGCTGCTCTCTGTAATGTGTCTAAAAACGGTTCATATAGTCTGCCGAGAACGATCGCATCATGGGATGCTGCCAGTCCTAACCCTGATGGCGGACCTGACACCATTAGGATGCTGCATCACAGCAGTGACACTCTCACAACCTACGTCATCATGGCTGGTGGTGACATTGTCACCATCACCGAGGATGATGATGCCAGCGCTTCCAACGAGGCTCATGTTGAGATCGTTGGCACTCTGGACCCGTCCATAGCCGCTGCTCGTTGGTCGCCCGACGATGAGCTGCTCGTTGTTATCACTGGTAATGGGAAGGCCGTGTTCATGAGCCGCGAACTCGATGTTATTACCGAGACCGCCTTCAGCGTAGATGATTTCAAATTGTCAAAGCACGTTTCGGTCGGCTGGGGCAAGAAAGAAACTCAGTTCCAAGGAAAAGGCGCCAAGGCAAAGGCACTCCGTGATCCCACCATTCCCGAAAAGGTTGATCAAGGCACAAGGAGCGCCTACGACGATGGCAGATGCAGCATCAGCTGGAGGGGCGATGGTGCATATGTTGCCATCAACTACCTCGAGGATGGTGTGCGCAGGGGAATTCGAGTCTTCAACCGTGATGGCGAGCTCGACAGCGTTAGTGAGCCTGTCGACGGCCTCGAGGGGGGCTTAAGCTGGCGGCCGGAGGGAAATCTGATAGCCGGTATCCAGCGTCTGGCCGACCGTGTTGATGTTGTTTTTTTCGAGAGGAACGGACTCCGGCACGGGCGATTCCCACTCCAGTTGCCCAAGGACGCCCCTGAAGTCCTTGACCTGTTGTCACTTGAATGGAACTCGGATTCGGGCGTCCTTGCCGTCATTATGAAAGATAGGATACAGCTCTGGACCATGGGCAACTATCACTGGTATCTGAAGCAAGAGATTCATTGTGGCCCGTACGAGGGCCAGGTGCCTCGACTTTCCTGGCACCCAGAAAAGCCTCTCCTCCTCGCCGCTGTGTCATCAAGTAGGTTTAATCATTTCTCCAGACGTTGCGCCCCGACGTTAACTCACACACTCTGTAGAGAAGGTAATTTCCGATGAATACATCCTCGCTGTCTCGAGGGGAAGCACAATTCCTCCCAACGACTACGGGACCGTGGCTGTTATCGACGGACAGACGATCAAGATTACCTCGTTCCGAACGGCAAATGTACCACCCCCCATGGCAATGGCCGAATTCGAAGTTGGGTCCCCTGCCATCGACGTGGCATTTGCAGGCGACTGTACCGCCATTGCTGTACTCCACCGCGACGGACTGAACATCTATGATTTTGATTCCAGATGGCCGCGTCTATCGAGCCCGAGATTGCAGACAGTGGAATTTGAGCGGGCACTTTCAGTTTACGAGGAAGCCCCCCTCCAGGTTGCTTTCTCGGGCCGACACGAGATATATGTGTTGAGAGAAGGTGCATCCGAACCAAGTCTTCTTTGCATCTCAAGTCGACCCGGCCGCGATAGTAAGACACGCCAGGATATGTCCACTTCTTCAGCCATCATCTACTCGTCCATTGACGGTATTGTCGTCCAAGATGCCCTTGGTAACCTGCATCGTATATCCAGTCTAGACTGCCAACCGATGCCCATCAGATTCTCCAGCCTCTTACCGTGGGCGAGCTTTATCACCCAGGATGATAAGCGCTTCGCTTTCGGGCTGTCTAGGAATGGCCACCTCTACGTCAATTCTCGGCAACTGGCGAGAAACTGCACTTCATTCATCGTGACGCCCAGCCACCTCATATTTACAACGAGTAGCCATCTTGTCAAGTTCGTGCATCTGACTGGATCCGAAGATGGTGGGTATCTAAGCCCCTGGTCTGTTGTTTCTCTCTAACAAGTACAGAACTGGACGTGCCTCAGGACGATCCTGAAAACGATGAACGGTGTCGAAGCATCGAGCGCGGTGCAAAGCTTGTTACGGCCATGCCGACCAGGATGAACATTGTCTTGCAAATGCCTAGGGGCAACCTCGAGACTATCTTTCCTCGGGCGATGGTGCTGGCAGGCATCAGGCAACTCATCGAGGAAATCAACTACGGGGCGGCGTTCTCAACCTGCAGGGCACAGAGAGTGGACATGAACATCCTCTACGACCACCGGCCTGCGCAGTTCTTGGAGAATGTTGGCGTTTTTCTTGACCAAGTCAAGGATGCTGCCAGTATTGATCTGTTTCTCTCGTCGCTAAGGTACCATTGTCATTTCTGAGAATTTCCGTGACATTATGCAAGCTAACGACACCTAGGGACGAGGATGTTACCCAGACGATGTACAGAGATACCAAGTCTAGGGCCGCTACCTCGGAGTTAGAATCCAGTGTATCACAGCCTGGGAAGGTCAACGCCGTTTGTGACGCGGTCCTCCAGAAACTGCGCGCCCAAAAAAACGCCAACCTTCAAAACATCATCACCGCTAACGTTTGCAAAGACCCACCTGCAGTTGACAATGGCCTTCTTGTCGTGTCGGAGCTCATGGAGGAGGACGAAAGGTTGGCCGAGCAGGCTGTCGAGCATATCTGCTTCCTTGTCGACGTCAACAAGCTTTTTGACCATGCACTGGGCCTTTACAACCTGGATCTTACTCTCCTTGTCGCGCAGCAGTCCCAGCGTGATCCGCGGGAATACCTACCATACATCCAAGAACTGCACAAGATGCCGCCCCTAAACCGCCAGTTTGCGATTGATGACAAATTAGAGCGGAGGGAGAAGGCATTGGGCTACCTCAAGGAGCTCGGAAACATTGAGGATCTCGAGAAGTACGTGGTCAAGCACAGTCTTTATCAGCAGGCACTGGGGCTTTATCGCCACGACGAGCAGCGTCGCAGAAGCCTCACTCGCCTCTACGCAGCATACTTAAGATACACTTCCCGGTTTAGAGAAGCCGGTTTGGCCTACGAGTCACTCGGCGACTTTTCCGAGGCGGTTGACTGCTATGTTAAGTCAGGCGCAACGTGTTGGCGTGAATGCCTCTACGTTGCCCAACAGCAAGACCCACCAGTAGCCACCGAAACGCTCCAGGAAATCGCCAGCACTCTTGCAGACGCCCTTTGCGAGGCCAAAGACTACGCTGCAGCGGCCACAATCCACATTGATTACCTCGGTGCTGTTGAAACCGCCATCCAGTGCTATTGCAGGGGCTATTTATTCGCTGACGCTCTGCGTCTCGCCGTTCTCCACAGGCGTTCCGATCTCCTGGAAAGTGCCATCGATGCCGGTCTCGCCGACGCTTTCTCGAACAGTACCGAGTTCCTTGCAGATTGCAAAGCGCAGCTCAAGGCCCAGGTTCCGCGCATCGCTGAGCTACGCAAGAAGGCCCGCGAGGATCCCCTAGCGTTCTACGAGGGCGAGTATTGCCGCGCCGGAGAGGATATCCCGGATGACATATCGGTTGCAGCGAGCTCCGGGATGAGTACCAGCGCGAGTTTGTTTACACGGTACACCGGCAAGGGTGGTAGTGTTGGCACCGTGGGAAGCAATGTGTCCCGAGCGACAAGCAAGAACCGAAAGCGGGAAGAGAAGAAGCGGGCACGCGGGAGGAAAGGTACCGTTTACGAGGAGGAGTACCTGGTCAACAGCGTGCGGCGGCTGGTGGAGCGGGTTGAGAGCATCAAAGGGGAGGTGGAGAGGCTGGTTTTTGGCATGACGAGGAGGGGAATGGCTGAGCGGGCGCGAACCATGGAGGAGCTAATGTGTCAGGTCATCGAAGGGTGTCGACTTGCTGTGAAGGAGATTTGGGTTGAGCAGGAAGTCGATAGGACAGATAATCAGTCTCGGGCTTTGCATGAGGGTGAAGGGGTGTGTAAAGCCTCCGGAGGGGAAGGTGTGCTCCAAGAAAGCCTGGAAGCCATGAGAGCCAAGCAAGAGCCTCCAGTTGTGAAGGAATTTGTTCGGCTGGAGCTTCTTGGTGAAAAAAGATGAAGAAATAACCCTAGAGAGGAGAAGTACGGGAAAAACTGACCGCTACTTTGATATCTTGTTGAATACTAAGTGGCACCCCATCCTTGTGAGCAGTTACTGGCGCATTGTTATTATCTCCTACGGGCTTTTGCGTTGGACACTACTTCGTACCGGTTTTTCTCAGTGAGGATGGTTTTCCAGGCAGCTTTTTGATCTCTGCCATCACTGTAGCCATAGTGCAGTGTAAAGGCAGCTTCAGTACGAAGTATCGCTATCGAGAAATATCAAGCTATATGAGTGGGCGGACCTAACAGTGGTCTTTGCGCTGTGGCGACCAATCCAGTTCCCTTGTACATAGGTTGGCTGGGTCTAGGTCTAGGAGACCGCCATAAGCCAAGCCTAACAAGACAAGCTAGGATCTGACCCTCCAGGCAAACCAATTTAAAGCCGCCCAAAATTTGTTCAAGCTCAAACCAAATTTTTACCTGGTCGGCTTGAATACAGTCCAACCCCTGAAAGATTGTTCGTGCGGTACTTTACGGCTTGGCTACATGCAGCCTGTGGATCAAAACTGCCCTGGCATTCTTTTTCTATTTTTGAGGTGTTGATGATGGAAACTTGAGGCCTCAGTGAAGAGGTTCAAGACCTTAGCGAGTATATCTCAGGGCCTTGAATATTGGAATTAAGGCCTAAATATTCTACCTTAACCCGCTGCAGAACAACTTCCCAGCTGTTCATATACTGCACATATCCCTCCTCGATATTCACTAAGCCGCACGCTAACAATCTTTCAGGGGTTGGATTGTATCTTGGATATTTCGCATATTGGGAATCACGTGCTGGGCTTGGAAGCCCAGCAAGCCAACTCAGGTATCGAAAAAAGCTTGCAAGATTTGCCAAAAGTGGTCAAGCCAACCCAAGTTTTGCCCTGGCTTGGCTCGTCTTAGCTTGTGCCGGTCTCTGGCTGGGTCAGTAAATGGTGGGTGGGGGCCCCAAAGTGTAGATGGCGTCGATCTTGCTTGATGGTGGCCAACGGCTCAAATGGTTTGAAATTGCAATGCTCAATTGTGGTTGTTCGAAGATTTACGGAGCATGTGCCACTGCGTGGCCCATGCTTCTGTGGCTCTCACACCCCTGAACAAACCTTGCCAACCTCGCTGAGAAAAGCCAGGGCACGCACTTCCGTTGTGGGGCTGCCCAACCTAGCCCCGCACACTCTGCTATTCGCCGCCTGTTACGGCCTGGAATTGACCGGGTAGAATCCAGAAATTTTCTAAGCTCCCGCCGGAGAACATTTTTTTGCCAGCGCGAGAACTAAATATCAGATTTCCACAGGACTTGGGAGTCACGTACAGCAGAGCACGCAACAATGGCACCGGAACTTCGGAAGAGGAAATCAAAGAGTTCGTATTTTTCTCCTTTTTTATGCTCGGAAAGATGCACTAGAATCGAGGACTGATTCTATATGGCACCTAGGTGCGCTTCCCTCTCCGCCGGGAAAGCAGGCGGCGACGACCAAGAAAGGAGCCGTGGAGGTGAAGGCTCCCAATATTGAGAAGCGAAAAGGTCTGTTATAACTGATCGTTTATCATTCTCTGTGGCATGTTGGGCTGAGAATTTGTCCCCGACAGCGAACGAAGATGCCTCTCCCGTCGCAAAGAAGAAGCAGAAGGCAACCAAGGGACCCAACATCGCCGCTGCGAAGCCTGTCAAGGAGATAATTGAGAAAGAAGCACCCAAGAAGTCGGCGCTGAAAAAAGAGAAGTCCTCCAAGAAACAGTCGAATGGGAAGTCTGAGGAACCGGCGGCGGACGAGTCTATTCCCTCTGATAATGAAAACGAAGATATCGACGCCGATACCCAAGCCCTTGTGGAGACTCTTGACGGGAGTGACGAGGCGGATGCAGACAACGACAAGGAAGTCGGCACATATAAGAGAGGCCAGAACGTGGGCAAGATTCCCAAGGCAAGGAAGGGAGCCAAGGCAGTCAATGGCGCAAGCGGCAGCGGTAAACCAGGGGTAATGTATCTGGGCTCAATACCGCACGGCTTCTACGAGCACGAGATTAGGGAATACTTCAGTCAGTTTGGCGACATTACGCGGCTGCGCGTTGTCCGCAACAAGAAGACAGGCGCGAGCCGACACCGCGCCTTCGTCGAATTCGCCGATACCGAGGTTGCCGACATTGCGGCCCGTACCATGGACAACTACCTGCTTTTTGGTCACATCCTCAAGGCCAAGGTGATTCATCCCGACCAGGTCCACCGCGAGCTCTTCAAGGGGGCTAACCGACGGTTCAATGTTGTTCCGTGGAATGCCATGCAAGGCCGACACTTACAAAGGCCACTCGCCGAGTCAAAATGGGAGGGCAAAATTACAAAGGAGGAGCAGCGCCGGGTTGCAAGAGCGGAAAAACTCAAGGCACTAGGGTACGAGTTTGAACCGCCTGCGCTGAAGGTGGTAGCGGCCAAGGAGCAAACACAAATCGAGTATACGAGGGAAGAAATGGAGAAAGCTGTGGAGGTACCGAAGGTCAAGCAGATTGAGGAAAAGGGTGGGGAGGTCAAAGAGGCTGAAGAAACAGCAACTATCTCTACACTGAAGACGAAAAAGGTGAAGGCATCAAAGGTCAAGAAAGTCAAAGCTTGAGCGGTTGAATTCATGTTCAGCGAATGGTAAATTCAATAACCAACAATATTGGGACTTGATGTATATACAAAGCTTTTTGTCTCTGGACGCCGTGATAATCTGGTGCTGTACACATTATATTCGCGTATTCATCTCCTTGGGATGAGCTGAATGTGCGCGCCAAGCGAACCTGGGGGACCTGTGGGAGGAAGGTTTACCAGGATTATAAGACGCAAGCTAGGTTTTTTTCTACTTCTGCCCATTGGTGAACTTGCCATCGTGGTGATTCCGCGCATGTCCGGTACCAAGGCGAAGGTTTGATATGTATGGAGAAGAAAAGAAGAATCCTCCAGAGAAAAGCTTGCTGTATTGGTGTTTAAACCTAGTTCAGAATCCACTCTAGGCCTTACGTAAGCATTCAAACACAAATGCATTGTCCATCTTGTCCCCTTTAGGCTTGGAGAATTCCGGATCCTGAAACACACCTTGGAGGATCTCTGGTTTGTTGTTTCCGGGTTGTAGCGGGATTGGACGGATTGAATGATGGCCAGATCGGGAGCCTGTTGACAAGCACAAGCGATCTAAGGTGATAATTACAATCATGACGGAAATTTCTTTCCGTAGTATTTCAAAGACTTCCAACGCTAGGCCTTGCGGGCTGGTCTCTTCAAGGAAACCTTTGCATTTTAACCCTTGAGGTGAGATGAAGAAGCTTTCCCATCCGTTTCTCCGGCTTAGTGTCTCGGGAGGCTTTCCTCATCTTCAACATCTTTGGGCATGTGATATTTGACCCGTTCGTTTGCTCATATTCTTGTTTGATCAAGATGATGAGGGCGGCTCAAGGTAAGACAAAGGGAATGTGTTTATTTGTAGCCAGAGGTAGTGTGCATCGTTGGTAGTGGGTGGCTCTGAGGTTGGGGTTAATCGTTGTTTAAGACACATACAAAATACGGGAAACGTGGAGGGAATTTGGTGACGGATGCCAAATTTTTTGTTGCTTTTGCCACAAAACGAAACGCTCGCCGTCACCCTGCCCCCACCTACCTTCCTTTCCGGGGTATCTGTGAAAGCGACACAATTGTTTTCGACCGTGGTGGCTTCTCAGACCAGACAGTCATGTCTTCTGTACCGACGACTTCCGTCCAATCACAAGGTACGTCCAAACACGCACGCCAAAAAGAGATGTCGTCGAATGGAAGCTGGTGGTGGGCTCGGTTCTCGTTAGTGGGCTGCATGCACTAACCTTGAGGGCGATTGTCGCCGCAATTGGGACACAGCTTCTTCCGTCGCGGCATTTGGAAAGAAGAGGGCCAACAAGAAGAAGAAGAACAATCAGACGACGAGTTCTACTGCTGCTGCCACTCCTGCTGCCAACACCGTGAGCACTACGGCTAAGTCTAGTCCCTTAGCTGTCGATCCAGTGGGGGAGGATGGCGCCGAGCTCGACAACATAGAAGACGAGCCAGAGAGTCCGAATTTGGTATGCACGATCTGTCCTCGACATTTTTCTTGTCCTTTTTTTCATTACCAGTTTCCTGCCTCTTTCAATCCGCGCCATGCGATGGCTGACTGACGTGGTTCATTGGCGCAGCAAGCAATGACCAGCGCAGTGGACGACTCGGAAACGAAGGCAAACGAGGACCGCAGCACAAATGGCCACGTCAACGGGCACCCACCCACGACCGATACAGCCAGTGTCAAGCTAGAAGCCATGTCGCAAGATCGTGAGGCCCTGAGGGTCGAAGTAGAGGACCTGCGACGGCAACTCGAGAGCCTACGAGAAACGCACACACAAGAGGTGGTGCAGCTGAAGACAGACCTGGAGGAGAGCGAGTCGGCGAAGACCCATGCCGAGACACAATACCAGACTTTGTTGGGGCGCGTCCAAACGATCAAGGAAACACTAGGTGATCGTCTCAAGCGGGACAAAGAGGAACTGGAGAAAGCCAACATCCGCATAGAAGAGCTTGAGACACAAAATGAGGAACTACAGCAGGCATCACGCGCCGGCAAGGAGGAGACGGTACGGCTGCGTGCCGAAGTACAGGAACAAGGGCGCGAGCTGGCCAGTTTGCGCAGCAGGACGAACCTGTCACAACAGAACTGGATGAAGGAGAAGGAAGACATGACGAGACAACTACAACATCTGAAGAGCGAACTCGATACTACGACCAACGCCATGGGCGAGTGGGAGGTCATAGCTTTGGAAGAGCGGGCGGTACGTGAAGGTCTAGCAGAGAAGGTGGTCGATTTAGAAGAGCAGCTTGCCACAACGCGCGAGTTGTACGAGAAGGCTACAGCAGATCGAGATACCCAGGCGCGAGCCACGGATGGGCTGCAAAGAGCCCTACAGGAAATTCAGGAGGCGCGGAAGAAGGAACTACGAGAGATGGTCGAGACCGCAGAGGAACAGGCTCAAGTCATGAAGAGCAGAGTACAAGATGCCGAGGCAAGGGCTGCCACTGCGGAAGCAGCAAAAGAGTCTCTATCCAAAGAGCTCGAACGGACAGCACCATTCGAGAAGGAGGTGAAAGAGAAGAACCTGCTAATCGGGAAGCTACGGCATGAGGCCATTGTTCTGAACGACCATCTCACAAAAGCCCTGAAATACATCAAAAAAACGAAGCCCGAAGAAACGATAGACAGGTCAGTCTAGCGCCCCCAACTCTCGCTACTCATATGCAGTTCGCTAACCTAGAATATGGATAGGCAAATTGTAACCAACCATGTCCTCCAGTTCCTTGCGCTCGACCGCTCCGACCCCAAAAAGTTTCAGATTCTCCAGGTTATAGCGGGCCTGCTGAACTGGACTGACGAACAGCGGGAGCAAGCCGGCCTAGCAAGGCCGGGCACCTCCGGCCACACCCTTCGCCTACCCACTTCACCATTCCACCGCACGCCGAGCTCACCGGCCCTCAACTCCGATTTTTTTGCCGAACCGACATCGGCCTCCGGCAAGGAGTCGCTTGCCGATCTATGGGCCGGCTTCCTTGAGCAAGAGGCGGGACTGGGTGGCATTCATGCCCCATCCCGAAAAGATAGCACCTCCAGCGTGGCGACAACAACGACAAGGCCAGATACGCGAGGGGTATAGCGAACCCGGGCTTCGACGTCGGCGTTGCCAAGTACCAGAGAGAGCGGGGCGGATGATAGGACTATTTAATCGGTAGATAGATAGACGGAACGAGACGACATTACCCTTTACCATGCTTAATTTTGCTAATGGGATATTGAAGTGTGGGATGATACATCCTCCCCAAGACTACGGGGGGCTCCTATTCCTTTCCGTAGACGTCTGTTCTTCCACTGGCTTCCTGGCGTGAGATGAACCATTGGGGAGGCGTTATATACATGTTGCATATGTCTGGAGAAAAAGGGCAGGGAAAAGAAAGCTGGAGAAATGTTTCATCGCCGAGGACCGCTATGCAGATTCGTTTGTAGTGAATGAAGACAACGAAGATTATGATGTCCCGGTCGCTAGCTGTTACGTTTTGCAAAATCCAAGATACAGCACTCCCAAGTTCCCCACTAAACTATGGACCGGCTCCTGGCCTTAGCACGCTTTGTGCATACATCTCGGCGTCCCGGGTAATGGTTGTGATATCAATGCGGTTCTGCAACGCATCATTGACCCCCTCGATCACATCCCGGTCCTCCATAACGTCTCGCATCAGCCGCACCTCATGACTCCAATACGCGGTGCCACGGGTACGCAGTTCCTCGTCCCGGATCACTGTATTCTTGATGACACCGAGGGCATTGATCTTGCCCTTGACGCCCGCCAGGTTCCGCACTGCTGCATCCACCCGTTCGGCCGCCGTGGGTGGGTTGACAAAGGCACGGTTCGTCGCGCTCAGATACATTAACCAGCCGATGCCTGCATCCAGCGAGGCTAGAAATACCAGCCTCCACACGCGAGCCTTCCAGTAGAAGAAATCCAGCTCCGGCAGCCGCAGCGCCCGACTGTTGAGCTGGTGGTTGTAACCGGCCACCAGATAAACGTCGAGCATCGCTAGCGCCGCACCTCCAATCATGACCGTTGTCCGCCAGGATGCGCCCTCCCGCCCCGCAAGTAGCTGCGATGTCACCAGAGCTAAGACGACAAGGTTGAATAGATGCAGCGCAGCCAGGCCCGGCAGCGCGTAGAGGAGGTATGACTGCGGATTGTCAGCGGTGCAGAATGGGCAGTGCGCGAGCACGCCCGGGCCGAACTGCAAGTAGAGCAGGCGGCTCTCGAGGTTGATGAAGCGGACACGGAGGGCGGCGTCGGTGGGGGTGAGGGCGCCATTAGGGCGGAGGGAGGCGAGGCGGGTGAAGAGGACGTCGACGGGGATTTGGAGACGCGACTGAGTCGTGGCGAAGACGTTGTCTGGTGAGAAGACGGGGAGGGTGCACAGGAGGTAGACGACGGCGACGATAAAGAGGATGGCGAGGGCGCGTGACACCGCGGCCGGCAGGGGCCGAACTTTGAGCCCGTAGGCGCGCGGCGCGTTGCGCACGTTGCGGTAGTAGTTTAGGGCTTTCGGGAGGAGCATGGGCCCGAAAAAGATGAGGAACGACTTGATGCTGATGGTGGCGTTAGTCTGCGCGTTTTGAAGGAGGATATATGCAAATAAAGAAACAGCTTAGCTTGCCTTCCCCATGGAATGCCCATTGTTGCGGTATTTAGGCCCCTCACGAGGCTACCTTGTGTATGGTTTGTGAGGTAGTGTCGACATCGAGGTGCTGGCTCCGGACTGGATGTCTTTGTGCTAAACCCCGAGTGCCACGAGATGCCAGTTCGTCCTTTGTGCCACGCAAGGCTGACGGATGGTGGTGGTTGGGTGGCCTGTTTGGGTGGGGGTTGCACAAACCCCGCCAACCAGAAGCAGCCAAAGCGCCGTGCCCCACCACGCTTGATCGCCGTTTATATTTTCCGTCCCTATAAATTTGTGACTTCGCATCAAATTTTCACCCTCTCAATCCCTCCCTCATACTGCATAAAAGGAGTTTGGATCAGATATTTCCCAACCGCAACACATCGCTTCCGCGAATCTTATATTTATAATTCCGTCCTCGTTGGGCATGAATATACAACGTTGTCCTTAGTTCGAACTTTGCGACGTGAATCGTCTCCACGACTGACACGAGTTTGGCACTTTCGAAGCTTTCGCGACCCCCTTCTCGGGACTCAATGGTCGAGAGAGTCAATATGTTGCCTAGATCGAGCCCAAGTACTCTGCCAAGAGTCATCTCACGTAGTGTTGCAGAACCCCAGCTCCGGCTATGAAGAGTTTTGCGTCAAATGGATGAGAGACATGTTTTTCATAAATTGCCAAACGATTCAAATATCCTTCTTCTCTGCGGAAGTTGTTGTCGGTTTGTTTGTCATAGGCACGGCCCGCTTTTTGTGGTTAAACGCCGCCACCAACCCCACGATGCCCACAACCGTCTCGAATATGACCTTCAACATCCCGTAACATGCCCATTGCCACACAACGATGCTGACACTGCCGAGCGGCGCTCTCGGGAACGACGCAAACCACTCGACATAGTAAGGGAACCACCCATAGGGTAGCCAGAACATGGGTGACCCGCTATACCAAAAGGGCAGAAACCATTGCACGCCCCGCGTAAATATTAACCGCCCGGCCGTAAGGTATCGATCGAAACTTGCTCGGGATGTATCTAGGTCCTTCTCTGTCAGGTGGGACGCTGTTAGCGGCGTGCTGGTCCAGCTGTGGGTAGCACTTGTACTCTTCCTCTCCAGCTCATCAAACAGCTTGTCGTGCTGCCGACGGAGCTTTGCCCATTTTGCAAATTCGTCCTGGCTGCTTGTGGCGTTCAGATCTCGTCGGACGGCGAGGTATTCTTGTTGTTGCTTGCGTTGCGCTGCGAATTTACTAGCAATCGGGACGGGCAGGGATATAACGAAGCGCCATAGCTAGATGATGACAGGTCAGCGCGTTCGGATTTCTCTGCGCCGTCACAGGGCTGGGTATTCGGAGGATTAAAAGAACACACCAGATTGTTAATGCTTGCCGCACCAATGGTGTTGATTAGCTGGACGGCCAGCTCAACGGCGAGTATTAGGACTAGCAATGAAGGCATTTTGTCTGTCTCTGGGGAGTGCGAACTGTTGGTTGCTCGGTCTAAGCTCTTTTGACTGTCTTGCGCCCACGAATGATGACAGAGCTGCCAGCTCACGCCACTTGGCGCGCAACGTCTGGTGACATCTGCAAGGTTAGGGTTAGGGTTGTCCAACTTAGCACATGATAGTAGTAAGTAAACTTGGATGTCGGAGATTTTATTCCTGCATGATCCTTAAACCCGCAGTTCTAAGTTCTCCTGTCATAACCAGCCTTTTTCGCCCGCAAAATCCGTGATTCGATTCTGTAATGTCTCGAGCACTCGAGACCGATGTCGCAACGGCACTCCGCTTGGGAAACCCTCAGAGTGCCTACCAGCAAATATCCTGTGTCTTTAACTCGCCGACAGGCGACGAACTGCTCGAGTTGGAGATTCTGGGAAGAGCCCATCTCTTCCCTGACAGTTGTTACGTCCTCCGGGACGGATACGCCGTGGCTGTTTCGAAGCCCGGGCTCGTTCAGGCCTTCATTGTTGCCAGCCAACTTCTGAAGTGTCACATCGATGGTTCTTGCCCACAACACGGCCCAGAGCTCTTGCCTATCACAGCCGTTATGCTGTTGATGGACCCTGAACATCTTACGGCAGCCAACACTCGCAAGCGAGTCCTTCTCAGCAGGCTGTCATCAGCAGGAGGAGATACCCAAGCTTTGCTCAGAGAGGAGAAATACTTTCTCGATAGCCTCCTGACCAGCAGGCTACACCGGCATACCAAATCACCCACGCTTTGGAGTCACCTACAGTGGCTTCTTCTGCAGTTCTCCACCCATGGCCTGTCTGTAGATGCCCTGCCAGATCTCATGACCGTTGTTTTTGTGGCTGGAGAAAGGCACCCAAGGAACTACTACGCATGGTCGCACGCTCGGTTTTTGATGAAGATGAATCCTAATATCTCTAAGACTGAGGTTTTAGCTGTCGTCAAGACGTGGGCTTTCCAACACTACACGGACATCTCTGGCTGGGCTTTTCTCTATCACCTCCTCTTGGCTATCTCTCATTCCAGCCCGGCAGTTGTCCAGGTAACATTTGAAGAGGTTCTGCAGCTAGTCGTCTCTTTTCAGCTAGTTAACGAGTCTGTATGGGTGTTTCTTCGAACCCTGACGGCGTCAGGTCTTGTGGGAGACACTGAACACTCTCGATTTCTAGCTGCCGGTAACGAATTAGTGGGGTTCTCGAAACTGCCACCAGACCAAAAATTGGTGCAGTCGGCGCTCAGGTGGTGTGAGACATATCGGGTCAAGGATTGATTGCAGTTACGTTGTCACACAACATCGGTTCGAAGATCGGACGTCGAGGTTACGCAAAACCCGACGCCACGGCATCCGTCCCAGTCAGAGTCTCAACCCCGTTGGACTGGTCGTATTTCTGAACTTTGTCCCTGTTGTGTCGGCTCGTAACATTCAACACTAGGGAACGCCTATAGATTGATCAAGCAGATAAAACTTCCCACCAACAAGAGCCATCCTTTGGTCTTCAGAATGGGGTATACATATCAGTCTCGACCAAGCTCCGCGATGATACTTTTCACCACTACGATGGATAATGAACGAGCTCACTTGTCCAAGATGCAAGTAGGTCATATTGGCCCGGCCTTCAACAACCGTTCCGGCCGGTGTCACAGGCACCTGTCTCCAGCGGTACTGGGTGTGTTGTACAGCACAGAACACGGAATACGCACCGAGAATCACACGCCGACCCCAAGACAATTACCAGGAACTCCAAAGAGGCTCTGTGCGAGAGCCTGGACCCCGAAAGCCACAGCGGCACGTCTGGTTCATAAATGGCTCTCCGCAGAGACGGATATGAAGTCAGCAAATAGCCGTCGGCGGAGATTTCAGGGATCGGGATACTTCGAAATGGGAGAGCCGCAGAATTAGCGCTCTCGGTTTGCTCTCCCACACCACATGTAGTCGGTCTTTGTCCCCTCCCCTCCCTCCGGCGGGCCAGGTACACTATCGCGGACAGCGTATTGATGGGAACACGAGGTCCTACATTTCTGATAAAATATCGGGCAGGATGCGGGCAGAGTTCAGCCGGCACAAACTTGTCGCCAGCGAGCCAACCTCTTTTCTAAAATGTACAAAACCAATGCACGCGTCAAATAGGCACGGTATTGCCTGGGCGCAAAACGGCAGGGAAAGGAGAACTCCTTTACAGTCATCAGCAGCTTTGAAATTGTTGGTTGCAGGCTGCTCACATCACTTTGAAGAACATCGGATCATCTTGGCGACGCGTTGGACTTCCGGTTGGACCGTGCTGCGTCAGGCTTTTTTCCCCTGGTTGAAATCCAGTGCATTCTTCCGTTCTGTTCCAGCCCGAGTCAAGACTTTGGGAAGCTGAACAAACCCGGTTCTCGAGGAAGAGGTTTCAATGAGAGACAATTCATGCCGAGTCGCCCTGGACGCTGATCCGTGCTGCATCATTGGCAAGACTGGCTACCTCATTGGCCAGCCGTTTGGGGTCAGCGGGTCAATTCTTGGCGGAGCCCGAACCAGGTTCCCTCTTCCGTCTTAGCGTAAAGTATTGGATGCTCCCCTGTGACGCCCCTCGCCAGGAAAGGAACCCCTACCGCGTCCTCTCCGTGGCAAGGAATCTGTCGGGAGCCGTCCAGCACAATGAACGTCAGGAAACTACGGACATCTGCGGACAGTCGGAGCTCGAGGATGGTTGACCCCGCTTGTACCCGATCTGGTGTCGCCATTGGGTTTGCCTCGGCCACACTTCTCCGCCAGCTCGTGACGCACTTCGACCGAGCAGATGGCGGGGAGTAGAAATTGGATTGAGGATAGCCGGCGCACAGGCGCTGGGCTACTGAGCTTGTTCGAGCCATCGACCCAATCGCAGGGGCCCGAACAGGGTCAGGGGTTCGAGGCTAATGAGCAGATCGTTCCGGGAACAAGCTGCCAGCCGCAGAGTGTTCGACGTTGACGAGCACCGCTTTGTGGATATCGCCGTCTCTTGGGTTGCAGCTTTGCGCCTCTCTTGCTCTAAGACATTTCGTCAAACGTGTTTCCCCCAAGTCGGCTGCAACGCGTGTTCGGCATCTTCGGAGCGGTGAGGGGGAGGGTTCAAACCTCCCCAGCAAAAGCCTTGTTGGGGTGCTTGCCGTTTGCTAACGTTTTGAAAACCTTCGCATCCATCGTCCCGGTTGGCATCGATGGTTTGCTTACAACAACGAAACTGAGCTGACGATGCCTATCTGCCCGGCATAGGCTAGTCCTTTTTGGCGCAGATGCTCAGAGCTTTTGGCTCGAATGTCCGCTACTATGAGCGGGTATTATGGCGTCTCGAGTGACATGTCATGGTGTTCCAAAGCGGCAGCCGCTGCCATGCGAACCCCTGGTTTCCCAGTTTGGCA
>Ga0247760_1002013_pt1 | contig 16712 bp, 8 predicted proteins | sample UWRJL171409R4_FD_179936 | JGI IMG/M metagenome (GOLD analysis project Ga0247760, IMG submission 179936) | Plant litter microbial communities from Arlington Agricultural Research Station in Wisconsin, United States - UWRJ-L171-409R-4 | ecosystem: Environmental > Terrestrial > Plant litter >... | reverse complement strand
CGTCTTCGGCCATATCCGGCTCATCGAGGTTCAGTTCAGTGTTAAAATGGACCTCTGTGCCATTGGCGAGCATTTTGGCTGCGTCGACCTCTCCATTCTCGACAGGGCGAATCACGATTTCTCCATCATCATCCAACACGATGGCACTATCCACGCGGGATGCTGACAGGCCTGGAGCATCGCCCTCTCTTTGCTTAGCAGCCTTGGTTGGTCGTTCATCGAGACTCGCCGGCCCGCTCTGGTACCCCTGAGAAGAGGTGGTACTGGGCAGCGCCTGCTCAATAGCGGCGCGGAGCATCTGGCCGTCTCCCTCGAATGTGAACAGCACACTGGCAGAGTACATGCGACTCTCCTCGTTGCTGAGCACCTTCTCGACCCGCTTGAGATCTTCCAGAAAAGCGCCGGCGATGAGCTTCCCCAGATCCTCATCGATGCCGGCGTTGGGGTTGAAGATAAACTTCTTCATCTCTTCGACAACATTCTCGCTGTTGACCTGCAGCCTGCCGTAGTCCTTGTCGTACACCTTGTACCCCTCCTGGTCCAGCTCGGTGGGGTCCTCTGCGCCCTTGTACACGCGCATCCCAGCAATGCGAAAGCCGTGCGACCCATTCGTGGTTGCCTTGCTGATCTCGTCGAACCGTTGCCTCTTTGCCAGTGGGGCGTCGTCGGCCCACAGCCTCTGTCCAAGCTTGGCATCCAAGATGTTGGGACGCGAAAAGCCGAAAGCGGCGTTCTCGAGCACAACTGATTTATTGGTCGCGATCTTCCTGTTCTTCCCGGGTTGCCACTTGCCGTCGCTCTTGTCCTGCGCCTCTGCAGCGGCAGCCTCCGCAGCGGCCTCTTTCGCCATGCGCAGCGCTTCCTCCTTCATCCCACGACTCATATGGTCGGCGATGGCGGGCAACTGCTCGTCGAAAGAGTGCATATCCGTGACATCGTTGAGGGTCAGCGTCCCCAGGTATACTGGCATCAGCTCGGCAAACTCTGGGTGATCCTTGAAGGCCGACTCGTAAAAGTCAATCTCCTGCTGCACGCATGGCTTGATGAAAAGCTCGCCATCTGGGTCGCACAGAGTACCCTCACTGTTGGGCCAAAAGTCAGTATCGCTGCGCTCCGTCATGTCACGGAGACCGGACTGGAAAGTCTTACTGTCCGGCGACGGCATGATTATAGGGTTTGAGTTCAGCGTGGCTCGGTATTGTCTTGTTGCTCATCATCGACATGGTGGTGTCCCGTCTGGGAATCATGGGAACCGCTGGAGCGTCCATTGTCAACGCAGGTGCAGGCGATGGAGGGGTCGAGAGCGGGTCGCAATCACAAATAGCATGAGCTAAAGGAGGTACGTCACGGGCAAAATCTTCGCGAATCGAGAGCTTGATTGATGACGCAGGCGCTGTTGAGGTGTGGACGGTTGAAGCAGAGGGGGGCGACACTTTTCTACTCAAATAAATTATGGCATGGGAAAATCCAGGATGACGCCCCCCTGTGTGCGGCACCGAATGTTGGTGAGTCGTCCAACGCGGACGCGGGCGGGCGGTGCGCAGTCTGTCGATAGGGCCCCTCGAACCTTGCGACAGGGGACTCCGCATGTCCCATGTCCCGTCATCGCTTCGCCTGTCCCAAGCCCATGCCAACCCCAGGGCAGTCGCCAGGCTGGTAGCGCAGCCAATTGGAGAACGCAGGGGCAAGGTCGGAAGCGACCAGGCTAACCCAGCCAAACCAGGGCGTGCAGGGGAAATGTTCTTCACTGCCCCGATTTTGTCTTGCGCGACACAGCGTTCCCTCCACAAATTGCACACCCGAAGGCAGTGGCGGTTTGAGAGTGGCGGAAACTTCACTGGATGTTTGGATTCGAGATCTCGCAATCTAGCATGGAAACCCGCTCACAGCCCCCTCATGTTTGCCATTCATTCTGCCTCGGCCGGTCGCGGCGTCCCGAGCGTGAATTTTCTCCTGCCCTTGCACGACGACATTGGGAAAGCGGAGGCAATTGTCTCCACGTCTTCAGCTTGGAGCTGAGGGGTCATCAGCTGAACCCCGCTGAACCCAGTCTTAGAGGCTGGAGCCTTAACTACTCTCGGACCTGGAAGAATACCGGTATTGCCTTGTAGCGGCATCATTGGTCGGCGATAGAACTCGGGTTTCCCGTTTGCAGACCAATATTATCCTTAACCCGTATTTTTTATGTATTTCTTTTCCGTCTGGTGGCCAAAATCTGATCTGAGTCCGCTCCCTCATCCAGGCCGAATCTTTTCAGGTTGGCGATGGCGGACAAGAGATTAGATGGAGGCCGCCGCGCTAAAAGACCCTGGTGTCTCTCGTGCATGTCATCCCGCATTTTCGATAGCGCAGGACGGCTGTCTGCACTGCTTCCGTGTCGCGCGCCAACACCAAGGCCATGCCCGGGAGCCCGTTAGTGCGATACCTCCCGGAGCGGCAGCCTTCTCCTAGCAAGAGGGTCTTGTGTTAACATTGATGAACTTCGTGAGGCCCACGAGCCCCTGAACGTCCAGACGACAAGCCACCCTCCACACCGTTGTTGACCTTACCCGACATCAATCTTCGCCAGATGCGCAACCATGTGAGAATATTTGCTCTTTGCATCACACCCTGGAGCGGGCAGTGTCTGGCTGGGACCCGGGCCACGGAGAGCGTTGGCCTCCATAGCCAGGCTCAGAATCTCCAGAGGCCTATCGTGAAACGCGCCAGACCTCGGCGCCAGTGAAGATGAGCATCGGTTTCGATATGGGATGGAATTTCTGCAACGGCAATACTTTCATCTGAAGTTGCAGTCGGTCGGTGCTTCTGTCAGCTAGATTTCTTCGATCTGGACATCTCACAAGCTCCGCCTGCCAGCTGCAAACCATTCCTTCCTCTCATGGTCAACACCACACAGTTTGCTGCCCTTCGTTTGCCAGCGCTGCCTTCGCGCACAATACCCAAATTGCAAGCGGGGCCACAAACACGAAGCTCTCTTTTCTTCCAAATCCACTAACCATCTCCCTGCCCGCTGGCTCACAAGGTGGGCGCCGTGGTACCTTCCCCGGATTCTCTCCACCCTGCTGCGTATTTCCCTCCTCTAACCCCCACTGGCTGTGAGACGCGTGGTCTCCGCAGAGAAACCAAGCTTCACTGCCACACGGCAGATCACCCCGGTCCCCAACTTCGACATGTCCTCACCGACTGACTCCGCCGCTGCTGCGGAGGCACCTTCCGATGCCGAGACCCCCCAGCAGGCTGACACCCAGCGCATGCGCGCGTTTGAGGTCGTGGGCAAGAAGAAAAAGAAGAATAGGGGTAGGGCTAAGGCGGTCAAGAAGCGTGGAACTGGCTTTGAGGGTGAGTCCTTGTTCCGTGGTATTACATCAGGAGGACCTGGGGGACTAACCAGACATAGAGTACTATTGCGATGCCCCCTTGACCCCGGCCGAGTATGAAGAAGAGCGTGAAGTTTTTTACCCGGCGTACAGGCCCTTTGTCTCGCGTATCCAGGACTGCATCCAACGCTTCCGGGCCACCCGGCACATGGACAACGCCCGTAACCTGGCCTTTAGTCGCTACCTCATTCTTGGCGGAGTTGATGCCTACCCTCGTCAGTTTCAGGGCCTCAGCGGTATGAAGAAAGATGATTTGGGATACAGAACAAAGGCCGAGATGCGGACTATTGCGGCGGACGATGTGATTCAGCGTGGCGAAGCTGATAAGGCTGATCCACGATTCTACAACCCCAACGATCCCGAACACTGGGAGGTCGACTTCGCCGGTGTTGTAGCCGGGTACTTGTAAGCACAGACTTACGCTTGCCACGTCATTCTTCTCGATACTGACGTGTTTAGCTCCGATGACTTCAACCATGACAGCGGATCCTTGGAGGCCTATATTCTGGGAAGCGAAGTTGTCAAGAACTTCCTCAAGTATGTTGAACGCCATGATGTCTGCCCAGAGTACGCTGCAGACATACGTAAGGCTCTCCAAATCTGCGATCTCGCCGTAGAGGAGAAGCGTCTCTTGATGGATTTGGTGACGGCTCTCCCTGGCTCGTTCAACAATGCTGCCACTGTGATGTTCACTGGAAACGAAGAGAAGAGTCCTTTTGAGTTCGACAACTACGGCCAGTTCAATGGGCTTGGTGGATCCCTCGACGAGGACAAGGCCCGCCTCATATTCGGCGTTAACATAGCTATGCAGCTTAAGCTGGAGCAGGGGAAACGGATCGCGGCAGCCCTTGAAGAGAAAACACTGACGGTAACGGAGACAGAGGACATGACATTGGAGGTTATCGAAATCTCCTATCCTGACCAAGAGCGCCGTTCTAAGTATTCTGCGGCCAATAGATGTCTGGCCGGCGAGTTGGAGATCGAGCCCTGTGGTTCTGTCACCTTACGTTCGACCTCCATCAAAGATGGAAAGGATACCTCGGACGCTGATGCGGTCTTGGGGGTGGCCACAAATGACATGGAAGTCACCTTCTTTCTCGAGAAGTCTATCTTGAAGCTCCTCAAAATCGGCATGAAACTGAGAGTCAAAGTCTGTACTCTGAACGAGGGTATCCGTTTCATCAAGGCTCTAAAGGCTGTCTATCCGACTTACTATACTTTCTTACCTCAGCAGTTAATGCTGAACTACAAGGAGCCAACGCCCTACAACCGTCGGGCTCCCAACGTCCATGATTATGACGAAGATGGGCGTCTCAAGGGCCCTGAGCAGGAAGACGAGAATGTTATCGAAGAGTGAGGCGGCCCCCCACTGCTTATCAGAAACAGCTGCGGACTCTCGGATATCAGCGGAATAGAACCTGAGATTTTGAGGACGGGCAAAATGCTGGGTGTCATCATTGCACTCGGGATACCTATCTCGCATTTGGGTGAGGTGAGGTCTAGCCCCCATATCGTTTAGTTGCGCTTTGGCGGAGGTTTCACATAGTTGGTACCAAAGGTGCATAGAAATAGAAAGCTGTTCGCTCAAATTGGGGTCTCGCCCTTGTTTGCCACGTGAACTCTTGGTTTCCGTCGACCACTTACCTAGGTACTCAAAGTAGATATGTACCTACAACTTTGACCCTAGGTTTTTCTTTTTAAATGGCGACACGCAAGCCGAATTCCGAAGGCTAGGGAAGATGCCCTGAAAGTCTGGTCGGCCTGGAATATTCGGCGTCCTTCCGACGCAACACACGGCTTCGGATATTCCTTTTCTGCGACGCCATTCAGCTGCGCCGCGAATGGTGAGTTTGGACGGACGAATCCCAGGCCATCTCAGCCGCATAAGGCGCGCCGCAGTGCCCCAAAGACACCAGTCGATTGCAACCCTCTAATTTCTGCTTGGAGCAGAAAAGGGTGCCAACAGGTTAAGTTATTGGCTTTGCCGTCTCGACCGAACTCGTCGAGCCGTGCGTTCAATGTTGCATCCCAGTACCAGTCCAGTCATGGATGTTCAATCTCTCTACCTGTACGCCAGACCCCGCGGCGGGTTGACGCGGTTGGCCAGGCATATGTGACTATTCGTACATATAGGGCTGGCTGGCTGCTGGAATGCACATACATCATGAATGTAAGGGTGAGGCGGGGGGTAAGGGGGGTAAGGGGGGGACCAGAGTTCCAAGTTTTGGTACAATGACCAGACCAGACCAGACGGGAGCCCGCCCGTTAATAGGTTATCGTGATCAAAAAATGGCACGGGCGTGGGTGTGCCACATTGCCATTTGGTTAGTTGGTTAATTGGGTAGTTAGTTAGTTCTACTACCTAGGTAGGTAAGGTAGGCGGCCTAGAAGGGTAGAGGGTGGATTTGGTCTCTTCCTAGTACAGGTACATTACCTAGTACCTAGTCAGGCTCGGGTTTGGTAGGTAAGTACCAAGGTGAGGTAGGTTTACTCGGTGCGGGCTGTCCGAGTTGACCTTTGGTGAGGTGGTAAAGGGAGGAAGGGAGGGACGGAAAGAGAAAAGGCTGGACTGTATCAGGGTCAATCGTCCAGTTAGTTACCCTAGCGACCTAAGTACCTAGCTACCTAGTTTCATGGCCATGTGGTATCGGTGAGTTTAGTTTTTGTTTGCCCTTTACACGTACATGTAATGGCTTACATGTAATGTATACGCCCGCCCCCAAACATCATCTCTGGTCGGTGAGTGGTCGTAACCATCTGACCCCTTTGTCAAGTGATCGCGCCTCATAACCCGAAATGGCGAGTCAAGGGATGAAATATTGGACGGAATGGGAGATGAGGGGAACAGCAAACGGCGGAACGGCGAGGGTGTTGTTGGTGGTGCTTCCCGGGCCGTGCGAATGCTGCGTCTTGGTATGGGGATGTGGTGATGGGCTGTGATTGGGTTGTTGAGGGAACAGAGTGAAGTTTTCGGGAATCGGTCGGCCACCGCCATTTCCAGGCTATGAGTCGGGGTTGTGGGGAATATATAACGGAACCCCAGTTGCCCCCGTTGGTAAAAAGAGGGAACAAAGTTGAGGATATCCGTTCTCTACTTTTCCCCTCCCTTGATCTTGCAAGGCCTTGTACGCCAAAGCCCTCACAATGGTGTCTCTCACCCATCTCCTTCTACACTCCCTCCTCACTTCCGCCCTATGCCGTGCCTTCTCCCTCCCTTATTTCCCCCTCGAAACCCGTGACGATGTCCTCGCCAAACCCCCTTCTACAGAAACCCCCAACTTCAACCATCCCCTCCAAATCACTTTCACCGCCGGGCCCTCAGATCAGTCCTCCCCACCTACCCTTGAGCTCCTCGCCGCTCGCCGCGCTCTCCTAAAGCTCAAAACCCTCCTCGGCCCCGCTGCCCTCAAGTCTCTCGTCGCCGCGGACATCACCTCAGGAACTTCCGCATGGCAAGCCGTCCTCGCTTCTGCCCACGACAACGCCACGTCCCCGGACCCAGGCACGCGGGTTCTCGCGTCGGTAGCGTTCTCGGCGGTGCCTCCCAACTGCGACGCAGTTCCCAAGTTTAGCGCCGTGGGGTTTGCCGGCTGGTTTGGTGACACGGCGTTCAAAAGGGTGGAGAAACTATGGGCGGGCCACCCGGAGCATTATTTTATTGACATTTCCCAAAACAGCGATGGCACCCTCGCGGCCGAGCTCGTGGAGCCTTGGGGCCCTTGGGTGACGCATACTAAAGTCCCGAGACTGGCGCCAGTGACGGGCCAGCCGGGAGGAGGGGCCAAGATGCCCTGGATGAAGGAGAGGAAAGAATTTCCGGTGCAGTCGGTGGGGCAGGAAACATTAGTAGGGAGTGGTGGCGGTGTGGTGGGGGATTTGCATTATAGCTTTCGTGACATAGAAAGAAAGGGGAAGCCCGGAAAGGTTTGTGGGATTGAGTTGGTGTTGGATATGTGGATGCCGTCGGGGACGCCCGTGGAGGTCAAGGAGGGGATTACCCAGCATTTGGCGGTTGAGTATTATAACTGGGTAGGTTGGGCGTATGAAGATATCAAGTCGGGGTTATATGTGCCGGCGTAAGGTTCACGTAAACGTGTCATACCTGCTTAGGTAGGTAGTTGGATTTGAATCATAATGAGAAAAAAATGGTTTGCGCGTCGAGCGCTACTCCTAGCTCAAGGGGAGAAAGTACAACCAAACATCCGTGACAGGGAGAAAAAAAACCTGACAATTCCCTACTCCAAATCATGCTGTCGTCATCTCAGTCGCGCAAAGCCAACAAGCCACCCCATTCAAAGGCCAGTACAAATTATCATCACAACATGTCTCTCCACGTAGTCCATGACGACGCCCTCTTCGATCGCTGGTTCGTCACAGCTCGTCGGTAATTAGAACCGGAGTCCTAATCCTGGGTTTGGATCTTATGGTCTCCAGCGACCACCTGGGCGTAGCTCGGAGGCGGCGGCATGTTGCTCGAGCCTTCGCCAGCATCATGCTGTTGTTGCTGTTGTGCTGGGGCCGGCGTCGGTCCTGGACTCGGAGCCGGTGATGAACTTGGGCCGCTGGTAGTGCCGTAGTTCATGTACCCGTGAGGTTGCGGCTGGCCCTGGGGCTTGGGCTGACCGGCATGGTGTTGGTGTCCATGGGTTTGCGGTTCGTGTACAAATACGTAGACGCGGCTGTTCTCAGGATCGGCGGCGCCAATGTATTCGAACTCAGGTTCGGGGAACTTGGCGATGATGTACCAAGCGTGGAGGAGCCCGGGAATCTGTTGCAATTCTATCAGCGCTTTGTTCAGAAACATGGCGGGGGATTCGGCGTACGTAGCCAAGTGTGAGGAGCAGGATATTGATTAGGGAATCGGCGGAGCAAATTCCACGCTTCACCCAGACTAGAGAAAAATGGCGTTAGCACTGATCGCGCAGACCTGCGTTACCGTTGGCCTTGGGAGGAACACTCTGCATCGCGACCTGCGGGGTAACATGGCGGATGCCTACCAGGGAGCGGCGGGAAGAGAATGGCGATGAAGCCAAGGAAGCAATCGGGGGAACACATTCGTAAAGCTGCGCGAGATCTCTCAATATTTGGCAGTGTTTGCTGAAAGTAGGGCCGGAGGAGTTGTCAGTGGGGAGTTGGAGATGGTCTGATGATAATGAACGGTCGGGGCTGGGAGTCACATAACAGTAAGCTTGCGTAATGCGCAATTGGGCAGGCGACTGGTCAGGAGGCCGGTTGCAAGCGGCACACGACTGGTACCCACAGTGGGGGTTAAAGATTCAGGGTTACTGTTGCACAAACTTCATCAAGTACTGACAGTTTTTCAGATGGGTGACAACTCGTTTGAGGCTTGAACTGTATTGAGTGTATCACTATCAGTGGGAGTTAATATCAAAGATAGAGAGTATTAGTAAACAAACTCTCCGTGTCAATTTTGTGTCCTTCTGGGCCTCCTCGAAGCTCTTGCCCTGACGTAGAGGACCCACTTAGCGACTTTGGCGCGCCAAGACACCGCGACCCACCGGACAGTTTCGCTGGAAAATCTTCGGCAAAGCGTCTTCAACAACTACTCCAGCCAAGGCATCAACAACGCCTCGAGCCAACGAGTCAACGCCTTGAGCCCAAGATGGATGACCTGGAGTCCCTGGATTTGCTGTCCCTTGTTTCCAAGGTGACCTCGGAACTGCAAAACCATCTGGGCGTCAACGAAAAAACTCTAGCCGAATTTATCATCGCACAGCGCCTGGAATGTGCTTCGTTCGCCGAATTCAAGGCCAAACTGGCCTCTATCGGCGCCGATTTCCCCCCCAGTCTTGTTGAAAGCATAGACCGCCTGGTGCTGGCGATGCACCCGAAATTCAAGGGCCAACGGAATGGAGCGACGAAACACGCCGACGACGACGAATATCATGGCCGCTCGGCTGAGGAGAAGACGAAGGTGTTCAAAGGTCTATCAATACCAGACAAAGAGATTGACGCGACAACAGCCCACAAGGAAATCGACGCGATAGACGATACACTTGCCTTGCTCGAGAGTCTGGAGCCAAAGCGGGGAAATGTCGACAGATCACGAAAGAGGAGCCGAACTCCAGACGACGACTACCGAGACGAAGGCAGACTGAAGCGCAAGGACAGATACCGATCACATTCACCTCCTGGGCGGCGGTCGCGATCGCCCAGAGGCCGGAGAAACAATGGCTATCGTGGCGACGACGACAGGCCATGGAGACGGAGCCGAAGTCCGATCGGTTACCACCAAGATGACGCGCGACGGAAACGCAAGGACGATGACTTTCGTCGACCCCCACCTCCCGAGCTGGACGACTCTGCAGTTCTCTCCAAGGTCTATGATGGCCATGTTACGGCCGTCAAGGACTTCGGTGCCTTTGTGAACCTCCATGGTATCAAAGGCAAGGTGGATGGGATGATTCATGTCTCGGCGTTTGGTCAACGCGTTGCGAACCCCGCCGAACTTGTCTCGAGGGGCCAAGATGTGAAGGTTAAGGTTATCAAGATCGAGGGCAACCGGATCGGCCTTTCGATGAAGGATATTGATCAACAAACGGGAGAAGATATGGGCCAAGAGGTGAGGGTTGGCTCTGGTGCCAATATGGAGGCACTGGGTGGCCGTGGAAGAGGGGGAGGGGGCATTGTAGATGCCGGAGCACCGAACGGCTCATTCCAGGCATCTGCAGTTGCTCGGCAGAACAAGAAGCGCATGACCTCTCCAGAGCGATGGGAGATTCGACAAATGATCGCCGCCGGTATTGCCAAAGCGTCCGACTATCCTGATCTCGAGGAGGATTACCAAGCGACATTAAAGGGAGAAGGCCAGATGGATCTCGAAGAGGATGTCGATATCGAAGTCAGGGACGAGGAGCCACCGTTCTTGGCTGGGCAGACGAAGCAGTCCCTTGAGCTGTCACCCATCCGTGTTGTCAAAGCACCAGATGGGTCCCTCAACCGCGCTGCTATGGCTGGAGCGAACCTCGCCAAGGAGAGGAAAGAACTTCGGCAACAAGAGGCGGATGGTGCAAAGGAGGAGACCAAGGTTGACCTGTCGTCACAGTGGCAGGACCCCATGGCTAACCCCGAGACCCGTGTGTTTGGCGCCGATGTCAGGAAGCGGGCGCAGGCGACGTCGGCGAAACCGGATCACATGCCCGAGTGGAAGCGAGCCGTTGTACCCAGAGATCAGTCGATGGGTAGACGTACCAATATGAGCATCAAAGAGCAGCGCGAGTCACTACCGGTCTTCGCGTTCCGAGAGCAGCTCATCCAAGCTGTCAAGGACAACCAGATTCTCATTGTCGTGGGCGAGACGGGTTCCGGTAAAACAACCCAGCTAACGCAATATCTTGCCGAGGCAGGATTTACCAACAAGGGAATGATCGGATGTACACAACCTCGTCGTGTGGCTGCCGTCTCGGTCGCAAAACGTGTGTCCGAGGAAGTCGGATGCCGCCTTGGTGAAGAAGTCGGGTACACCATCCGGTTTGAGGATGTGACCAGCCCAAAGACTAGGATTAAGTACATGACGGATGGAATGTTGCAGCGTGAGATTCTGATCGACCCTGAACTCACCCGGTACTCGATCATTATGCTTGACGAAGCCCACGAGAGAACCATTGCGACCGACGTCCTGTTTGCTCTCCTGAAGAAGACACTGAAGAGGAGGCCCGATATGAAGATTATCGTCACGAGCGCGACTTTGGATGCGGACAAGTTCAGTGAATATTTCAACTCGTGTCCTATCTTCACAATTCCTGGTCGAACGTTCCCAGTCGAGATTCTCTACTCCAAAGAGCCCGAGTCAGACTACCTGGACGCTGCCTTGACAACAGTCATGGAAATCCATCTCCACGAGCCCATGGGCGATATCCTACTCTTCCTGACTGGCCAAGAAGAAATCGATACGAGCTGCGAGATCTTGTACGAGAGGATGAAGGCACTGGGTCCCAACGTGCCGGAACTCCTTATTCTTCCCGTCTACTCTGCACTCCCCAGCGAGATGCAGAGTAAGATTTTTGAGCCTGCTCCACCAGGTAGCCGAAAGGTGGTGATTGCCACCAACATCGCTGAAACATCCATCACCATTGATCACATTTATTTCGTAGTTGATCCCGGCTTTGTCAAGCAAAATGCCTACGACCCCAAGCTCGGCATGGACTCACTGATCATTACGCCGATTTCGCAAGCCCAGGCAAACCAAAGAGCTGGTCGTGCAGGCCGGACAGGGCCCGGAAAGTGCTTCCGGTTGTACACGGAAGCGGCCTTCCAGTCAGAGATGTTGCCGACGACGATCCCTGAGATTCAACGGCAGAATCTGTCGAATACTATTCTCATGCTTAAAGCCATGGGCATTAACGACCTCCTTCGATTTGACTTTATGGATCCACCTCCCGTCAACACGATGCTTACAGCGCTCGAAGAGTTGTACGCATTGGGTGCTCTGGATGACGAAGGACTGTTGACCAGACAGGGCCGAAAGATGGCCGACTTTCCGATGAACCCATCGATGGCCAAGGTGCTTATTGCGTCCGTGGACAAGGGGTGCTCGGAGGAGATGGTGACAATTGTGGCGATGCTAAACCTGGGTGGTTCCAGTTGCTGGTACCGGCCAAAGGAGAAAGCGAACCAAGCCGATCAGAAGAAGGCAAAGTTCAACGACTCTCACGGCGACCACCTCACATATCTCAACGTCTACAACTCGTGGAAGAAAAATGGATATTCCAACTCTTGGTGTTTTGAGAATTTTATCCAGTCGCGGCAGATGCGGCGAGCCAAGGATATCCGGGACCAGATCGTCAAGATTATGGATCGGCACCGGCACCCTATCATTAGCTGTGGGCGGGAGACGGATCGGGTACGACAGGCGCTTTGCGCGGGCTTCTTCCGGAACACGGCCCGCAAGGATCCGCAGGAAGGGTACAAGACGCTCACAGAAGGTACGCCCGTCTACCTCCATCCTAGCTCGGCACTGTTTGGGAAACAGGCGGAATGGGTTGTGTACCACGACCTAGTCTTGACTTCACGCGAGTACATGCACTGCACAACAAGCATCGAGCCCAAGTGGCTGGTGGAGGCGGCGCCAACCTTCTTCAAGGTTGCACCGACTGACAAACTTTCAAAACGAAAGGCTGCGGAAAGGATTCAGCCTCTGTACAACAAGTGGGCTACGGAAGATGACTGGCGGCTCAGCGCCCAGAAGAGAGGCGGTCGGTCAGGAGGTGGTGGTGGAACGTGGGGTTGATGGGTTTCTGCTTGTTTGTATCATAGCACGTTGGCGGGATTCGCGGAAAACAAAATGATACCCACGTTTAAGCATTGATGTTTTGACCTAGTATTTTGAGTACGCAGGGGCCCAAGTCGACAAACCCTTCCCCTCCTCCCCCCGTAAACAAGATATCGCAGTAGCAGTAATGCAATTTGACCCGCCTCGGGTGACCGGGGCATCAATACTCTCTCTCATCTACCATCTAATGCCAACAGCTTGCAAATTTACGGCTGAGGTATACCTGGGACAAAAAGACCACCACCAAGCTCCCTCACTTGAGAGAGGTTGGTGGCTACGAAAAACACCGGTGGGTTTTTGCTTCGGCGACAGTATCGAACCCAGTACCTCGTCCCCCCGAGGCAAAACGACAGCCGGCGCCAGTAGCCCACTTGAGCCATTGGTGCCTGCGGAAGTCTCCGTTGTGGTGCCCCAGGGGTCGGTGTGAGGACCTTGCTTGACCTAGTATATATACTGCGATGAGGTGTCCTCCTTCCCAAGCCTCCATAAGGCTGCCGTTAAGTTTGTAGAATAAAGTATCGCGCGAACAATCTTTCACGGTCTGGATTTCAAGTGCAAAGTCAAGGGTCACTTGTTATGCATGCTGAGATGTGAAAAAGGTTGTCAGCACCTGCGGCTGTGGCCGTATCAGACTGTGATTCGCTGTCACACGGCATGTCACAGCCGCAAATGGCGGCAAAGATGTCCGATGGCCTGCATTGCATTGGCATCGGTATTGGGGTGTGCAGTGCATGTGCATGTGATTACATGACACTCAGCCTCACTCACTACACCACACCACACCACACCCACACCACTCCACAATGCCTTCACCGGTCGTTTGCTTTTGGGGGAACACAATTGGAGGGGTAATAATTGTGGTGAGCGGTCAAGAAGCTGAGTCGAAAATTCAATTCTCTTACCTCAATCCATCACCTTGACAGCATTCAGTGAGATTGCGGACACCTGAAATCATATCGAACAGCCATGAAGTCTCTCTTGTGCTGCTTCAAGAGCCAGGAAGTCGGTGAGGGCGAGGGGGAGACCCCATCGGTGCCGGTTCCTGCGCCTACTTCAGGCACTGGCCATGTTCCGACTTCTGGAAATGCCAACGCCGGGAACGGCGACGATAACAACAACGACCATGGCGACCCGCGCCAATTCATCCGCAATATTTTGCAGCGCCTCGAAGATGACCCGGATGACGCCGACCAGCAGGCCAAGATGGAATCCCAACTTGACAAGCACACGTCGACCGTGTTCGATGTTCTCCGGGAACAGATTGGACGACTCGCCGCCGAGGCCCCGATCTCCACCCCGGCTCCCACGGCCGTGTCTCTCACTGCCCCTCCGCTTCCCGACTCGGATCCGGACTGGGTCAACTGTATCGGTGAGCAGCGTTGCACACCCGTGCAAAAAACTAAACCGCAAACCCTCGCCGAGCTTGTCGCCATCATCAAAGATGCCGGTGCCCGCCATCTGCGTGTTCGCGCCATCGGCTCCGGCCATGCCTTTTCCGACGTGGCCCGCACCGACGGGGCGATCCTCGTCAACCCTGTTTTGCTCAACGACATTGATGCCGTCGACGCCTCCCTCCTCAACCCGGCTTTTGTCCCGCTTGCCCCCCGCCTCCTCACCGTCCAAGCCGGCATTACCGTCCGCGCTCTCCGCACCGAGCTCGACCAGCGTGGCCTCGCTCTGCCGAACATGGGCGGGTACGACGGGCAAACCCTCGCGGGGACTCTCTCGACGGGAACCCACGGCAGCGGCATCACCTTTGGGCCCCTCGCCAGCATGGCGCGCTCCATCATTCTAGTCAGCGAATCCGGCACCGTCTACCAAATCGAGCCGTCCCCTCCCCGCGCCATCACCTCCCCGACTGCCTTTTCTGGGGTCATTGCGGGAACCACAGTGTCTGCTACGCTGAAACAATCCGACGCGTGGTTCAACGCCGCGCAAATCGCTCTCGGGTGTCTGGGTGTGATTTACGCCTACACGATCGAAGTAGTCCCTGCTTTTTCCGTGAGAGAGACCCGCCGGTCCACTACGTGGGGTGAAATCAAGTCCTCCCTCACTCCGGAGAAATGGACTTCAGGAACCGGTGGTATTGCCCCCATCGTTGCCGCGGTAGATCATTTCGAATTGGTGATTAACCCGTACTACCGCTGGTTCCGCCATGCTTGTGTACGAGTCGATCGGGTGCGCGTTTCCAACGATACTCCGCAGAAGGGACAGCGACAAGATTGGTTGGAATCACTCCTGCAAACTGTCGCTGTCCAAAAAGCCCCCGACCTTGTCGCTTTCCTTACGAAAATCCCGTTTCTGAGCCCGCTGGTGATTGACCAGGCTATCATGACGCTTGTTTACGAAGATGAATATATCGACAAGAGCTACAACATCTTCAGCCTCGGTCCTGCCAACGAAGTCAAAGGCATGGCCCTCGAACTACACTGCGACGCAACGCAATGTGTCCCGGTAATCGATAAACTGCTGCAAGTGTTCCAGGAACAGGCCCTGCTGAAAATGTGGTTCATGGCGGGACCTTTGGGAGTAAGGTTCGTAGCTCCGTCAGAGGGTTACATTGCTCCGCAGAGCGGGAGAATGACTTGTACGGTGGAATTGGCCATGCTAGTCGGGTTAGAAACGGGCAAGGATTTGGCAAGAGTGGTGAAGGAAAGGGTGTGTACAAGAGACGCGGCTTCAGTGAGGGTGCATTGGGGACTGGATATGGATTTTGTTACCGCACAAGATGTGAGGGCCTGGTATCCGCGCTGGGCGGAATGGCTAGCTGTGTACAACGAGCTGAATACGACGGGCATGTGGAATAATCGGCTGACGGATCGGTTGGGCATCAGCGTTTAGGTTTAAGGGGGTAGACTTAGTAAAGAGCCTTTGGAGAGGCACGCAGAGAGCAGTTTTATTGACTTTAATGAGGTGGGTGATGTGGGGTTTGACTGAACACTTTGGTCCCGGTGAACAACAACACGAACACGAACCAGGAGGAGGCAAGGAAGGAAGCTGCAAAGTCAAGGCCAAGTACAAGGACAAGGATTGACGTGGCGCAACGTGGATTGGTTTGGGAAAACAAATGTTCGACCATTACACATCTATTCTAGAGATAGAGATAGATACCAGACCAATTTTTTTTCTTTTTTCACCGGACACACGACATTTCCGTTAATTTCACATACATGGCAAAATCTGTTTTTACTTCATCATTGAAGAGATGATTCCGGTGTGACTCAATAATAGTTGCCTCCCAATCAGTCAAGCTAGTGCAGTGGTGGTCGTGTGGTGGTGTGGTGGTGGTGTGACTCCAGCCTCAACTGTCACGCTTAGCACCCCCCGATTGAGGATCATGATACATGTTGGGATTATCTACCAATACACTTCCTAGACAATAGAATAAGCCTCGCTACGTGGCAAAACTTTTCCCTAGCCTGCAACGAGTTGTCGTGGTCTAGTCCTTTGAGAGCTAGTTAAGTAAGTAAAGGAAAGCTGGTTGTCGGCGGGTCGATACGTGCTCATTCCGAACCCCCCCGACCACCCAACCACTACCATCTGAGAAAAACAGGTTTTGAGGTTCCATAAAATGTGGCAAACATTGATTCCTGCGCATTATCTGCTCAGAGGGTACTGGTATGTCTGGTCTTGGTCGAATCTACCTTCCATGTCAGGCGCTAGATAAGATATAGACACTTGCATCAAATTTCGTCGTGTCCATATCACAATGAAACTCCGCCAAGGCCTTGCCACAGTATGCACTAGTGTAGAGACGGCTGTATCAAGCGAGAAGAGCCTGGCTCACATCATATGACTGTGATAATTGGCAATGGATGCTCCGACGTGCATCAGGCTCGCAGGGTCTAGACATGCAATAGAGCTAGCGAGCTGAAATGTTGCGTACATGTATGCTACCTAGATGATGTATATATCGGTATTGGTACTGCGCGCAGCGAAGATATGACATTTAGAAGGGCATTTGCATCCTTATCTGCTGGATAAAAAGTCTTTGTCTGTACATTCGAGGTACATGTACATGTTGTTCTCCAGCTACACGCACC
>Ga0247760_1002012_pt1 | contig 16712 bp, 21 predicted proteins | sample UWRJL171409R4_FD_179936 | JGI IMG/M metagenome (GOLD analysis project Ga0247760, IMG submission 179936) | Plant litter microbial communities from Arlington Agricultural Research Station in Wisconsin, United States - UWRJ-L171-409R-4 | ecosystem: Environmental > Terrestrial > Plant litter >... | reverse complement strand
GGGGTGATCTGGAGAAGGGGAGGAAGTTCGGTCCTTAAGGGGGACGGGGGCTTGCTGCATGGATTGGAGGGTCTCTCAAACTCGGAAGTAGGCATTTCAAATTGGCTGAGAGGCGTCGCGAATTGTCAGTCAGACCTGTATTGAATACTCTAACGTCTAAGACTGTCCTTCTGATGCATTCCAGAAATTCTGGCTGGGAACCTGAAGTCTAACTGTAGGATACGTGGTTGTCGCCGTTGATCCGCAGCTGGGTTTCCGGATTGCCGAGGGTGCGTGGTACACATGACTGACCTGACTGTCGTCCGCAACCAAATCCGTGAATAAATTAATCCACTTCTGAATGTCGGCGTTGTTGGCGTCGGCGATTGTGTACATGACGGCCACTAGATTTGTGAGCTGTGTTCTCAGGACCTTCCTGAGGAGATTCTGCCACTTCTTTCCCATCCTCTTATATTCGCTCTGTCGGACATCTACGTGGATCATTGGGCGCACGTCTGTCACTTTGAGACCCTAGACTCACCTTCTCAATGCCGTTTCTGTCCTAGATGAGTTCTATCCCAGTAGGACAAACGATTGCCGCTCCTCGACCCTTTCCACAGGCTTACGCTATGGCGGATGTTTCCCACCTCACCAGTACATCATCGGCAGCTTCCCTAGGTATGTTATTTCCCATGAGATGGGATTATGCCGACTTGGGCCATCTGAGAAAAAATTCGCATTTGAGAGACTGTCGCTCTCTTTCTACTCTATCATCGATGAATAGAAAAAGGGAATTCCAAAACAAAGCGCCAAAATACTTAGGTAGGAAAAGCTGTGACAAGCTATGTAGGGGCGGGGGTTGGCCTTTGCAAGGCTAACGCATTCGTTTTGCCTAGTGCGACAAAAGCAAAAAACCGATAATCAACGCTCGTTTATACGTGGTTACGTGAGAGGGCTACACATCCTCGCTGCTGCCCTGCCTCGCAAGACCTCCGAATCCCGACGCAAACCTCAGCTCCCCGGCAGGAAATCGTGTGAAGGGTTAGGGGCGCTTGAGCTCCAGAAGCTGTGAGAAAAGCAATACAAGTTGACTCTTGGCACACGGAAACCTAACCGTTGCGACCAGCCGAGGCTACGACGGGCCCTCGGGACGTCCTGGGCTGCCAGGGACCTAGGCAGACAAGGTCGTAGCCCTCCTGTGATTCACGGAGGTCGCAGGCCTGGCGCGCGTTCGAGCACCTTGGTAGTGTTGAGGTCCAGAGTGATGTTGTTTGGCGGGAGTGAACTGGAGAATCTGGCGGCGCTCCAGCAGCTTCCACCTATCGTGTTATCGAGGGGCTGCTGCCCGGTCCCTCGCAACCGTGGCCGTAGGTCGGCTCGCTCGCTGATTCCGGGTGTTGGAGCCACAAGGGCGGGTGTTGGGGCCACAATCCCTTGTAGTCGCTTCCGCTCATTTCTGTAGAAATCGCGTTCCGCATCCAACTCTCGGCTCCGCTCTCGGCCCCGCTCTAGGTCGCGGTTCCACGCCTCCAGCCTCTGCAACCCCTGTTGCTGCTCTCTCTCTTTCTCCTTCTTCCGCAGCCGAAACCTTGCCGATGCACCCGCGTTCCGTTGCCTCTTCTCATCCGCTTGCTTTGAAGCTTGGCGGATATCGACCGGGATAAGGATCTCCTCCCCATGGGTTGGCGTAATGGCTAGGAGATGCTGCTGGCCTTTCCCCGGCTGCATATTTCTCGCTGCGGCGTTAGTGGCATCGGGTGATAGCGGGCCAACAACTCCTGGTGGCCAGCGCCGGCCACTTTCCCCCGGCATCCCTCTATTCGGCGTAACCGAAGTCGCGAATGGTGGGCTGAGAGAAAACATCGGCCTCCCGCGGGGCGTACCTGCAACGCTAGCTGATGGCGGTCGCCCCTGGTACGATGTTGAGGGCAACCAGTGGACCATCATAGGTTGTGGCAGAGAGCGGGAAAGTCCCGAGGTGGATCGGGTTGGTGTCAGCCTGGCCGATTTAGGGGTTAGGATCAGCCTGAGACACTGGGGTAGCGCTGGCGGGGCGCCGAGGGGAGAAGCGTCGTAGGCAGGAGCGGCGCCCATTGACAAAAGATGAGGCATATTGCCAGAGTAAGAAAAAGGACCGGAGGGGTAGTAGGTGTCGAAGAACGGGCCGGGCCAGAGGAGTTCATGAGAGAAAACTGGAGACAAATGCTATGGAGAGATGTTAAGCGAGTGACATGCCGCGATATTTTAAGCGACAGAGAATTATTGGCGGTATTTGCACGAATTTTTGGCGTGACGGGCGCACTGGTCTTCACGTCGAAACAGCCCGTCGCAGCCGTTGTTGCTGTTGGGACACTTGACGGTTGGCGGATAGTGTGTGAGGTCGTGTTTGGTAAGATCCTTTGGCAGCGCACACGAGTAGGTGCAGCCTAGATGGGTGCAGGCGTGCTTGCGCGGTCGCTTGGCTACCCGATGTGGTCGCTGCGCCGTCGGAGAGGGCGAGGGGCCCTGTGCTGAATAACCGAAGGATAGGTGAGATTGCGCGTTGCTGATAAGCGCTGGCGTTGGGGGTAAAGGTGGGAAGGACGCAAAGAAAGGAGAGGCCCTTGGCTCATCCAATCTGTAAAGGACAAGCGCTGGCTGAGGGAGGTGGAGAAGAAGAGGGTCAACCTCAGGAGTCCCCACTGAATTGAACGGTGAAGCTTGGTCGAGGGAAGCAACTCCGCAACTAGGAGGATGGTTCTGGGCTGTGTTGAGTGGTGCGGGAGGAGATGGGGTTGGGCTGAAGTCGATGTTGCAGTCGGGACCTAGGCTCAGACCGAACGTCCACCAGTTGTGTCTGGCGTCCACGGATCAGCAGCCGCCGCTGCGATGATGCGGCGGCTTCCGCGCAATCAGGGTCCAAAGAGGGCCGGGCCGCGGGCCGGCTACCGCGTGGGCGCCAAAACGGCGAGGGCCTGACAGGAGACTGCCCGACGGCGTAGAAAATGGCAGGGAACGAGAAAAAATGAGAGGGGGAAAAAAGAAGACCTGGGGGGGTGCCATGCGTAATTTAAGGCAGCTCTCGGCCCTTGAGGGTGCCACAACGATTCGTGGCCTTGCCAAGAGACGTGAGTCCTCAAGTAACCGCCGCAGCACGCTAGCGGACGAATTTCCCCTGCAGAGCGCCTGCGGCAGGCCAATCGCACGCCTCAGGCCTCCCACAACCCCCTCCAATCAAGAGGTGTCTAGGCTTTGGGTGGCCCGTGTTGCGGCCCGAGTCCTCATCGGGCCCGGACACAAGACACGCCGACTCGAGCCTGGGTCCTCATATGAACGTTTGAGTCCTAACCGAGGAGGTGAGCAGACGGAGTTGTAGTTCGAAGGAGACCCGTATGGCACCCATCGAATGATGAGGTGGATTCACGCGAGCCCTCATCGGGACCGTTGGCATATCTCCACATCCTAGGTTGTCTTGTGGCGCGACTTAGGTGAGCAAATTATGGGGACTTAGAGGACCCAATCTAGGAGGACTTGGGGACTCAAGAGACTTAGCTGTAGGCAGGGAATGATAGATTCCGATCATTCAACGGGCTGAAAATATAAATCAGATGTTCTCGGATACAAAGCATTGATTTTGATCTCTCCTTGTTGGTTGCCACTCTCCCTGACGTAGTTCGATAACACCGCATCTTCAACGCTCACGTAAGTTGTCTTAAGACTCACCCTGCTCTTGAACCTCACCTAACGTGCTCATCCCTGGCAGAAACAAAACCATGTCTTCACAGCAGTCTTCCACCAAACCCTTCTCCATGCCTACCCTCGGCTCCGCTCTTCTAAGCACTGCCGCCACCGCTAAGGATCACTTGAGAGGATTAGTTCTCGAAGACTATCTTACATCAACCACCGCACCTCACGTCCAGAAGCTTTGGGTTTTGGGGCACGAGGATTTCCGGATTAAATATTACAAAGTGCAGGCCTCGGAAGCGATTGCAAAGTTTGATAAAGCTTGGACAAGTTCAGCATAGAGGCGAGTAGCTAGCTAGACCAAAATGTAAATGGGTGCAAACACAGGACGAACGGGCTTATTTTTATGTGGACTTGAAGGGGTAGCACGTTTTCCGAACTCAAGCTTTGAGCTTTGTATTTCTGGTAAAGACTGACTGCCCGACTTCCCTTTCGCATACCAATGATCGCCCTGTTCTCATTGCTTCCCCGAAATTAACCAAGTAACCCCATCCCCTTTTCAGGTTCCGACCCCGCCCCTTTCCCCCTTGCGCCAAAAAAAAAAAAGAAAACGTTGGTTCATCCCACAACACCACAACACTATAAACACCTGCTCCCTCAGCAAGAGCACTTGCAATGGCTCCTCAACCTCACCCTATCCGCCAACGAACATGAGCCCGAATCGATTGACGAAGAGACGCCCCCGCTGCCGCAGCCATGCGCTCTCTTTTCGCTCACGCACGCCTCGTAGCATCGGTTTCTCCAGTCGCTGCGGCATCCGCCGCTGGCTTTCCAGTTGGTGATGCGCACTTCGAGAGTGGCGATGCCTTCGGCTTGGGTTTCGGCAGGGGCTGCGTAGGTGAAGGCGAGGAGAGAGGTAAGGAGGGTGAGGAGGGCGGGGGTGTGCATTTTGGGTGGTTTTGGGGAGTTTGGTGGTGAAAGAAGTAGTTCTGGCTGTCGTAGTTGTTGGACGGCTGAAGATGGGACAGTGTTGTTGTGGGTGTCTGAATGATGGGTTGATGAAGCAGGCGAAGAGATGGTTTAAATACTCCAATTCAGTTCCGTCCGGAGCTTCTTCTCCGAGTTTTGCTGATTTCCCTCGTGCAAAATCGAAGCCTTTCTGCAACCCTTACCGTCACCGTGGGCTAACGATGTGGTTCATGATGTGGTTCATGACGCGGTTCCAGTTCGGAACTGAGTGTTGATAAAGTCTGATGTTACTGTGCTGGTGGCGCAGCACGAAAAATGGCAACATAACTCAGCTCCATACATTGCTGATATTGCAAACAATTACACCATGATACGACCTCGGTACCGCTCTTTATCATAGTACACGGGTAGCGAAGGACATTGTGGCGAAGTGCAGCAGTTCCAAGCCAAGATATAGTGTGCCGTGACCAATCAGCTGTCTCGCATCGTCGGTTGCAATTGAGTTTCTGTTACAACACAGGGAAAGCTGAAATTTTTACTAAACCTTTTCTGATCCAGCCAAGGGAATACAATACCTGCGCTCAATCTCGGCGGCTAAGGCTAAAACTTATCGACGTGGGAACACGGCATAGAACCCGGGTTAACTTGCTTTCTCGAGCCACTCAGGGGAATGGGAAGCCCTTGTTTTAAGATTTGATGGTCGTCTGCAATATTTATCTACCCAGAGGACCCAGTTCTTGTTAGCATTATAGCGTAATATGCATCCGAAGAAATCAACGCAACGTTACGGGAAATTCGACTTCTATCTTTTCTGAGCTTGCCGTAGTTCCGAGCGCGGATTTAGTTTGGGAGTACCTACCTACGGTGAAGCTAGTTCACCAAGACTCAAACAATGGATGCTATGAAACACAAGGAGTGAATATGTTACGGCAATAGTGGAAGTCTTGGCCCGTGGAGGAGTGGCATTGGCGCAAGTGACTGTGTGGGCTAAGGAAATATCGAAGAACGGAAACCACGAGCGCCAAGAGCCATGCCTCAGTTACTAGGTATCTACCGGTTTTGACATACTTGGATGAACACTATTAGTTTCCCGAACTGTACGGGGACCTAGGACAGAATAAGGACAGAATAAGGGGTCAATTGCAGGTGTGGAACACCCCGACCGGGTCTCCAAATGCGGTGAAAAAGATGAACGGTTGCCCCCAAAGGCGGCCTGTGGTCGATGAGTTACACAAGGATGCCGCCTCACATCGGCCTCCCCGCTGCCTGGACTTTTACTGCAGCGCGTGCAGAAGTGCGGTGTTGAATGCTGGCCTTCGAGGCCTGATTCGGTGTCTGCTTTGGTGCTAACGCGCGAGATAGCCAAAGGCATATGCTGCCCCGACCAACCAAAACCACGCTCCCTGCACACCTCTGCTGGTCTGGGAAAAGCACGCGCCAGGTGTAGGTGCCTTAGGTATGGTGGCGCCAACGCCTCTTCTGAGTGCTGGCATTGTATTCTTGCAAATCTTGCAAGCAAAATGGCGGATGTCTCGAGGCGCACCCTCAGGTTTTGTTCATATGTCAATGCAGGCGATCTCGTCCGTGTTTCACCTTACGACCTCACAATTTGCTCTGTCGTCACATCGTGCACAATACCATGTTCGCACCAAATTGTCTCACTTGGGTTCTCGCCCTCTTATTACTGGGTAATATCCATCTGGTCATCTCAGACAATGTGTGTCGTGTCCCACCGACGATCCAACTGGCAGTCGGTTCCTGCATCATCTTGTCCACCAACCAAAGCGACGTCCACTCCTGGGGGGTCAAGATTGGAGTGCAAAACGCCAATGAGATCTGCGCCGTGCCCAGCACTGTGGTGAATTCCACTTTTCTCACCTCCAGCGAACTCTGCAACGATGACCAACTCGGCATGCACGGATTGCAGTGGAGCAGAGAACAATGTCGGAGCCGACGCGGCGGCTTCATTGACAAACACAAGGTGCCCAGCGCATCGATTGATGGATTGGCCGAGCTCAACCCAGAATGGGGTGCACTCGACAATAATATCACCGAGGCTGTCAATGCCACGCTGCAGCTGGGTCGGCATAGTATCACCACCGTTGCGGCACTGTTTAGCGATGGGAATGTGTCCACGAGTTCTCATCTCGGTCTCGCTGCAGGGTCGACTCTATTGCACGATCTGAAGGAGAACGGGTTGATCGGTTCAAACTCGTGGGGTCTCAATGCAGGGTCTAAAAGTCTCCAATCGCCGAGGGCTGGGAGTTTGGTGCTTGGCGGATTTGATGAAGCCAGTATCGCAGGCTCATTCTTCGAATACGGCGTCAAGAGCCCGGACAAACTCGAAAATCGCTATTGTCCGCTTCAAGTGCTGGTGACTGGACTTGCCATCACCGCCAAGGGGGCGAATATGACCAAGCCTGTGAGCAGAACCTTTGTCAGCAACGCCAACAAGTGGATGGCCTGCATCGAGCCGTAAGTGATATCAATCAAAGAGACCCCGAACAATACTGAGAACAATGTTAGCTACGACAACTTATTCCGTATGCCCGGCCCCGTCCTCGACCAGTTCCAAACTCTGTTCCAGGAGACAACAGGTTATTCCAGCAACCACGTACGTCCATCAGACTACCACGATGGTCTCCTGAACATCGAGGCCGGCATGGTGTACCCGACATCTTTAGAGCAGTTCAATGCGTCCTTGCGGCTCACTCTCAACTACAACCTAACGATCGATATCCCGTGGTATGAGTTTCAACGGCCTCTCCGGGGCCTCAATGCCGGCGGCGACGTGGCTATCGACACCAATTTCACCGAGTACATGATCTTTGAAGTGCCAGCAGAGGGCGATGCCCCTGTTCTGGGCAAGGCGTTTCTGTCCCAGGTAAGACAACCCGCTTCATCATCCCCCCTCTCCTCGTTCGGCTAATGAGTGAAATATAGCTATATCTCTACGTCAACTACGACATCATGAAGTTCTACCTCGCTGCTCAAAATCCCGAAGTCAGGGCGCCAAGTCCAACATCCTTCGAGTCGCTCGACTGCCGCTCCACTTCAGACCACACTTTGGCGACATCCACCATGGCGCAAGCACTCATCGCAGTCATATCAGCTCTTGCTGCAGTCATGCTAGCTATTGCTGCAATTTGGCTATACAGGAGAATAAAGAGGAGAAGTGGATTGGATACGGGCTTGGGTCCGAATGAATCTCGCGGAATGGAAATGCCAACTGAGGGTCACCGGGCATCGCCTACCATCACCTCGGATGGGTACGACGACCATCGACACGAAAGAGACACTGCTTCGTCGCCGACTGAGCATCCGCCAACAGACATCTACAATGAAATGAGCGACAGTGCTTATCCTTTTCAAGGGCGCCTGTGACGGAATCTTAAGTTGGTTTTAGTTTGAACAAAATTCACATGCATGTTGTTCCTCAGCCACCTCACCTTACCACAGTTTCCAGCTCTAAGCTGCGAATTGCAAGCGGCTGGACGTGCTTGTGTCACCACACCCCAGTCCGACCTGACCAATACGAAAATCGCTGAGAGGATGATATCTCGGTGAAGGCATGACAGCAGGAGCCTTATCAGAGTCTGTCCGGATGAGGTTTGGTAAGGGAATGCAAAGCCCATCGGCATGTCAGAATTCGCTGGAAGTGGTCACCGGCGCAAGTCAGGGGTGGGGGCGGCCAGCATCGCCGACATGCACCATGCTGAGACATCATTGGAGAATCCCGGAGCCTGATGGATGTTGGGTGGCACACACGCAAAATAACTTGCAGTTGCCGCCCGAGCCGCCGGTAATTGAAAGACAGCGGCACTGCATCCTGCAGGCAAAACAGGGCTGGTGGATGCACCCGTGTGTTCGGGCATCATGCATGTGCGCGTTGCACAAAGGTGCCCGAAAACATTGGGTCGACCCTCGAGGCGGTCTTTTAGGCGCATCGTCTTGCGGTGGTGCAACAAAGGTACCGCCTGCATCCACATTGTAAATACCCGAGAATATCGATCAGGGGGCATCCTCGTCCCGCAGGACTTCCCGGGTTCGCCACTGTGCCGTACGTGGGTCATCGCCATGGCGGATCCAAGTACGGCGTTCGCCGCGGTGCAGCTATTACTGTCGACTCTGCACCGTGTCTCGACCATTATCACCAATTTGAAGAATGCGCCAGCCCGGGTCCAAGACCTCAAACGCGACTGCGACTTCACGCGCATGTTGCTTAGGACCATCCGCTGCGAAGACACCAACCACGACCAGACTGATGCTCGCAGTCCAGTCAACATCCAGAGGCTCCTGCGGGGAACAGTCCGTCAACTCAAGTCCGAGGTCGACGAGCTACTCCAGGAACTGGAGAAATTGCCCAAATCAGAGTCCAAGATTGGTCGATGGATGGCAAATGGAGTTGTGGTCTGGAAAGGATCCTATCTAGATGGCATGCAACAGAAAATCAGAGCAAAGCAGGGGCACCTTCACCTCGTTCTGCAGTCGTAAGTTGAAACACAACAGCCCAGAGGTTACCGAGAAATTCCCTGACCCAAAGATCTTTTCAGACAAATACATTCGCACACATTGGAGCGCCGCAGGACTCACGAAGATATCACTATGCTCTTGGGGTCCATGGTTCTCAATCGTTTCCACCCAGAAGATTCCACTGTCACCGACAAGAGACGAGCCTCGGATCCGGGCTATTCTCTTCCCGCAACACCACAAGCCAGGGAACGGTTCATCGCAGCGGTGACTAAGAACGACAATCGTGGTATCAGGGACTTTTTCCGTCAAAGACTTGATCCCAATTTCCAGACGAATGATGAAGCGCAACTGTACCCCCTCCACATTGCGGCAAGGAACGGCGATCTCACAACTATCGGGCTTCTACTTCTTCACCGAGCAGACATTGGTTGCACTTCACGAAATAACTCGACGCCACTCATGGCTGCCCTGGAGCACGGCCAGCTCAACTCGGCACTAGCATTGATCCAGCATGGACCAACGACGGTGGCCGTGAAGGACAACAGCCAGAAAACAGCCCTCCACATAGCCGCGAGAAAGAATTCATACGTGGTTGTAAAGGTTCTCCTCGCAAATGGGGCTGATCCGAATGCACAAAACACCAGCGGTTACACCCCCTTGATAGAAGCTGTTTTGCGAGAGGATCGAGAACTCATCACCCATGACACCAGCGTATTGAGCCTCTTGCTCAACCCCGAAGCACATGGCCTGCCCTCAGCCAAGTCGGCGGATCACACACTGGCCTGTTTCAAGGACCAGCACACCGCATTGCACCTCGCTGCCGCCAATGGATATATTGAGGATGTCAAGCTGCTCATGGCATCATCTGAGTCCCAGTCTACCAAAAGCACAAGGAGCTGCACTTCAGCCGGCGATGCGCTCAAACGCACACCCCTCTGGCTCGCCGCTCGCAATGGCCACCTCGACGTGGTGAAGCTCCTCCTTGACTTTGATTCGGCCAGCGCAAGTCAAAACTCCCAAGACCCCGAAGCGCCCTCTCCCCTCTGGGCTCTTGTCCTCTCGAAACTCGACCCAGCCGCCATGAAAGCGGGCCTATCTCTCCTCATCCCATCTGTCGACGTCAACGCCCGAAACACCAATAACTCAACGCTTCTCCACCGCGCAGCTTTCACAGGCGATTCCAACCTCACAACCCTCTTACTCAACGCGGGTTCAAACCCCCAAATCCAGGACAACATCGGCAGATACCCCCTCCACTATGCAGCTCTACGAGGTCACGAGACAGTCCTCTCTCTCCTCCTAACCACCCCCCAACCTCCAAATTTACCCCCTTCGCCCCCTCCTTCACCTCCTCCTCTTCCTTCGCCCCCTTCCCCCCTTGACAAATTCCCTGACCCCAACCCCAATCCTCACTACATCAACCACCCCGACACCCAAGGCCTAACCCCCTTAATGCTCGCCGCCGGCAGCCCAAACCACAAACCCGCCCTCCCGATAATCCACCTCCTTACCTCCCGCGGCGCAACACCACACCTCCGAAATTCCCTGGGGCACACCGCGCTGTACGTCGCTGCGTCCCAGGGGAATGTCCTGGCAGCGGCGTACCTCCTTGGAAAGGACGGAGCAGATCTCAATGCCGTCGATGAGAGGGGGAGTACCTGCTTAGATGTCGCCAGGAGGAACATGCATGGGGAGATGGTTGAGTTTTTGCGAGGGTTGGGGGCGCTGGAGGGCGTTGAACCCTGACATCCACCCAGACTCACACTCCCGTGATTTGGCAAAGAATAGGGTTGGGTCAGCGAGGGAACCACCAAGACGGCTAAAATCCGGTGGTTCGGGGAGATTTCAGCCGGGAGGCGAGGGTCTTCTCTGGTTGGTGAGGGAATAGGGGTCCAGGTGGCTGACTGGTCTGTTTATATTTAGTACCCCCCTACACGTGTGGATAAATTGCCGGGATGGAAAGCCTAGGATAGTTGACCAGACTTTTATAATATCCGATGCGCAGGTTGGACTTGGCGGAGGCGGTGTCTGTTTGCATTGTTTGTTTGTAATCGTTGCATTCCATTTACTCCATCTTTAGTCGGGTCCTTCGCCAACGTCAGGTCAGAATGCCAGTGTAGAGAAGAGGCGACAAGCGGTCATCGTCGACAAATTAATGATGACATGCGGTGGTCTAGTGATTTAGATTGCTAGGTACGAGCACCCCAATTGCTGTCTTGGAGTCTGAGTCTGTAAGATGGCCAGACCGATCGTTCATATTGTCAAGCTGACCAATAACGCCTTCATTATACCTTTCTTACCGGGTAGCGAGTGAGCAGGGCTGCAGGTCAAGCTGTAATGATAAACAAATTAACGATGATCTGCGAGGATCTTGTCATTTAGATTGCCGTCGCGAACAACTCCAATCGTGGACATCCGTAAGATGGTTAGCCCTATTGCACCATCACAGTGTCGCACTCGCATCGCCATCATCATGTCATGTCAAAAGGTAAGCGACTCATCGGGGGTGTCGCAGTTTGCCAAGTTCTATATCCATATGGTGGCTACATCTGTCTAGTGTACGCCAAAACACGAATCTGTAGTGAAAGTTCCAGGTTTATTTCGAGAGCACAGAAACGGCGTTGCAGCAAGCCACGTTGGCACCATGCCAACTGCAGCTGGCGCGTACCTGGCTCGGAGTTTTATCAGCCATTCACGAGCGCTAAAACGACGAGTGAAGGTGGGTGGCATTGTGGTCAGCTACTATATGTTCGCAGACATATTACACCATTCGCGTCAGCGACCATAGTACAGCCGCGAAGAGCCGGCGCCTCTAAGCGTGTGTGCAGCCCCATACTTCCAGAATAAGCGCGAGGCCTGTCATATTGTGCTGTGAAGCGAAACGCAGTGTCCGGCAACACAGCCCTGTTGAAAGTGCCTTTCTCAGCATTTGGGCGTCGCCAAGCAAGAACACACCGCCACCCGGGGATTTACCAGTATCTCCCGGAATAGCTACGACTTCTAGAAGTTCAACATCGACAGTCGAAGTGTATATAAGGACTCTGTTTCTCTCCAGTTGAAACAATATTTTTTCTCATCATCAGCATCATCAGCCTTCACCACTACTATCACTCACTCAATCCAAACAACTCCTCACTTTCACATCACTTTCACATCTCACTCACCAAACAAAACCAACCCAACCAACCAATCAAAATGCAGTTCTCCAACATCTTCCTCGCCCTCCTGGCCACCACCGCCATCGCCGCCCCGGCCCCGGCCGCAGTCGACGAGTCCACCGTCCAGCACATTGAGACGCGCCAATCCAACAAAGAAATCCGCGTCGTCCTCTCCAACCAGTCCATCGAGCTCGGCTCCCAGACCGCCTTCACCGACAACGGCAAGAAGCAGGTCAAGAACTTCAGCAGCCCCTTCGGCCCCATCCAGACGGTCGAGCTGCGCCTCGGCAAGAACGTCAAGAGCACTCTGCGCTGCCAGATCACCGACTCCAACGGCAAGGCTATCACTGTCAAGCGCGGCACGAACGTGGCTACTACCTTTGCGGATGGCGGCAAGGGGGCTTGGACTCTGCAGAAGACCACGAAGATTAAGTCGATTATTTGCGATCCTTCTTTCTAAGGGACTCGCTTAGTCCACTGTGGGTGGGAGAGTTTGGGGATCAGGGGTTGAAGTCGAGGGATGAGTGGTGGTAATTTGCAATTTGTTCGGTGTTGAAATGGCTGCATTCGCGGGCTTCGGGGATAATGATTTTGGGATGTTCGGTTCGGTTTAGATAGACTACACTCTAGTTGCTAGAAAACTATTTCTTTGCATCAAACAAGAGGTTTCCACCATTCTCGCCTCGTGGTTTCTGGTCGTCACTTTAAACCTTCTGTCTTAAATCCTTCAAATCTTGCCAATCCTATAAACCCTATCCCAGAAGCGTGTCTGAATAACTCCGCTTCCGTTCCCTCCCCACTGACAAATCCCACCCTTTTGTCGCTCGACTATGTGGTTATCTGATCCTGCAATTATCTTTGATCCGGGCAGACTCGGAGAACTACCGTGGCAGATTTGCTGACTCGGCGTCCGAGGGCGCGGTTTGATCAGCTATTTTGCAGTAAGGGTACATTTGCTTGAATAATACAGGCAACGCGCTGCAATATTTTGCGATTTGTGTTCTTTCTCCTTGTTGCTCACGTCACAACGTCCATCCGCGATAGCGGAGAGAAATTGATCTCGCATTCTCACCTTACTCGGTTTTACAGCGCTGTCTGTCTGGTAGCTGTGTTGCTATTGGCGATCTTGTAGACGACGGCCTCGGGTATCACATTAGCCAGCAAGAGTGGGTATTCCTGTAGCACATGAGCACTGCTGTGAATCAGCCCGAGTATTCCACAAGCTACCCCTGGTCTTAGGACTTCAGCCATTTTGAGGTACCTGCTCGTCAAAGGAGCAAGGGTCTCGCATCACAGGGCTTTGCGCGGCGGCCGCCGGGGAACTCTTTGGTTGGCCTAATTCATGGAATGTGGTAAGTTCTACCACATCAGGTTTCCAGCTTTGGTCCGGGTGTCGCTTTTCCCCGTTGACATAGCTGACTGCGCCCAGTGTTCCATTTCAGGCGACAAGGAGAAAGCAATTTCGACGTTCTCAACCGAAACCTGGAAAGCCAAGTTGGGACCGAGCTTCAAAGGCGACTGCGTCGCCGCTCCCGGCATTCCGGGTGCCGCCAAACCAACCAACGGCGCCGGCCATCACGGTCCCCGGTTGCCCGTACAAATTTAAAAACTGCTGTGCGACTCTCATTCAACTTGGATATCGCCCAGCTCCCGACTGTTGCACTACACTCGGAATCCTGTGCAGATCTGTCCCGTTCTAATTAATCGGTCGGGGGAATTAAGTCGGCGACTCGGGGGTTCAGTAACACTAACTAGAGAAAATATCTTCATGTCGTCTGAGTACTTAACCTTAACTACAGCAGTTGTACCAGTTGGGGAATGGTCGACGGAAAGGAAAAAAAAGAACCTCAAATATTTTGACAAAAAAAAAACAAGCGGATCGAAACCAGAGCCTTTTCAGGGTCTAGCACCAGGTCCAACTCAGAGAGGGTACTACAATTACGTAAAACCACCGCATCCGCTTGTTGGGATGAGATGCTTGAAAATTGACCTTCGTACCCCCCACGTCCCCGACGGCATGGTATCAACAGCCCAGGTGCTAACGTCAACCGCTTCCCACACTTGGCATACTCTCACTCCTCTCCGTGGCCTAAACCCATTCGACCCCAAATCAGTTCGCCCAAGAAGGCCACTTCTCACCCGAGTCCCACTGTTTCTGTTAGCTTCGGAATTCTCAAAACCATATCTCCCTCAAGTTATCGGGGGCACTCACATGCTCAGTAATACAACCATCCTTCCACCGAAACCGATCAACGATGTTATTGTACGCCACATACCCCATATCCCCTTTGAATGCATACTTGCCATTCCTGAAAGTTTGACTGCACCAGAACCCACCCAGGATGTCCAGCGCCTCCTTGGGACCTCCCTTTCTAGCCATGGGGTTGTGGTTCTGCGCTTCGTGTTAGATCGTCTTCCCACCTCCTACCTAGGTCCCCACCTTCCCACCAGGGACGGGACCTTGAAAAAGGGCATAGCCGAGTGAAAACTGAGAAGGGGAACACACCTTGTAAACATTATCAATGTACTTGAACGCCTCGCTTAGGTCTTTCTTGGTGATGAAGGCTTCGTAGAAGAGGGCGTGACGCGCAGCGGTCTCTTCCTCGGTGGGGGGAGGTGAGATGTACGCGCAGGGCACAGGCGTGGTCACGCGGCATTGCTGGCGCTCATCGAGGACTTTGCTGGGGGTGTTTATGGTGGCGCTGGGGGCTGCGAGGGCGAGAGGCGCGGTGAGTGCGGCGAGGAGGAGGGTGGGGAGTTTCATTTTGGGGTTGTGGTTTTGATGCTGTGGTGGTGGTGGTGGTGAGAGTGTGGAGAGAGTCTAGAGTCCGGTTTGGAGGATGTGGATTAGTTGATGGATGGATGTACTTATATTCGCTTCAACCCCGCAAGGTTTTCTAGTTATTGTTTCGCTCTCGGAGCCCGGATATTGAACGTAAAGGTCCAAGAATCTTGGATTTCTGACCGTAGTAGCATGGAAGGGAAGTTGCCCCATTGAACCAAATGAACGCCAAGTGTCTCGGGCCTGGTGGCAACGCTCTTGTGCGTAAGGAACAGCTCGGAGTTCACCCTTACCAACCGATACCTTCTGGCGGCGGGTTGCAAGTACCGGAAGGACTGACTTGGCGGCTTGGCCTCTTGTCACCTGCGTTACACCACCACGACCCTCGCTTTATTTACCCGGCCACCCGGAGTTGAGAACTATCCCCGACAACCAAATACCAAGACCCGGGAATTGACCAGCTTGGCTGACCCGAACAGAAACCTTCTTGAAGCCTACCCCAGCGAAACCTTCTCGAAGCGTACCCCATTTGCTCAAGCTATGTCTAACACCCAACCAACCCCCTCAACCACCCCCAAGCCATGACCGCCAAGCTCACCACTCCAAACAACACCTGCGGGATGATCGTATACGTCACGAAAACTAGACATCATTGTTAGCAATTCTCCCCTTCTCCCACCAACCACCAACATCCAGGAAGAATGAAACTCACAAACCCCCCCACCACTCCTACTCACAACCCCCCACAGCTCCCCCCTCATCACCCCCGCCGCCTCCCCCGGCGCAGCCCACGGCCCCACCAGTCGAAACTTGGTATTGAAATTCGGCCCCATCGCCCACGTGTAGAACACCTTCCATCCATGTTCCCTGAGCACATGCGACGCCGTCGGCGCGGCGCCCATGTCCAGCGCGAGTTGGTACGCGTAGCTTTCTTGCTCGACGCCGAGTTTGGTGCGGAAGTGGTCGTAGGTGTGGTTGTGGGTGGAGTGGGGGTGGAGGGTGTAGTCAAGGTCGTAGGGGGGAATGGAGTTGGGATATAGAAGGGAAGGGGAAGGGGAGGAGGAAGAGAGGGGTAAGTGGTGGGTTATAAGGCGGGAGATGAAGAGTTGGGATTGCAGCTCGGCGAGGGGGGGGATTGCGCCGATGGAAGGCCGCACCATCCCGATGTAGCCGAAGCCGTCGGCGATGTCGCGGTAGATTCCGCGGACGGTGCAGTCTTCGGGGGTCGGGTAGGAGGAGGCGAGGAAGGGGAAGTCACGGTTGTAGCCGGTTGCGAAAATTACGGTGTCGGGGACAACGGGGGGTCTGGTCTTTAGTCGCTCGCTCTCTGGGGAGCCGTTGTCGGTGAACTCGATGATGTCGACTTCTTCGTCGGGGGAAGTGGAGGGGTCGTCGTGGTAGCCCTCGATGTCCCGTTTGCGAACTCGCTTGACGCATGTCGGCCAGGGAGAGACCTCGATTTCTTTGCCTTGGGTGTCCTTGATGGGGATGTTGATGAAGAAGCTGCGGATCGCGTTGAGCCAACCTTTTCTGTAAGGCGAGGAGATGTAATGGACGGCTTTGTCGGTTTTGACCATGAACACTGTCTCTGTTAGCCAACCCTCTTCTCCCAACTCCACTCCCCCGAAAGTAAAACATCCCACTCATCAACGACCCGCCATCCCCCCACCCAAAACAACAAGCAAAAA
>Ga0247760_1002011_pt1 | contig 16729 bp, 21 predicted proteins | sample UWRJL171409R4_FD_179936 | JGI IMG/M metagenome (GOLD analysis project Ga0247760, IMG submission 179936) | Plant litter microbial communities from Arlington Agricultural Research Station in Wisconsin, United States - UWRJ-L171-409R-4 | ecosystem: Environmental > Terrestrial > Plant litter >... | reverse complement strand
GAAATCCGAAGGAGGGGAGGTGGGGGGGGGGGGGGGGGGGGGGGGACTGAAAATGGGCCTCTGACGCTGTGCAGCAGCCAAGTAGAGGATCACCCCAGCTCAGGAACAAATCAGGGGAAGCTCAGGACAAATCAACCACGGCTCACCCTGGCTCAGGACTACGAACGAAAAAGGAAATTCCGTGAGCCCAGATTCGTCTCAGATAACCAGGCTGTACTAGATAGTAGGCTCAATTGTACTATTATAAGTGTTAGTTACCACGTTATTACGGGAATTGATTGCATAAAAATAAGTTCCAAGACTCTGGCGGAAGGAAAGTGTGCCAGGGCTACTTGGTTACAGAATATGCCTTTATCCTGTCTAGTTGCCATGGCCTAACGAGTTGCTCCCTGTTAGAAGTACACATACCTAAGTATCTCGGTACTGTAGCAACTAGATAGATGCAATATTGATCCGCGACGCCAGTCTCCAGCCGTAGAACAGCATAGCGCCCATCGATATCAGATTTAGATGAATGCACATCGCGTGATTCTTCGAGAAGAGCCTGTTTAGCTTCTGCATCTCAGAGCTCGGCCCATCGCCAACACCCTCGGTGGTTCCATAGCCAGCATCCTGCTGCCTTCTATCTCGGGTCTCTGCCATCAAGCATCTCAATTAGTTTCCATCCCATTGTATGCATCCGACCTTGTCTACTAACCTTGATGTATCCGTTCAACCATCGCGCTTCGCGTCCGGGGCTCATAGACAACAAGGTTCAGCACGGCGGTCAGCCCTGCCACAGCAAAAGGAATCCAGTCCAGTTTGCTTTGCAACAATGCGAATGGTCCCTGCGAAGGAACAGTCGCCGCGGCGAGGAGAAGCAGGACGGTTTGGCCCTTGAAGTAGAGAGGGAAGACACGCTTCTGCAGCGTGGTGAAGGCCGACCTTGGAAGAGCTTGATAGCAGACTTTGGTCATCACAAAGCTCTGGTAGAGTTCAGTGCCGAGGAGTGTTGAGAAGAATAACAGATGGGCTGGGGCAAGTACAGCGCCCGGCCGGGGTGCCAGTTTGAAGCCTGTGTACAACATGATGAGATTAGGACTCCGGTGGTTGCCAGGTCTTGGATGAGGTGAAATGGAGGCGTCGGAGAACTTGGGATTCAATGTTGTTTTAATGCGAGTTCTCCTTCGTTTATATGGAGAGCTGAGCATTTGTCAACCGATGGTTGTCGGTGTTGTCTGCTGATCTAGCAACCTTCTGATTGGATGCACACGAGTGCGGAGATCCAGCTGCTTTGTCGCCGCTTGCGAGTGGTTGGTCCGAGTTGCGAAGCTCCGAATCCTTTCGGAGCATAAACACGGATGGCCCGGACCACCCCACTTTACGTTCTTCAACCCCAATCCTCACAGATGATCATACCTCTCTCCCATCGTGCCGGCACAATCTTGGTTGGTAATTCAAAAGCTTCCAGTCTTTTATCTACCAGCTGGACACAACTCAGTCTGGCCGGAGGGCGGATACTCCAGCAGAGAAGGGAACAGTAGGTATGGGAACTTCGGTCGGATTAAGACTTTCATGGCGGAGCCAGAGTACGATGCTTTAAGATGCACATCAGTACTGCGGCCTTCACGCCGAGAACTCTGCAGGCAGTCCCTCACCGATGTGCACCGTCTTCTCCCAACTCCAGCCCAGTCCGCCCTTCAAAGTCGACTCCCACTGCTTCAGGGTGTACGTGTCGTCTTCGGCAGGCTCTTGGAAATCGAAAATCCGGTAGTCGGCGTTGAAGAAATAATGGCCCGTCACGCCCAGTCGGAGGAAACCGGAATGCGACACAACGATAATTGCCTTTTCCGGGCGGTGGTACAGCTCCCGAAGGCCGTCCTGCGCGCGCCCGGTGATGGCTAGCTTGGTGTACGCGTACTTGGCGCCAGCGGGGGATGTCTTGTCCGGGAAGACGGGGTCGACGTGTGAGAAGTCGACCTGGGGGAACATTGCCTTCATCTTTTCGATGGACGAGCCAGTGTCACATGGCTTGGCCGAGTTTTCTTCCCAACGAAGTCGGCAATTAGAACTTAAAGTCAAAGGCAGGTGCAACTAACCTTGCCAGCTCGCGTGAGCCTGGATGGGAACTCCTCGCTCAATAAGACCACCGAAAGCCAGCAGAGCTGTCTCGATGGTCCGGACCATGGGGCTGACGATGATCAGGCCGACGCCGAGCTCTTTGGAGGGTTTCCCCATGAAGTTCTTCTTTAGGTCGCGGCATTGCGCCCGGCCCAACTCGGACAGCTCCGGGTCATGGATGCTGTAGTCCTGCACGAGGTCTCAGTGTGGGGTCCTCTCACGCCGCCGCAGTTGCAGGTAGTTGCAGTTGGAGGTTGAGTCATTACCTTCGTTGCGTTGTGCAATGCCTCGGCATGGCGCACGAGAATAAGCGTGGGCGGCATTTTAGACAGGAGGGCAGTGACGACAGTGAAATAATGTATTTGTAGCGAGGAAGGAAGGTTCGGTGCACTTTCTAATGTATTTATTTGAGAAGAAGTACCCAACCGTCGACCGCCGGCCAAGATTCACAGTATGAGCAGACGGGTGCTGTGGGGCTGAGACGTGTCACTGTGTTTCTGGGCAGTTTGCCTCCTGTGGCTGTGCTAAGGTTTACCCTTCACCGTCCCCTGCAGACCCTTGGGATGAGAGTCACCTGGATAAAGTAGAGACTCACAATCGACGCTTGTTGTGTGCCTTGCTACGAGCTATTGGGCCATCTGAAATGGGAGCACTCAAACGGGGATGCTGCCTGGCTGGCGTCCTCTTGGGAGCGGAGGCCCTCGAGAGGCCCAAAAACCACCCAAGTGCTGAGCCCCGCCAAGGCCAGACCGCCCGCTAGTCCGCATCGGGCGACGTGCAGCAGGAGCTTATTCTGCCAAGGTTTTGCCGGCGCAACACAGACACCACGCCGAACTTGTCTCGATCTTCGACATTCACCCTGCAAGCTGCCAGGTCCAGTTGACCTCCAAGTACTGCACCATGGCGAGCATCGACGACATATTCAAAGTACGCCCCCCAAGGAACCCCACCGGCCAACTGTACCCAGCAAACTGACCAATTCCCTCCCAGAGCTCCGGCGTTCCCAGCAAACGAAAGCTGGATCCCGTCCGCGATCCAAGTACGACGCCTCCCACCTATCTCCCCCTCCCCTTCTCAGTTGAGCCAAACCGTATTAACCCCCCTCCCCCAGCCGAGATCTACAAACACGCCAAGCTCTCCTCCTCCTCCAACCACACCCGCCACCCTCCCCAACCCTCCGCCGACCTAGCGCCACCCCCCGAAGGCGATGGCGACGAATCCGACTACGGCCCCTCCATACCCCCCTCCTCGCCCTCTCACACCTCTGACGCTGGCGACGACGAAGAAGGGCGCTTCTTCGGCGGGGGCATCACCCGCCAAGAGGCCGACATCCTCGACTTCGTCAACGACGACACCACCGGCGCGGCCGCCCCCTCCGACGACAAGATCGACATGGCCTGGCTGAAGAAAACCGCCCTCGCCTTCGAGAAGCGTATTTCGCGAAACGCGGAGCTGCGCGTGCGCCATGAGGACGAGCCCGCGAAGTTTATTGACTCGGAGGCAGAGCTCGATGCGGCGATCAAGGCGCTTTCGATACTAGGGGAGCATCCGGATTTATACCCTGATTTTGCGCGGCTTGGATGCGTGGGGAGCTTGGTGTCGCTGCTGGCGCATGAGAACACGGACATTGCGATCGATGCGGTGGAGATTGTGGGGGAGTTGACGGATGAGGATGTTGCTGCGGATGAGGGGCAGTGGACTGCGTTGGTGGATGCGCTGCTTGAGGCTGATCTGTTGGGGTTGCTGGTTAGCAACTTTGGGAGGTTAGATGAGGCACAGGAGGCGGACCGCGCGGGGGTGTATCATGCGTTGGGGGTGGTGGAGAATCTGTGCTCGCGGCCTGATACGACGGAGACGATCGGCAAGGATGAGGACTTGCTGAAGTGGTTGCTGGCGAGGGCGGCGAAGACAGAGAAGCCGGTGACGCAGAACAAACAGTACGCGGCGGAGATATTGGCGATTCTTGTTCAGAGCTCGGATGTCAACAGGAGACGGCTGGCAAGCCTGAACGCCGCGGACGAGATGCTGCAGCTCGTAGCGGCCTACAGGAAACGAGACCCGGAAAAGGGGAGCGACGAGGAGGAATACATGGAGAATCTGTTTGAGGCGTTGACGTGCATCGTCGACGAGCCAGAAGGCAAGGCCAAGTTCCTGGACGCCGAGGGCGTGGAGCTGTGCCTGATCATGCTCAAGGAAGGGAAGCTCAGTAAATCCGCCTCTCTACGGTTACTAGATCACGCGGCGGGCGGGCCAAGTGGCGCCGGGGTGTGCCAGAAGATTGTCGATTCCGGCGGTCTCAAGACCATGTTCACGATGTTCATGAAGAAGCACGACGCCCAGACGACAGAGCACTTGGTTGGCATCTTTGCCTCCATGCTGCGGTCGCTCCCGGCTGACTCGGCGGAGAGGGTACGCACGCTCGCCAAGTTTGTCGAGAAGGACTACGAAAAGACGGTGAAGCTGGTCAAGTTGCGGCGGGATTATGGCGCAAGGATCGGTGACGTAGATGCACAAATCCGAGATGAGCAGAAGGGCATGGATAATGAAGAGAAGGCAGACGCAGCCGATGAGTGGTTTTCTCGGCGTCTGGATGCGGGGCTCTTCTGTCTGCAGACGATTGATGTTATTTTGGCGTGGCTAATTGCTGAAGACAACGGAGCAAGAAAAAAGATCCGGACATCACTCGCCGACCGGGACGAAACTGTCGCGGTGATCAGGGCAACAATCCAGGAGCAGATAGACGGGATGGAGGCCGAGTCGGAGGAGGGCAAGGACACCAAAGAGATGCTGTCGACGCTTGCCCAGTTCCTCACATAATCCAGAGCAAGAGGGAGGCCGAGGACACCGTAGGATAGGAAATGTACAATTAGGCAATACCAAAGATACCAAACAGGCTCGGCCGGGCTTCCATGACGATCAATGCAGCTCCAGGTTAAGGGCCATCTATCCATACAACCAAAGGTGCCCGGTGTGGTCTTCAGTTCTCATCAATATCCCGTGTGAACGACAGTCAACGCAGGGTCCACCCCAACTAACCGGACATCGGGGAGCAAGTGTCTCTTCCTCCCACGTAGCCGTCGCCAGTCATATCCACCAACAGTAAGCTTGCAATCGCATGTCTTCACTCATGAGGTGTAGGCTTGACGTCGAACACGGCGGTGAGCAAGTCCTGAACGACCTTATCCTGGTTCTTCTTGCCCGCGCCCTGGATCTCGCGGATCTTGGCGTCTGCCTCCTTATCTGCTTCCGCCTCGGCTTGCTTGTTTCCTTGTGTGTGCTAATTTCGCGAGCACAGCAATCAGCATCCTGTGGCTGACGGCGGTTGGCCTCCAAGGGGGGAGAGGGAGGTGAGGGGTGCGGTGCGGTGGTAGTTACCTCGGACTCGAACTTCTTGAACTCAGTTTCCTTCTCGGCGCGGTATGCCTCGATTTCCTTCTTTGCTTCGTCGCGGGCTTCCCTCACCCTTTTTGTGCGGTCTGCAATTGTCAGTTGGGAGCTATCAGCGGGGGCTCGCTATCTCCGGGCGGGAAGAGGAAGGGCGGCTGTCGAGTGGTGAGGGGTTGCGCGTACATTCTCGAGCTGTGCCGCGGTGTTAGCAACGTGCTGTCCTGTTTTTATTATCGGAAGAAAAGAAGAAAGGGGGTGGGGGGGTAGCTGCAGAGCTGGCGACGGCGTACCCTTCTGGACAATCTTCGATGCCTCCCTCTCGGCCTGGTCCAACGTTTGTCAATCATCTGTCGCTCAACTGTCTCGGGGCCAATGCCCGGCTTGCACGGGGAAGCGTTCGTACATCGAGTAGGGTCTGGATGCCCGCGGAGTTCTGAGCCGACTGATGGTCCGATGCGTGGTTAGCTCTGCCGTCTCGAAGCTCCCTCCTATCCTCGCTCGGGGGCCGGGGGCTGGGATTACCATGTCTGCGGGTTTGTGAATGTGTTTTCGACTGGGAGACGAGGACAATATGCGTGACGTAGGTGAGCTGACGGGGCGAAATATCTCGTCGGGCGCAGAGTTGTGGGCGTATCGTAGGTTGGTGCTCTGGCAGACTGCTGGTTTTCGCTCATCAGCAATGGAGCGATCGAGGTTCCCTGTTGGCGGAGGCAAGCATGCGCAATCGACGGCGGCTGCGGCCGAAGTGGGGCAGGCGCAACTGAGAGCTTGCCCCCTGTCCATTGCTCGTTGCCTGCCGGGTGCCAATCGGCAGGCGGGATGACATCGCCAGCTGGGGGCGGTGGGGTCTGGCAGAATCCCAATGGCCTGTCTGCGATGGATGCTCCGGCCCTCGCGAGCTGCGACACTCACACCTGACGGGGAAATGGCCGGCTATCGCTAATCCGAACAACCCTGAAAATGTCCCGCGCCTCCAAGCTCACCCTCCTCGGGACGACCGCCTTTGCTGCGGGGACCGTCTTCTTCGTGCATTGGCAGCAACAGTCCGAGAAAATGGTAAGCCTTCGCAGAACCGCCCCAAGCCACGCGAAAAGTTATGGGAGACAAGCTAACAGTCCCGACCCCAGGCGATGCACCAGGGCGTAGTCCGCGACATCGAGCAACAGCGCGTCAAGAAGGAGAGGCAGCTCGATTTCGACCTCCAGAAGGTGCTCGAGGCCGAGTACAAGCAGGTGCAGAGCGTTCGCGACAGCACAGCCGAAGGCGGGCCACCAGGCTCGACAATACCAGCACCAACACCAACACCAACAGCTACACCAAGGTAGCATATGTCGTCGCCTAAGGCATATCGCTAACGACAACGCGAAGACCGTTATGACGCACAGTTGTTTTGGGGGCCATGCCGGATTTGAGGGTATCTCCCGTCCGGGTTCGACACGACACTCGATTGCAGGGCAGCGCGAGGACTTGGGCTGTGGCGCTCGTTGGGACCCCAACCCCAAAGCTGAGGGAGGAGTGTATATCATATTGTATCACCATAGACGTTACAAATCGCATCTCAGGTATCCTTATTTAATTTGTACAAACTACCAATTTGTCGCCAGTGCAGGAAATGCTGAGTCCCGAACACGCCCTCGCTCAGCAACCCGCTCTCTTGGCCGCCTCTCCACAACACGGGCCTTGACAAGGAGTTCGTGTCGGTACACGCGATCTAGGTCTAGACCAAAGCTATCCCAGAGAAAAAAAGCATGCGAAAACAAGATACCATTAAAAGGTGCCCCAGTTCTCTGGGCAAAAAGCCAGCCTCCAACGACGCCAGAACGACCTAACATGCAACCAACTCTTTTTGGCCTCGCTACTCCTGAGCGTGCCGTTCCTCGTTTTTGGGAGATAACCCCTCTTCTCGTTGCGTTTGACACATAACTGCCTACTACCTCAACGCACAGTGATACCCGACCTATCGGTAAACATGCGAGACGCAATGTTCATCGACATCAGCTCCTGGAACAGCAGCTTAGCCGCGTAGGGCATGTACACCTGCGCAATCTTGGTCTTGTTTTTGCACGGTCGGCACTCAAACGTCTGTTTAGTAAGATTCCTACATCGCACATGTTAGTCTTGCGCATTCGCATGGGGCAGGAGAAAACGTACGCAATTGGTGTCATGAGTCCACAAATCTCGCAGACATGGACTCGGAACGCGTCCGACACCTCAAAGAGACGCTCCTTGAGGAAAGAGGCAGCACCGTGAGCAATCATGCAATCACGTTCCATCTCTCCGAAACGCAGACCACCGTCTCTCGCACGACCTTCTACCGGCTGGCGCGTCATGATCTGCACCGGCCCACGAGCACGCGCGTGGATCTTGTCGTCGACCATGTGGCGCAACCTCTGGTAGTACGTGGGCCCGAAGAAGACTTGCGAGCGCAGCTTCTTGCCGGTGTGGCCGTGGTACAGGATCTCGAAACCTCTCGACTGATACCCGTGCTCCCGGAGAAGATTAGATACGGAATCGACCGTGACCTCGGTAAATGGCGTCGCATCTCCCTCCATACCCTTGAGGGTGGAAACCTTTGACAGCAAGCACTCGATCAAATGGGCGATTGTCATACGAGACGGAATGGCGTGGGGATTGATGATAATGTCGGGCGTTATACCCTCGCACGTGAAGGGCATGTCCTCCTGCCTATAGGTAACTCCAATAGTACCCTTCTGACCGTGACGCGACGCAAACTTGTCGCCAATCTGTGGGATCTTGGTCGTTCGAACACGGACCTTGACATAGCGGCAGCCATCCTGGTTCGTCGTCACTATCACCGAATCCACGATACCGCTCTCTGTGCTGCGCAGCGGGGTCGACGCATCACGCTTGACATGCTGGGCCTGTCTCTGGCCGAGCTCAGCGTTGTCGGGGTTGATGGGCGAGGTCTTTCCGATGATGATATCCTCACCAGACACGCGAATACCAGGAGCAATGATCCCGTCTTCGTCAAGCTTATCGTAAGTCCCGTGCTTCAACCGTAGAGTGTCGCCACGTGTCGGCTTCTCAAACTTCTCGAGGATGTGGATGCCAACGCGCTTCTCGCAGTCGGTATAGGATCGGAAGAACAAGCTTCGGAAAATACCACGGTCAATACTGCTCTGATTCATAATCACGGAATCTTCTTGGTTGTAGCCCGAGTAACAGGCGATGGCCACGATGGCGTTCTGCCCGGCAGGCAGTTCTCGGAACTTGAGGTATTCCATGGACCGCGTGATAGCCAAGGGCTTCTGTGGGTAGTAGAGAATGTTCGCCATGGTGTCCATACGGCGGGAGTAGTTGGTGAGGAAGAAACCCATGGCTTGCTTGCCCATGGCAGACTGGTACGTGTTTCTGGGCGATTGGTTGTGATCCGGGAAAGGAATAATGCTCGCACAGATGCCGAGCAGCATGCTGGGATGAATCTCGCAGTGCGTATACACATGAGTCGTCGGGTTCAACTTGGTCTTGATGCGCTTGTTGACGTCTTTCTCAGGGTCAAAAGGTTCTTCCGGTACGTCCTTGTAGTGGCCCATCTTAGTGAATCGATAATGATCCAGGTCTTCTGGCGTCATGCAGATCATGGCCGTCTCCTCTTCCTCGGCGTCGAGGTATTCGACACAGCCTTCTCTCAGCAGGCCATTCCAGCCAAAGAACTCGTCGTCCAATGCCCCGATCTCTTTGTCCCGTGCCAGCCGGTTCATGTGTGCCCTTGTCAGGACCAGTTGGCCCTTTTGGACTTTAGACGTCTTGTTTTCCTCCTCCTGCTCGACGACGAACAACGGTCGCATGACACGGCCAGCGTCAGAGAAAATCTTGAACTCTCGGTCTCGAATATCCCGAACCAGCGAGACCTCGAAGGAAATGACATTGGATCTCCTGAGATTTTGCACCAAGTTGACCAAGTGTTTCGGGTCCTGATGGACGCCAACCCAGGTTCCATTGACAAACACCTTGGTGGCGTTGGGGTAGCGGAGCGGCTCATACTCTTCGAGGACTTCCATGTTCCTAGCCACCATGAAGTCGACGATTGGTTCCGCGTTCGTACCCACGCTAATGTAGCACATCAACGAAAGGTTCTTGACCAGGCCGCAAGCCTGTCCTTCCGGTGTCTCGGCAGGGCAAACCAAACCCCAATGCGTATTGTGCAGCTGTCGGGGCTTGGCAAGCTTGCCATCGCGACCGATGGGGGTATTCGTTCGCCGCAAATGAGAGAGCGTCGAAGCAAAGGTATATCTGTTCAACACTTGCGACACACCGGCCGTGGAGCTTGCCGCCTTCTTCTGATCGCCCCAGTTGCCGGTGGCCAGCGAGTATTTGAGGGCATTGGTGAGGGTTCCGTTCTTGATGCCCAAGGCAAGAGAGAACTGCTTGTTCCCGTCGATACAGCGTTTCATGTAGGACATGAGGTCTTGCGTTATCCGTCGCACAATACCGCGGAACAGCTTCGCCAGCAACGGACCAGCCAGATCTAGCCTCTTCTTTCCGAAATGGTCTCGGTCATCCGTGTCGCGGCGTCCAAGCACGCATTGAAGGAGCTTGTGCACCATGTAGCCGAGGAAAAACGCCTTCCTAGTCTCGCATCCCTCGGTCTGGGAAATATGGGGCAGCATCTCCTTCTGGAGAAGGTCCTTGGCAGCACGAATACGGTTCATGCGATTCTGGCCCATGTTTCCATTGCCACGCTTTCCGATGTAATCGAGCGCGATTTCGCGATCTTGAATGCAGAAGGCCTCTTCGATGCATGGTCGGAGGGCCTCCAGCATCTGCGTGTCTCTTCGGTCATAGCAGATATGGTTCAGGATATCCTCGTCCGAGACAACTCCAAGAGCACGGAAGACAATAGCGAGCGACACCTCCTCCTTGACGTACGGAAGGGTGACACTGACCGTGTTGGCCAGTCTGCCCTTGCTGTTGTCAGGCTTGGTGTGCAGCCTCATCTGAAGCGACGAGATCAAGCGGGACCCTTTTTCCAAAGCGCTGCGAATTTCGGCTTGGTATGATACGCTGCCACCCGCGGGCTTCTTGAAGACCTGCACAATATTGGCCGCCGAACGCTCCTGGGCGATAAGGACCTTTTCGCTACCGTTGATGATGAAATAGCCGCCTTGGTCATAGGGGCACTCGTTGAGCACGAACAGGGACTCGTCGTCTTCGTCGGAAAGATGGCAAATGTTTGACTTGACCATAATCGGGATCTTGCCGAGGAAAATGCGGTCTCCCTTGGGCTTCTCGGGGTCCTCCTCCTGGGTGCCGCTATCCTCGTCCTCCCATCGAATTGTGGTGGGGTGTTCGCCTGTGCGAGCCATGTACTCTTGCTGCTCCTCAGTGAGCTGGTTCAGCGGGATGGGCTCGTTGATGGCCACACGCGCACGCTTCGAAATCATGCAGTACATAGGAGCCGAATATGTGAGGTTACGGTCGCGACATTCGTAGGGCAGTAGCGATACTGTTTCTCCGGTCGCTTCTGTTATGGCAGGCCGTGAAATCAGCGTGTTACCGAACTTGATGTCGTATCTCCGCAGGGCGATGTCCCTCCCCTCGTCATCGCCGGGGTTCGGGTGATCCAGCGTCAGGCTGGCGTACTCGTCGATGAGGGATCGGATTGTGGTTTCTGTAAACTCGTTGAACGAGTCGATCTGCTGCGACACCAGGCCCTTTGTGTCGAAATACGAGGAAATGACATCCCATGCATCCTCCGGTGTGATCGTATCGTCAACGTCCTCCATGTCGTCGCCATTCTCGTAGTTATCATCGTTATCGTACGTGTCGCCGTAGCCACCATCGTATGCGTCCTTGCCGTAGCTCGCCATCCTGACGGCAGGGCGGATTTCTTCGGAAGCCGGTCGCTCGGCGTTGACGGTAATTCGGTGTCAGGTCCAGTCGCGCTCGGTCGACGGGCAGAGCGGTAAGGTCGGTGATGCGGTGCGCAAGAGGATACGTTGCTTCGAGGCGACCTGCTGGAGTATCAGAGGCAGGAGTGGGGTCGACTGGTCGAGTGGAAGTGAAGGAGCGAGGTTTGAAAAGCGGGTTGGCGTGATTAGGAATCGCCACCAAAGAAGAGTGAGCGCGCGCATCAACTCCCGGCAGCCGATCTCAGCACATGAAGGAGCTGCGCGGCCAATACTAGGCAACTGCGATGTTATTTTAGAAGGAGTGATGGCGCGATATGCCTCGGAACCGCGCAAATCGAGGCCGGCGTGAGTAATGTGTTGGGTGAAGCTTGACTTTCAGAGCGCGATGCATTCCACTCTTTTTTTCTGCGCCGCCCCCAACGGGAGGCTGAAAGCGCGACAGTTGGCGCTAGTCTGGAACCGGCTAGCGCAGGCAAGTGGCGCTCACTCTGCCGCGCCACACCGCCTTTGACTGCTCATTGCTTTGTTCATCCTCACTTTGTTCAAACTCTACACGGTTGCGCCAATGTCCTAAAGATCGCCGCCGTCCACTGTCCTCGGCGAGTTGACCCGTCAAGGCCAGGCAGCAACACGCGAGTAGCGCGCAATAGCTATTCAAAGTACCTCCACGCACTCAATCTGAATACGATTGTTTCTACCTGCTGCATCGGCTGGTGCGTATCCGCCTCGCCGTTCCACTAACGCCAGGCACAGAGCCTCTTGAACAACGTTTGCTAGGGCCCCAGCTTGTACCCCACGACTCAGAACGTCATAAAAAAAGGCTCATCCCATTACCTTTCTTGATAACCATTTGCATTTCCTCGGCCGCCTCTTTTACCCCCACAAAGCCTAGGTTCCAGGGCACATGGTGTGGCCCCACCCGGGAGGAGCGCTGTTGAGCAGCTAGATGCCGTCGCTACCGACGAAGAATTCTGCCTTCCCACAGATCCAAAAGCCGGGCCCATTGGCATCCGTGTCAAAACATTCACCCTACACCCTCCGTTCCGCCCTCCCAGAGTACTTCATTTTGTGACAAAACCTTTCAAGCTTTCAAGGGCGCTCAGTTGGTCCTTTGTATCTGGCATGTCTTTCCGTTTCTGTCCCGGTCGAACAATTTCTTCGCCCAAACGTAATGTCGAATTCTGTTTTCCCAATCCTGATGAGGAAGCCGGGGTTATGGTTAAGGTGTCACAGTTCGGGATAATCTCATAAACTCAAAACAGCATTAGAGGTGGCGCCGAAAACAAACCTCCTTGGACGGGGTTACACTGGATGGCTGACTCTTCAGTAATACACACGCCTAATTCCATAGCGGGCGTAAGGGGGGCAAGCAAGTGCAGTTCTCTTGTCCGTGGTTAGAAAACTCAAGTTGACCTTGGACTTGACGCGATGCAGTTGGCCTGACATTGCTCAGTGCTGGAAAAACCGTTCGACTGCAAAACTGATGATTGAAGCCAAATCAATGCACGCCCCATGGGCCCGGTTCTGTCAACTAGCCGCCCCTGTGGTCGGCTGCGATTATCCCAAATTAATGCGGTCATCGGCCGTCAATACCACCTTGGATTTGGTGGAAGTCGCACCGGGATTCCGAACACATGGATAACCGGGGCTACATCTTGCCGTCCATGTTCCGGCAAGTGGAGTATCGCGAACTTCAATCTTCCACCCCAGTCCCATTTCGGCCTGCGGGAGCTCGCCTCGATCTCCGTGGCCCTTTCTCGGTCACACAGAGCTGTTTACGCCAAACTATCCAGCACCCGAGCCTTTGTGACTGGCCATTCGGTTCCGTCCAGGCTTGGGTTGTGGACTTATATGAAGGCAGCATGGCACGCTCTCTCTGACTGGTGAGGCCATCTATCCACGAGTTTCTCGCCTGTTCCGTCACCAATTACCGCTCAACTGGCGTAGCCGAAGCAGTGATGCATTCCTCCGCGTTCATTCTCGCCTCGTTGGCCTCATCCTTTCCCTTGGCCGTTCAGGCAGCCTCCGGATCTGGCAAATCTACACGGTAGGTCCATAAAATAACCGTCAAATTTTCAGGTAGCCCGCTTGCTAATCATTGTATTCAAGGTTTTGGGACTGCTGCAAGCAGTCATGCTCCTGGAAAGGGAAGGCGGCCGTCAACCAGCCGGTGTTTTCCTGCGATGCCAACAATAAGCGCCTCACAAACCCCGATGTTAAATCGGGCTGCGATGGTGGCACGGCTTACGCTTGTGCCGACCAAACACCGTGGGCTGTGAGCAGCGAGCTCGCCTATGGGTTTGCTGCAACAGCACTCAGTGGAGGGACCGAATCGTCTTGGTGCTGCGCATGCTATGCGTAAGTTCACGATCTGTCCTTTGTCGAGTTACGTCCTAACATCCAGTAGCCTCAAGTTCACGTCTGGCCCCGTCGCCGGTAAGACGATGGTTATCCAATCCACCAGCACTGGTGGTGATCTCGGCAGCAACCACTTCGACCTTGCCATCCCAGGCGGTGGTGTCGGTCTCTTTGACGGATGCAAGCCGCAGTTTGGCGGCCTGCCCGGTGCCACCTACGGAGGGATATCCAGCCAAAATCAGTGTTCCTCGTTTCCCTCTGCACTTAAGCCCGCATGTGACTGGCGGTTCGACTGGTTCAAGAACGCCGACAACCCGACCTTTACCTTCCAGCAGGTCCGTTGCCCTGCTGAGCTCGTGGCCAAGTCCGGTTGCAAAAGATCGGATGACGGCAACTTCCCCGTCTTCACGCCGCCGGCCGGTGGCAACCCCACGACGCCGACAACGACAAACCAAGGATCGACCCCAACGAATTCCAACCCCGGAGGCTGCACTGCTCAGCAGTATGATCAATGCGGTGGCGGGAGCTGGTCGGGTTGTACGAGTTGTGTGTCTGGAACTACTTGCAAAGCGATTAACGAGTTCTACTCGCAGTGCGTGTAAGTGCTACGTTACGATGTAGCCAACACGAAACCTGGAAAGATAATCTTTCTCCCAGGCGGTTGGAATTAATGGAACATAATTCGTTTTGGGAACTTTTGTAAAGCAATATTCCTATTTGCTTGGACTGGCATATGCATTGCTCATTTGGCAGTTCAAGTTTGCCTTTTTTTCTCAGAGCCACTCCACCCTTTTGTCCTCTTTTCTCCCGCTCGAGAGGTATACTCAATGCCATTTTCAATTCTGTTGGGCGGCTTGTTTTCCGGCCAACAAAATTTCAAACAATTCAATCTGCACAAACCTTTGTTTCCGAGGCAGTCTTGGGGAGCATCAAATTTGCATAAAAACACGCTGTCTAACCTCCAAAATCCCATTCTATTCAGCAGCATCTTACGACAGCGGGAGCAGGTCAGTTACTCACTTGACTTCGACCCTGCTTATCATACCCCTGCTGCCCCCTACTTCACTTGAAAACTTGAAAAGCCCTCCTTAACACAATCATGACGCGTCTCATAATCGGGTCGATCCTGGGGAACTACCCCTTCACCAGTGGTCCGCGGATTGCCGTCTGGCATGTTCCCAGCCCAATCAAACTTGGCGAGTCTATCACAGCCACCGTTGGGTTTGCAAGCCTGCCGCAGACAGGAGAGTTCAGTATCAAGCGAGGCTACACCCTTTACGATTGGTGTCGCTAGCCAGTCGGTGGACACCATTGTCTGAAGCCACTCGTTATGAGCTCAGATGGGAAGATCAACAAGATGATTGACCTATTCCCGGGCCATGAAATTGTGCCGACTGCCCCTGGATCTTACGACATTTTGTTGTGGATTGAGTGGGTTGACCTCAAGACTGGTCAGGCGACGGAGTCCTTTGAGTGGACTGGTGCGTTTACTGTTGAGGAGTAAAACCCTGGCGGGAAGTTTGTAACAATGACAAGCTGCAGACAGGTTTGAGCTCCTGGCAAACTTTTTCTTATTGGTCATACAGGCAATGACTACACACCCCATACTTTGGGTATAAATGACCTGCGCTGAAAGACCACCTCAGGCATCAGGACAGGTCCCAGCCAGACATCAAATACACATATTTCAAAATTCTCGATTTATCTACTCAATGTGCCACCGTGATCATGATCGTCATGATAATTCATCTATATTGGTTCATCTGATTTTCACCATATCTCTCACGCTGCTTTCGGTATTCCTTGAATATAACAATACTTCCCCCAAACGCCTATTCAGCTGACTCGGTGAATTCCAAGATCTTGAATCCGATTCAACCTTCACTGACGCACGCCAACTCTATATAAAATAACCATCACCCCAAACCTAACTTATTCCAAGCATCTTCCCATTACCTACACATCTCTACCAGCAGCACAAACTGTGACACTCACCTCACCCGCGTCCAACTCTTCTGCCCCGGCTCAGACACTACCCGAGGCAGCCCCTGGTCGGACTACAAACCAACGTGGCACGGTTGGCCTGCGACACAGCCCCGACGACAATAGCCTATCCGGCTCGACTTCGGAAATCTGCTTGATTTTGCATGCCCGCGAGGAGAAAGGAAAGCTCATCGTCGACTACGCTGGCGATAGTCCTGCTCGGTCGCCGGCAGACATACTACCTATCGACGGAACATAGCCAGGGAACAGGGGACCATATCAGCAACCCCAGCCCAGTGCAACGACTTCCACTCGATTCCGACTTGATAACAACATCACCCCGCACCGTCTTCTCAGTCGTCACCCACCGTCCCCCAAAATGATCGAGCTCCTCATCTCAAGTCCCCTTTCCGCCAACTGGCCTCACGCGCAGCTCACCATTTTCACGCCACCAACCTGCCTCCACGCCGGACGGCACATCCCCATACGTGCTCACCTCGCCGGGCTGCCGCTAGTCGAGCACCTTCGGCTGACAGTCGATTTCATGATCTGCGCGACTTCCGGCCCGAATGTGAAGGGCCACCCGTCGTGCGACAACGGATACACAGAGCACAGTCAAGAGGTTATCCGCCCGTTGCGGTTCGATGATAGCAGCCTGGTGAAGCTCTTTGCAGAAAAAGACATGGCTGTTGAGAGGGCGGGGTGGTATCGAGTATATATTCAAATCATGTGGGAGGATATGGACGAGCCTCAGAGCGCGCCGATTTGTCTCGGGGGAGAGAGTGAAATCTTTTGGGTCAGGGAGTAGCAACCTACCTTACCTACAGGACTCCATGAAAACCTGTGAGCACAAAGGATGTTGGCAGAAAGTGCTCGGGGGTTCACAGCATCGTCTCCGGCGCCGGCGCGGGAGAAGACAAATCTAGGTAGCATCAGGGTCAATGCAAACCTTGTTCCCTGCCGTTGCACTGTACTATTATTCGCGTCGTCAGCAAAACTGAGCCTTCGGCACATCATAACTGCAACCC
>Ga0247760_1002009_pt1 | contig 16738 bp, 17 predicted proteins | sample UWRJL171409R4_FD_179936 | JGI IMG/M metagenome (GOLD analysis project Ga0247760, IMG submission 179936) | Plant litter microbial communities from Arlington Agricultural Research Station in Wisconsin, United States - UWRJ-L171-409R-4 | ecosystem: Environmental > Terrestrial > Plant litter >... | reverse complement strand
GTGCTCTCCGTCTTGGTCGGTGTTATTCTTCTCGGTGTTGGGCTCCTGCGCTTAGGCTGGATCGTGGAGTTTGTCTCCTACGTCCCAATTTCGGCGTTCGTGACAGCCGCCAGCATCACGATCATGACAACCCAGTTCTCAACCGCGTTGGGCATTCCCGGAATAAACACAAGGGACCCGCCGTATCGTGTTATTGTCAATACTCTCGAGGGAATGCCTAACACACAAGTCGATGCAGTCATTGGGATCTCGTCCATCGCCATACTCTCCCTTATTCGGTTTGTATGTACAAAACTGGAAGCCCGTCAGCCGAAACGGAAGAGGATTTGGGCGATTGTGTCCTCTTTGAGGATGTCTTTCACAATTCTACTCTACACGCTTATCAGCTGGTTGGTGAATCGGAACAATCTCCAAGGAAGGAAAAGTGTCTTTCGGATCGTTGGTACAATCGAGAGAGGTTAGCCTTACCCCCTGAATAGGCTGGATAACTTCTAACATTCAATATCCAGGGCTTCACACACGCCGGAGCCCTTCAACTTGATTCGGATCTAGTCTTTTCAGTACTTCCAGAGGTCCCACCAATGCTCATCATTCTCGTCGTCGAACACATCGCCATCGCCAAGTCCTTCAGCCGGAAATTCAACTATAAAATCGACCCTTCCCAGGAGATCCTAGCGCAAGGAGCCTCAAATCTGATCGGCACTTTTGTTGATGGCTACTCTTGCACCGGCTCCTTCAGCGCCTCGGCCGTCCTCTCCGGAACAGGGTCGAAGACACCCCTAGCTGGCCTTTTCAGCGCTTTCGTGTTAGTCTTGGCGCTGTACGCCTTTGCGGCCGCGTTCTACTACATTCTCATGGCTGCGCTGGCCGGCTTGATTATCCACGCAGTTTCTGGTTTGGTGATCCGCCCGCGTACCCTGTACCGATATTGGAAGATTTCTCCCCCCCCCCCCAAGCTGGTCATCTGGGTTGCCGGAGTTACCGTCGCCATTTTCGTCTCCCTCGAAGCTTCCATCTACGTTTCAGCCGTGATGTCTTTGGCACTTCTACTTACCCGAATTGCGCGAGCGAAGGGTCAGTTTTTCGGTCAGATCAACACCTATCGCCAGGACTCTACACCGAGAGACAGAGAACCCATTCCAGACAGCGGAGACGTCCCTCCAAGAACCCCCCTTTTGCCTGACATGCATGTCCAAAGTTCGAACAAGCCACCGGATTCAGTCAGGCACATCCCCCCGGCATCATAATCTACCGCTTCCCCTCAGGCCTCAACTACACCAACCAAGCACAACACATGTCCCACCTGCTCATCCACATAACCTCACACACCTGCCCTACTACTAATACCGACATCTCCAACCCCCAACCCACCTCCCCACCCCTCTGGAACAATCCTACCCTGATTTCGACTTCCCCTCAGCAGCACGACCAAAACGCAAGCGGGGATAACCACCGACTCCCCTGTCTGAAAGCCATAATCCTAGACTGCTCTTCAGTTGACTTTGTGGATGTGACTAGCGTTCAGGAGCTGGTTGATGCGAGGAATGTGGTCAGAAGGCATGCTGGTGGGAGGGTAGGATGGTATTTTGTGGGGTTAGAGAATCGGTGGGCGAGAAGGGCGCTTGCGGTGGAGGGGTTTGGTGTTGAGGCTCATGATTATGGGGGTGGGGGATGGGGAGGGCGATTCTATGTGGACGTGGAGGGGGCGGTTGCTGCTGCTTTGAGTGGTGTAGGGAAAGTGGAGCAGACGGCAAGGGGAGAGAGTAAGGGGGAAAAGGGGGCGGTAGGTGGCGTTATGGAGGTTTGATCTGGATGACAATCTTAGGTACTACTCACAGAGGGTACCTGACTTTATGAGTTGGGAAACTGATTTTAAACACATTTGCACTAGTGCTCCTAAAAAGGCTGGAGATGTGGCTCCGAGCCACAACGTTTCTTAGCTTCAAGTATCGTGATATTATCCCAAGCACCATGTTTTGTTTCTGGCTTGAGCGTCTATTTTTCAACAAACCGACATCCCCTAGGGTGAAGGCCACAGCTTAAACTGTGGTGACCTTGATGACACGCATATCATGCAGCGGGATGTCAAAGCCAACGCTCGTGCTGTTTCCAGTCTGGCCCGTGTACATCTCCTTCCACGAATACGTCTTGTCCGCCAAGCCGGGAACGTCCTTGAAGCTGACCTTATAGTTTCCAGCCGATGTGCCCGCAATGAGTCCAATAACGACACCATCCGACAACGGACCGGCCCAGTAGGGGTAGATTTTGCCATTCTGGACCGCAGCAGCGCCAGGGGGGCGGAAGGTGGTGGCCGCCTTGCCAAGGGGGTCTTGGTTAATGTCAATGAGCCCCTTGTTCTTGATGATGGTGAGGGTGTGGTTGGAGATCTTGTTGAGGTCAAGGCCCAGGACGAGAGGGGACTTGGTGATGGCCCAGAGAGCGAAGTGCAGCTTCTCCTGGTTGGCATTGATCTTGGACGAGCCGAGGTACAGCATGTCGAGGTCGTTGAAGCCGCCTGGTCCACTGTACTCCGAGATGGGGCCCGCAGAGCTTCCGATGCGCTCGACGCTAGCCCAGTCGCCCCAGTTGTCAACGCTCATACTGTAGAGTGTTAGCCAACCGACAGCTCATTGTCATGGCAGCAAGACATACCGCCAAGAGTGGCCATAAGTAGCACCCCAGGTCCAGACACTATCGCGTCCCCAGTTGCACAGGTTGAAGTTGATCTTCTTCTGGCTCGCAGCGCCAATGATCGCATCCCTCATGGGGGCATAGAACTGCTTGGTGTTGCCGACCGGGTTCTGGCACGTCTGCGGGCGCGGGTTCTGCTGGCACGGCGTGTAGCAGTTGTCGAACTTCCAAAAGTCCACGCCCCACTCCACGAGCTGGGCGACGTCCGACTTCTCCTTGCCCTCGCTGCCGGGGTAGCCCGCGCAGGTCTTGTCGCCGGCGTCGCCGTAGAGACCGAACTTGAGGCCCTTGGCGTGGATCTGGTCGGTCACGGCCTTGATGCCGTTGGGCCACTTTTGCGGGTCAGGTACGAGCTTGCCTTGGTTGCTGCGGCTCTTGGTCGACCAGCAGTCGTCGATGTTGATGTACTCGTAGCCGAGGTCCTTGAGGCCGAGCGAGATGAACTTGTCGGCGGTGTCGAGCGCGTAGCGGGCCGATGCCGAGTTGCACTGCGCGACGTTCTGGAGCGGTGAGTGAGCAGGGAAGGTACTATCGTCGAATGACTTGGATGATCAAGGGGCAGTGTTCGTCCTTACCCAACTGCTCCATCCCATGTGGGGCTTCAAGCCGACGCCATCATTCAGGGCCGAGGTCACCTCGAGCAGGGCCAGTCCAAGGACGATGCTTTTCCAGGAGTCCATCTTGTCGAAGGATGTGTTGCACGGAAAGATGATTGGGTGAAGGAAGGGTCCGTTCAACTCGCACAACATTTCGCGTCGATGGGAAAGCTCGTTGTTTATAAACCGCCGGCGCTCGACACTCGGCCTGGCAGATTGGTGGAAATTGCGCTGGAGGTAGAACAAGCTGCAATTGCATCCCCCGCCTAGAGAAAGGACGGCCGGGGCCGTTTGCGGCCGAGATGGGCGGTCGTCGCACTCCGCGACGCGGCTAATCGAACGGCAATCTAGGAATCTGCGGTTTGGTCTACCAACCAGGGTGCCGGGTTTAGTGGACAAGACTTAGACACAGGCGCTCCAATGGGGGAGCCGACGACAACCTTTTCCGGCAAATACCGCCACCATCCACTTCCACTGTAGTAGCAACAGCGGGCGCGTCCAACACTTGGCTACTAAGGTACCCGGCATTTCAATATCCGCCAATCCAAAACCCAGCAAAGGATTACTCGTTGCGCCTTGTTTTCATCCTACTTACACGACTGTATACGAGAGGCGGGCATGTAGGTATAACGTGGACCGACGTACCTGCATATTCTGATTCTGAGATAACTTATGTTCTCGGAGTCAGTTTCGCGCACTTTGCTGAAGGGAGTTAGATCAGCGTAACGTAACTTACCTGCACTTGATGCACTACTGCCTGAGTAGGATTCGCGGACCTACTCGGAGCCTATGTAGGTAGAACAACTCTGTATCGAATGGCAACCAATGAGATGGATTGTGTCAGTTGGCTGTCAGGGGTTACGCCGAACTTGAACAGAACTGTGTTTCTATGCGGATTGGACTTTTAGACTTGCAAGGAGGATGGGATTGGCGGTTGATGAGGAAACTAGGCAAATCATCTCCCTTGGCTTCCGGGGAACGCCCGATCTGAGTGAAGGTGGATTCGAAGGTACGCGGGACAAGGTTGTGGGCCGTTGAGCCACAAGTGGATCAAACATGCAAAAATTGAAGATGTGTCTCCTCGACCGGAATCGAGCCGGTGACCTTTCGGTATATGAATGGGACATTTACAGCCGAACGTGATAGCCAACTACACCACAAGGAGATTTTTTGTTGCAAGCGGATCGCGAAATTCGGTCTGTGGCTGCCAGGGCGGGAGGCGTGCCGCGATGGTTGAAGCGACCGGTCACTTAACAAGATGGGGATCAGAATGGTGTATATGCCCATGGATTTCGCTTGCTTGCAAATAGTACGGTTCATAACCCCCCCTTCAATGTATTTACACCTCCGCCTTTTACACCATCCAATCTTGATGCACTCCCTATAACTATCAAGTCTAGACGCTTAAGTGCACCCGACACGAGTTGACGAAACAGCAATGTCATCATACCAAAAGGTATTCGTGTCTCCGCCATACGACTCCCACCCGAAGTAAATAGCCGTAACCTTCGGCTTGATCGAACTGCGCTGCCACTGTGCAGCGTTCGGGTTCGCAGTCCCCTTAACGCTCGTCAGGCCTGCAATGACCTTGCTGTTAAGCCAGGTCTCGATGCTGCCATCGGTTCCGAGCTTGTATTCGAAGCATTGCCAGCTTCCGGTGGGGAGGGCTGCCGAGGTAGCAACACCTTGGGGGGAAAGGTCGGGGAGGGTGGCGTCGTCGGATTCGCGGTTGTACATCATGATGCTGTTCTGGCCGCCGATGCGGAGGTGCTTCTTGGCGCCTTGGGCAGAGTCGGGCATGGTGATGAAGGTGACGTGGGAGGAGGTCAAAGCTTTGGATGCGCGACTGCAGAGGGAAGTTAGCATCGCTTCCTAGGACGCTAGTACTTAGTTAGGGAAATTGGGGTCGGAAGAGAGCTTACATCCATGCCCTGACGTAGACGTCGCCGCTGGGCACCTTGGTGGTGCCGAAGAAGATGTGGCCGCAGTATCCGCCGGCGCCGTCAACCCTCACGGAGTTCTTTCCGCTGTGCGCCTGGGAGCTATCAAGCGTGACTTTACCGCCTTGGCTGCAGTCCGGGGCATAGGTGGGCCATGCTGCCGAATCCAACCCGCTCTCGAAGCCCTCGGAGACCTGGGCGAGGGATGCGGGGAGGAGCGCGAGCGCGAAAAGGGCGGCTTGGCGGAGCATTGTGATGGCTGATTCGGATGAGGGTACCAAGACTACGACAGGAGAGAAAGAAGCTCAGGGGCGCATCGTGCTTTTTATCGGGCGCTGGAATTCGGTCCGCAATATCGACTCCCGCTCCCAATGCCTGGATGATTGAATGCTTGTATTGCATCCCCACAGCTCGGAGAGAGCACCCCCGGATTTTCCTGCCGTCCTCTCAAGCGAGGGCACACGGAGTCTGCCGCCTCCGGCCATTTCGTCGTAGTTGAACTGACAATGAATCGCCTTCTGCCCCGAGATTCTCGTCTAATTTGCAAAAGCGGATTCCAGTTGGTCTTGCTGGGTTCTTTTTGAAGACACTGATGCTGGCAGCTGGAGAAAATCCTTGGTTAGGTCGAAGACAGCACAAATCGAGGTGGCACGATTGCCGTGCATTAGGCTGAATTCGAGAAGCGCTGGTACATAAACTCGAGTCCATGACGTTGGAGAGGGATTTCCTGATCCAATCTATGCTCCCCACATCCTAACCCAGTTGAGCCTAAACATGGCAGCCTCCGACGAGCTTCCGCTCCTGCCGTGCGCGATTGCACCTGCTTTTTTCGTCCATCTATGAGTTGAACTGCGATCTCCCGTGCCCGTACAGGGCGAGCCCGATCCGGATCGCGCAAGATTTCCGAGCTTCATGATGATTGATGTCAACCGTCTCTCCGGTAGGATGGTCTCCGAAACCCGGTTTCGAGCGCCAACAAAGCTCTTGTGGCTGGCTGCATTGGTGTTCACCTTTTCCCCTGCAGCATGGAGTGTGGAGACGGGTCACCTTTGATTGGCGCTTGAGCTGCAGACCGCGCTTGCCTTCGCAGCGGCGTTGCTTGGGAATCGCCACCAAGCTTCGTGCCCAACTTCGCTGATTCTTGGCGTCACTCTTGTTTGAACGACTCAGGCCCAGCATTCCAGGTGACTTCAGTCCGACACCGTTCTAGTCCGACGTCGCATTCATGCCATGCAAGCGCAGGCCCCCCTTGCACCGATTTACCAACGGTTTCCCACGCCAACGTCGATCAGGGTTCTGCGTCTGCCCCTTCGTCCCAACAGAGCGTGACCCGATCATTTCCCTGTTCCTGGACATCGTCGACCTCGACGACTCGCCCCTCTTCGACACCTTGTCATACACATGGGGCGATCCATTGAACAGGGATGTCGACGAGTCCCTCCACCCTCCAAAAGAGGACCCGCCGCAATTTGGTTAGCTGCAATGGCGTCACAATGCCCATTCGAACGAACCTGCACGCCGCTCTTCGCATGTTGCTGACCTGACTAAACATGAGTCCAAGCTGGGCATCGATGTCATCTATCCCCGACAGTGGTTGTGCTTTGTCTCGTTTATCGCTCACCCCTATTTTCACGCTTGTGGATTGTACAAGAAGTGGCTTTGGCAAAAAGAATGATAGCCGTATGCGGAAGGCAGCTCGTGGACCTGCGCAGGATTCAGCTTGCCAGCTTCTTCATACTGTACACCGATTGGCAGGAATTTCTTCTCCCGCATGTGTTACAGCGGTCGGCCGCCATCACCAATCACAGCTTGTGGTTTGAGAAAATCTTGACATCCCCCGTAAACTCCTCGAGCACCATCATGAATTTGGCGAAGATCATGAGCTGGTCTGGCATGCAGGTTGAAGATGAGACCACGCGTGCCCTGTACGAAACCATCTGCTTCGTGGAGCTCCTGGACGAAGTGCGAAGGTGCAAGGCCACGGATCCCCGAGATAAGATCTACGGCGTTCTAGGCATCTTGGCTCTGACAAAGACCCCTTTCACCGACATGGGCGCCCACGCCGAGAGCCGATTGAAAGCGTATGTCGAGGTCGATTACCAAGTTCCCGTCAAGATGGTACACGCTCGCACTGTTCGCGCAATTATCGCCGAATCGCGGTCATTGCATGTCTGGGAACGTCGGGAAGGGAATCCCTACCGCAAGCAGAGGAATCTTCCCTCGTGGGTGCCTGACTTCAGCACAGCGAAGAATCCCCCTTTGCTACCACGCAGCTCGTTTTACAAGGCGGATCGTCACCTTCCTTGGGAGGAGCGTGCAGTTCGCCAAACAGGAAACAAACTGCTTCTTCCTGTGCGGGGCATACGCGTAGGAAAGGTCGCCGACATTACACCGTCTGTAACGGAGCTGAATGGGGCCGGTGGCCCGGCGCTGTACGGGAAAATCTGTGGGGTGGCTAGCGGCCTTCCGGAGCTATATTTACGGGGGTAAGCAGCCACGTCTTGGCCCTTCCACTATTTGTCGCACAAGTCCGACCAACGTCGAGTCTTGGCAGTATGAAGTGCGCTGTTGGTTGCGCTCCTTGTCGCGGGTGGATCTGTCTAACGGCGACTCAGGGAAGAAACGCGCGCGGAAGCGATGGCTCGCACATGCATCGCCAACAAATTCGACCTACAGACGCCAATACCCCCGGGCAGCCCTAAGCTGGACACGGCGTTCTTGCACAGTATCGCCAATTATATCGTCCAGAGAATCGCCTACCATGTCGGTGGTGCAGCTGACACTGCCAACGTGCAGGAAAAGCTGGTAGCAGAGATATCCCTGCTTACGCGCGTGGGCACCGTCAACGATGACCCTGATATCGCTGCCATGTGGGGGCTCTTCAAAGCCGAGCCCTCGGGTTCACCATTCTCACTCCAGGCGTTGCTAGATGCCATCAAGATCGAGATCGAGGATGATGACCCGGCCAGCAAACATCAGTTCAGCCGGAGATACTACGCCAATTTTCGCGCCGTCGACTATCGATTTATGAGCGCGAGGCGGTTTTTCCTTGTGAATGGAGGGCTCCTCGCGGTTGGTCCGGAGGATACCTCCCTCGATGATGAGGTTTGGGTGGTGGCTGGCTGCTACACCCCTGTTATGATGCGCTGGAAGGGCTCCGGTCCTGCTGATTCAGGCGAGACCAGTCACGAACTCCTTGGACCGGCATATGTTCACGGAGTCATGTACGTGGAGGCGCTGGATATGGGATTTGAGTGGGAAAATATTGTTCTGGGATGATGGTGAAGAAGCTGACATCGGAGGTGGTGATAATTGGATGGGCCGTACACACCCACAGGACCGATGGCAGACCGCATTCCTTTCATTACAATATCTGTTCTTCACTTGGTCCTCAACTTCTTCTCAGCATTCATCAGTTCGCTTACCTTGCATCGAATCACATCGCATCGTAATGTCAACTTCTGATTCTTTCACTGGCGTCTCTACCACTTGGTCACTCTCCAACCCGAAGGGCGTGACCAGCAAGTCGTCCGCCTAGTACCACTTCACACGCGATGTGACCAGCCCCAAGTCTCTCATCGAGCCTGATATCCGTCCCCGTGTCGATAACAGAGATTCGCGGATGGAGGTAAGTTTCGATGTACGTGATAGGAGCAACATAGCCCGAGTCACTTGAGCAAGTCTAATGAGAGGTCCGATGCAGCTGTCATCAAGTTGGTGATTCGATACGTGAACCAGGACGAAGTAAACATCATTTCTGTCATGGCCACGGGCTGGCTCATCAGGCCCGACGTCGTGGTCACAGCCGGGAGCAACGTCTCTAATTGGTCAAGCCTTGGCCGTGGTCTCGCGTCCAAATCAAGTGCTACATCGGATACCACGGTGGGTACAGCGTGGGGTCCAAGGACGTGCAGTTCCGCCTTGGCAAGACCATCATCACCACCCCTGAGTGGCTCACCAGTCACGACAACCGCCAGCGCGACGTCGCGTTCATCCAGCTAGAGCGGCCGTTCGAGGGGAACCTCCGCATCTTCAAGTTCGAGGACACCCCTGCCCAGGGACATGTTGTCCCCGGCGACAAGACACACGACACCCGGTACTGGGACGAGAGAGGCGGCGAAATGTACGAGATGTTCACCAACCAGGAGTACAGTCTCCACAGCGCCAGCAACCCCAACGCCCTTGGCCTCCTCGAGTACGACGTCGCAACCTGGGGCGGTAAGTCCCTCCCTCCCATCCTCACCCCATCTCACCTTCTAACCCCCCACAGGTCAGCCCGGCTCCCCCGTGATCCGCAAAGACGCCAACTCCATGGCCGTTACCGGCACCCACGTGCACGGCGCCGGAACCAAAAGGCAAGCCAGCATCATCAGCTTCTACACCAACAACTACAAAATGATGTTCTCGGCCTTCGACACTGACCTCCCCGTCATCAGCGGCGGTCTCAACGGAATCCGCCTCCTCCAACACCCACCCCAAGTGCAGTACACCGACACCGCGCCCAGCACTCCCTTCACAGCCAGCCCTGCCAGCGGCTTCCACCACGCGAGCTTCAGCTCTTTATCGTCAGCGACATTCGTCGTCTCTACTTCCCCCTCCAGTACCCGTAGCAATACCAGCCATCCTGAATCCCTCTTCGACGTCGCGCCACGGACGGGGGCTAGGGAAATCCCAGGGCATATGGCCATCAAGACGAATTCCCCGTCGTCGGCGAGAGTTCTGGATAGTCCACTGACGCCGCAGGATGGGATGTCGGGGATTCAGGAGTTTGTGGTGCCGCGTTCGTCGACGTCGTCTTCAGCGACGCCGGCGCAGGAGAGGCCGGTGAGGAGTTTAGCGGAGTATTTTACCAGTGGGGAATCTGTTATTGGTGGCGGGTCGGGGGCGGGGAGCGAGGCGGGGTGTGCCAATGTGAGTACTGTTTCATTCAGGGGTTTTGGGGATGGTTGGAAGGGAGTGATAGGTGGGGAGAACGTAAGCTGACTTGGTGCTTCTAGAACCGTCCGATGTCTGTACTGGTCTAGGTGGGCTTGGTGTTGCATCCTGCGAGACGATGGTATCGTGGCACTGGCGTGGAGGAAGGGGAGTGGTAGAGTCGAAGGATTCATGTGGCGAGGGTTCGGCTTGCTACCGATTGGTCGGGTGATCTCTGTGCCCCTTTTGTGCCATGGTCTGCTGATCCTCTTCTCTCTGGCTATGTATGGACTTCCGGTCTTTTTTCTTTAAGTTGGATGGTGTTTTGGACGGAGTGAAATGGGAAATGGATTTAGACTGGACATAGGTAGCTTGGAAATAAGTTAATAAAGGATGAAAAAGAAAGTTGTTTTCACGGATTACCAGAGAGAGATAGCACTATTATTGGTTCCTGTTATTGATCGATTGTAGGTTGCTGAAGAGTTCCGGGTTTATCGTAATAGATTGGATTCTAATCGACAAACTGTTCCATAACACGCATTTGCCTCGATGTCAGCTCTGAAACAACTCCTTCGGCCGGGCATGCCGGTATCCAATAACTTTCCGCTGTAATTCTGCGGCGCGGTAGTTGGTAGTCCTCGGACCCAGGAATTTCACAGCTCGGATTTTATCTCCTGTTCAAGGCCCTCAACACGAGCCCACATGAACTGCATGCGCAACTACAAGCAGGCCTGACATGTAACGGCTGCACCGTCATAATAAGCAGGTGGCGTGTAGCACCACCAACGACCCCTGAAACCCCCGAATTTGGGATACGGCTGACGCTGCGCTTTTCGGCCCGAGCGTCTCAACGCCGCCGCGGGGGGAACCTGTCACGGGATTCGGAACTCGGCTGTGGTGGGGCAAAGCAACCGGGTACCAAATCACAATTTGGCAGAGGAGGCGCATAGCACTGTTGGTATCGTTGAAGTTAACGGGGGGGTTCTGCGAGTACTAGAAGTTGATGATGGGAGACCAAATTCTCCGAAACTTGGCATGGCTTGCGGCGCCGCAAAATCCTATTCCTGTGTGGCCTGTGCAAGTGCGGCACAAAAAGAAGTTTTACGGCATGGAGTGGCGGGGGTACGCTGTGCTGAGGGGAGCTTTATGCATACCCACCAGGCAGTCCTCAGCTGAGTAGTCCTGAGAGAAGAGTGAAGGTGAATTGCAATTTCACATAAATTCCAACTCTCTCCCCAGGTCATCCCATGGTACTTTCTGCTCTATTTTCTATCAGAAGCCCCTCTCGATAGTTTCCAGCTACCTCAGTTACAACACAACTTTTACTTAGCCATCCTTAGGCTTGCCTTTCAAGATGCAAATCAAGATCTTCACCATCGTTTCGGCTCTCTTCATGGCCGCCGCCCCTGTTGCAGCGGACTGCGTGGGGAACTGCTGGCTCGAATATTTCACATGCGTCGGAAACAATATCCCTGAGCCAACTTGCGGTGTTGGCAGGAGTAAGTGGTACTCCTGGTCAAACCCCGCAGACAAAGAAAAGCTGACAATATGAATAGAAGAGTGTTTGGCGGCATGCTAGGCGGCCTATTTGCCACGTTTGCCTCGGTGTGCTGCTCTGGGCCTTTAAAGAGCAAGCGGGAAAATATGAGGGTTGATGAACTAAATACTGCGAGTGGCATATGCATGTATATACCTTCTGCAAACCTGATGTATCCAGAACAACTCTGCGAAGAAGTTCCAATATTCTGGATCTAGAAATCATGAACGCCCCACCCTGCCGCCATTCTGCCAAATTTGTGAGCTCGCCTCTACCATTTCCCTCCATCCTTTCCCACATGCCGGGCTCACTTACGATTGTACATCAGCAGCATTGCGACGATACCCAAGCCCATGTAACGCCCTCAGAACTCATTGCTGTGTATGATATATATCCATCTCCGATGTCTCTCATTGTACTATGCACATCGAAGACTCTCGCTCCCGGCGATGAATGCGTTGACCGCGCTGGGTACGCTGAGTTCCCTGAATCCGGATAATCGTGGGAATAGGCGGAAGCCCCAGAGACCGACCCCGAGCGATACGAATTCGATCGTCTTGAAGAATCTCTTCTCTGTGAGATTCCGAACAACCTGCCGGGAGAAGAACTTCGATTGTTCCATTTCTACTGGTAACTATGGATCCTGGAACGAGTTGCTCCACGCGGGCCCTGACGGCTGCGAAGTTGTGGCTAATATCATGTTGCTGCGGGATAGTAGTTCTTCTAGGCATTGCAGGTATCTACGTTGGTAGGTGGAAGACTCAGGGGCGGTTGTTGACTATTACGTGACAGGCTAGCTTGCTACCTGAGTCTTACTGAAGTGATTGCGGAAAGGCAGAGATACGTATCTAAGCATCAATCAGTACGGAAGGGAGACAGAGCATAACGGGCAAAGCTTCGGTCTCCCTCTTTTAAACCTTCTCATGCACACTCGCCCGCTTTCACCCCACACCCATAACAGAACGGCACTGGGTCATACACTGGGTCATTTTGGAAACTAGTTTTGTTAGTCAGTACTTTTGTCAGTGAAACTCATGTCAATGTGTCTTGGTGTGCCAAACAAAGTTATTGTGACTGGTTCTGGGCGGCAGACTGTGTTCGGGGCCTTTGTTCAGCAACGTCGACACCTGAAGCTGGTTCAAAATAGGCGCAGGAATAAGAGCAGCTGCAACATGCTGTGCCTGCATCCTGCATTGAGTCGGAGGGCGACGTGGGCAACTTGTGAGTTCGGTATTTGAGCCTGCTAGCCATGCTAGAACTTGTGATGTCTGCGCTGTACACAACACTGTTTGTCTCGTCGGCCTTGTGACATTCTGGCCTCCACGCGCCTATTTTTTGTGACGCTGCGAAATGTTTGCGAAATCTGTGCGGGTGACTGCAAGGTGTCAGAAGGCGCATCCTGGTTCTGGCGACAACCACGATTCAATTCGTTGAGATTGTTGAAGTTAGACATTTCAAGACTCGCCAAGGCCCAAACCAGATGGGCGCCAACTTCTTGCGCCCCATGCAACAAAGCGCATCCCTCGTGGCGCAATTGGCTAGCGCGTCAGACTGTTACGGGGAAGAAAAAGCTGCAAAGTTCTTCTTCTTTCAACAGATTATCTGGAGGCTGTAAGTTCGACCCTTACCGAGGGAGGCATTTCTTCTTTTTTGCCATTTCTTTTTGTTGACGTACCCTGCAGCGCATGCTGATACGCAACGTCAGTCCAATGACACTAAGCACTGGCGAAGTTCATCGCCCTTGCCTCCCTAGGCAAGCATGCTGATTCGACCCGGAGGATTCCTTGGCGCTCTGTTGGGCTAGCGCCGATGACACCCGCCATTTCCGGCCGAGGCACGTCCCAAATAACTCCGAAACAAGACAACCTCAAATTTACACAACAATCACACATCGATTGCACTCGTTTGGTGTGCTTGACAATGGCGGGATTCAGAAAATCCCTAGTCCCAGCCGGCATAGCCACAGCGGCCGCTATCGCAATCGGCGTCCAACTCGACCTCTTTCCGCTGGGGAACCTCATCACGCTGGTGCAGCTCGGCTTAGCAATTGGCAAAACCATCCAACCGCTCTCCGCCTTCCCGTTCGAATGTCGCCGCATCGACAACCCCATGCTGGATGCATGCGAGGATATGTGGATATCTCGCTCGACGCGCAAGCTGTACCTAGCATGCTCCGACTCAAAGGCGCGCAGGCAGTGGTTTCCGGCCGTGGATCAGTACAATCTCACCAGGCGATCGAGGGTTGATGGTATCGTGGTGGTGGATCTCGATCAGCCTGGACTTGGACCTGGAATTGGGCCGGGGAGCCAGGTCACGGCTCGGAGACTCAACACGCCTGGCTACACCGGCGTGGCTGGCGATGGCTTGCTGAGCTTGACTGGCTTCACGGGTGTTGACTTGCCGGACGGGGTTGTTCGCTTTCTCGTTGTCAACAACAGGCCTGCCGTCGACCTCGGCACCGGTGAATATGCGGCGGACCAAGCCTATGCTGGTGTCAACGCTACCATCGAGGTGTTTGAGACAAGAAGCGGGCACGACGTCTCTTTGCAACATGTGTCTACGGTTGCGAGCGCCAACATTTCGACTCCCAACCGCGTCGCTGCCTTCGGGAGTGCAGGTTTCTACATCACCAATGACCACGGGAAGGTCAAGTCCGGAAAGCTAGCACGATTCAAAGCGATGCTAGGTGGTGGCGACGTCGCATTTTGCTCGTACACTGGGGACTGCAAGGTTGTGGCATCAGGCCTATCCTATCCCAACGGCCTGATGCTCCATAGCAATGGGCTGCTATACGTCCCCAGCGCAGCGGCAGGTGGCGTCCATGTCTATCAGCCGCAAGACGATGGCTCGCTGGAAGAGATGGCAAAGATTGAAGTATTCTGGGCAATTGACAACCTCTCGGAGGATAACAACGGCGATATCTTTGCGGCTGTCATTTCCAAGGGCAAAGAAACGCTGGCTTATGTGAAAGATCCATCTCGCGCGGTGCCTGCGTCGGGTGTGCTGCGCATCCGTGTGACTGGGTCTGGTTATGAGACGGATATAGTGTTGGAGGACCGGGACGGCGAGGCGCTCCCAGCCACGACGACGGTGGTGCACGATGTGGTTACAGGGAGGTTATACCTCAGTGGAGCTTCCTCTCCATTTGTCACTGTGTGTAACCCACGGGTCTGAGCTGGTAGATTGTTCATTTTCTTCTAGAATAAATCACCCATCTCCACTCATACATCAATCACTGTTCATTTTCGTCTAGCCGTTCATTCTAGCCGTTTGTGTTGCTATCAGCAACGATAGAGGGGACTGACAATAAGACCATCACTCTCGTGAAAGCTTTGTCATGCTGTCCGAGGCGAGACTTGGGCCACCGGAGAGGGTCAATCAATTGTGTTGGTAAGTACAATCGGAAGGGGGCTATGCAGGAGTATCAAATTGCTTCCAACGAACGAATCATAGGGGACGCTACCTATCACGGCTGAGTTGTGCGCAAGTGGACCCCAAAGCTCGTCTCTGGGAGGTGACTAAAGCCATGTCAGCAGGTGGGCGCGATTACCGAATTCACACTCAGCCCTCTATTCATGCTTGGTGATTGGACGCGTACTGTCAGCTCTGAATGCGGGCCGAATTGCAGCGTAACATCACCAAAACGCCACCAAAAAGCTTATGTCACCCAGGGGCCATTGGGCAAAAAACGACGAGAGTGAGGCTATGGCCAGGGGCAACGATGAAAACAAGGGGTAAGCTACCTCTGACAGCATATATAAAAGAACCACTTTGCAGCCACTTACACCAAACCCAGCATCAAGACCACCTCAATCCATCTCACCACAACAAATTGAAGCTCCCCAACCTTCCACTGGCGACCACCATCAAAATGCGCACCTTAACCTTCACCCTCCTCACCCTCACCCTCTTCCACACCACCCTCGCCCAAAAAGGGTTCCACATCCTCGACCGGCGGGCTTCCTGGATCCACAAAACCGCCGCTGAAGCCTGCCCCAAGCGCGTCAACTGCGCCGACATCCGCGAGCCCTTCGACGAAGACGGCGTGTGGCTCGTGCCCGCCAACAACTTCAACTGCGACGTCATCCGCGACAAGAACTACTTTGAGGGCATCGCGCACACGTGGGACATTGGCCATGGGACGACGCTGAAGGGGCAGTGTGGGGCGGGGTCGCTGACGTTTTTTCCGGTGGATGGGGGCCAGGGGCTGGAGGTTTGGGAGGGGAGTGGGGCGAAGAGGTTTTATGGGAAGTGTTATAGGCAGGAGGCGGGGAGGGGGTTGAACTGTGATAGTCCGGGGGATGGGTATGGATGCAGTAGTCCGCTGGCGGGGCAGCCGGTGCCGAATAGCTGTAAGATTCGGGCGACGGATGTGTGGGTTTGTCCGGTTGATTTGTGTGGGCTTTGAGGGAGAGGTGAAGGAGGCCATATGCAGTGAATACAAATAGAGACATATTAGGACGATTACAGGCATTCTCCGTCACTGTCTCCCGTACAGTGCACGCCGTGTCGAGCACCGTCTTCGGCGCGGGGATATGTCAATCCGTCCGGCCCAAGTGACGGCCTGCGGGGTCGTCGCAGTTAGTAAGTGGATATTGCAAGGAAGATAGCTTACAGCTCAAGTATGAGTTTCCCGCAAATTCACCTCCGTTCATGGAGGCCGGGTCTCCGAATCTGGACGTATAATCTCTACATGGTTCTTAAACTCCAGCGCCTCTTTACTATACCTAAGATGGCTATACGATATCTACTCCGCGGTATATAATTCCTTACATACTCCCTGTTAAAATAATTAGACATAATTATTAACTTGCAGTATTTAAATATCCTCTCTTTTTATAATTATCACTTATCCCTTATAATGTAGATATCAAGGGTATATCTACGATGGACTTTTTCACCAGCGGTATCTTAAACTATTACCAAAAGTGTAACGGGAAACCCATGTGAGACGAGAAATCCAGACATATATTAAAGAGAACATATCTGTGTACTGTAGGCAACGTCCCCGTGTACTGTAGCCCCACCAAAACTGCCATATATAACCCTAACCCCCGGAC
>Ga0247760_1002008_pt1 | contig 16739 bp, 21 predicted proteins | sample UWRJL171409R4_FD_179936 | JGI IMG/M metagenome (GOLD analysis project Ga0247760, IMG submission 179936) | Plant litter microbial communities from Arlington Agricultural Research Station in Wisconsin, United States - UWRJ-L171-409R-4 | ecosystem: Environmental > Terrestrial > Plant litter >... | reverse complement strand
CCACCCCCTCCTCCAAAGCCACCCCCCCACAAGCACCACCACCGCCAACTGCACCGCTAACAGACCCTGCACTGCCCTCGCCGGGCCGAGGAACACTCCCGCCGTCATGTAGCACCCGGAGAAATTGTCGGGTCTGCACCGCCCGCCAAGGCGAATCCCGACGGCTTCGGAGGAGAGGATTGTGCTAGCGGTGGAGAGGGCGAAGAGGATGTTTGCGAGGAGGGGGAGGGGGTCGTGCCTAGGCTGGGTCAGGAGGGTGAAGGAGGTGAGGAGGGTGGCGAGGGAGGAGGAGGGGGAGAGGAGGAGGGTGGAAGGGGGGGTGCCGGTGCTGGTTTTGGGTTTTCTCTTTTGTTTTTGGGGGAGGGTAGCGGTTGCGAGGAGGTGAAAGGGGAGGAGGGCGTTGATGGTGGTGAGGAGGAGCTCGGCGAAGATGGAGGAGAGGACGGCGGCGAGGACGGGGAGGAAGAGGGCGGTCCAGTAGGCTGGGTTGGTGAGCGTGTAGAAGCCCGAGGTAGAATGGTCGCGGGTGGGGGAGGAGAGGGAGGTGGAGGCGGGAGGCGGGAAGGGGTTGGTAATGGTGGCGGTGGGGATGCCGTTTGAGTCGGTTAGGGTGACGAGGGGTAGGTGGATGGTGTGTTGTTGGGGGGGAGGGGCGATGGATGATGTTGCTGTTGCGGCGCCGCGGTCGTCTCGGAGGGTGACGACGGATCCGGACATCATGTAACCTGGGAGGAAACGAGTGGTGGTTGTTAGTGCCCCGTTTGGGCCGGTGAGGGTGACGATATCGCCCAGTAGGGTCGCTGTGGGTGCTCCCTGGCTATTTTTCAGTGTTATAGTGGCGAGTTTGGTTGTCCTTACCGGTCCGTAGACGGCTTGGAGCCCAGTGGTCGTTCCGGTAGGTTGCCCGTTGGAATCGGTCAAGGTCACGACAACCTGCTCAGCTGTGGCCGTTTCAACTGGCATGCCTTGCTCATCTCTGATTGTCATGACAATTGGAGGCAGGTTCAGTTCGGGAGAAGCGCCCTGGGCTGTGTCGAAGAAGTATGCCCCTTGGCGGACATTGATATTGTGGCGGCCGCATCTAGCACGCTCCTCGGGAGTCCACGCCCACGAGCCCTCGTCTTCAAGCGCTTCCGACTCCCAAGCGTCCCACACACCCCCGTCTCCCATGTACTCCTTCGCGGCGTCACAAAGCCGATTCCAGTTTTTCCAGCAATTCTCGCCGTGGAACACGAATGCTGGCCCGTTACAGGTAACCACCCCCCAAGTCAGCACTATCTCCCCGCTGCTCAACTTTGCTGGGCCGTCGGGTACCGCTGGACAATCATCTTGTTCGAGCCAGAACCCAACCACATCGGTAGTGGAGCCGACAGCGTCGAGGTTTTTGAGCCAAGACGACGCAAAGTACCCGCCCCTTTCTTCTGGCCCGTACGATAACAACTCTGCCACGAAGCCGACAGTTGGACCGGACAGCTGTCCGTGTTTCGACGGGGCCGGGATCCGTCGCTCCAAGGACGATTTGTTGCCGTACGCTGTGGATAGATTCCAGCCCTGGGATCCATTCCAGGACGGCAGGTACTCCAGCCACTCGGGCCCATAGCCCTCTAGGTTTGCCATCGTAGCAGGTGATCGTAAAACCGGAGTGCCGTCGGCATCAGCCCCCGTGGCGTTCCTTGGGCCGATCCTCGGTAATTTGCGTTTGTCATGCCCCCAATTCCATGTCGGCGTGGCTTGTGATGACGCGACCGTTGCTGTCGGGCTTCTTCTGGCGCGCGCAAGCCGGGTCGTGAAGAGCGCTTCCCGACTCTCTTGCGGGCCGGTGCTCTCGGGAACCTCCTGGAAGCCATGCGACGCGGGGAGGCGTCGGCATCCCCATTCAAGGAGCCCAAGCAAGACGATCAAGTAGGATGCGAAAACGACAAGGAAAGGAAGCCGGAGGAATATTGGCCGGTAATCGGGCGCCCTCATATTCGACTCCGATGTTAGGTAGTCGCGCAGTTCAGGCCTGGGAAGGTACCATTCCTAGAATTGAAGGCTGACATTGACTCGGTCATTGAGAGTGATAAGGTGCATGTGGGCCACAAAAGCCCGCGTCGCAGGTGTTTATGTCTACTACCGCGGTGCGCAAAGTCCCGTCTCGTCCCGCCGCCAATAAAACAAGTCTGCCTCACCTCCATGTGAGCAAAACGCATTGCTGAAAGATGCCGACCTGCATAGGTATTCTCCCGTGAATGCAGCAAACCAAAGTTGGGCCATTTCTGGTTGTAGGTTGGTAATGCGTTTTAAATGAATTCACATCCGCCTAAGCCGCTTGGCCAATCAACTCAAGTGGTTTTTACCCGGCAGACAACAGGTGGGGGGCCGCCAAAATGACATTGCGGCGTAGAAACTTCGCTAAGCGCCGAGCGAGGGCTTCACGGAGAGCCGGGATGTGAGGCAACCAGTAAGTGATCGGGACCGCGGTTAAGGCTCAGGCGTTCCGATCTGGAAGCGCAGAAGGGGGCATGACATGTAGGCGGATTTGAAGGGACTTGGGTACTCAAAAGTCGACTTGCCTATCCGCACGTGAGGCTATTCCAACCACAACCTGTCCGACTGACTAATTGATTGAGCTTTCTAGAGCTAACTATCCCCCGTCGGAGGCGGCAGGGGGAATTGACAACGACACCGGCTTAACTAGGTCTATCGCTATCATTTGATCTGGCCCCCCCAGTACAGATGGGTGTCTCATCACCCCGTCCTTCTTATAATCTCATCCTGGCTGTGGCGCCCTGGAATAACCAATCCGAAATGACACACTTGTGGAAGTGTTCGATGGCACCTTTGGAGAGCAAGTAGGTAAAAGAACTCTCATCCGTATCAATCTTCAGCTTATCCATAAGCTTGAGCCTTCTTTTTTTACTGAGACAACATTGTGTTCCGGGGTCCTAAGAAATATGCTGGTTCTATCGGGAACTGGCTCTGTACGACATAAGACGGCTGGATTATAGGGCGGGGTTAGAGGGGGTTACATCTCCCGGTCAAGGCTTTTATCCGCTTCGCATCATCTTGAAAGGGCAAAAGGTTAGAAATCAAGTCCGGATCCAGAAGCTCTTCTCAGTCTCTATTTTCGAGGTTCAGATCCATCTGCGAACGGATTAGCAACTATGAGACTCCGAGTTTTGCCAATCTTCATTGTCGGGAGCTCAACACTGGCAGCTTCCCATGGCAGCTCGTTCAGGAGTGTGAAGCGCCAAGCATCTGAGATCCGTGATGTCTACGACTTCGTCATCATTGGTGGCGGGACGAGCGGCTTGACAGTCGCAGATCGCCTGACAGAGGCCTTTCCTGAGAGTCCGACAGACCACGGCCACAATGATGAACATGGCTAACAGTCCAACAGGAAGCGTCCTTGTCGTGGAGTACGGCGACATCGAATACGCCGCAGGGCAATATGACCCGCCCAAACTTGTCTGGGGCGAGACTGGCGGATCTGCCAGCCGATGGGAACTTACCTCGACCCCAAGTCCGGCACTCAACAACGCTACCGCCTTTGTGATGGCGGGCAGGGTCGTCGGGGGGAGCAGTGCGGTAAACGGCATGGTGTTTGACCGCGGTTCAAGGTACGACTACGACGCGTGGCAGCAGCTCCAAGGGGAAAATACCAAAAGCTCGCCCCGCTGGGACTGGGAAGGGATCTACCCCTTTTTCAAGAAGAGCGTAACTTTCACTGCCCCATCCCCAGAGATCACCAAGAAGTACAACTACACCTGGGAGTTATCCGCCTTTGGCAACAGCACCCCGATTTACGCCACGCTACCGCCATTCCAATGGGGAGACCACTTTGCGGTCCGGAATTCTTGGCAAAATGTCGGCATCGAACTCAACAACGAGTGCGCCAACGGCAACAAGGAAGGTCTATGCTGGGTGCCCATCTCTGAGCATCCCATCACAGCAAGGCGCTCTCATGCTGGACTCGGCCATTACGCCGATATCATCGCCAACAGGCCGAATTACCACCTCCTTGTTCGATATCAAGTCACTCGCCTGATATATCCCGGCGGGGATCCCAAGGCTGGACCTCCAACCGTTGAGATACGGGATGTTGATACCGGAAAGTTGACCAATGTCACCGCAAAGGCGGAGGTTGTTCTGTCGGCTGGGGTGTTTGGATCGACGGCCGTGTTACAGCGGAGTGGAATTGGCCCGGCGGCGCTCTTGAAGAGTCTTGGGATTCCGGTTGTCTTGGACCTTCCGGGGGTGGGCGCGAATCTCCAGGATCATTCTGGTCCAGGGATAGAGTGGAAATGTAAGCACCCTTGTCTCTTACTCCCTACTTCTTGTCAACTGAACTGTACGGGGCTCGGGGAGTCCAAATTTCTCCTTATGCACACACCCACGCTCTCTTCCATTTCTCTGGAACTCAACCAAAACACCCAGCTAACGACCCAGACACCACCACACCCAACTTTACCGACCCAATGCCATCCGACATGCTTAACCCTGCCTTCGCCGCCGCTGCCGTCGCCGGATTCAACGCAACCCCCGCCACAGGGCCCTACACCCTCGCCATGTCCAACAGCTTCATCTGGATCTCCCTCCCCAACATGAACACCCCCTCCTCCTTGTCCACATTCCTCTCCCAGGTCCGCTCCCTCGCCACACCCACTAACACTACCACTACGACCACCTACCTCCCCCCCTCATACGCCTTTGACACAACCGGCTCCCTCCTTTCCGGGTACCGCTCGCAACTCCTCGCCCTAGCCGATTTCTACTCCAACCCCCACGCACCCTCTCTCGAGTCAGCATTCGCGACCGGGACCCGTCTCCCCGCGGCACTCCTCCACCCGTTTTCCCGGGGGACTGTCGCCCTGAACACCACCCACCCCCTTTCTCTTCCTGTCTTGGATTATCGGTCTGCCTCGAACCCGCTGGATATCGAGTTACATCTCATTCACCTTCGGTATTTGAGGAAGACCATAGGGAGTGGCACGATGAAAGGGTTGGGGGCTGTGGAGACGCTCCCGGGAGAGGGAGTGCAGAGCGATGAGGAGGTGAGGAGGTATCTCAGGGGGGCGACGACGCAGTCGTTTATGCATCCTTGTTGCACCGCGGCGATGATGCCCAGAGAAAAGGGGGGAGTGGTAGGGGCAGATTTGAGAGTGCATGGGGCGAAGGGGCTGTGAGTTCCTTCTTTCTTTCCCTTTGTTCCCTGTCGCGGCTGGGGGTTTCTGTGAGAGGAAAGGCATGATGTGATAATTGCTGACGGATAGGATAGGAGGATCGTCGATGCGGGAATCTTCCCGATATTACCGAGTGCGCATCTCAGCGCGACGATGTATGCTGTTGCGGAGAAGGTGAGTTTTGTCGATAGGGAGATTGGTGAAGTCATCATGGCTAATATGAGAGGGGATATAGGCAGCTAGCATCATCATCGACGACTGGAAAGATGCAAGAGCTTGATGAAGGCAAAACAGGCTTGAAGAACGGACACATGGATGGCACGTGAAATACTGCCTAATCCCAATCGGTATTAGTCAGCATTTCTAGGCTCTGCTCCGGCCGCGGGCGGTCCCGTGCCGTCGGATAATAGTGGGTCTAGCGTATGCCGATGTCCGAACCACCGACGTCCGATACCCCACCAACAAATGTTGTCTTGAAGCTAAAGAACCGCAGGGTGCAAAAAGGTGGTTTTGGAAAAAAAACCGAATTTCAGGATGCGGTTGATAAAAGGGGCCCTTGTATGTGAATATAAATCAATTGCGGTCTTGAGAAAATGAAGCCAACGCTATGGGGGTATGAAATACATCTTGTAGCGAACAGATTGGAACCTCGTTGGCGGGCATTTGAGAGGGGGACGATACTGACGGACAAGCGATTTAAGGGCTTCAGCGCATTTGAGCTGGGAGATTGGGTTTCCATGAGAGAGATTGGGAAAAGAAAAGAAGGTGGATGATAGTCTGCGCAGTAGCAGATAAATTTTATGTGAGGGAGAACCCGAAATTGGGCATCGCGTTTGGTTTGCCGCGACATGCATATCACCCTTCTGGCTTTTATGCATATAGCAACCCATTTATCCCACCACGCGGCACCACGACCGGTGGGCGGGAAACGCCATTGGTCCGGTGTGTTGATATTCTCCCACCTGCCCACACACTTTGTCGCCGAACAAGGCCTCATGCTTTCGTCTGAAGTAGCCTATGTCGTCGTACTGTGGCAGCAACGGCGTGTGCGATCGAGGCTTCGAGGATGGGCGACGGAGTTATGTGGGAGGCAACCTTTTCTCCAGCTCCGCGAGCTCCTCAGAAATCCGGCTCTCGTGCGCTGCCTTGGCGGCGGTTACGTCGGTGGTACTGTATGGAAGTCCGACGAGTGTGTTGCCGGATGTCGAGGGTTCGGCTAGGTACGCGGAGACGCGACGGCCGGCGAGTGAATCGGAATCTAGGGCGGAATCGGTCGGCAGATCCGAAGAGGTAGATATGGAGGACGTCCCGCTCGTTGATCTGCGATGAAACATGGAGTGGTTAAGAGACGCAGCGTCTGAGGTTGGGTGGACTCTGCCTAACCCTGATTTTGCTTGTTCGGCGGATGGCAGAGACATTGGCAGGTTGCTTGGAGCTGGGTCGTACACGAAATTGGGAGACTCAGTGTGCGTGCAAATAAAGCACGAGAAAAAGTTCAAAATGTGCTGGCTAGTCGAGGCTCATCCCGGCGTAAAGACCGGAAACCACCAGCACTACTCTGGTGGAAACTTCATGCACTTAAAAGGCTGCTGTACAAATGCTGCGAGTCGACCTTGAGCCGCAAGCGAACCAGACCGGTGTAAAGCAAGCACTTCAGCCAACATGCCCGAGATCCCCTTTGTTTGCCACCGAAGCATCTCAGAAAGCGCTAGGCGCGCAAGGCGCAGAACAAATCTCCCTTAGCGACATACCCCCCCGCCCAGAACTCGTTCCCGACAGGCATTTGCTCAAAAGCCCACTAGTTGTTGACCCGGACGACATGGCCTCAACACCGCCTGTCTTGTCCTGTCCTGCAGCAGGCGTGCAGAAGGAAAACCCTGGTTCCAAGCATTCGTTCGTCCAGGCGCGTCCACAACTACCAGTTCCCGTGATTCCAAGTGTGCTGGCATGCGGGCGCTGCTTCAATCCATCCTTCAGCCATTGCACCGGCTCCGTTTTCTGCAGGCTCGGACGTGTTCTAGATGTCCCGGCAACGAATTCCGACCGAATCGGACGGCGCGCATGAGAGTCGTCGAGAGATGGCCAATTGCCACTCCCTTTCACACTGGTTCTGCCCTTCTTCTCCTTGCCGCGGAGGGGTGCGTCCTTGTTGCTATCACACGCTAGGCCCGCGGCGTCGTTCCGTTTTTGCGCGCGCGGGTGAGAATGTCCAACTTGTATTCTGCATGCTGCCGAGGCGGCATATTGAGACGGTTTTTCTTCGCGGAATATGCCCGATTACGGCGTAGTCAAAAGCTTCCTCCGACTGCCAATTCGCCGGCGACCCTTGGCTGCAGGAGTAAGTCAGCAACTTGCATGAAGCAGAGGGGGAAGGATTCCGGTTTCGCTCACAAACTCGTATTCCGCCGTACATAGCATCTGCATCATGTGGTCGCGGTGAGCTAGAAAGCCTCACTGCATATAACCAATGTAATCCGACCACGTCGCGGGTTCGGGAGCACTGTCGGGGAAGAGTGGGAATGTCCGTGTGATGAGCTCGTCGGATTGCGCGGTTTTCGCCCACACACTTGGCAGGTGTTGCCTTGTTGCCTCGGCGGTCGTGCTGGTGGTTCGCCAACCGCAGTCTTGGCGAAGGCGCTTCGTTGCCTAAGAGCTGAGGCATCAGTTGAGGGAAATGGCCGATGTTCACCCGAGCCGGATCCGGACTCTGCCACGTGACATCTCACGTGCTGGTCGTTGCGGTGTTAAGGACTTTCGGCAGCTCTCGTCATTGGGACATGTGGGAGGCATCCTCGACGGAAAGATTCCGCTGGACGTGGGCCCACGGCCGAGGGCATGGAGGAAGCGGCGGCGCAACAGGTAGGCGTAAGGGAAAGGGTGTATTGGGGGTTGATTCCTCTTACTCGACGTGCGACTGTCACCAACGACGCCAGCTCATGATGAGGGCCGTGAGACGAGCATTGTTAGGCTCGTGCCGAAGATCCGGCTTGGAGCGGGGTGTCTTGTAAGCACCCGATGGGCTTCGAGCAAAGACATCGCTAAAGATGGGAGGAGGTGGATATAAATAAGTAGAAGTTTGACAACTCCTGGGAACAAAGACGGATCAAGGATCTCCTTGCTCTATGGGCAGTGAACCAGAGGAAGGACTAGAAGCAGGCAAGAACTAATCTTCAGACCCAAGGGATGCTGAGTTTATACCCGATCTTTGTAAGGCGTGGCGGCCTTCATTTCTTCGGCGTAAAGAACCCGCCCGGGACGCAATCGCAGCTGCACCTTCGAAATTTTGACCAATTGGTGCTCTCTCCGTGCATGCGAGGAAAACTGTGCGCTGTAGCTTAATTGGCCCAAATTCATGCATTCTTGGCTTCTCGCTGCACGTCTGTTCTTGGCCTGCAGTCAGTGCCAGTCACTGCACACATTATTGGTTGTGGCTTTTTCGGGCGACGTCAATTGGCCAGAATCCTGTAAGGGCTCCTGCAAGCTCCTGCAAGCTCCTGCAGGCGATAGGCCGCAGCCTCCGTTCTCAACATCCCAATTGGGGTATTCCGAGTTTGGGCTGCGGCGGCTCCGGCTATTGGCGACCGACTGCTCAGCGTGGCACCACACTTGCACTGGGCCTCGGAAAGGAAACATCCAGGTTTCGATTCCCTCATCATTCCGATAATCTCTCGCTCCGGCCGATCCCTCGCTCAACGATGCCCCAGTTTTGGCCATCACGCTTGTGCGAAAGGAAATGCCGACACCGCCTGCAACTCCGCTCGCCTCTCCCCACCCTGAGCTTAAGCTCCACGAGGTGCACAAATTTGCTCGCAGTCAGCCCGGGAACTTTTTTGCGGTCTGAAACCCCCGTGGTATCTCACTGGGGCACACGTACTATGGCTTGCTTGGGTTCTACCCAGTGGGATCACACCCAAATGGGCTTTCCTTTCCTGGCCATCTAGGTATCAAGACGGCATATAAAATCCTCGGCTAGACATGTCAGCGCAAGCACAAGAGCACCCACCAGCGCATATACACGAAGTTTTGCAAAATACTGCAGTGAGTATGACCGGCAACGGGGTGTAAGCATTCAGGACCTATTCGTTGCCCCTAGATAGAACTTGAAGTTAATACCACCGAGATCATCTTGAAAATGAGTGTGCCGTACACACTGACCCCTAAGATGATATCGGAGTTGAACAGCGGACGTCACTTTCGTAAATTTACCCTGGAGGAGTCGGGGGCTCTCCACCCACACCTTCGACGAAGCGTGATGCAACTTGGAGGTTGCAGATGGCAATTGCAACACATATTTGGAACAACTCATCCGTACTTCTCCCTGCTAGCTCAAGTTTTGTTTGGGCCCGATGGATGTGCTTCATATGTTCCCAAACCTCTTCACAGTCAGGCGCGATCTCGCCTTGGAGGCGTCCAGGTAAAAAAGCGGTACGGCATCAGGGAACCCATTGTGGAGGCCGTTATTTGCTAAAACTGTCAACTTGATGGGGGGAAGGTGCCCTGGATATGTGCGTTGGCAAGTAGTGGGAATTGACTACCAACCCCGGCATGTAAACAGTCTTTTTGGATTGAGGTACTCAATGGGAAACATTCTGACACCTACGTTAGGTTCAGAGACGACCATCCACCCCAATCCCTTGGTAGTGCCGTCAGTCTCGCATCCCCCAACGGCCCTCGCCCATCCACTCACCAACTCGCATCTGCGTCACCATTATCACACCTACACCGTAACAGCCAACAAGTCCTTCTGCGTCGTATACCACCCCGTAGCCCAGTAAGGCGGATCACTATTGCCATTCCACGTCTCGACGCTCGTGCCCCAGTCGACGGCAGACAGCTCCGCAATCGTAGGGTTACTATCTGCGCTGATGTAATACACTCGCATGTTAGTGCCGCACCCGGTGGCCGCGATGCCTGACCTATAGTTCTTGACCCAGGCCACGGAAATGGGCGTGCACCACCCGGGCGCCATTCCGGGGACAGCGGAACAGGGGGGTTGGCCGGTCCAGACTGAGTCTGTGAGCTTTTGGGGGTGTTAATTGTGAACACGGGATGGATGCAAGTGATATCTGGGTGGGGTGAGGCTACTCACGTAGTTGTATATCATGTCGTTGTTGGAAAAGAGGTGGATGTACGGCCCTGTGCCGTATACACCGCCGATGGTGGAGCCCGTGACAGCCGCGAGTTGCGTTCCGGGAGGCGCACTCATCATGGTGTTGCCTACATGCCAGGCCTTCGGTTAGTTCTCTGATTCATAACCTGAAACTGATGAGATAAGCAGCACTCACTCGTATCCCAAACCGACCCGTCAAAGTGGTGCTTCGCAACGGGGTTCGGTGCCACATTGGTCTGGTACCAGATGTGCCACCTGCCATCTCCGTCCACGAGACCGGTGATGCCGCTGCCGTCGTACGCATTGGTGAGTGGGCCAGCCTGGGGATTTCCTGCACAAATCTCGCCATTTGCTGGGGTGAAGCGGCAGCAGCGGATAGTGCTCGGGTCGGACTGGTACCAGACGACAAACTCGGAGCCGCTGATGAAAGCCCCCAGACTTCCGGGCTTTTCCGCGTTGGTGTAGACTTTTGCGCCGAGATTTATGGCGCTCCCCCTGAAGAAGCCTCTGTTAGTTCCTTTCGTTGTCTGGGGAGTTTTGACATTGGGTGAAGGGTGGTCGGAACAGGGAGCTTACCAGCCGTTGGTATTGCCTGGATCATATCCGATCACTGACAAGAGTCCGTTCTGATCGACGAAGAAAAGCTTGATCTGTGGCGTGTCAGTGTGATTGTGCCTATACTCTCGGCGTTCTGGATCCCCAAACCCGATTCGTGTTCCCATTAATCGCGGAGCCTGTGAAATGCACGACGGCCAATGGGGTCTGCGCCAAGACGGTGCCGCCTCTGAGAATGAGCCTCGGTTGCATCCATGTAGCTGACGCAGCCTCGTACGACACCTCGTAGATGTTGGTATCATTTGCTTGGTAGTAGACCCGCGGGATGTAGGTGTTTTTACCACACTCTGACCATGCAGCGAGTCTTGTACCCACGTCCGGTGGAGAGTATGCGTGGCTCAGCCATGAGAAGCATGGCAAGAGATAGACGAAAAACAGGGCGATGGCGGTGCTGCTCATGATTGCTGTTGATGTTCAAGTCCATCCCTTCGCGGAACATGGCGGCTTCAAGTTATTTGAACTAAAGTCAAACGTAGGCCAGCCCCCGATGACTTACCGACAACCCAACTAAGGTGTCAGTTGCGATCCAGTCAGAGTACTTGACAAATGTCAACCGATCAAGAAAAAAGGGCCGAGGTTTTATGATCACCAGGACATTTCTGTAGTATTTTGGCTGGTTGTGACCAACCTTTGCAACTCTAGCACAGAATGAAGCTTGCTGTGCGGCTTACAACGGTTCTATCACCAGCTGAGTGCAAGGGGGCAGCCAATGGGACCTTGACGTAGAGTAACATCAACCCGGATAGAGTTGCATCGCATCATCCCCAGCAGCATAACCCGTTGAGTTCAGCCCATGCGGGTCGACAATCCATTACCTCTTGAGGATACCCCGCATTCCTAATGGACACACGGGATAGAGTTGGATGGATGATAGTAGGAAAAGTTCACATCAGTGTCTAGCACGGACTACTCTTCCCGAAGCGCTGGTACTTGACTTGAACTTATACATCACCTCGGCCTCGCCAACTTCAAAGCGCAAGCATCACCCTTACTACTGTCACGAGCTCAGCAAACCCCATCAAAATGACCGGCTCTTCGCCTTTCGTCCGTTTTCTCTTGGCAATCACTGCCTTACTTTGTAGTGCTCTTGTCTATGCTTCTCCACGAGTCCATGCGCACGATCGCAGAGACGACACGACGTGGACGGCGGCTCCGACAAAGAGCTCATGCGCCAACTGCTATGGCATTGACGCTACCTGGACCGTGACGAGGGTGACAAGCGCGGTGAACACGACGCCGTTGACTCTCACGACTGTGACAAGCGCCACGGTGCTCGCGGTCGTCACGGAGGTGCCGATACCAGGAGGGTCGGTGGTGACCTCAACGATGTGGCCGCTTCCACAGGTGTCAGTGAAGGTATGGCCCGCAGACAGCCTGATAATGCGTCATCCCACTGACTTGGAGGGTCCATGGCGTAGGTTGGTGAGCGTGTGCGCATCACGCTGGTGAACGATATCACGCCGGCTGAGGATGTGACACTCCACTTCCACGGCGTGGTCATGGGAGACGGCTATGTGTCGATGGACGGCCCAGAGTCCGTCACCCAATGGTATGTGTCCCCGTTCTCTGAATGTCCAGCCTCCCAGCAGCCGGACGGGTTTTAGTTCTAACTCGCACGGCAGTGGTCTCAGTCCCAAACAAGGAGAGAATGTGCTTGTCTACGACTTCCCAGCCAAATATGCCGGAACGTTTTGGATTCACAGCCACGACCCAGGGCAGTACCCGAAGGGCCTGCGGACTTCCCTCATCGTCACCGACGAAGACGGAGACAGAAAAGCCTTGGGGCTGGATGGCCCGGGTATAGTCTATGATGATTCGCATGATCCCGTGACGCTGTCCGACTGGTATGCCGACTTCTGGGGCGTCGAGGCCTCGTACCTCCAGTCCACTAAGACTGGAAACGGGAAGCAGTTCTGTGGCCGCGGTGTCGAGATTTCACCCGACGGTGTGTTTTCTCTTTTCCTTTTCGAATTTTCCATCTTCTCGGCCTTGGCAGCTTAGCACCTGGGACTTTGACTAATCATGAGATAGCCATAATCCTCAACGACTACATTGCGGGGGTCTCGCCAGCCAGCGCCGCCGTCACGAGCACCGGATACACATTCACAGCTTCCAACATCAGGAACACGATAGTCAACAGGTTGCGGTTCATCAACACCAGTGCCTTCTCGCAGTACTTTGTCAGGATCGACGGCCACTCCATTAGGGTGGTCGAGCTGGACGGCATCTTGGTCAGTGCCACGGCCACCGACGGGTTTGTGATAGCGCCCGGCCAGCGTGTAAGCGTGTTGGTCGACAGCCTAGCCAACGTAAACGCGGGTACCTACTACCAGATCATCGCCGCCCGAGGTCAGTTAGAAGCGTCCCTTCTATCGTTGGGTGTCGTGTGTCGGATCGCTAACAGACAGTATTTCCAGATCCCAACCTCGGCCCGGGGACCAAAAACCGCACCGAGTGCAGCATGCCAGGGGCCCGAGGCGACGGCGAATGGAACACCACGCTTTACACATGGGGATGCATCTACTACGGCAGCATGCCGTCAACCATGTGCCCTGGGCCCTCGCCGTCGTTGCCCATGTTCCAGTACAAGCCCATGGGCCCGAACAACATTGCCAAGCTCAACGTGCCTTGGTCCAGCAGCACACACACCGAGCTGGCTTACCCGTGGAGCTTCAACGAGCGGACAATGCGACCCTTGGTAGCCGCACATTCATACGAGGAGCTGTTGAACGTGAAGCGGAAGAACGTCCACTGGCTTGAGATTCGCGACATGCAGCCTCAGCCGGACCCGCTCGACCGGGGGTTTGCCACGATGAACCAGGAGCTGTAGGCATCACCCGCCCAGGCTCGCGTTTGACAATTGCTGACTTATACGACTACGCCGCAGATGGGAGGCTCCCGACCTACCGGCTTTTCTCAGGGCCACACAAGACGGTCTGTCCTTGAGCGACCTCCGCTCCCCTGGGACATACGGCCGCTACTCCAATACCATCATTGTGGACAGCGATGACGCACAAGGAAAAGAGGTTGTGTGGCTCGTGTTCCAAGACTCGAACGGCGACCACCCGAGTAAGCGAGGACAACACACCTCTCTCTTTCTGTCCCCACTTACTGACAGTAACGCCACCAACAGTGCACCTCCACGGCCACCACTTCCAGCTCCTCTACAAAGGCTCCGAAACCGACTACAGCATCGGCCTCTACCGCCAAGCGGTGCACGAGTATAACACAGGCACAGGCACCCCACCCGACATCTGGCGCCGCTTCTCCGCCGGCATCGGCTACCAACTCCAGCAAACCCAAAGCTCACCCGCTAACCCCATGACGCGCGACACCCTCATGGCAGAGAAGTACCAATTCACCGTCGTCGCCTTCGTGGCTGACAACCCGGGGGTATGGGCGCTGCATTGCCATAATGACTTCCATGCGCGGTCGGGCATGTTCAAGCAGGTTGTGGAGATGCCTAGTCGACTGGTGGAGAATCTAGGGACTTGGGCAAGGGATGCTTCGGCCCCGGACGGGTTTCGTTATACGCCGCCGGTCAACAGGACGTGGAGTGAGGATGGGGCGGTGTTGGCGTCTTGGAAGAGAAATTTGGAGCAGTGTGCTGCGTCAGGGAGTGGGTTTTGAGAGAGCTGCAATGATTGACGAGTGCCTTGGATGATTATGTGCGCCCAGTATTTATGCAGAGCACCGATATTATTCCCAGAACTGTTTTAAAGAGAGTGATTATGTGTTTGTATTTTGGGGGGTTTTATGCCAATACCGAGCTATTCAGAGAACGAACGACTGAAGGTGAGAACACTAAAATGTGTTGATCCCTGAAAAACAACTAACATTTTCTCCCACTCTCCGTCTACCGACGAAATGTAAACACAGCCCCCCAATCTTCAGCTTCAGTTTCATCTCCCCATTCATCCCGCGCAGTGAAGTCATTCAGCGGCCAGCAACCTTTATTTTCAACGATGGTAAGTTTTATAGTGTTGGCGCAGGTGGTCAGGTCTGCTGAAGCCTCGTAGGCCAGACTCGCTGCGGCAATCCGGGAAAGTGCATCGGAACGTTGTTGTCGGTGTCAAGCGGTTAAGGTGACGTTTCAAGCTGTCAGATCGAGAAAATATCTCGCCGCAGCCGCAATCCTTGTGAGTGCACATGAAGATTGTTGTCTGTGTTTTCAGGTGACGGGTCAAGTTGTGCGGGTGGGAAAATTTCTTGCCGCAGCTGCAATGCAGGTTATCACCTTCGATGCGCCCGCACTGGGCGGGCACTGGGAGGACCCGGACATCGCTTCTGCCTCAACAGTGGGGTCAGTAAAAAAAAAAAGCCACTCACAGGGCGGCATTTTCCACGCCAGGAAATCGCGGATCGACGGGGGGGGATGCGACCATCATCGCATGAAAGTGGCCGTCTGGGTGCCCCACTGGCATCGTCAACAGTTCTTCGGCTTGGGTTGGATCAAATTCCGAGGAATTGAGATGCAGCGACCAGATGGCATCGTGAAGTGTGATGGAGTCGACTTCTCGACGAAGTGATCGGGTGCGCGATCGTGTTCCGAGTCCATCATGGCTGGCAGTTGGTGGGTGGAACCTTGTTCGATGTCAAGCAGAGGTGGGAGTGAGGGTTGAAGGTCGCAGGTTGAGAGAGAAAATTCGGCTTTGTGCTCAGGTGGTGTTAGGTAGACAATAACGGCAGGAGTGTATCTGGCGGTGTGATTTGGGGGCGGAAGGGTGGATGGGGCAAAAGGGTGGATGGGGCAAAAGGGCGGATGGGGCAAAAGGGTGGATGTCACATGTCACCGCCCCTGAAGGCCGGTTACACAAGGCCATCGGAAATTTGTTTATCCTATTGGCTCGACAGACATATTTGACAAGGTGCTTTTGCCCAAGTCTTGCTCTGACATTCGATTGATCTTGACATCGACTCATGCCCCATTTCTTGCCTACATCTGAGCAAGAACTGGGCTCCCAGCGGCAATTGCCACCTTTTTTATCCTAGACAAACCCACGTCACTCGCTGGTCCCCGCCACACACACCCAATTTGCCAATTTTACCACGCAAGCCATGGCTCCTGATCCCTCGCAATACATATGTCCTGGCGATGGGTGTGACAAAACCTTTAAGACCCAAGCACAGTTAAAGTAGGTACCTTGCATGACCTTGCCCCGTTCATTTTGGCACACGTAGGCAGTTGGGTACTAACGGCCTTTAGTAGCCACAAACGGTGGCATATCAAGAGTCACCCGTGCCCAAAGAAGCGTTGTCGACGCAGCTTCGCCTACAAAAACGAATTAACGCGACACATGGATACACATAACGTGGACCGGAAGAAGCTGCGGTGCCGCTATTGCGGAAGTACTGCAAGCCGAATTGACGGTTACCGAAGGCACCTCAAACAGCAGCACAACTGTGGGTTATCAAAGTCAGCCCTGGTCGGAGACGAAGCCACTGTCCGGATGCTGCTTGAACAGAATCCAGATACCACCTCAGATGACCCCAAGGACTCAGAGTCCGCACCATTATATCTCGCAGCCAAGGGAGGGCATCTGGGTATCTGTGAGATACTCCTCAGTTACGGAGCAGACCCGGATTCTCGGACTGGCTGGTATCCTTATACAGCACTCTCCAGTGCCATCGTGGTGGGGAGTGAAGAGATCGTGAGATGTCTTCTTGAGAAGGGAGTCAACGTCGATGTCAATGTGGAAAACAGCCAGGGATGGACGCCGTTATACTTCGCGACGTATACTGGACATGAATCCATTGTCAGACTACTTCTCGACCATGGAGCAGAGGCTGACTCCCGAATTTTGGAGGTATCAAGGTACAGAAATCATGAAGCTATTGAAAAGTTGCTC
>Ga0247760_1002004_pt1 | contig 16763 bp, 25 predicted proteins | sample UWRJL171409R4_FD_179936 | JGI IMG/M metagenome (GOLD analysis project Ga0247760, IMG submission 179936) | Plant litter microbial communities from Arlington Agricultural Research Station in Wisconsin, United States - UWRJ-L171-409R-4 | ecosystem: Environmental > Terrestrial > Plant litter >... | reverse complement strand
GTGAAGAGTACATCGGTAGACAGACAAGAGAGGGGGAAGAAGTCCTATTATAGAACAGTACGGTAGTGTAGGTGGGTAGCCAAGGATTTATTGAAGGCAGATGAGGAGAAAGGGAAAAAAAAAAAAGAGACAAACCAACAGGAAGCATAAACACCCCCACCGCCAGAGTATACGCCGTAGAAAACCAATTCATCTCCCCATACCCCGAGACGGCAAAAAACTCGCTGAGAACCAGCATGGGGGCGATGGTCTGGGTTGTCCCGACAAGGGAGAAAAACTGTGCCGAGCAAAGCACGGCGAGGGTCACCACCGCGTGGAGCTTTTCGCGGAGAGAGGGGGGCGTGGTGGTTCTGCCCATGGTGATTTTTGTGTGTTCTCGCCCGCTGGCGAGGTTTCGGCCTTTGGTGATTTTTTTGGCCGTTGGCGAGGCTTTTGTCGTTCGAGAGACTCTGACCACTGGTGAGATTTCGGCCGTTGACAAGTTTCGACTACTGGTGGGTTCTTTACTGTGAGTAGGTATTTGGCTGTTGGCGAGTTCTTTACGAGTGATGATTGAGGGAAGGCCTGAACAGAGAAAAAATTAACCTGGCGGAGCAAGTGAATGTTTCGAGACGGCGAGATAAATCGCTGCGTATTGGGGCAGAGTCAATTTAGTTAGCATCTTCAGCGGTACTCGACAAATCGAATTCGCGTTCCGGAAGTTTCTATTAGGGCTCAATTCTATCTATCTATCCTTATTCAAAGAGTCTCAAAGATTTCCCAGTTCTTCCGCCAAACGCCGAGGCCGCTAGCTTGTAAATATGGTGAGATGCGGGACAGACACGGCATGTGTACTGCCCACAGAAACACAAGGACCTGTTGATGATTCGCGATTCAGTCACGAAGAGGGGGAAGTTATCACTGAAGCTCTTTGATCAAGGTCGGTAACCCTTGTTCTTCTTCAGCGGCCAACTTTTGTGATGGCTGCATCTGTCCGCTTGTGGTTGGATACCATCGTGCTATCAATCCTCACTCCAAGTAATATCGGACACAATCCTGCACTCCAAATAATACCAAACGAAATTCCCGCTCCAAACACACAAACTGCGGGAGACGCGTTGGGTCAGTGGCAATGCTGCCTTAACTCTCCTTATGCAGGCTGCACCAATCACAAATCATCACTAGCCAACCACGAGATCACCTACCAGTCACAATATCCCGACCAATCACCAACGCATGGCAATGATGCCCAACTCGCACAGGACCACGTTTACCAACCAACTACTTGCAAGCCTCATTGTTCTCTCTGTCGAAACACGTCGCCATCGCTATGTTTGAGAACCAGTGGGCAGACGCCACCTGCATCTGTGACGAGCCAGCCAGTCAGTCAGTCAAGCAAGTCCTGGGCCCAACGCTTTTGTTGCAGCTGCTACAAAAAGTCATCATGTCGACAATGACCACCGATGAGGAGCCGTCCATGCCACGCGCAAAGTGTACCTATTCTGCGCCATGGTTTGGCCTCTATCTGTCATAACGTCTCTGATTGTTCAGAGTCCCCGACCTTTTCCGACGGCCAAAATGGATTCTACCTCGCCAACTCACGATAATACTACCTCCACATCACCGCTCCCCGACTTGTCCACGCTTCTTTCTCACCTCGGAGATGCCGTCTCTGCAGCATGGCCATCCTCCCCACCGAAACCTTACAACAAGGTAAAAGCCCTGCTCATGAGCTGGGAGAAAGACGACCTCGATGTGGAAAGCGAGATTAAGCCACTCGCCTCCATTTTTCAAGGCTTGTACCATTTCGACACAGAAGTGTGGAAGATTCCGATTCGGAGATCAGCTGCGGAGCTGTCCAGCAAGATTGCCAGTGTCATTGAGGCCGATGGACGAGAGGGGAATTTGATCATTCTGTATTATGGAGGGCACGCGCGGGGGAATGACCAGGTTGCGGGGAGGCCGGTTTGGTTTGCAAAGTGAGTCCCTTTATTCTCTTTTTTTTTTTCTTCTTTCTCTTCTCTCTCATGACTGGGTCTGTTTGAAACCCCTTTTCTCTCTCTCTTTTTTTTTTTTTACTTTTGAGTCTTGCTGACTTTTGCAGCCGCACCGCATATTCCCCCTTTCTCAAATCCTCCGCTGTCCACTCCCAACTCAGCAACGTCGACTGCGATGTTCTCCTCCTCTACGGCTGTCCCCATGCCGTGCAGATCGGGGAGCGATTTACAGGGAAAGGGATGATCCAGACCCTTGCCGCTTCTTCCCTCGAGCCCAAAGCCCAATCCCAAGTTGCTGATGAACCCCCGCGAACGTTTACTTCGGCGCTTATTCAAGAACTTGCCCACGCGGCACACACTCAAGAACAAGGACAGGGACAGGCAGAGAAACCTGGTCTTTCGGTTGTGGAACTTCACCGTAACCTCATCAGACGGTCTCAGTCTCAGTCCACGTCCCCACCCATGACGACCCCGCTCGTCATGACCGACGAAAGCTATTCTGTCGTCCAACTTGACCGACAGACTGGAAAGCCTATTGTCTCACCTTCGTCATCTCAACAAAGAACACCGACACATCATCTTTTGTTTTCTCCGGGAGGGAAACCGCGGACGGTTAGGCTGGTTCCGTTACCGCCATCATCATCATCGACAGAAGGAGGGGAACGAAGGGAAGCGGAGCCGCTGGTTCTACTTAGCCCACCGAGTCCTTCTTCTTCTTCTTCTTCTTCTTCGGAATCCTCCACCACTTCTCCCCGACGACACGGGGTTATGGAATCTGGTCCGGATGTTCTCACATCGATCCACGTTCGCGACAGCACATTCGAAAAGTGCATCGAAGCATGGAAGGCCTGGACAGATTCCCTTCCAGAAGAAGCGGGCAGGGGAATGCGTCTTACGGCGGGATATCCCACTCCTGCTCCTACTCCTCCTACTCCTAGTCTGAGTTCGAGTCCGACTTCGAGTTCCAGTCCCAGTCCCAGTACACGGGGAGGACCGAGACCGGGAAAGGCGCTGTTGTTGCTGGTCAAGATGCCGGTCGTGGTGTGGGATCTGTTGACTCCGAGTCTGCAAGGGGTGGGTTTTGTGGGCTACACTTGTAGTTCAGTGTCTGGTTCCAGCTCTATCTCTACGGAAGACTCTGAAGACGAGGCAGTCAACCCTCTGACTCCAGGACTATTAGGAAGAGGAAGAGGAAAGGCACCAAAATGGCCAGCCATCTTCAGCACCCGCACGCAACGCCCCGATCAGGATCACCAACTCGCCGAACAGACGCCGCATTGCCTTTTGGTCAGCGAACTCACTGCCTGTGAGAAGAGTGACTTTGTGTCTACACCAACAAAAGCCGCGGAGCGAATCATCAAAGAGTTCACTCAAGGACAAGGTCAAGGCCAAGGACAGAGCGACATGAAGGATCCGACCAAGCGGTTTGTCTGTGAAGATATCCAGGCATTTTGTTCTCCTGCAGAACTGGAAGACTTGCTTGGCGATGGAGACGTAGATCAAGAGCAAGAGTTGGTGGCAATGGTAGATGAGCGGCCGGCGGTGGATGGGGAGGGGGAGGGAACCAAGTTTGTGAATCGGCGGGAGCTGTTGGAGGCATTGTTGCAGCAGGTGAGTTTATTTCCCTACCCACCTACCTTATCAAATGTATATTCAGGCCGTGATGTATGGGCGATGCTGACAGAAACAGGACTCTCAGGCCCCAACAAAGACCGAGGAAGCCAACTCCCCGGAGCCACTTCCCGCAAAACGCCGACTCGTGTAAGTGCTTTTTGCTTCTTGTGAGTCCATCGCTAATTGCATGGAAGATACATCACCAACCTCAACCCGTGGAGCACTCTCGCCATTGCCGCCACGGCCTCGCAAAGCCAAGCTCTTGCGCTCAAAGACTTTGTGCACAAACACATTACCTTTCAACCTGCCATTGACGTGGGCATCAGCGTAGGCACCCCCCCCCTCCCCTCTCCGAAGAAGAGAGATAGAGAGAGATAAATACTGACTGCTTCCAGTCCACCGGATACCAAACATTCAATCTCTCTTTCCATCTTCCCTACCTTGCCTGGCGGGACAACACCGCTCCGTCGCCGGATATTCGAGAACTCCGCGACTGCCGCGACGTTACCTTTCTCGACCCGGTATCGGTATCTGAGAAAGATCCCTCCACTTCCCCTCAAGTTTCTACATCTACCGCCCACTTGTACGAAGCGCAAATCTCCTTCATGGTTACGGGGGTAGATGATCGGTCCTGGACAGCTCACGCTTTTCTCGACACGTACCATGACGGAGGAGAGAGCAAGCGTGACGTGCATTTTTACGCAGCCACGGCAGCGGCTGGAGACAATGTGGTAGATCCGCTTACGGGGGAGGTTATGAACAAGAACAACGCCGAGGTTGCCGATGCGAGGGAGTATTTCTTACGTGTTATGGGGGCCAGTATGGCGAGTGTGAGGGACGAGTGGGTGGCTGCGGGGATGACGCTGTTGAAGCGGATCAAGGCTTTGGTGAGTTCTTTCCGTCCCCGTCATGGCGTTGACACCTCCCTATGATATGATAATATGATAATTGATTACTGACTTTTGATGTGAAACTGACACAGAATAAGAACAAGACCAAGACCCCCCACCCCCTCAAGAATCATCACCATATAATCCACCTCTCCTCGCAGCTGCAACACGGTCTATCCGGAACGATTCGCGCCTGGGAACGGTTTCGGACCACCGACCTAGTCGCCTATTTCCCCCTCACTTCTTCCTCCCCTGGCAATGTCGCACTTGTTGAGAATATCGACCGGTGCATTGCCGAGTGTAGAGACTTGCGGGAAAATCTGGCGGAACAAACGGCCATGCTGAGGGATTTGTCTGCTTCGGTGAGTCTCACCCATCCATCCATCCATCCATCCATCCATCCTACTCTATTCCATCCCCGTTCAGTTTTCCGTTTCTACTCGTCATCTACCTACCTTGGGGATCTCATGTTCAGGAGTAGACGAACTAACGGAATATAGATGCTCGCGCTAGACACACACAAAAAGACCAACCTCGCGACCGCCGTCGTCGTCGGCATTGCCTGCTGTCTCGCACCTTTTGCAGTCGTCGCAATGATATCTGCATCTGCATCGCAAACCGGCTCTGCGCGGTATCTGTTCGGCTCCGCGGTATTAGCTTCATTCATCGCTACTGCGGCTTTTGTCTCCTGGAACTCAAACGGAGATTTGAACTCGAACTCGAACTCGAACTGGGACTCCCACATGCATGCTATCCGAACAGTGAGAGATGGCCTAGCTGCCAAGCTAGGTAGCCAGTTCCAGCTCAGCAGCAGACTTGCAGCAGGGCGGTTTCAACTCGAGAACATGCGTGCGAACATGAACATGAACAGGAACTTGCACGGTATGCTGCAGATGCCAAAATTTGATGCCTCCAAGCTTGGTCTAGATCGCATCAAGGTAAATATGAGTGGTATCGGCAATGGAGCGAGGTGGTATCTCGAGGAGGCGTGGAAGCGGTGGTCGTGCCCGGCGCCCAGGGAGGGGTATTTGGAGGAAGTTTCCTGCCGGGATGGGAAAGAGGAAGTGGAAGAGGAATGTCACGTTGTGGTACCGATGTAGGGGGGAGTACCTATGCATGTTGAGATGAATTTGTGGTTCGATCATGGGTAAAGCGGGAGTCTGGTCAGTGTTATGTCTGTTTTTGTCTTTTGTGATTTTAGTTCAATTCTTTTCCAACAGACCCAACCACAGTTTGTGTGCTGTATCCAAAGACAAAAAAAAGGAAAAAAAAGGTAAAAGCTATGCCCAGCGTCAATGGTGATTAAGGTGGGAGAGCCAGTCAAAGAAGATCTGATCTGTCGGGGGTCCAGCTTGACTAATCCAACCACGGCTCAAAGGCATCAGAGCAGCCACCTGTGTGAAAGTTCCCAGAGAATCCGGTCCACTTCGGTGCCCTCGGTAATGCTCACATGTGCCAGATTTTCCAGCTCCTCGATCAATGGCAATACTTTATCAAGTCTCGCCATATCAAGATGACCCTTGGGGAAGCTGCTGACAAACTCGTCTGAAGTGATGACGGGAATCGACTCGTGGATGGTTGTAAAGTCCAACTTGAAACCGAGACCACATATGAACGTCGTATAGGCAACCAAGAGAAGCGAGAAGTTGACCCCCTTTAATACGTGAGCCCCGGTTGCATAGACACCAACTGGGTCCTCGACGCGGTCGAGCACGTCATCCACGAGTATCTGCAGACTTTCGTCAACAAAGTCCTCGATTACCGGCGACCGAGGTTCGGGCTTAGCGAGGGCTAGCAGGACCCTCGACAGCAACTCCTTGGCGAGTAAAACCCCATCATCGTCTGGCGGTGCCACCGACTCGTAATCATGGGACAGCTGCCTCATATCGCCAAGAAGGCCGTGTACATTGTCGCCGAGGACAAGGCGGGCCTGGCAGATCCAAAGACGAGTGTTTAGCATATCAGCATGTGTCTCTTCCAAGTGGGAGACCTGCTCATCAAACAGCCTCCTGGCTTCCGAAAGGGATTCTTCAAAGCGTCCTTGGAAATAGTAAATTGCAGCCAGCATTATGCTGCTCGTCTGGTTGGTCCGGTGCTTGTTCCCAAACGCAGACCGTTTGAAGCCGAGAAACTCGACCTGCACTTTCTCTGCCTCTCTAAACGCTCCATGTTCGAAGAGGACGGTGGCGTAGTAGTTCATAGCCCCAAGGGTGCCGATATCGTCGGAGCCGTACACTTTCAAGTACGTTAAAGCCGCCTCGTCGGCTGCTTGCAGTGATTCTTCACTGGATCCAACCTCCAACAAAATGGCCGACAAGGCCATTAACTGTGAGAGGTAGGCGCGGCTTTGGGGGCCCATGGATTGTTTTCTGGCCTCGAGTTCTCGGCGGCAGACCGCCTCAGCCTCTTCCAGACGACGGCTCTCCCGGTATTTGATCATAAATACCGTGGGTGATGCGGTCTGGTACCCAATCAGGTGGCTCAGCCGGTCCTCTCTGGATGTCTTTTCAACGTCGTCGTACTTGTCATTGACGAGTCGCATATACTCTTGCGGGTCCCACATTCTGTCGTCGGCGCATTGAGAGCGCCATTTGGTGGCAGCTTGCTCGCTTCGGTCTATACCCAACCCTATTTCGTAGCAAAACCACAGTTGCTTGGCGCATGGCTGGAAGCAGGGACATGCGCGGTGAGACGTTGTCACTCGTCGTTTCAGCTCTTGATAGAGGCAATGTCGGAGCATGTAGTCTGCGCTATCGAGGTCGCTCAGTATGTACCCTAACTTTTCTCACTCGTCAGCCTATAATAATACGACCGCACCTCAATTCGTGGGACTCATACCTCGACGACCTCCTCGCATAGCTTGTCGATATGTACTGGCTGAAACGAAAGCGGGCGCCTGTCAGGCGTGTTATCCATGATGGAAATAATCTCTGAGAAGCTCGTGGCACGTAGGCTTGGGTTTGGATCCAGTGTCAAGGAAAGCACCGTCCGAAGAATTTTTTTCTCGTGGCCGGTAACGTTTGATAAAGTATCGAGGACCTGGAGAGTGAGCTCTAGGAATTGGACAGTACGCTTCAGCTCATCGACCATGGAATCGAGGTTCGCAGCCGAGTTGTTGTCCCCCTCCCCCACAGGCAACAATAGTAGTCCCTTGGAAGTCGCTGCGGAGGTCAATTCCTCCCATAGCAGCAGGCGGCATACGACAAGCCCAAAGCTGAAGAGGTCCATTTTCTGGGCATCGGCCCACTCGACGAGTTTTCCAGGCTCGTGTTCCGGTGCGTACCACCCTTTTGTCCGTGGAACAGTGACCATGGACGATGGACAAGTGCCAAAGCAGCTGTAGCCGAAATCGATCACTTTTGCTGTGAGATTCCCGGCTTCATCTTCAAACACCAAAACATTATCGGTTTTGATATCGCCGTGGACAATGCCTGGGAAGAGGGAAGGTCGGTTAGGGGCGCCCGACGGTAAGGGTTGTATGTGCATGACTAACCGAGCGTATGCATGCCGCAGCAAGCCTGAGCGACACCGGCGCAGAGTTTCAACCTCTGGGCCGTCGTTATGTTACGTCCCTTTGCGGACAAGACAAAGCTGGTCAATGTACCGTGAGGAGAAGCCTCGGTGAGCAGGACAGGCATCACTTGGTTGAACTCGACGTTGACGTGGAAAGTGATGCCGAGGAGGTCGACGACAAATGGGTTGGTTCGGAGACTTTCCAGAGCCACAAGCTCGTGGATCAGAGTCTTGAACCGTTTTGCGTGGGCCTTTTCGGTATTCTCGGCGCCGAATGTGGCGCTGCTTGCGGATGGGACTTTGAAGGCAAGTCCGTGTCGTTTGCTCAGGCTCGTCTGGACGACATCCGAGGTTGCGCCTCGCCCTAGGGATCGCAGGCCGAGCCGGAACATCTCCTCGGAGAAGCCGACCTCGAATTTGGCGGCGATGGAGAGGAAGGCGAGGAGATCCCAGTGTTCGAAGCTGGCACTGCTGGCACTGCTGGCGCTGTCGCCGGGGCGCTTCGCATCCGCAATCCGTGCGGCCGGTGCTCGTCGAGGCCGAAGGAAGTATGCCAGCGGAGCGCGATTGGATTGTGCCATGTTGAGCCTTTGATCTTTGAGGGCACGCAATTAAAAGTCCGAGTCCCTTGTTGGAGAATACGTTGGAGTCTGATCGGGGGGGGGAGGGGGGATGTGCAGATGGCCGGGCAATTTTGCGAGCCTCACTTCGCCAAGTTGGTGGGGTGACACGGTGTTGGGCTCTCCGATTCAACTGGCTGGGAACAGCCTGGGAAGTGCCGTTGTGTGACGGGGGGGAATTTCGTGATTGGAGCAAATCGCACCACCGCCTAGCCGGGCTTTCCTCTTCTGTCAAGATGGTGCCTCAGGTTCTTCGTGGGCCCCGCAGCTCCCCTCTCTTCAGCCGCAAACTCTGGGATTCGTCGCGCGTCCCTTTCAGCCATCACTAGGAATCCTGTTGTTTGTTAACTCGTTCTTGTGCTCGATGCTACCAAAGCTCGCCCCTCTCAATGGTTGGAGAGATAAATTCCCATCATTCTCAGTGCGATTGGGCTGACTTTGGCAAGGACGAACTCGATCGAGCCTACCTCGGTATTTGCAGACGGTATTGCCCTGAAGACGGAACAAAGATCGACGCCGAGTACGTGAAGCGCCAAGTGACCTGGAACGTGAACAATCTGCGCACTGTCACTAACCGTATTTTGTCACTCCGGCAGCATCGTAGCCGTTCATGGTCTTGCTGGCAGTCCTTACTGGTCCTGGATCGGGGAAAGAGCAGGGCCGCCCCGCGTGCATATCGACTGGCTCAGAGAGCTCCTTCCCGAGGTCGTTCCCAATTGTCGCATCCTCAGCTTCGGGTACGACTCACGATACATGCGGAATGCGCCAAAGAGAGATATTTCGAATTGCGCCCAAGAACTGCTCCAGGCTCTGTCCAGCGACCGATTCGCCACTGGTGCACAGCGACGGCCCATTGTCTTTATTTGTCACTCTCTTGGTGGAATAGTCGTCAAAGAGGTAAGCTCGACGTTTATCCGTTCTAATGTGGCCAGTTCCTCAACGCCTCGCAGGCCCTAGTCAAGGCAACATTAGCCAGCCGCCGCTTCGGCGACATCCGAAACTCGGCCCACGCCATCATCTTTCTCGGGACCCCTCATTGTGGCTCTTCGGGCGCCAAATACGGCGAGATTCTCGCCCATATTGCAAAGGCCCTAGGCCGCGGGTCCGACACCAGGCTAGTTCGCACCCTGAGGGAGAATTCTCCTGAACTCATGAAGCTGGCGGATAGCTTCTCCGACATATATGAAGACTTTGACATCTTTTGCTTCTATGAGCTGTATCCCATGGCGGCGTCAAGAGTGGTGAGTACTTTGATTTCAGTGCGGAGAAAGTGCTAGGTATCCATAGCCCTAACTCTGTTCCCCAAGATCGTGACACAAGCATCTGCAACAATTCCAGGAAGGCCAAGCGATGGCCTGTACGCCAATCACTCCACCATCAGCAAGTTTGCAGACAGCTCCGACCCAAACTTCGTCAAGTTCGCCCAGGTATTGACAAGTATGCTCAAGTCGCCCAGGGGATCCCACGGTAAGTGTTTACACCCGGTGTGCCCGGACGCGCACGTCACCACTCTTGGACTAATAGTATGGATACCAGGCAGCCTACGATATCGAGAGCTACAGCCCTGGGAATTGACAGCAAAACTGGTCGAGGAGCTAGATCAACGTCTGGACGATCGTATTCAACTCCTGCAAACTCTCACTGGTGCTGATCAAGACCAACATGTCCAATGCCTTGTGCTGCTCCGATATAGATTCCAGTCTTGGGCTTTCCAGCTTGGACTCATCGCTCTATCTAACACGAGACAGCCTCTCCATATCGCGCTCGGGACACCGGGCGCCGAGTTAGTGAATCAGCAGCTTCGGGACATGCTGGAAGAGCTCAGTGCTCCAGGTGAGCCTCACCGAGACGGGTTTCTCGACGCATTGCGCTCCGCTTTCTCTCGAATCTCCAGCCTCCTCTCAGCAAGCCACGGTCTCCCCACCAGCTATATTACCGCTAGCCTCGCCCTTCAGCCAAATTCCGCCCCGGAGAGCCCAAGGGACATCACGACCGTGGGGCCAGATCCCGATGTCCGGGCCCTCATCGCTATGAAACGCATTTCTCTGCTCATGGAGCAATCCGCCATCGCCGCTCGCACGTCTTCCGATCCTATCTCTATCGACATGCGCACTGAGTTATACCTTGACCGCTCAAGTTCCACCACTCTGAGCACTGGCATTTTCCGTAGCCGCCGGACGGAAGATGGCCGCAGCGGTGACTGCGTCGTAGAATGGAAGCACTATGACCAGATATGGGGTACTGACGCCGGCAACATTCTCTTCTCCCGCGTCGAGCTTCTCATCGACTTTCTACGCACCGCCTCTTCATCATCATCCAATGCAGAAGGTGACATTGATCTTCGGCTGCTCGACTGCCTCGGGTACTGCCATGACGAGGACGGCAGGAAGTTGGGGCTGATCTTTTCCCTGCCCAGGGGCTTGGCTGATCGGCAGCGGTCGGTGGTACGGCTCGATCAGCTTATGATGGCGTACCAAGAGCAACAAAGGACACCACCTTCAGTGGGACATCGGGTGCGGTTGGCGAGGATGCTTTGTGAGGCTGTGTTTGGATTGCACGTGGGAGGGTGGTTTCACAAGGGGCTCTGCGGGAGGAATGTCATCTTTGTTGCTGATGGTGGTGGAGAGGCTGATGAAGATCACATGCATGGAGGTGGTGGCGACGACAACATGAATGACGACACCGGATCTCCTCCTCCACATGTCCTCGTGGATAATTTCTCTATCTTCACACCGTATCTCATGGGCTTTGGACATTCACGCCCCGGCGAGCCAGCGGCCTTCTCGGAGCCCGGGGCTACCACGGCGGGACCGATGCGGCGATACACCCACCCCAGGTACGGCGACCATGTGTCACCCTTGCAGAAATATCGTCATGAGTTCGACTACTATTCTTTAGGAATGGTCCTCATAGAAATCGGATACTGGACACCGCTGGAGCTGCTCCTAGAATGCCACGGCGAACTGGTCAGCATCGAGGAGGAACACAATGCGAAGCTCGCGTTGGCGCAGCATCTCAATGGGCTGGTTGGTCAAGTGTTCGAGGAGACGGTCCTTGATTTAATCAGCATGTTCGGAAATGGCGATCCTGGACTGAACCCAAACGTGGTGGACAACGAGTTCATGGAAACCGCCGTGTTGCTCTCGTTCCAAACCGGGATCTTGGAAGGTCTGGGGAGTGTTCGGATATGAGGCCGGCCACCCCCGGCCACACAGCAGGTGCCACTGTCTGTGGCGGAATGGATCGAGCTGTAGACCTCAACGGGCACCCCCGCAATATTGTTCTTCAGTAAATCATTAGTCGCAAAATAAATAACCGAACCTTGGATGTTATATAGAGAGATTTTAGTCAACTATTTTCCAGTCCAAAAGTACCTCAGGCACCAACGACTGGCTTGGAGGTATAATAACGTTGTCCACCGCTCATGCTTGCCACTCCCATCAATACATAGCAGCAAAAATCCCTGAAGCAAAAATCTCTCCCGCCGGGAATTGAACCCGGGTCTCGAGCGGAGTCAATGACAAGCTCACATACTGACCACTATACTACGGAAGATTTACAAGCGTGGACACTTGTCGTAGCTGCTGGTTGTTGGGAAGGGGTCCTCTGTGGACGTTTATGTGCCATAAGATCTAAACTGCCGATACTGTCCCGAGTGCAATGCAAGCAGTAGATTTACACACCATTCCCAAAGCACTGGACCAGACGCAGGGCAGAGGCTTGGCATTCAGAGTCAGCCCTCTCCGGCCACTGACGTAGGCAACATAAACGATCCCGGAAGCTTCAAGCCAATCAAACTCGGGAAAGCAAAACTGAACCGGTGAATCAAGGGCAGGTAGGTATCAAAAAGTATCGGAATTTGCCGCCGGTATCTCTGAAAGAGAAACACGCCCCACGAAAATTAATTCCCCGGGGACCGAGGACAATTTACCCAGCTCTTTACCCCACCATGTCCGACGCCTCGGGTTGTGGTCTAGATCCCAATTACTATGAAGATAATTTAAAGCCGTGTCTGTGTATAAGTCCCGTACGGTGTTTGGTTTAGGGGTCCAGACTACAGAGCCTGCTCAAGATATTTTCATGGGCTATAATATCTTTGTAATTCTGTTCTCGTTCTTTTCTTCTTCATCTTCTCCTCTCTCTCTTGCTTCATTCAATTTCCATCTCTGAATGCGTTAGTCTCAGTCCTCAGTTTCAGGGTCCCTTTTTCAAATCATTTCCCTGGTAAACCAACACACAATGTTGCTGCTCTGCTTCATTCTATGGGGTTTTGCTCTCCCGGTTCCCGCTCTCAGAATCATGTCCATCTTATCTGCAAGCGGTGACGGCTGCCCCGCCAAACGGAGCGTGTGGTTCAACTCGTCTGCCTTCAACACCACCTCCAACACGTCAACGTCAGGGTTCCTGTTCAACGACATGACTCCTCAAGCGGTACTCACGCAAGGGGCCGTAGCATCGCGATGGTGTGAAATCGAGCTGGAGCTGGAAGTGTCGTTAGGGAATGATTCCTTTGTCGCCGAACTCGATACCCTGGTCTATTCCGGCAGGGGGTTTTCCGTACAGACCGGCTACCATACCGTGGAGGTTTCGACTTCTATTTCGTGGTCTTGGAATAAAATCATAAAGGTTACCTCTTTACCTCCCTACTGCCTCCTATTTAACTTCAGCACACACACACACACACACATACATACATACATACATACATGAATGACTAACCTACCGAGAAAAGCGCTCGGAATCGCCCTCATCAACATATCTCGGCCCCGACTCCGGTTCTGGAAGCCGTTCCGGCGAGCCCGTCAAATTCCAACTCCACCCGCCCATCAATAGTAAATCCGTGTGCAGCAACAGCAATCCCAATGTGAAACCGACATTGACGATTTGGCAAAGATATGCGGTGGTTTTGAAGACTCCGGGCTTGCAGGGGGGGACGAGTCCAGAACAATATCGTGCGGGGGTCATGGCTGGGAAGTTGGACTTGACTATTTCCGAGGGGAGGTGTAGTTAACTGACCTAGACCTAGTTAACCTAGGTACCTGAGTTTGCAAGACTGAAGTTGAAAAAGAAAGTTGGAAGGGGACTGGACTGGACAAAACAATCTCTCGGGGGTTTGACTGTATCTATCCACTTCGTATTATCATGTCCTCTAAGGGTAAAGAACTACAATGTAGAATACAAGATAGAATCGGCCTCTCTCCCTGACTCTAAGATATCAAATGTGTGCACGAGCAGTAGACTGCGCTCCGTAAATCTCTATTCCACCTCAATAATCCTAATCAAGTAGATATCTCCCCGTGGCAAAACATAGCGGAGCAGATATAGCGCGCTGCATCACCATGCCAGTCACCACAACATGCGAATAAATATTTCCACAGCCAACCCAGCTTCCAGCAGCCAGCAACTACGACAGTGTCTGCACTTGCAAATCTTCCGTAGTATATGTGTTCAGTATGTGAGTTTGTCATTCTTGGGCTTCGGTTGAAGAACTAAACTGATAATGAGCAATGAAACCACGGGCTCTTTTGTTCTCTGCTAGACTTGAACTATGTCGAAATCAAGTACAACGAAACCAACTGTCCCGGGCATCTCCGCACGGGTGCTGGACATACATAACCCCGTGGTATCCTTCTGCATTTAACTCTCGCAGAATTATCATGAGGCCCAATACTTGGCAATCTCTCTCAAGTCTCCGATCAGTGCCGGAGGGTTATCCAATCCGGGGAAATGCCCGCCAAAATCGTGATCTACCCCAGCCACCAAAGTCAGCACCTCAAATGCACCCACAGACACCAAGGACCATCTGACAGCGCGCATTGCAGTTCAGCTCAGAAAAGAGTCACTTACTCTGATACTTGACCAAATTCCCCACCTGCTTCGCCTTTGCCTCTGGCCAAAACCCCACGTTATATTTGAACGCACTGAACAGCATTGGCGCATTCGTCGGTGCTTTGGTATATTCCGTCTTGAATCCACCCTGGTTTTGGGCGTAGATGAAAACACTTGACACAAACGATTTGGTTAGAAAGAATAGCGACACCCCTGTGAGGAGTTCCGTATGGTCTAGCACCGAGGGAACAGTCCCGGCTCGTGGGTCGGACCAGTCGATGATCTTTTCGCCAATCCAAGCGAGTTGTCCGAGCGGGTTATCGTAGAGGGCGAGTCCGATGGTGTTGGGCTAGATCAACTCCAGTCAACATTGATACTCCTCCTCTACCTTGATGAACATATTATATTGATGGAGTTCTGTTGGAAGGGAGGGGGTTGGTTACCTTGGTGCTCTGCTCCACGAAATACCCATTCCCCGTCGCCACCCAACCCACAAACCGCGCTTGCTCAAACCGCTCCAAGTCCGTCTCCAAGCTAATCCCTTCCTTTGCCAACTCTTCGTCCGTGAGTGGAAAAAAGGGAATAAACGCAAAATGTCCGGCCTTGACTGTCGAATTATACCCTCCGTACAGACTGTATGCAATATCCGCGCCCCAGTCGGTGCCGTGGACAGCGTAGGTTTTGTATCCCAGGATAGAAGTCACGAGGGTGTTAAAGACGCGCGCAGTGTCGGTGTTGGTCCAGTTTGCGGGAGGGGCGGAAGAAAATGCGAAGCCGGGAAGGGAGGGGATGATGACATTGAATGAAACGGGTTTGTTTCTAGCAGATGATGTGGTGTTTTGGGCGGTTGGGGACGGGGTGGTCAACGGCTTGACAACAGGAAGAAACTCCAAAAACGACCCCGGCCAGCCATGGAGTAGCAGCAGCGGAATGGCATTTTCGGCATCGGCAGACTTTTCGTGGATGAAGTGGATGTCTAGACCCTCAATCTTTGTGGTGAAATGGTTGAACCTGTGGTTATTGTTCAATGCGAATCAGTTTCTGGACATGGGACAAGACAAGTGGAAAGTTAAGCAAGCCTAAGGTACTTATTAAGTTTCTCCTGCTCTTTGTTCCAGTCAAAATCGTCAACCCATTTCCTCTTCAAATCCTTGAGCACGTCCAGGTCGATGCCAAAAGATGAGCCGAGACCCGGATATTCTGGTTTGTCTGGAAGTCTGCTTTCCTTGACCAGCTTGAGCATGCGGGGTACCTCGCTGGAGAGGTCAATTTTGAAGGGGTTGACAGATGGATTTTCCACGGGAGTTGCATTACCGAGCCTGGCTGATACAAAAGCCATCAAGGCGAAGGAGAATATATTATGATGCATCTTGTAATTCGAGAACAGTCCAGTGATAATATAATAGATGCAGGTTCCAGAATATACAAAACCCGATCGCTTGGCGGGTTTTATATCTGTGAAACCCAACACATTACCGTTGATGAGTAACATCCTGCAGTTGACATGCCGCAAACACGCAAGCACTGCACTGTTACACGGGCAAATGAGGATTCCGTTCCGATAACCAAGAATTTCCCCAGATTGGTAATCCCCGATCGATTGGTAATGCATCGCGTTGGTTCTAAATGCTGCTTGACGGACAGCTCGGACTGAATGCATACCGTGCACGACAAAAGATCCAAACACAATCTCGGAATTGGCGGAGCTAGGTCCGGTCTCAACCAATAATTCCGGCCATTTCCATGCCGAAAACTGTAGAAATCGGGAGGATGGGATGCAGCGACCAGATGAATTACGACAGGGTGTCTTTTCAGAGTTGCGAGCGAAAGATGGTTTAGGCCCGGTCTTATCTTTCTGGAGATACATGCGCCTTATAAGGCTGTAATCCCGGTGTGGTGTGAATGAATTGTTTTGATCCTCCAGGCCCTATTGTCACAATGAGGCTGTGCTGTCATCTTCCGGCCAGAATACGGTTTGCATTCTGCATTCTGCATTTCTACCATGGGCGTTCATGCCAGAGGACCCCAAACACAATCTTCCACTCTGACACGCCCTTTACAACCCAATTGATACCAATACCTATCCAAGCTCCGCCTGTCTTAATAATTGCATGCCCTCACTCCTTTCCACCCTTGGCCGGCGGGCTCCAGATGGAAACCAAGTTTCCCTCGGTATCAATGAACCTGGCGCATGCTCCCATGGTGCCACCAGCAATTGGCGTCACCGGCCTATTTTCTCAGATCAGCGCCCCGTTTATTGCCTACCCACCCTCACTCACTCTACCCTCCTAGTGCCACTCAGCTCGAACAGAAGAAGGAAA
>Ga0247760_1002003_pt1 | contig 16772 bp, 15 predicted proteins | sample UWRJL171409R4_FD_179936 | JGI IMG/M metagenome (GOLD analysis project Ga0247760, IMG submission 179936) | Plant litter microbial communities from Arlington Agricultural Research Station in Wisconsin, United States - UWRJ-L171-409R-4 | ecosystem: Environmental > Terrestrial > Plant litter >... | reverse complement strand
TCGTAAGTGATGCATTGACTGATTCTTGCCGGAGGGAAGTTCCCCCTGGCAGGCCTGCGCGCTGCAGCCACTATTTAAGCGCTAACCAATCGCCATCGTTTCGCCGGCTGCACCGCACCCATTACAATAATATAATTTTACCATTTTATTATCAAAGCAATTTTATCGTGTCCATTATGTAATGCGAGTGTGGGGGTTTTAACTGGGCAAGTGGTGAGTTTTAGTGTAAAAGTGGGGTGTGCAACAAGACTTTTGTGTCCTCTATTTTTTGCTTCTTGAGAGATGGGTATTATTACCCATCCCTTCAACAAGTTTGTGATATGGCTTTACCTGATCCCCACGAGACCAGATGTTGGCAGCGACTATGACGGTGACCCGAATAGGACGGTGATGCGGTACGCTCAAGGTGTGTGGAAAAGAAGGTGTAAATTAGGGTGATGGTCTGGTGATGGATCTAGGGGAAGAAGCCCTGTGGGCCCTGGATCCAAATGGGTGGTGCCCACCAAAGGTGGGCCCCATGAGTCAACCCTAACCCTGGGCAACTAGGATTCACATCAGACGGTCACTCTAAACCTCAAGCATCGCCGCGCAGTGCGAACTGTCTTTAACATGTGGATCCTTTCTCTCGATTTCCCTTGTCTGCATGATTTTTTCCCTGGGAGTTCTGTTTCTTTGCCATTACTGGCGTTATTCATTATTTGGTTCTACATATGTGGCTCACATGTGCTATTCATCATTAACTAGATATGGAGTGCTCAACTGGATGTGTTGAGAAAATATTGCCGTTGCGGCTAAGATATTAATTCTACCGTAAGGTCGTTGGGGTTCTATATTACACTCTTACATATCCAGAAGGGCTTCCGACTTGCACCAGTATGCCTCTGCGCCACACCAAAAAACAGGCCAGACCAAGGCTATTAAAGCTTACCCATCAACAAATTACCGACCATCTCGCGACCCGTGACGTAGGTGGTGCGCCAGAGAGTGTAGAAGTCGAGGGTGCTGGTGAACGTGTCGGCATAGCCGAAGAAGAGCATGGGTGGAATCCAGCCGCGCGCATACTCCATGGCGAAGCAGTACTCGGGGATGCGGTACTGCTTGACCTCGCCGCGCCGCATCCAGTGCACACTGCCCGCCGGGTACACTTCACGCTCATACTCGCCGGGCACGTACGCCCATTGCTCGCCCGTCAGGATGTGGAAGTAGTCGTCGGCCGTGTGCCGACCGGAGTGGCCCTCGGTGCCGACAGCGGAGCCTGAGTGGAGAGACTCGTGTATTAGTTCAGGGCCAAAACAACAACACCCACCAAAAATGAAAGGCAAGACAGAATATCTACCGAAGATGATTAGGTACTCGGTGATGCTGGCGTGGATAATGTACATGGCGCCCATGGCGCCACCGGCGTTGTTGAAGACCCATTCCTCGTCGTGGTTGATGAAGTTCTTGGTCGTGACCTTGGCTCCGAGCTCGTTCACAATGTACGAGACAATGGCGCGTGTGTCGTTGTTGTGCGCTTTGATGGCGCGCTGCGACACGTCCTCAAGGTGGCTGAGCTCGAAGATGTAGAACTTTTCGAGGTTCTGCTCGAGCATGTAGGCGATCGGATAGAAGATGCCAATGAGGACCGCAAACAACTTGAACCAGCCGACGATGCCACGGCTGCTGCTACCGGCTGAGGACTTTGGGGGGGCCATTGCGTTTGCACGGTGGGACCAAGGAGTGACGGCAGAGAGAGAAGGGGGGGGGGACCGACAGACTCTGTGGAGGGAAGCCGGAATGGTATTATTAAAAGTGACGGTTCAACATTGCGACAAAATTTCGTCCGGGTGGGTTTATCAGCTATGAGCGGAATCTAGGCCGAAATTACCAGGCGGCACACAGCTGACGATGGTGAGCATCGATTATTGGTAGTGATTCGTCAATTGGTTCTCACACAAGTCCCTGTTCGCGTGTTCAGACAGAAGCGGGTATTCTGTTCTTCGGGTTCTCGTTCATAGTGCGACCTCCAGACATCGGACCTTTTTTTTGCCCTCGGATTTGGAGCCCGAGATGTGTCTCCGATTGTTGGTGAACGGAGCGCTTTGGTAACATGTCGATCCATCAAGACGGGGACTTTGGTAATTACCAGCTTTCGGAGCAGTTCAAGGGCAGTGTGAAAGCATTCAAAAGCACTGTGCCAGAAATAACTAAAGATTGAGGGTTAGGGTACAATATATTCTCGCCAGAATCCTGCCCCACATTCAGTCGCAATCCATCAAGTCTGCCCTTGAACATGAGAGATGGCGACGACCGCCCAAACCTCTGTGGCTATTCCTGGTCAGTTCCTGGGCCCAAAGACCAAATACCAGCCAGGCCCAGGCACACATATTCATGGATTCAACCTCTGCTCATCGGTTCTTGGCGTCGTGCGAATTGCCCAACCTGCGAAAGCTGGACCAGCGAGGCGCCTCACCAAGATCACACCCATGCCTGTTCCAACCGAACTTCCGACCATCTCAGTATCGCGTTCAGGCGTGACAGAAAAGCGCGAGGTACTTCCTGAAGTTGGAAATGTTGTCCTTTGCCGAGTCATCCGCATCGCGCCCCGTCAGGCTGTCGTTACCATTCTAATTTGCGGCGACACCGTTTTAGAAGCCGAATGGCAGGGCCTGATTCGTGTGCAGGATGTGCGTGCTACAGAGAAGGACCGCGTGAAGATTTACGAGAGTTTCCGGCCGGGCGACATTGTCCGCGCCGAGGTAGTGAGTCGCGATGAGAGTATTGAAATACTTTTGGCAGCTAATAAGGCTTTCAACAGATTTCTCTGGGAGATCAAGCAAGTTACTATCTTTCAACTGCGAGGAATGAGCTAGGGGTCATCATGGCGACGAGTGAGGCCGGGAACACCATGTACCCTGTCAGCTGGAAGGAGTACAAGGACCCAGAGACAGATCTGAGCGAGGCCAGAAAGGTCGCGAAGCCATTTTGAGTTCATTGGGCTAAGAGTCCCATTCTGATAGCCGATATTGGGTGGGGGATACACCGCCATCTGTACACTATTCTACGGTTTTTTTCCCAAAAAAAAATCTCCCTGACAAGGGCCCCGTCTGATACCTCTGGTGTGATCTTCTTCAAGGATCAAGAAGATAAATACAGGGAATATTTCGCCTTGAATCGAAGCGCACAAAGTTCATTGCCTGGGTCCTCGCATGTGCTCGTTAGGGGAAGTGAAAGTTCTTTTTTTTTTTTTTTTTTTTTAAAAAAAAAAAAAAAAAACGTAGCATGGCGTATGTTGGCCCTGGCTTGGTGGCGTCCAGGATAGTTTCGTGCCTTTCATATGTTTGACGATGTCTCAGGATGTCATGTTTGATACCCGGGAGCAGACTCTTACATGCCGAAGAGCAAAGCTTCAACTTGCGAGACCGAGAGGGAGGAGTAGCCTGTTAGCCACGGTGAGGCAGCATAAGTCAATTTACAACGTTATCGCCATCTGGCCTGGGCAAAAAGTGCCCACGACAAAGCATAGTTGAATATTGCGCCATCATCACGAGGTTTCGATTGAGATAGCTTGAGAACCTGACGAATCCGGGAATCGACTGGAAGTTTGACTGAGAATTCCGAGTCAGATAATTGCGTCAAAGCAACCTGGATTCAATGCTTAAAGGTTGCGGGATGGCGCTATGCATGATATATTGTCCGAGTTTACGGGTTCATGGAAAACGCCGTGGGTGATCTTGCGGCTGGTTGTGGGTATTAATGTACATGTAGCCCCCGTTCCTTATGACAAAGTTGTGCCCCAAAATCCGCCAGTTATCGATGGGCGGGCACGGCGGGGTACTTCTGTCGCAGGTCCCGCGCCTGGGAAGCCTGGTTCAGCTCCATGTCAATTTTTCGGTCACGTCTGCCGATCGTGGGGGGCTGAGCAATGCGCATTGGCAATGCGGCATTGCCAAAGCCAGGTCGCCAAATCAGATCCCGCTGCCAAGCCAACTAGCCCCGCCTCCCAGGAAGAGTGCACTAGCTTGCAGGGAACCATAGAAACCCCCGAAGCGCCGCATCAAAGACGCAGAAGGCTCATGGCCGCGTTCGATCCTTCCCCAACCCTCATCGCAGCACATCAACGTCGAGTTATTAAACATCGCCAGCCACGGAGAGTAGAGTCTCGTTTTTGCAGCCAATCTATGGTTCTATCTCGATAGGTAGCTAGGTCGTAGCCATGGCGACTACGACTACGGCAACAACTACCATGACCGTCGCAACCAACCTCACCCTTTCGGCCACTCACTGCTGCCCCCAATGCGGCTTCAATGTCGGGGTCCCGCTACTGGATGATACCCAGGACGCACAAAAGCAGATCGCCGACCTCCAAGCCCAGGTGCGTCTTCTCAATGAGAAGGCTTCCGCCGCTGTCGACCGCTGGGCCGACTACGAAGATGAGGTCACTAAACTTCGCTTCGACCTCGAAGCAGCACGCAAGTCCCCCCAATCGCCAACCGCATCAACAACCTCCACTGCGCCGACAGTGTCTACGCCAGGCCCCACTCCCTCGGGGAGCATCTGGTCTGCCTCTCCAGCGCGCTCCTCCTTCCTCTCGGGCGGTGCGGCCTCGCGGCTTTCAGCGATGCTCTCACCCCGCAAGTCTACACCAAACCTCAAGCCACAGCCGCATCCACAACCACCGACACAGTTTCAACCCCGCCAGGGTGTTAGCCTCCGCGGGAGCCACAGCCACAACAACAGCATGACGAACCTCTCCCCCTCCCCCTTCAGTCCCGCTTCCGCACCACTACCCCTCGCTCCACCCAGTACAGAAGACCTTCTCGAAGCACTCACGCGCGAGCAGACGCTCCGCCTCGAGGCCGAAGGTCGCCTAACCGAAACGAGCCGCGAGGTGGAGGAGCTGAGCGTGTCTCTATTCGAGCAGGCGAACGAGATGGTGGCAACGGAGCGGCGGGAGCGGGCGCGACTAGAGGAGCGCATAGAGTTGCTGGAGAAGCGGGACGCCGATAAGCGGCGGAGGTTGGAGCGGTTAGAGAGTGCGATGGATCGGATCGAGAGGCTGAGAGCCCTACTGGGGCAGTCTGGGGAGGGGCTCGTTGTTGATGAAAGACGGAATACGGCATGATAAAATCCATTTAAGAGGGCAATCAACTCCACGGATTTCTGGGGTTGGGGACTGAATCAAACAGGGCAAGCAAGCATGAGGTGATTACCATGGATGGGTGGTGATTGGGGGCTTTTGAATAACGAGCCCGGTATGGGAAAACGGGTGGTTGAATAGACCAGAAATGGCTGGAGAATGCCAATGTGTGATGGGTCTAGCTTACGAATATCAGGAACGCACACGGGTTGGATTCGGACCTGGGGTTCAGACTGAATGCCAGATTGGCTGGGAAAGAATTGGGGGATACTATTGGCTGGCAAAATGGCGTTTGGCATGAAACAACCTATTCTGGATTCATTTACGCTTGGGATTATAATGTGCGTTGTGGTGTTCACCGGGCTGAACATCTCGCTGCTAGTCAAGACAGTGCCGTTTGGACGTTTAGATATATTTGCTAATGGCATTGTGGAGATACCACGAGTTAACTCCTTAACAAACCGAAAGCCTACAGAGATTACCCCTTAGGCGGCAACACTGTCCGGGTGGGTTTCTTCGGTCTTCCCGTCGTCTTTTTTCGCGTCCTCCTGATGTCCCCCCGCACATTTTGCTGCTGGCGCCGTCGCAAGGGCAGGCTGTGCCGCAACGGACTGTGCTCTGTTGCCTTCTACCGCTGGCCGGCTCGGCGGGGAGACCTGCCCATTCCACAGATCTAGTGCATGTTGAACTTTGGGCGCCCATATCTCCTCACCTTGCAGGAGGTCGTCATACTCGAGGCAGTTCTCGCTGCCAAGGACAAACTTATTCTGGCGGGTGCGTGCAAGCTCGGCCATCAGCGCGCCGGATCCCAGTTTCTCTCCCAGATCGTGGCACAAACTGCGCACGTAGAAGCCTGACGTGACTGTCATGCGGATCTTGACTGCGGGTGGGCCGACGCCCTCCCAAGGCGGGGGAGCGTCCGGACTTGGCGGCGGTTTCACCAGGTTGGAACCTCGACCAGTCGGTGGTAGCTTGCCAAGTGCCCCAGACATCATAGGCTCTTCCTTCTCCGTCTCTTTTGGTGCCTGTTTGGTTTTTCTTCGTTTGGCTGACGGCACCTCCTCTCGCACTAATCCATCGACTCGCTCTTCTGCTTCCCTCTTCGTGCTCTGATACTCGGCGAGCGCCCGGGTCTCTTCCTGTTGCTGCTCGGGGGTCAACTTCCCGAGCTCGGTATCCGATGAAGCTTTATGCTTAGCAACCCGCCAGACGGAGTCCACCAAGTTCTTTTCGGCCTGTTCTGCTTCCTCGGTAGGCCAGCGGTGGTTGTGTGTTCCGGGTTCATACCACTCAACGATATCCAGTTCGGAAACCTCGACATCCCGCGTCTCGATCTCTCTCGGGATTGGCTTGCCCTCCCTGGCATACTCATACAGTGGCTTGCCGTTCATCTTCAGCGCCGAGTATAGCGGGGGTATCTGCTTGAACTTGCCACGGAAGCTATTCAGGGCTTCCTCGACGGCAGTCCTCGTCACTTCTTCATACTTTCCCTTCTTTATTATACGGCCAGTACGGTCATACGAGTCGGTACTCGCACCAAACACAACTACAGCCTCGTAGGTCTTGGTGCAAGTGAGGAAGTCTTGCAATACCTTGGTGCCCTTCCCAATCCCCAGTATCAATACGCCAGTTGCGAGGGGGTCTAGAGTGCCGCCGTGCCCGATCTTGACTTGTATGACCTTCTTTGCCGACCTGCGCCGCTGTTTTTGGTATTTGGACTCTTTTTGCCGCAGCGCCTTTTCCTCCTGAATCATAGGCGCAAAGAGAGCCGACGGGTTGAAGAAGTTTTGACAGTCGCGAATCAGTTGCGCCGAGCTCATGCCCATTGGCTTGTTGATGGCTATCGCACCAGGTTAACTTGGAGCCACCCGCAGCACAAGGGGGATATCCGTACCGAGGACGCCGTCTAGCAGCTTTACTGTCGTCATCTTCCTCAGAGCCTTGGCGAACCGCATTTCCCGCCTTCGCAGTTCCAAGTAGTGGAGAGGCGTGCAGCGGACCCCCCGGCTTCTAGTGACCGTAGGGCAGTATAGTGGGGTTGTGGAACGGGGTGTCGATTGCGATGAGATAGTACCTCAATTGCGACTCGTGCGCTGTTGATCGAATGGTCGTCAACTCGAAACCTGAATTTTTTTGTCTTTCAGCAGAGGTCCAAGGCGATTCAGTTACTGCAAGGATTCTCTACCTGCTTGCCTTATCAAGCCGTGCAAGCGTTATCGGATGACAGCACCCCTGGAATCCACGGTGGAGTTTCAGCACAGTGCCCCGCAGCTGGCAGAACAGCCATTCGCCGTTCCTTGACGGTCGCGTGAACCCTTCCAATTAACGCGTCTAGATCGAGGCCTTTCCACCCACCTGCTCCGTGAACCTTTTCAAATGGGTCAACGGATGGGTTTCAGTTCTCGAGTCGATCGTTTGGCCTGAAAACGACACCCAGGCAATACTTTCACAACCTTTTTCTCGAGCGCATTGCGCTGGAACTACTGAAAATGGGACGTCGGCGCAAGGTTTCCACCTCGACGGTGGCAACGGTCGACAATTCCCGTTTCTCCTGGGTGAAAGAGAGCGCCATTCTTAAACCCGCGCCTAAGGGTAATGAAGACAACGGCCCAACTTGTGTCTTGACGGACGCTATTGTTTACGATAAGGATGGCAAGACGATGGGCAATCCCCTCTTCGTCGGTGAAGTGGGTCCTATGGTTGTTCGTGGCAAGCTCGAGATTGGCAATGATGCCGACGTTCTTCAAAGCCGTGAGTACCTTGCTGCCCTTGTACATCTGTTTGATGATGGCTAACTGCTTCAAAGTCATCAAGTCAAACACGAGGTCAACATACATCGAGGTCTCCGATTCATTTCGATATGCGATAGGTTACGGCGAAGACATGCGTCCCGCATGTTGGGTATCCGGCAAGGCCGGTTGGTACGAAATCAGGCCGGCGCCTGCGTACGAAGCCATGTATCTTGAGATATGCGAAGCAACCATGCTATATTACGAGGCGTTGGGTGTCTATGAAGATCATCAGAAGCAATGCGGCCGAGGCAAACAGAAATCGAAACCCACTCACCGCGCTGCTCCAACTCTCGAGTATATTTTCTTCAGAGTCAGTTGACTCACCCCGGGTTTAACATATGAAAACTAACCATTGTTTAGTATGCCGTTGCTGCTGGAAATGGACTCACACTGAATGAAGTCCGCGAAAGTTACCTGAAATGGGCGCCCTTCCTTGCCAGCCACTTCACCAAAGAGACTGAGTTCGTCTGGGAGGGGACTGCATTTGCAAAGTGGATTCAAGATCAAGCCGCTGTGAGTGAAGCATCTTCTATCGTCTTGGAAATGTATCAACTGACCCTTTATCGCTTAAGAATGCACCCAAAGATGGCACTCTAAGGTCCATTCCACCCAAGCCGTTTCCTAGATTCCGGAGGGCTGCCCAGATTCTAGAGGTCAGCGAATACTCCAGCGATGCGACATCAGAGCGGTCCAGAACCAAGCCGAGCAAACGAGGCAGCAGCCAGGACGCTGAAATGTCCGATGCGCCAACCTCACAATTCAATGACCTAGCCATCAGAAACGGCAAGCCCTGGGTTGAAAGCCCGGTGCCGTTACCACCGCAATATCAGCACCTAACGAAGTCATTAACCCATATTGCGTCTCCATCAACTGCGTCCCCGTCAATTGCCTCTCCATCAACTCATCCTTCCTCGGTCACTCCTGCTCCAGCCGTTTCGTCTTCGCCGGTCGATCTCCTCGCAGAGGTGTTTCGAGAAATCTCCAAGGATGTTTTCAGACCCAACGTTATTGTCAAACCAGGGTTTGATGTCCAGCAAGTGACTATAAACCATCAGCTTTGGAAGAGGTGCAGCTTGTCTATGTACAAGGCAGTTCCAGAGGTCTTGGCCTACTACTCAAAGGACCTTTTGCCACACCTCGGCCCTGAGTGGAAAGGCACGACCTTTTACCGCTGGCTCGAGATGACTTCCCAAGAACCGCTTCGGTTCCAATTCCTGACGCCCGATAAGCTACCTCCCAAGATAGCACGTCGTGGTGGCAGAAAGGGACCAGTTTCCCAAGGCACATCCGCTTCCAAAACCCTTTCATCTTCGCGGCCTGCCTCGGATGATCCCAGAAGAAGTCGGGCACCAGCATCGCAACAACGCCTCGGGGATAACTCCGAGGAAGAACCTTGGCATTTACGGAGGGGCCGAAAGTCTGGAAAGAATGCTGGATTGCGACCGCGCAGCTCCAAGAAGAGACCTGCATCTGAAATGGACCTTGACGACAGACCCGTTCCTGGCTGGCGTGGAAGAAAGTCAGCCAAGACCTCGCACGTTGTTAGTGAGGAGGACGATGATATGACAGACGCCAGCCGCGACGAGAGCTCCTCGCACACTGAAGAAGAGGAGGGTGATCATATGCTCTTTCCCATACCCCCTCCAGATGGCTCAATCAAGCTTGTCGTACACGCCGAGCGAATCCCACCCATGTCACCCACCGGGCCCAATGGAACCTGGGCCTGCGAGGAAGAGGGCTGCACCTATGTTGTCCGGGCTGCAGAGGATCAAGAAGGACAAGGACTAATACAGGCGCATTTCCACAGCCACAAAGCCCAGGTTGAGAGGCTAAACCTGGCGAAGCAAGAGAGCCGCGGGCACCTGCCGATTAAGTACGCATATTTCCCTCCAGTTTTGTTGCTAGTCAAGTTTCTGCCTGATCATCAATGAGCTGTTTCTTACCCACCTAACTACACAGTCCTGTCTCTTTTGTATTGTCTCAACCGCGTGTATACATATGGCAAAGCGGTCCTTCTAACCAATCGCGTTTCTCTGCAGTCATCTCCTCGACAAGATCAAGGCTCTCGGTAAGAGGGCTATTGATAAGAAGACCGTCATGCTCAATGACGATCTGGTGCCTGCCCCAGTCAAGCGACGCCTCCTTGTTTAACAGGCTTCTTTCTAGAGAGGGTTTTTACGTTACCATCCAGTGATAGTCAGCATTGTGTTGACCTGACTTAGGTAATGAATTTACGCCATTCTGAAATTGGAACCCGCATCATCGCCGGAAGTCAGCAGTTTTTGGGGGCTGTTCTTTTCTCCTGCTACATGTTAAGACGAACCTTATGATGACGATACCCTTCTTTTCCGGGTTTGTGGGGGAACCCTAGGTGTTTTCGGGACACTGAGAATAGGGAATGGGAAAACGGGTGGGTGGAACTGCAAAGAAGAAAAAGATATGGTGATACAGGTTGTGGAACCGGATATCAGGTAAACTGGAGTCTAGCATTGAGCAATTAATCGCAGCTCGCTCTCAACACTCCCGCCCCAACTCATTCACACACATACACACAAGTGGAAAAAAGAAACAAAAGGAAGAGGATTATAATTGTAAGACGTGACGGTGGCAGCACCGACACATCGTTGCTGATCATGGTGATAATAGCCTAGGCTTAGAATCATCTTCGGAATGGTTCTAGTTTCAACCGCCAGCTGCCGAGGATGATTTGATTGTCACCAAACCGATTACATTTCCTATTAAATCCCTGTGGCCGAGTAAGTTAATTCTCAAGAAAATTTATTGTCGAGGCTAACCGCGTTGACTGTATAAAGCCGTTCGCTCACTGTCCCGTACGTTTGTCTACGTTACCGGAGCTTCCGGAATCAACTCTTGAGCACTAGCTCAGAACTTGGGCCGATTTCCATAGCAGACCCCCTCCTCACAAACCTCGAGAATCTCCCAATCAACATCAGTTTCAGCACGACTATTTCTTAGCTGTCAAAAACTCTGCCGCGCTCTTCCAGGCCTGTTGATCACCGGCCGGGATCTCGTTTTCGAGTGTTCGAACGCCAGCATATAGGGAGTCGAAAAAGGCGACAGCAATATCGAGATCCTGTTCGAAAGACGTCGCATTAGGCATCATCTCTGGAACGAACCTGCGTTTCTTCTCAGCTTTGGTGGCTGGGGTGTCGTCAAAGCTGATGTCATCAAAGTATGTTTTAACCATGATGCCAAAGGCTGCGTCTGGTTCGCTGAGGAAGGGAAGCCTTGGGTGAAGTTAGTGGGGGCGCCGGTCATCGTTTGGTGAGTAGATTTTACATACCTGTGGCTTAGCTCCCAGTTGTCGTCCCTGTGGCGTTTCGCTTCCGCACGCATAAACATGCGCGCGGCGATTGCCTCGACGAGGTCACGGTCTGCAGCTCGTACTTCGCACACCACAGACCGGTAGGCGAGGAGATTCTTATTCAGCGGGCCGGTGTAGCCATTGTCTCCTTGACGGAGCCTCAGCAACGTGGCGCAACGGCTGATAAGAAGCAGGCTAGACTGTTCCTCCGGGGTCTGATACATGGGTAGACCACGAAGCTCCTCGTGCTTGTAACGTGAATGCAGCAGTTCCAGACGAAGCAGCTCGAAGGCAACCAGAACCGGCTCAAAGAGGTTGGGGGCGTCTGGATACATTTCGACGGTAGACTTGATCGAGGACAGGGCAATCGCCAAGGCCTTGCCCCAACGTGTGAGCTCATGCTGGTCATCGATGTAACCTCGAATGTGAAGGAATCTCCAGAGGCAGATAGACTGGATGAGGCCGGCTGACTTGATGGGGTTCCGTTTCCCCATTTTATCCTTAGTCCCATCCTTGGGTATAGGTGGGCCTAGGGTCAAGGACGCAAAACCTGGTTTCTGCAGGGCCTCGATCTCCGAGACAATGGATCCATGATTGAACTTGGGGAAGTGAACTTTGATGAGGGTAGGCTCAGCAATTGCCCAGCGCTCGACTTTCTCTGAAAAGTCGGTCTTCGCCTCATGCCGGTCCCAAACCTTGTAGGTGTAGTTGCGGTCATACCAGACCTTCATAGTGATATCCCTGTGCGAAATTCCTCGGTTCAGGGGAGGGATAACGAGGCTTAGGGCCGCTTCCTTGATCCGAGCCGATCCGTTTTGGACAAGATTTTTGTACTCTTCGGTTGCGGCTCCGTCTACGGTAGGCAGGACGTGGAGCTGGCCCTGAGTGATCCAGCTGAGCAAGCGTGACCCAATGAGTCCGGTGTTCAGGTAGTGATATAGTTCTGAAGGCAGTCGGAAACCAAGATATTCGAAATTGTCATGTGTGAGACCGTCGAATTCGTGGATTTTTATCTCGCCGCTTTCAGCAATATAGATGAAATGATCGACGGCCATGCGAGCCTTACAGTACTTGTCGTACCATTGGGGGTCCTGCTTCTGCAATAAATCGCCAAAAGTATTGCAAACCCCCTTGACTTTTTTCTCGGCAGCTCTGAGCATGTTGATCGCATCTGATATGCTGTATGGCTGGATCTTGGTAGAGTTTGCGTCGGCAAGCGCTGGAAAGGGCGTGAGAAATGAGGTCCCTGTCATTAAGAGGGCGTCGACAAAGAGAAAGTCGGTCACATTCAATGCCTTCAGAACGTTCTTCTTTGAGACCGCCGACACCTGGCCGGTTTCCCAATCTATGGAGCGTATGATGCAATCGTTGATGGGATACAACAGGAGCTCCAGCGGCCCCATGATACCGCCGCATTGGTCTGAGTCGATCATGTCGAAGTAGGCGATCTACGAAGTGTTAGTGACGGGGGAGAGCGCTAAACGGATCAGAGCAGGCGGACGAACCTGAGCAGCAGCCTTAAAGGGGGCCACCAAGAAGTGAAGCTTCCGAGCCCTGAGTATGGACTGGAGCAGCGGATACAGGCTATGGGGACGATACGAGGCTGTCCAAGGGTGGGTAAGTCTTAGAAGTCAACTCAGAAATGGCGGGGCACACCTTTGACTTGTCCGAAAGCCTGCACCGCATCTGTCGCGATGCCATTGAAGTAGAGATCCCAGGCATAGTCCGTTTTCTGATTCGCCTGAAGGCCTCTCAGCGTGGTGACCTCATCTTCTCCAATGAGGGGCTGGCCATCAAAGATAAAGAACGGAGTTATGCCGTGGGCAAGCCACTGGTCGATATCTACGTCGAGGCGAGCCCTGATGCTAGTCAGGCCACCGAGAGCGAGGAGGAGGGGTTCGTGTGGCGGGGCGTCGATTTGTTGTTGGAGGTAGTACGTGGCGTCGATGGCGATCGCAGTGTCTTCCAGATCTTTGAGATTGTGATGACTGGTTTCAATGTTAGCCCACTGGGCAAAGCCTCGACCGGGGAAGGTAGGGAGGGGCGGGGGCCCACGTACGCTACCTGGTTGGAAACCCAGGGATCGTCACTGTTGGCTGCGCGCAGTCGGTCAGCTACGAAGTAGTATCGAACCCATTGGTCGGGATATGGCTGGGGGTAGGCGAGCATGGTGTCAAATTGTCACTGTCGCCGCGATAACGGCGATGGCGACTGCTGCCCAGGGGTGGTAGAGAGCAGAGGATGTTGTTGAAGCTTGGGGGGGGGGAGGGGAGGGTGGTACCAGGAGCTTGGAGAAGCTAGCCTGACGGATGGTGGGAGAATAAGCTGCAACAAAGTTATGGAGAAGTGTAACGGATGGGTGGGAGAGCGTGCGAGAACGGTTTTGGAGACGGCGCCGAGGGAAGGCTACTGGCAGAAGGGAGGAGGGCAGTGAGGGGCATGAGAAGAAGGGTGCGGCGGCAATGATTTTGGGACGAGGAAAGCAGAAGCAGACACATACCCGGCATTGTGAAGGTTTACCCCAAGGATGGAAGCTCGGAAGGCCCCGCAACAACTGACAGTCCAAGTCTCCTGCTCCAAAACTGGGGCCCTTTTTTCCGGTGGAGCTCGAATCGTCAAAGCCAAACGCGGCAGTCGTAGGTAACAACTGTGTCGTTGCTGCAGAAGAATCAACGCAAACCAAAACAAAGGCACAATAACGGAAAGACAGGTGCACCAGCAAAACTCAAGGAGTGACTTGGAGCTTGTCAACCGCAAACACGGGCCATGTCCAAAGTTCAGAGAGGCTGAGCGTTCGGAGTGACGCGAGGAAAATCGAAGAGGACAAAGCTCAAGCTGAGGTTGCCAAAAAAACGAGGCTCAAGGGACGGCCGGGGTGCACCCACAGTGTTAACTTACCGTCGCGCACTGTATTCCATTGCATTTCTGCTCGCTTTTGTCTGGGACAAATGTACAGTGTGGGATGCACTCTGTACACACGGTATGCCAAGAACTGCAATTGAAGGCCTTGTGAGTGCTGGAGGGGCATTGGAGGCGGTGTAGCGGCAGAATCCACGCTCCCTGGACCCAATGCGGAGAAGTCTTGACTACCAGATACCCAACAATGATGCAAATCGTTACCCATATATACAACAATCTTGCTGCAACTCATCAAAAATATAGATGTGGTCTTTTATTTAAGCCACGACGGGCTAACGCATAATCCCTTGCGCAAGCAGATGTGCGTTCAAGAGCCGCTGGTGCTCAAATTTTGGAGTCTCTCGTGACCTAGGTCGTGCTCCCGCCTTTCGTCACACACCCCCAGAACGATGGACAGTGTCCGCTGTTCTGTGAATGCCTTATCTTCAGGCTAACAAGGCTTGCACAGAGGAGCTAGTTGAATGGGACAGCGGTTGACATTGGGAGCGACCGACGCGTTGCCATTTCAACGCCACCGCTTGGCAGGCTAGCGACGTCGAGATCGAAATTTAAGGCCTCAACCAACATCCTCCTGATGCACCCAACTCATCCCCGAGACACTGCCGGCGAGGGACTCTTCTCTTGTTTTCTTTTTGGCGGCGCATCGCTCATATTGAGGATTTCGGTGGCTCGAGTGACTAAGTGCTGGACAGTGCTGTAGACTAGCTCATCATTGTTACCTGTGACTTTGGCATGTAAACCGCCCGTGGTCAGCCATTCGACATCGCAGAGTACTCATATCTAAGAGGCCAACATCTCGACCATAGCCTAGCATCTTTAGGGAGACGCTGCCTGAAGATGTGCATCCAAGCCGACAGGATGGAGGTTACGAGAAGAGTGACACGGAATATGTTGCCTTCCGGGGCACCTACATGTGTCTGGAGGTGTTGACGCTGGTGACTCGACACGGACTGACTGCTTCGGCTGCGCGGAGCAGTGGCGAGCGGTTCAAAACGAGGTACTATCATCGGAGATTAATACGTTCTTCCCAACGGCGATGATACTATCGGATCGATTCGGTGTGGGAATTCAGTCGATGGAATCCGTCTCGCCCCTCGCTTCTAGGCCCGGCGCCGAGTAAGCAAGCGTGTTGGATGGCATCCCGAGCATCCAGCAAGAAGAACTAGGCCAATCTCTCAGCGGCCAAGAGCCGCGTGGTTCCATTCCCACTGAGCTCATCACTCATCAACACTCCCCCTTTTTGTCGTCCGCGATGCAGTCGTTCCCAGGCATCCAACTCAGTTACACGCAGCTACCTGCTACGTCGGTCAACAACTGCTGTGCCAGCGGTAGGGGGAAATGTCGGGGAGAGCAACGGCGGCTCTTCGGTGTCTGAATTGTATCACTCGCCTGCCTGGTGGTCCGCCGCTGCGGCTGTCTCTCTCCCGGACTCTTGACATGCTGTCGCGTTAAAAGGGGGCATCTCATCCTGCAGATCCATCCAGTCCACCCCCTTCGCTGCGTGACATCAGAGAATACGGTGAGTGGGGGGGATTCAAGGGGATTATTCGGGGAAAGGAAGGAAGAAATTTCGATTTGAGCTCGGCATCTTGCAGTGTGATATCAAATAGTGCAAGGTGAGTGGTTGCAAGTGGCAGAGAAGACACATGGCGAGGCGAGACTGGAAATCCATGTGCCTTGTACTCCCCTCTTCCCCCACCCTTTTTTCCTCTCTCCTTATTTCCGTTGCTGATGTATCCCCTCGGCGTGTGTCACGGAGTGGAGTGAGCCTGATTCCAAGTGGTTCCAGTGTCATGAACAGGGCAAAAGGCGGAGAGGGTAAGAGTCACAAGATGGGACAGAGAGGGATCCGGTTGCTTAGCTCAGGACGGATTACTCCGTACGCGCTACGAAGGCGCTATGCCCAGAAGGCGTTCGTAGGTGTGCCGTTGTGTCTTGAGGATAAAGTTCCAGCCCGAATTCAGAAAGGATCGGCTGTGTGTGAAGTGAGTCCACCTGCCACCGCCTTGCCGGGCTCATCGGGCTACCTATGCTTATTTGCATCTCCTAGTCCGACTTCTATTTACACTGTTACCTCCGGCCCACCCCGGATGGGCTTTATGTGCTCACCTTGAAATCCAAAGGGGCAACCAATCAAGCTGCCCATTGTTTTTTCTTACCTGCTCTCACATGTCGACCCCATTGGAACATAATTAAAACCACCAGGCATGCAAAGGTAGGCAGCAGCTGTCCTGCGTATTTTGCCTCTTCCTGTCGGCTGCCCGTCAATTCATTGTGATCCACTACAGGAAAATGACCAGTGAGCAGTTATTAAAAAATGTCATTGGAAACAAAAACTTTTCCCCCTCATGGTAGTTTCCCCTGCAATTGACTAGTTGGTTGGGGTCCGGATGAAATATGGGACGAACCAAAAAGGGAATGCGTACCGTTTCTTTCCCTTTCTCTTTGCTCTCTCTGTTGCTCCTGCTGCCACGTTCCGTTTGTTCTCCGGTGAGGGTATTCAGCTACGGCACAGCTTCGGTTGGGACGGATGGATGCACAAGGCCGAATGACCGAACCAAGGGTGGGAAACCCCCCCCCCCCCCCCCCCCCCCCCCCCCAACAAAAAAAAAACAAA
>Ga0247760_1002001_pt1 | contig 16781 bp, 22 predicted proteins | sample UWRJL171409R4_FD_179936 | JGI IMG/M metagenome (GOLD analysis project Ga0247760, IMG submission 179936) | Plant litter microbial communities from Arlington Agricultural Research Station in Wisconsin, United States - UWRJ-L171-409R-4 | ecosystem: Environmental > Terrestrial > Plant litter >... | reverse complement strand
AAAAGGGGGGGGAGAAAGGAGGTGGGGAGTTAGTTTGGTCGATATGTGTTTGACAGCCAAAAAAAGAAAAAAAACCAAATGTATGCGTCAGCCGCGAATCGAACGCGGGGCCCATCGATGGCAACGATGGATTTTACCACTAAACCACTGACGCTTTGTGGGCTGGGGATGCTAGTTGAGGGCTGCTTCGTGTGGTTAGGTACCTAGGCACTTACCCAATTCTCTGTCGCGGTCGCAGCAGTGGGTCTTGACCCAAGCCCACTTAAAACACATGTTGGAGAGTCTGTAGAAGGACGTGTATGCGCAAGGCTGGTATTCTGAGGGGATGGTGACAATGTTGGTGATGGTACTGATCATTGGTGGTTGGTGATGAGTTCGTTCTGTTGAGGAAACTGGGGTGCAGAGTTGTGAGCCAGGAAAAAACGTCCCCGTTACTAAATAAATAGCTGGCTTACAAGAGGCAGCAACTGGAATTGAATCTGTCGTTGGCGATGAGCTTTAACGACGACTGGTAAATGCTCAGCGTGGCTCGGTGCAGTGAATAGCTGGCCAGAGGGAGTCGACCGCCTCAACAGCTTGGAACCTGACTTCAAGCTATGCACAGCCAAAATTCACCTATGGCTGGTTTCCCGGGCCGAGACAAGTGTTTGCGCAAAGATCAGTTCGTGTCATGGCTCTCCCAAGAATTGAGTTAAGGTGAGCTAACGTGGAGCGCTCCCCTAGTGAGTCCAGACTAGCACTTTCCAAAAAATACACAGGGCCACTAACTCAACATGGCTGCCTGAACGCCGTGCTCAGAAGGGGGTATCGTATCAGCCTTCGAAGTTCTTCTCGTGAACAGTGGGCCAAGAAATCTCTCAAGCCAAAGATACCAAGCGCAGCGCATCCCGACGTTTGAGTGCGTGGATGTTTGATCACACGGTCGACACAAGAGCTGACGAGTTCGAGTTAACCCGAATTCGATTCACGTTGATGTTCGTGGCAGCTCAGAGCCTGGCGCACTCTTGTATATTGTATACTGGCCTTGCCCATATCCCACAACCACTAATAGACATCATGTCTGACGCCCTTGCGTTTCTCTTGCCCAGCACATTACCACTCTCTAGTCAAGCATACCCAAAGCTCTTCTTGCCAAACCACCCCGTTCGCTCATTAATCCCCGTGCCGCCAGACAAGCATTCAATCTACCTCCTAAGATATGGAGTTGACAAGGCAATCGACATCTACACATAGTCAGGGCTGCTTCTGCAACGTTAACACTCCCCGCTATCAGGCTTCCACTGCGTATAGTACCTCTTCCTGGTGGCATTGTTCGTCCCCAATGGGTACGGGTCTGTAATCTTCCAGGGGGGCTCTCCGCGCTTGCATTTCCAACTGGCGGGCTCTCGGTACGTATAGTCAGCCCAGTCTGCGGGGAGTTGAGGTCCAAGATTCTTGTCAAGAGTTTTAGGGGGGTTAATCATATGAGTGCTTGTGGTTGAAATCCACGTTTGAGGGGGGATGCTTACCAAGCTCGCTCGAGCAGATGGGGCATGTTGTGATGAGGGTCCATGGTTGAGGAGACATGCTGGAGTTGGAGGCGCTGTTCGCCATGTTGGCCGTGTGGGACATTGCACTGTGCTGGACAGGGAGGGATGTCGACTGGATGGGGATAGGTCGGTGATATAGGAAACAACAGCGAGAGGACGCTACGCATCATGCCAAAGTCGGCGGGCAGTTTAAAAGATGGAGATGCCAGCACTTATATTTTCTGGACCTTGGGTATTGACGCGATTCATCAGACCCAAACAAGGAGAGACATCTTGGCTATTCAAGTACCCGCGGTTCACAGCTGGGCTTGCAGCTCCCTCCCCCTAGGTGGTGGAGATCGTCTTGACATCTGGCTCACAGCACATAGAATCGCCACGAAGAGCCACGGGAGGCACAAGGCACAAGCAAGCGGTGAGCAAAGCACAACGGCCATCGCCCGAAGATGATGCCTTGCCGAGGAGGCGCCCTCAGAAATTCTTGGATATCTCGAGGCCTGTCTGCCTGGTTGTAGCCAAGGCCCGAAACCAGACGGCCGGACCGGGCTCGACGGTGCGAGGTGAGGTGAGGTCGCTCACTCTGTCCGTTGTGTGGGATCATCACGCGCCAGAAACTCAAAAATTCAACTGAGGAGAGGCGCATAACCACTCATCGCTTGTTGTGACTGCCCCAGTTGAGTGAGCCCCCAAAGCATCTGTACCTCCTCTGAGGGGTATCCATGAGCACCAATGCCTACCGCCAACAAATCAGCAACCCTGAACAGTTTTGCGGACCCGTCGCCAGTGGGAAAAATACATCCACCAAAAAGCTCATGTCCAGTCTAAACATTAAGATCGTAAGCGTCATAGCCCTATGGTGCCTAGCCAAGCCAAGCCAGCCAAACTACTTCCTCTTCAACCGATACTTCCCAGCCACCACTTCTAGCTCCTCGCCAGCAACCTTCTCTCCCAAGAACTCCTGCAATTCCTCGGCACTCCAGGGAAACCCGTCTGGCACCAGCATTTTCATCATCATGGCTACCTGAGCCAACGGCATGCTCGCGCTAGAGTTAGTCAACATGCCCTTGACATACTGCCAGTAAATGGCTCTGCGCTCCAAATCCTTGGCACTCAGTTTGGGACCTTTTTGCTTCCTTGTGGCTCCGGCCTCTTCGTGATCATCTTCACTTTCACCCTCGCCCTCTGTTGTACCACCTGCCGCACCAGCCTCGCTTTGCCTAGGGGCGGAGGCTGCGGCGTCATTATCGTTGGGGGCGCTCAATGTCTCGATTACCGAGTACACGCCTTGCGCCACGCGTCTCAGCACACCCTTTCCAGCCCAAAACGCGAGTGCATCGGCAACCAGATCCTCGTCCATCTGTAGTTCATTGTACAAGTCGTCAACAGATCGTTTGACTGGGCCGTTACCTGCCGCGTGGTCGGTGTTTTGGAATGCGTAAATCACTGTCGCTTCAACCGTGCTACAGTCGACCGTGACGGTGCGATCCTCAAACTCTAGCTCGACACGAGCTTGACCGAGCTGGTTAAGCCAAGTGAGCTTTCTCTTAGATTTAAGCTCCTCGTAGCCTCGCTCGTACCACCGTTGGGACTCGACAATGGGTGCTGGCAGCAAGAAGTGCTCCCTCTCCAACCCTGGCCAGAATAGCCGCGACAGGATCCTCGCGTGGTATTGCTCCTCATCATTAGCCTTGCCAATGTCTCTCTTACCAACTGGGGTCCTCAGCGGCGTTTCCGCCAATTTTGCCGGGGACTGCGCCTTAAGAATAGTAGCGTCAACACGCCGCGAGTCTTCAATGTCCCGGATCATGACATCGCAGTTCTGCAGTGCCGCCTCGCCAAACCTCCGCTTCAGTAGGTCCAGCACCCTTAGCTCCTGGTCGAAGCGCGCCGGCTCGCCCAACAAGCGACTAGCCATGACCGCTGAAAACTCCTTAATGAAGACATCTTCACTTCCGAGGGCCGAGATCAGCGTGCCTATGACATCCTCACTCCGCGGCCGCTTGTAGTTGGCACCGGCATCCACCGGATCCGGTACCCACGTCATGTCGTTCCAGTCAAGCTCTTCCTCGTCTGGTGCGGCACGACGCGCCTGCGAAGGGTCGTTCAATAGCAGCGCTAACTCGATGAGCTTATCCGACGACGATATACAGCTGGGCGCCTCAGCCGCGTCCACAACGGCGGCACTGGGAGTACTACCCCTCCGCTTCCTCGCTGCGCCTGGCGTTTTGGCGGCACTACCACGCACGGCTGGCGTCATAAATGACCCATCATTTGCCCTGCCCTTGTCTGCCTTTGCTCGGCGCTGCCTCTTGGCCACTTCCATGACCTTTCTTGCGGCAAGCACTTCATCGGGGCTGGCGAGAAGTCCATTGACAACGACCCGCACGGCGTCCTCACGCTGGCACAGATAGAGCTGGAGACTCGGCTCAATATGACTCAGAATAACCTTGCTGTTGTCGAGGGCGTGTAATGTGCGGATAATGGCGATGTACGTACGCAAAATATCGAGTGTGCTACAGCCGGGATGTAGCAAGCGCGTCTGTAGGGCATGTGAGAAACTCTCTGTGAGTTGCATACGGCGAGTGGTCGTGGTGATGGTGGCCCGCAAGTCCTCCAGAGCTCCACGGGATGATGGCCAAGCAAGAACAATGTCAAACAGCTCTTCGATACGCAAGGCAGCAAGCCGCCCAAGGGCAAGAGCCTGATAAGTCTTCACGTCCGAGAGCGATACGGGCGACGACGAGTCGTCTGGTAAGACGCGTGACAAAACTTCAAAACTGAGTCGTGCAAAGTGGTTTTCAACCCAGTCACCTAGTGACATGATACATGGTGATGCGACCAGCGAGCCAGTTGGTCTGGTTATCGTGTTAGCAGCAATAGGTAGGCTGTGCATACTAGTAGAGGGGCTCCAAACGCCCGCATAGGCGCCTCTCACGAAGTCAAACATCATCGAGTCCATGATCTCGGCGAACAAGATCTGGAAACGCTCCCCCGCGAGTCCCACATTGTGCAACTGCTCGACAAGCTGGTGGAGGCGCTGTCTCGCAGCTAGTGCTCGCAAATCATCATGAGCTGGTGGTACTGGTCGCTGCGCCGGTGCTGAGCCTGCATCGCCATTTTCTACGCATGGCACGCCGAGAATAGTATTGGCCAGCCGTGCCAGCACAATGCTTACTGATCTCATCAGGCCCTCAGAGGCAGAGTTACCGACGAGGGCGTGTATGTCGCGACGGAACCGCATTCCCAGCTGCTCCGCTTCCGCAGCAGCCTCCTTGGAGCCACTCCCATCTACGGGGCGGCCGAAACCCCTTACCAACAGACTCAACCCATAGAAGTAAAGGCGCAGGGCAGCTTCCAGTGTACGGACGCTGCTCATGACGATGACCACGTGGCGCTCGTAGTGGTTTCTCTTCTCCCCTTCCAGACCAATGTCGCCTCCCTCCTCATCAAGACAGCCGGAGAGCAGGGGTATGACATGCTGCGAGAAATGAGCGCGCACCTGCTGGGCATGCCAGGCGACGATGTCCTCTGTCTGCGTAGCCTGCGGCAGCAGAGTGGATGCGTGGATGATGAGGGCCAAGGCATCGTCAAACTCGTCCTCAGAGCCAGCCACCCGCTGGGAATCGGGGGGCAAGGTTCCGAACGAGTCGTCAGCCGTGGCCGAGGAGGGGAGGACGATGCGGGCGGTTACCACATGCCATGCGCGGTCGTAGGCAGTCTGCTGGTTGTCAACGCTAGCGAGGGAGGTGAAGGATGGCAGTGACGAGTGCGGGTTTGGCTGCGAGCGGGCAGGGACAGTGCTCTTCGATGAGGGGTCGATTGTGATAATGGTGGGGGCGTGTGCGATGCCCTGGTCCTGCGTGTTCGGCTGTGAGAAGAGGGGCCCTGAGTGGGTGCGGAATTCGCTGAGAAGGTGCGATGAGGGGCCAGCGGCAGTCAGGGGACCACCGAAGCCATAGCCTGCATCAGTTGATGGGATGGAGGGCGTGGACTGGGGAGTTGGTTGCGAGACATCGGTTTGGAAGACCGACTGAAAGATGCGACGTCGGCGTCGATGCCATGGAGAGGAGGTCACAGCTGTGGCCATGGCGCGCCGAGATCACCAACAGGTGTGCAACGGGCGTCTAAGTCAGTGGATGGTGTGGTCCGTGGATGGAAAAATCGGGAAGTGGAGGCTGGCGGGGGAGATTGTGAACTAAGGGCTTGAGAAATTGCGAAAATCCGCGTGTGATGATCGCCTGAGACAGCTTTCTTGGCAAGCACCTTTCGAGATGAAGGAGCCCAAGTAGCGCAGGGCGCCTGTCGGGAAGGCGTTGAGCTCTGGGGTAGCTAGTTGCTCCTTCCCGACACAAGTCACAAGCTCAGGGCTGCTCAAATGCCGATTTCAGTCTGTAGCGTAAGCGCGGTGCCTGACGAATGCCTGTGCCGGCCTCGCACCATGCTTTTGGCCGCATTCGCAACGGCCTGGGGTAGCAGCAGAGGGGTTGTGGCCTGCGGTCAGTTGGCGTCGAATATCAAAGCTGTTGGTGTTTTCCTCTGGGTGGAAACGCAGTCGAGATCGCTAAACATCGCTAAGCGCCCGAAGCTGCAGGCCGACACCGCACACTGCAGGGTCACTGGGGGGGGCGGTCGCGTCAATGGCGGCTTCGCGCTTACTAGCTGACGGTATCGGCTCGCTTGTCAACGTCGCTTCACGCGCCAAACCCCAACCTTGATCAATTCCCAAACAGGTTGAGGGAAATTTCCAAATCCTTCGGCACGCCTCTTCCTCACGCCCATGACCACGGTTCTGGCTTTCTTATGCGGCCATCTCTGCGGCACAATTGCACGCGTTCGCCCATCGACGAGCCCCTAAAGCGGACACTTTTATGGGCTTCATTTTACCGTGCATCTCTCGCGACCGCAATGGCTGGCCTGATCTCTGAACGTACATTGTGAGGCCCTCTCTCCTCCACCGTTCCACCCCCAAGAAATCGATCCACGGGCACCCGTTTAGCGCTAAATCCTACACTGCCGTCCAGCACGCGCATTGTCTTCTTCGCTCGGCCCTGCATTTGAAATCTCTGGATGGATCGCCGCGGGAAGGCTCGCCAATTATTCAATTAACGAGGTGGCCTCGGGGTCCATCCCAGTTGATCCGGCTGTACCTGGCCGTACCTGGGCCACGCCAAAACAACCACAGGATGCTCGACGCTGGATGCTTGGATGGAACTGCGTACGTACGCATGCAGACGCAGGACTTGCTGCTTCTGCGGTGGCTGTCTGAGCACTTGGCTGTGACACCGGTGTGCGGCGCAGAATCTTGCGTCTTCGCCAGTCCGTGCTCGCTGTTTCTTTCGCTGATGGTCGGTCATTGATGCGCACCTCCCGGTCTTCATCGGCAGCTTCCCTTTCCAGCCACCGACACCCTGTCGCCCGGGACGCAATCTGGCCAGCCTTGTCTATCCGTTACAGCAACTTGCAACCCGTTTGCCCCTTTTCCCTCCCCCTTTCTTGCGTACGCCCGGGAGCCACCCTCAAGGTTCTCATGCCAGACCAGGGATCAAGGTCGGAATCGAAGGATGATGGAACATTGGAACTTTCTACACCACGCCTCGATGCGGAAGATGCCGTCCTGGGCTATTCTCCCTGCCCACGCCATCTAGTTTTCTAACCTGTACCGGAACAGTTCAGGCTCTACCGATCATTCACATATCGAAATCACCCCCTTGCCGCCCGTCCCGTCCGTGAACTGCCGGAGTTCCGACCAACCGTCCTTTCAGCTCTCCTCTGACAGACGGGTGCTGGATTGCTTCGTATGGCTTGAGAGCGAGGCAGGATCAGCCCTTCGACTGGACAATGTTGCCGCCAGCCCATCCTGGACGCCCTGCTCCATCTAACTACGTAGTCCGCTGCCCTGGTTGGCTGCAAGAGGAACAGTGATGCAGCTGTCATTGAGGGTGGCCAATCACCTGGTGTGTATCAAAGTTCCTCATCCACGCCATCCTTCTAGCCCTACTGCGAACATCCTGTGATGCAGCAGATGGCCCCCAACCATCCAGTAACCATGTAGAAAATTCACTCACGGTGCTAACAGGACTCTCGGTATCTGACCGTGGATGTGCCACGCCTCAACGTGTACTGTGATGCCGGTGGGTGGACCGGAAGCTAGGCTCCCGTACCATTTCCGCATGCGGTGCACCAATCCCAAGCCGGAAACAACACGCCCAACCTTTATCGCTGCTAGTTTCTGCGCAATGCCGCGAGAGAGCGGTAGCGGCAGCATGAAGCGCTGGCTGAGTTGCTCTTCGATGAGCCCTGCCTTGGGAGAAGGACCCCTCATCCCGCCCCTCGCTCTGCCACTCACCGACAAAGCTTCACTGTACCAGAGAATAACCCACACAGAAATGGCGGAGCGAGAGGGCGTTGACTCGGCGTCCAGCTGCCGCGCTGCAACTCAGTCGGTGGATGGCGGCCAGCTTCCGAGCGGCACAGTCGAGTCGGCTGCCCACGCTGTCCATACCCACTGTGCCACCTCGAGACATATGATGCCACTTTTCACTCCCTTTCGGCGGAATCTCCCATTGGCTTAGACGCGTGTTTCACAACGACTTGGACATGATTCAAAATGCTTCTAGTCGACAAGTCCTAGACAAGACTGCATGACCACACAACTGTCGTAACCCCGGCATTCCCTCCGCCATTCCCCTTGCCCCCCACGGCAGCGTGGCAGCGTGACAGCGTGACAGCGTGACAGCGTACTTCTATCTTGGGCCGCCGTTGTTCGCCACCATGCCGCTAATCCGCCGCTCCGTGTTAGACAGACACCCGGGGAAACAAAACGGCGGAGCGGGAATTTGATACCTCCGAGGTCGATTGATCACCCGCCCGTGCTGCTCCAACCCTTGTTATGTAGATCGATATTGTTCGTCCCAAGAGCTCCATCGAACGAGTGGCAGTCGGATTTGCGGTACCTAAAGGAGATAGGCCGGTAGGGCAGACGACACGCGGTTGAATCTGTCTGCTACCAACTGAATCAACTAGCAAGCCGATGAGACGGCGACATACTGCCAGGGGCATCAAACGGACGAGCGAGCTGAGGCAGATACGTCCGGGTGATACACCACCCACCTTTACCAGAGGTACGCGAAACGGCGCAAGCGGCCCGGGGGACAGAAGACGGAGAGAAACCAACTCCATCACCCCAACGAGATTGCTGCATGCTTCCCCACAGTCGTGCTCTGCACAGCCACCCGTCTCCAGCATCATTCATATCGAGCCCGCCCAAGGTGCCACCACTACAACCATCAGAAGTCTTCATCCCCGCATCGCGATGCCGAGGCTGACAAGGGGTAATAATCACCGATGGGTGTTTCATTGGCGAGCCGTTTGATGGCGGGCAAGTCAGGGGCACGAAATAATCAAAGTTGGGCAGCTTTGGGCCCCGAATGAAGAAACACACCACCACCAGCTGGAGGGCCAGCGTTCCTGTGCCGCCCGAGAGTACCCCTGGAGGGCAGTCTCATGATGGGCCCTTTGTGGCCCTTCAAGTCAACTGGCCAGTCATGACAATATCATAAAGTATTTGTTGACTTTCGCCTCAGATTGTCAATAACTATGAATATTTTGTGTTTTATATCAAATCGCCCCCAATTTGAGATGGCGCATTGAAAGGCCCATCCCCACCCACGGAGATCGGTGCTTTGCCGGGCGCGCCGTGGCGGATCGGAAGGGGGGGGGGGGCCAAATCATGTCGATCCGGGTTCCAGAACCGCATTGACACCGCCAACATATCCCGTTGCGATCTCGGGGTTTGTCATGAGATTTTCCCACTGCCAAAAAAGCATTATTGATCTGGTCTCGTTCCGAAGGGGCTGATATATATCGGTGCAGCGTATTCGTATGCTAAACACAGTCAGAACTTTTTTCCCACTCTGGGTGTGGAGTCTTTGTCATCGCCCAGGGGCGTGAGGAGACTCCCTAGCGTCCAGTGCCCTGGCTCTCTGTCCACCACCCGACGTCAATTGGAATGGCGCGTCTCGGCGCATTGAGCCTCACGCTGGTAATCTAAGGTAGGTACGGAGTAAGTAAATCTGTAAGGTACGTGTTCTGAGTGTCATGTCATCACCTTGCGATGACGACAAAAAAATCCTTTTGTTTTCGCTCGAGGCTAGTTGACAGAGATGCAAATATATCTGGCGCCGCCTTTGTTGACTGGAGGTCCGACTGATCCTGAAAAGCAGAAACCAACTAACTTGGCGTGCTTGTAACACCAAATGCAAAATAGGCCAGTCAGTCCAGGTCAGCTATGGAAGTCGTACCTATGCCTTCACGCCTCACTTCGCCTTGGTGGTTGGCCCGACATCAATACCATGCCACACAGTCAGCCCCATCTGTCTGTTGGTTTAAAAACCCACCAACATGATAGTTAGGTATTCTTGCTCCATTCGCTTTCTATCGATACACACATGTCACTCTTGTGGTGGGATGCTATGTTAGGTCATGACACTTTTTTTTTTTTTTTTGCATGGCATCCTAAATCGGATCATGGCAAATGACGGCGAACGACAAGCACACGCACACCCCTAATCAAATGGATAAGTACTTGCCAGCGCCCTACCTGGTTGGCAGTTGAGTGGAAGCTTCCCTGTGGGCAAATGTCCATCTCACTATTGGAGTCGACCAGGTCTAAGCCATTGACTCTCTATACCAGGTAGAAAATTGTGAAAAGAAAAAGCACATAGATAGAGAGATGTAAAAGCCACTATGCCAAGCTCCCGGGGCGCCTGTCGTGCTCTCTGCCCTGCCCCTCACTAGGGTAGCGTAGCTATCGTATGTAGCTGTGTAGATGGTGAAACTGGGAAGACAGCGGGTCACGTATATCAGGCAGAAGCTATAGTTCTTATGTAGATTGACGTCTCTTCTGAACATGGAATGCTACTGTGGGGTGACTAGAAAAAGGGTGGAGTGTCTCGACGGGGTACGCTATCCTCCTCCGTGTGTACACTATGTAGCACATCTCTGAATTGGCGAGGCGTTACCGTGACATGGCGTTTGCTGGCTACGTACCTTTTTGGGTACAAAAATATATCCTCAAAAAAGCCCCGAGCTAGTGTAGTCCAGTGCTCCTACACTAGCTGTGTGGTACTTTGAGTGTTGGTGGAGTAGTGTAGTTAGTACCCGGGCGAGGAACATGGAATATGAGCGGGAGGAACTGGCGTCCGGGAAATGCCGCTCCTGGTGTTTGAGTTCCTTGGGGAGGTAAAGAGGATCTAAATCCCAAGGCATCGGAGGTCGCTACACTCGTTGTAGATAGTGTGGTGTCGCTACCGGTGTCGTGTGTCAGTGTCCCGTATGTCTTCCGTGTTGTAAAATGTGTGGTGTAGGATGTAATAGTGAAATGCACCTGGGGTGCCCATCGGACATGCACGTATCCAGCGCATTCCGATCCTTATCCTGCCCCGCAAATTGAAAAGGCGGACTCTGGTTGAAATCCCGCCAGTCTTGTCATCTTGACACGAAATGAAAAACTCGGCTGTGGACAATATAATGTACCGGCACCGACTGCGAACGGTCATGCGGCGTGTGTATTAAGCATGGCCAAATTGGGTACCGCAAAGCACGCAGCGCCGTGTTCGTTGTTCTGCTCGGAATTGCAGTGACGGTGGGATTGATTGAGTGGTACCCCGCATGATGGCAGCATGGAATGGCGGATGGAGTCTTGACGGTGCATGGCGCATGGTTCGTGCGTCGAGCGTGGGGCACCGATGTTGAGGAACAGGTTAAAAAGTTGGGGGCCGTTTTTCTCTGCCCATTAATTCGCTGAGAGTCGCCCAAAGCGCACAGCCACCGCATTTAATTGAACTCATGGCTCTGGTACGAGCTTTTCGGCCGCCAGATACAACCTCGGACGGCGGTCCCCTCGTGGTGATGAATCCGAGAGAAAAAGGCCTTGATATCGACCTCGTACCCCAACCTGGGACCCCTGCATTTGCCAAGAAACGTAAGTTACCACCCAGCACGCAAAGGAACAAAACGCAACCGGGTTGTGGCTTCCATGCAGACGGAGGGGGTGTGCTGGGTTCCTGGATCACTGGTGTGGCTGCAGCGAGTCCTTCCAAATTGGGGCTAATTGGTTTCTTGTGTTTGCAGTGCACACCTTCGACACCCTGCCGGGCTCGTGGCTAGTGTGGTGCAACTTTGAAAGCAGCAGCCACACCTGGCCTGTTGGTAGGTCGGAGCAGATCACCGAATCATACCTCCGCGATTCCCGGCCATCCTCCGGCACCCATGATTGTGACCGCCTTGTAGGGCCGGACCTGCTGACACTGTCTCCGATCACGAGATTTTAAGATTAAGCTCCCAAGGCACCCTCTGCGCCGCGCCAGTTCAAGTGGGCTTGCGGGCATGTAACTTGCTGGGTGGTTGACTTGCATCAAACTACTTTCTGGCCCGTCGTGGTTGGCGACACAACTCCTCAGGTGGTTCACGTTGCTCTCAATCTTTGCCAATTTCAAAAAAAGAGAATCAATCCCGCGCGGTCCGAGCCCATGTTGCTGCCACCTGACAAATCTGACATCGTCTCTGTCCCGCCACTTCGCACATCATCGCGGTGTCGGTTTCAAGCCCCAGTATATCCCCTTTGGGCGGCGCAAACTCCGACTCCAATCACCGGCATGTTCGAGCTGGTACGCAGTGAGGAGCGGTGACCAGCCCCCAAATGCACTCTGAACGACGGATCGGGGCCCGGTGCGTCGGCATTGGTGTCGTTGATACTGCTCCATCTGCTCTGTAGGGCTGTTGCTTTGTTCTTGGTTGGGCATTGCCTGTTTTGCCCATTTCTAGCTCCATTCGGTCCAGTCCTGACAGGGTGACAGAGTGACAGCGTCTGCCGAATTGCGTGCTCGTTGGCTGCTGCTATTTCCAACTGCGGCTGTGCGAATCTCATCGCGTGCTTTCTCAAACCATGGCACTTTCCTAGTGTCGCGGCCCAAATGAGGTCTAATCGGGATGCAGAGGTGAATCGACTTGGCGTCGTAGCCCTGGTGGCGTCCGGGAAGGGTCTACTGCCACTCTAGTCAACAGAATTCTCAAGGCTCCTATTGGCGGATCTGGTCGCATTGGGGGTGAGGCTCTCGAAGGACTTGGCGGTAAGGCGTTTTTCTCAATTGTTACTTTCATGCCATGGCTCGCTTCGCACCCCCGCCATTTCAACATGGTCTCCATCATTGATAGTGTCAATGAACAAGGGACTTTGGACCAACAAGTTGGCGAAAAAGGACCTCGGATTGCAGTGTCCGACACCGCAAGTGTGTGTGATTTGGCGGTGAGAGTGCTCCGCCTGGCAGATTGAAACTGACAGCCGGAAATTTCCAAATTCCTTCGGCTGGAGGTCATGGCGAGGGCAGGTCCGGTCATTCTCTGCCGGTATGGAGAATCGCGGAGTGATACAGAGTGTAAAAGTCTCCGAGCTTGTTGTCAAAAGCCAAGATGGCTCTGGCCAACTGGATAGATTCCAGGCTCCAGCATTTTCACTCAACGTGGGATGTGACACAGCCAGTGGCGGTGGGGAGCGAACATCAGTGTTGGCGGAACCCCCGGCTCTGCATCTGCTCATCAATCAGTTGGGTGCTCGGGTGCGTTGGTATTGCACTCGTCGGATTCAGTGGTGCGAAACCCGCCCCTGACGGCGTCAACTTGCCCGTGATTTGCAGTCGACTCGCAGTCCGTCAATGAATTAGCGCCGCGGCGCCTGGCGTGCCAGCCATTGGCGATAACTAGCAGGCACACAGTCCTTGGTACTGAGAACCGCAAGGGAATATGTTGTCGGCGGGACGGCTGCTCGGTCGACCACTGACAGGTTGCGGAGGCGTGTGCTAGAGCCAACAGCAGCGGCACCAAGCCCAATTTGGACCGAGGAGAAGGGGGTCTGGATCATGAGAGACCATAAATGTCCAGCGATCAATGATGCTGGTGGCGACGCCAAGATCACATGGTCCGGTCTGTTGTTGCCAGAAAGCAATGGCGGCCGGTGGTGCGCGTGGGCCGTGAATCAGGTCTGGACAGGCGTGACAGGGTTCACCGACTTACCTAGGTCGTCAAAGTCAAAGAAGGTATTTGGAATGGGGGCCAAAACTGCATATCGAAACGTCTCAACAACGTGCTTTCCCCCGCTAAACAGCTTGTCAATGCTGTGGCATTATACTAGGGCCGCTCCCTGCTCTCTGTCTTTGCGGGAAGGAGCGCTGGGCTGCCCGTGGACGTGCTTCGTTCTGGGGACGCAAAGAGAAACAAGAGAATTGCGGGAAGGACCCCTGGTCAAGCTCCCCATGTGCCCTCCTGCCCGACACGAATCCTCCCACCCCAGCAAGGGGAGTCTGCCACATGGAACGGCCGAGAGTCGTTGGCAGTTCTGACACGTAACGAAGCGGAGGTACTTCAATTCTGCAGGCCAGAACCAACAACCTCCGCGCTGACCTCCCTAAACAATGCGAAAACAGGCACTTGCACGCCCAATCACTACGGGAAGAAAAGGGGAACCACTTTCTGCTTGTTTGGTGGCCATGTATTTGACAGTTGCCACCCACCTCCAAAGTGCACTGGACACCGAGGGGGTATCCCTCAGTCTATCTGGCAGTCATGATAAGAATCGGCCTAAAAAGTATTCACAGGTTGATGAAATGCAGCGTCCACAAAGTGAACAGTCCTGCGGTCTGCTCAAGGCAGAGAGAACGGGCAACCGCCCACCGTAATAATAGTCCCCGCCATCCCGTCTCCCTGGCCATCTCCTAAAAGCAAGTTTCTTCCCCGTTCCCCTCGTCTCTCCAATAGTTGGGTCATGACACTCGTGACGACAGCAAGTGAATCCAAAGTAAATCGCAAAATTTTCGCCCATGTGTATCCGTCCCGATGTGAGCCCAATGTGGTTGACTGAAATCGCGACACTGTCAAGCCCGATCGCTTGAAATATTGACATCCCCAAATGCTCGTTTTTATACAGCACCTCCTCGTAAACAGCGGAAGTCGAGAGTGAATCGCCGGGAAGGTTGAAAATGCGCCGAAGCCAACCTAAACTCCGTAGAAAAAAATCGTAATCGATGGGTTGGTGAACAGCATCGATTCCCCCACAACTCCCCTTTCCCGACCCACTCCGTCCTTCTCGCCCACGTCGCCTAAACCTCTAATTCGCCTTCTTCTGCTTGCATTTGTCGTGTAGGAGGTGGCCATTTCTCGCTGTTGTGCGTGTAAATTCGGCGCCGCAGTTGGGGCAAGTTGCCTTGGCAGCCTGACCCGACTTTTCGCGCTGGTGACGAAGGAGGTTGCTGAATGTCGAGAACTGCCGGCCATTGCACCCGTGCTCCCAGCATTGGGGCTTTGGCTTAGGAGTTACTACTCTGACTTGGCCATTAGGATCGTGGGGGCCGGGGCCCATTGGTGGTGGGACTTGGTACATTCCCATATTCGGGTCTGGGACCATTGGCCTCCTAATCCTTACATTAGCGAGGTAAACAGGCGAGTTTCGACTACTAGCTGAGACCAACCCATAAGGCGATGGCATGCTCGGGCCCGGAGCAGAGGAATATCCGTAATCAGGAGGCATGTAGGATGGCGGCGGGTAGTGGCTCTGGAACATGCCACTCTGGCTGTGATCCGGGAGAGGAGGCGAGAAAGGAGGCAAGTACTGCGTTGTCGGTGGCTCGGCGAGCAGCGACATTGGCGGCGGCGCCGTCGTGTACACAGGCATGGTGGACGCGCCCGTCGACAAATCAGCTAGGGTGGCAGGTGGAGAGTAGACCGAAGATGAGCCGCTCCCCGTCCGCCTGCCGCGGGCTTGAAGTTTAGACGTGTGCCTCGCTTGGTCGCGTTGCCTCTTCAGCTCTCGCTGCTCCGCCGTCAGTGAACTCCTTGGAGGGCTTGCCGTGACCGATCTCGACCCGCTGGGCGGCGTAAGGCTCGCGTCGGATCCGTAGTGATGGCTAAGGTCAGGAAGCAGGCTGTTTCCTGGTTCGACGGCTGCTTGATTGTAAGTCATGTGCCCACATATCCGAGTGAAAATTGGTGCCGCCGCTGTCAGGCTTACCTGGCCAGTTGAAAGATCGCGAGCCCATGCTGAATCCCGGGTCGTATGGGAGAGCGACAGCGCTGGATGCAGTGTTAGACAACCTCACGTCGGCAACATAGGCCGAGACACCGTACCTCATAGCTCCTGTTTCTATTGATGCTAGCCGGGGGGACGACGCTGGTGTTCCCAGTTCCTCAGGTGCGGGCTCTACACGAAGCAACGGTGTGTTCTGTGACTGCGGTGGTCGGACGTGATCAAACCAGTTCGCACCAAGGGTTCCTTCGGGGGGAAGTGTGAAGGTTGAGGGGTGAGAGTGAGAGTGTAACTGTGGATGAGGAAGTTGGCTGGGAAGGAAAGTCGAGCGGGTGGGGAGGCTCGGACTATTATAGGCCGGCGAGTCCAGTCCGCGGGAGGAAGGCGGTCTGCTGCTGTTGGTATAAGACGCTGTTTCAAAGGAGGGCGTCCCAACGGAGGATTCACACAGACGAAGCGATTCTACCAAGGCTTGCGTTGCCGACACGCTGCTTCCGGTTCTCGATCTGGCGGTGCGTGAGTAAGTGTCGTCGACATTCCGGTCTGGGTACAACTGGTCCATATTCGAAAGGAAAGGAGAAAGAAGGGCGGAGAGAATATGAGCAGCACATACGTTGTCTGCGCCCGAGTGAGCTCCGGGTTTGTTGCTGGTTACGCGGTGCTCGTGGCGGGGATCTTTCGATCACGGGGACGCGGCAGTCCTGTTGGACTTATACCAAGTATGAAATGGAGATTGGCGATGGGTATTGAGATCCAAAGACGATCAGGTAGCAGTATTTGTGAAGATAGGAGGATCTATCTTTGGGGAATTCGCGATGTCCTCAGCCCCAAGCAGCCTAGGTCAATGCCGCGGACAGCCCAGGTTATAAGAAGTCTGCGGGAGGCGGTGGTACCTCCCCACCACAGTCGTCCTGGAGGTCAGTGACAGGGGAGGGGCTTGTCCATACTAGCGTACCGTAGCGCAGAAAGAAGACCTGCCCAGAGAGTGCCCGCACCAGGGGACAAGTGGGCGGGGGTGAAGCGGATGGGCATGGGTGGGAGGGGGGGACCAGGGAGGGGGTGGCCCTGCCTTGGGGGTGAGCCGAAGTACACTTTGGTACATGCATCGAAGCAAAATAAAGAAGACCCTGGGGAGTGGGGAGGTGCTGGGTTCCCTGAGCGAGCGGCCATACCGGGGACAT